>Ga0209181_10010633_pt1 | contig 11923 bp, 9 predicted proteins | sample MAT05_FD_187208 | JGI IMG/M metagenome (GOLD analysis project Ga0209181, IMG submission 187208) | Freshwater microbial communities from Lake Fryxell liftoff mats and glacier meltwater in Antarctica - MAT-05 (SPAdes) (version 2) | ecosystem: Environmental > Aquatic > Freshwater > Ice > Liftoff... | reverse complement strand
GGACCCGAACGCGCTGGCGAAGGACACGGGCCGGCTTTTTCTCGGGCGCGACATCAGTTGCTCGCAGTGCCACGACCACCCGCGCATCGATGACTATTTCCAGCGCGATTACGCGGGCATCCAGGCTTTTTTCAGCCGGACGTATCTTTTCAAGGGCGATGCAAAGAAAGCCGGCCCGGCGAGCACCGTCGGCGAACAGGCCAGCGGCGAGACGACTTTCCTTTCGGTCTTCACAAAGGTCGGCGGCAACACGAGGCCGCGTCTGCCCGGCGAGCGCGAACTGAGCGAGCCACAGACGGCGGAGTGGAAGGTCCCGCCGAATGAGAAGGACAAAAAGATCCAGCCCGTGCCGAAGTTCAGCCGCCGCGCGATGCTCGCGGATGCGCTCGGCGACGGGCATCACCCGGCGTTCCGGCGCAACATCGCGAACCGGCTGTGGGCGATCGTCTTCGGCAGCGGCATCGTGGAGCCGCTCGATCTGCATCACTCGGCGAATCCGCCATCGCACCCCGAGCTGCTCGCGATCCTCGGCGACGAGATCGCGGTGATGAAGTTCGACATGCGCGCATTCATCCGCGAGCTGGCGCTCACGAAGGCATTCCAGCGCTCGCTCGATCTGCCCGCGCCGTCGGCGGACCTTGCGCAGAGCGCGGCGACGAAACTCGCGGAGCTGGAGAAGAACGGGACAGCGCTCGCGGCGGCGGTCTCGCCAGCAGAGGCGGAGGTCGGGAAATTGCAGAAGGCGATCGAGGAGGCGCAGCGTGCCATTGCGCCGTTTGCAGCCGAGCAGGCGAAGCAGGAAACGGCGGTGGCGACGGCGAAGAAACCGCACGACGCAGCACTCGCGGAGCAGAAGAAAGCCGACGACGCTGTCGCGGCGAAGGCGACGGTGAAACAGGAACTCACCGATGCGCTCGCGAAGTTGAAGGAGCCGCTCGCGGACGCCGACCCGGAGAAAGCCGCGCAGAATGCGAAAGCGCTGGAAGCGAAAGTGAAGGCCGCCGAGGCGAAGCTCGCGGCAAATGCGAAGGAAGTCGCGACCCTCGAAACCGCCGCTGCTAAAAAGAAGGGCGCGACGGACGCAGCGGAAAAAATCCTCGCCGCCGCGCAGGAGAAGGCCGTCGCCGCAAAAGCGAAGGCGGACGAGGCGGGCAAGGAGATTTCCGGGAAGCAGACCGCGTTCGATGCGGCGGTCGCGCGCAAGGAGTCGGCGCGCATCAAGGCGAAGTTTGCGTCTCAGCTCGTCGCTGAGCTGAAGGCCACGATCGCTGCGGGTGGCACCGCGGAGCAAGGCCCGTCCGGCGATCCGAAGGCCGCGCTCTCGGCGGCGTGGGCGCGCTCTTTCGCCGCGGCGGATCTCCTGCCGCTCGCGCCCGAGCAGATCTGCTGGTCGGCGATGCAGGCGACGGGACAGATCGCCGCGCAGCGAACCGCGGCAGAAAAGGAATGGGACGCGAAGAACAAGCAGACTGACGCAGACAAGGCCGACCCCGCAAAGCAGGCCGCGCGCGATGTTGCGATCGGCAAGCTGCTCCGCGACAAACTGCGCGGGCAGGAGGATGTGTTCGTGAAATTTTTCGGCGGCGCAGCGGGCCAGCCGCAGACGGAATTTTTCGCGACACCCGAGCAGGCGCTCTATTTTGAAAATGGCGGAGTCGTGCGCGGCTGGGCCACGACGCTCGCAAACCGTGCCGCCGCGCTGCCAGACGCGAAGGCGGTGGCCGAGGAGATTTACCTGTCCACGCTCACGCGCATGCCCGAGCCCGCCGAAGTCGCTGAGATCACCGCGACGCTCGAAGCGCGCTCGCAGGCGAAGAAGGCCGAGGTGCTCGGCGACTTCGCGTGGGCGCTGCTCACTTCGACTGAATTCCGCTTCTCACACTGATGAACATGGCACTCCTCCGCAGCGAAGCGGCCAGCCAAGGAGGGGCGGTTTGGAACCGCCCTGAACCCCGGAGGGGTTCCCTTCGTGTATCGCCGCTGGAGGCAGGCAAGCCCCTCGCGGATGCCACCGTCATGGGAGCCGCTCCGCGGCTCAGGGCGGGTTCAAACCGCCCCTCCTTGGGCGCGCTTCGCACTGCCGGATTTTTTCCAAACACCACACCACACACGCCATGAAACCCTGCAACTACGCCTGCTCGTCCGCCGAGCATCTCATCAGCCGACGCCGCTTCTTCGGTTCGCTCGCAGCCACGGGCGCTGCCGCGGTGCTGCCGAATTTCGGCCTGTTCACCTCGCCGGCTGTCGCCGCGGAAATGTCGCGCTCGCAGAAACGCATGATCGTCATCAACATGGCCGGCGGCCTCTCGCAGCTTGAGAGCTGGGACCCGAAACCGGGCACTGCGACCGGCGGGCCGTTCCGCGCGATCCCGACCTCGGTGCCGGGCATCCACATTTCCGAGCTGCTGCCGAAGACGGCGAAAGTGATGCATCACCTCGCGCTCGTGCGCAGCATCAACACGAAGGAGAACAGCCACCCCTTGGGCCAGTACATCATGTCCACCGGACGGCGGAAAACACCGGCGCAGGACTATCCCGCGCTCGGCGCGGTCGTGGCCAGGGCGCTGGATCGCGACAGCAGCAGCGCGCTGCCCGGCCACATCGTCATCGCGCCGAATGGCGGCGGCGGACGCAGCGCCGACTCCGCGTATCTCGGGCCGAAATATGGCAGCGTCACACTCGGCGGCGCAAAGCCGCTGCAATACTCCGAGCGGCCCGCGGGGCTCGCGGAGGAGGCATCGATCTGCGCGAACGATCTGCGCAGGAAAGTGAATGATCGCTTTGCGCTGCGCCGCCGCACGGCGCAGACGGACGCCTACACGCAGAGCTTCGAGCAGGGCCTCGAGCTGATGCGGCAGCGCGACGTCTTCGACGTGTCGAAGGAATCGAAGAAGGATCAGGAACGCTACGGCTCGCACGACTTTGGCCGCCACTGCCTGCTCGCGCGGCGGCTCGTGGAAAGCGGCATCACCTACGTGCGCGTCACGCACGCGAACTACGACACGCACTGCGAGAACTTTAATTTTCACTTCGAGCAGGTCGGCGAATTCGACGGGCCGTTCTCCACGCTCGTCACCGATCTGGCCGAGCGCGGGCTCATGGAGAACACGCTCATCGTCGTGCTGTCCGAGTTTGGCCGCACGCCGACGATCAATGCAAACTACGGCCGCGATCATTGGGGCAAGGCGTGGAGCATCTGCCTCGGCGGCGGGCGCATTCATCCCGGCGCAGTCATCGGCGAGACGGGGCCAAACGGCACCGAGGTGAAGTCGCGCGAAGTGGACGGCGGGCATCTCTTCCACACATATCTCGCCGCGCTCGGCATCAAGAACACCGGACACTTCACGGTCGCCGGGCAGAAGGTGCCGATGGCCGATCCGGCGTTCGACGCGATTGACGAACTCCTCACCTGATGCCCGCTGATCCCAAGCTGGCGCACGTCGCAAAGGATCTCGTCGCGGAGTCGCCGCTCACCGGCTGCCGCTTCGACCCGACGGGGAAGTTCGTCTTCGCCACCTCGCAGAGCAGCGCGATCACGCGTTGGGAAATTGAAGGCGGCAAACGCATCGCATTCACCGGACACGAGTCGTGGGTGCTCGCTCTCGCGATCAGCGGCGACGGCCAGACGCTCATCAGCGCGGGCGGTGACGATCATCTCGTCTGGTGGCCCGCAGCCGCCGAAGCACCCGAGGCAGCGAAGAAGGTGAAAGCCCACGACGGCTGGATCCGCAGCGTCGCACTGAGCCCCGATGGCAAACTCGTCGCAAGCGGTGGAAATGATCGCGCCGTGCGGCTGTGGGATTTCGCCGATGGCAAAAAGGTGCAGGAATTCCCCGGAGCCGAGCGCGACATCTACAGCGTGGTTTTTCACCCGAGCGGCGAGTGGCTGCTCGCCGGCGACCTCGATGGAAAAATCCGCCAGTGGGAAGTGGCCACCGGCAAGCTGGTGCGGACTTTCGACGCATCACCGCTGCACAGCTACAACGACGGCCAGCAGGTCCACTACGGCGGCGTGCGTGCGATGACGTTCAGCCCCGATGCAAAATGGCTGGTCGCCGGTGGCCTGCACAAGGCGACCAACCCGCTCGGCAACATCCAGCAGCCGCTCGTCGTGCGCTTCGACTGGGAGTCCGGCAAATCCGTCCGCAATCATCTCACCGACGCGACGAACGAACGCGTGTGGAGCCTGCACGATCACGCCGAGGGCTTCCTCATCGGCTGCCTCGGCGGCGCGAAGGGCCAGCTCGTCTTTTGGAAGGAAGCCGAGGAAAAACCGTTCCACGTCTTCGCACTTCCAAACTCCGCGCGCGGCATGTCCGTGCATTCCGACGGCCTCCAAGTCGCGACGGCGCACGCGGACAGCAAACTGAGAATCACGAAACTCGCGGCGAAAGGATAGGTCGCTGGGAGCGACCGATGCCGGGAGGGTTCCCCGTACTCCTCCAACCCGGCTGCGTCGGCCCGTCGGGACATTCAGGCGCGGCTTCCTGCAGCATCCCCTTTTCCAACTGAACCGCCGCCGAAGGTTTGAAAAGAAAAGTGCGGAACGATGCCGCGAAACCATCCCCGTGGCGCGGAGCCGTGGCGTTCGGAGTTCAGCCTTCAGTCGGCGGTGCTCGGACCGCCTAAAGGCGAAACTCCAAACCCCGCTGCTCCGCACCGCACGCAGCAAGCTGCGACCGCCGTAAAAGCGGCGGCAAGCCGCCCAGTCCACGGCCTCGCGGCACTCATGGGCCGCCCGGAAAAGGCTACGATGGAAGGCTGCCCTTGCCCAAGGCTTCGCGCAGAGCGGCCACAGCCAGCGCCAGATCACCGTCTGAATGACTGATGCCGAATCCGCGGACGCGGTCCGGGAGCAGGATCACGGCGCGATGCTTGTCTTTTCTCCGGCCGTTGCTTGTCCATTCGAATGCCGGCTCGACAGTCACATCGCGGACTGCGGCAGCCTCCCAGATTTCCTGATGTTTCCATGAGCCGCAGCGAGTTTCGATCACCACGCGGGCCGCGTTGGCGGCGATGGTCTGATGGGTTCTCGCCAAGGTCCACCCCACGGTGACAAGACCGATTGCGACAGGCAGGGTCGCCGCGACCCCCGCGAATAAGAAGACGACGAAGCCGTTGAACACGATCAGGAACGGGATGGGAGGTCCTCCGTGGATCGGAATCCACCCGCGAAGCCCTTGGTAGATCATGAACCCGCCAGACGCGAGCGCCAGGCAACCCATGACGACCATGAACCAGACCTTCCTGCCCGGCGGGACGGTGACGACGCAACAGCCTTCCGGCTTCTCGATGCGGATGCGCCGGGAGTCGCTGGGATCCTGTCCGTGAGTCCGCGGCACGCTTGCAGGGTGCTCCATGTCCGCCGTCCTTTGGGAAATCTCCAGTCCCAGCGCGATGCGCAATTCCCTGCACAGCCATGCCTTTTCCATCGGCACCAGCGCGCTGCCAAAACGGATCTTCCCGCGCTCGCCGCGCACCTCGATGCCATGCACGGGCTGGTAGTTCTCCGAATAAAATTCGACCAGCGCGACGCTCCGCACCGATCCGCGCGGCCACGCTTTGCGCCTGGTGCGCCCCAGGAAGCGCCGCTCAAACACGAACTCCGAGGCATCAAGCCGAAGCGTGTGGCTCGCGCGGGTCATGCGCAGGCCGGCGTAAAGAAATCCGATCCCGATGAGCACGAAAGCGCTCAAGAACACCGCCGTGCCCGGTGTCTTGCCGTCGCCCGCGCTGAAGGCAAACAATGCCAGCATGCCCGTGGAGAATGTCAGCCACAGAGTTGCGAACGTGAGCATGAAACTCCACCCGCCTTTCGCGGGGATGCGCCAGATGCACTCCGCGCCGGTGTTCTCGACCTCGATGCGGCTCCGGGGAGGCTTTTCCGCAGAGGCCACGTCCGCCACGGCCTGCTCCTCCGGCGACTTTTTCGGAGCGCATAGCGCCAGCACGGACAGCGCATGGCCGCAGCCACGGCATTGGGCGAGCGTGTCCCACAACATGTCCGCCAGGGGCAGCGGGATGGCAACGGGCTGCCGGCAGCAGGGGCACGGCAGCGAGGTCCGCCGCTTCCGCAATTGGCGGTTCAAGCACCAGCGCAATGGGATGCGCAGCCAGCCTGGGAGTTGCTCGGGAATCACCCTGTGGGTCTCATTTCTCGCGGTGAAGATTGCAAACACCGTTTCTTCCCACGTCGTCTGCCGCCTGTGCCACTGCGTGCCCGCCCGGTTCCGTGGGCGTGATTGCGTTCTGCGTGGGCCGACTTTGAATCGCTCCGGCCCTTTGGAAGATTTGAAAAGAAAAGTGCGGATGCATGCCGCGAAACTGTTCACGCTGCACGAGCGCCACGAGCCGCCATCCCAAACCACGAATCCGCCAGAAGCCTTCCGATGAACAGACTCCCATTCGCAATCCTCCTCCTCGCGCCCGGAGCGCTTCAGGCTGCCGATGCCCTCACCTTTAACGACCCCAAGCCGCAGCGCTACGAACTCACCGCGCGTGCCAGCGCGATCGATCCGCGAGCAAAGCCGCACCCGGAGATTGATTTTGTTTTCGAGAAAGGCGGCAAGCCCGCGGATGTGGAGAACGCCTCCGTGGACACGCGGGTCGCACCGCAGGGTAGGCTCGTCATCTGGCTCATGGGCAATAGCGCGCCGCTATTCGAGCACGTGAACAGCTACGGGCTGCACGCCATCCGCGTGCATTACGCGAATGGCTGGTTTGGCAAATTCGGCAAGGAGCCCGCGCCGCCGGATGACGAGTTCCTCGGCAAGATCCGCCTCGAAGCCGCGACCGGCGAGGACTTCAGCGATGTCGTGAGCATTCCCAAGCCCGACGGCATGATGGAGCGCTCGCTTCAATTTGTGAAATGGCTCGCAAAGGAAAACCCGCAGGGCCGCTGGGATTTTTTCCTCACGCCGGACGGCAAAGCGCTGCGCTGGGATCGCGTGATCATCTCCGGCAGCTCGCACGGCTCCACGACCGCGGCGCGTTTTGCGAAGCAGGTGAAAGTCGATCGCGTCGTCATGTTCTGCGGCCCGCGCGACCAATACGAGAGCTGGCAGGCGCTCCCCTCCGCCACGCCGGCGAACCGCTACTTCGGCTTCAGCCACGTGCTCGACGGCGGCTGGACCGGCGACCACTACTGCCGCTCGTGGGAGCTGCTGGGGCTGCATCAATTCGGCCCCATCGTCCACGTGGACAAGGCCGCACCGCCCTACGGCAACACGCGCCGCCTCATCACCGACGCCGACGTGAAAGGCGACGCCAAGCGCGCCCACAGCTCCGTGACCCCCGGCAGCGCCGCTGTGAAGGACGCGTCAGGAAAATTCCTCCACGAAGACGTGTGGCGCTATCTCTTCACCCACCCCGTCGAGCAAACCGGCCAGCCGGTCCCGAGCGATCCGAACTGCAAAAAGGATCTCCGCAAAGCGGTGCCGGCAAAGTAGCCGCTGTGGATTCGGGCAGACCACGCCTTGCCGCGCCTCGTGGGTGCCGCGCGAAATTCGCGACAGTATCGCCACCAAGCCGCCCGAGTTCACCCGTGCATGGCTCGCACCGCGTGCGAAGGTCATCGTCGAGGAAGACGAACTCGCCTTCGACTGGTCGCTTTTCTTCGACAATCGAAAGGCATCGCCCGCGGACTGGGTGAAAGCCGCCCGCACCCGCGCCCGACGCCGCGTTGATTTCGTCACGCCACGTGGAATTCTCCACGCATGATCGTCACGCTCGAATTGCCCGATGGACCCCGGTGCTGAGTCCCTCCCGGGTGCGGAAGTCCTTTCGGGAATCATCGAAGCAGGAGTCCGGCGGCGCCTGCTGCGGAGTCCCGTGCTGCGCGATCTGTCCGTGTTGGCGGAGCGTCTGGCGGCCTTGCCGGAGGCCACGGATATCGAGCGGATGCCGGTCTCCGACGAGGGTCAGGAGCGCCTCGATGAACTGCTCGAGAAGAACCGCGAAGGCGGGCTGACCGATGAGGAACGCCGTGAGTGGGAGGCCTTCGAGCGCCTGGTGTATCTGGTGCGCGCGGCCAAGGCGCAGGCGGCGGCGCGATGAGCCGCGTCCGCGCACACCCGCGGGTAGCGTCGGCGGAATTCCGCCAGCAGCCGCCCGAGAAACGCCTGCGTCGGCGGCCCGATGAAACCGACCCGCAGTTCGCCCTCTTCGCCGGAGGCTGTCCGCCGCACGCGTCGCACCGCGTCATCCACCCGCTGGAGAAGAACGCCGATCTCGTGCAGCAGCACCGCACCGGCTTCGGTGAGCGAGACGGCGCGGCGATTGCGGATCATGAGCACGGCACCGATTCGGTCCTCCAGTTCCTTCACCGCGCGGCTCAGTGCCGGCTGCGCGACATGGAGCCGGCGCGCGGCTTTGGAAAAGCTCAGTTCCTTGGCGACGGCCTGGAAGTAGCGGAGGTGGCGGAGTTCCATTGCGCTCATACCGCACCGGCATGACTGCTATCGCAAGATTGGATTTCCGATCTCAGCGGCAGCCTGCCATTTTCCGGGTGGCCAATGAACAACCTGCAGCTCGCGATTCACTTCTTCCTGCAGCTTGCGGTGATTCTTCTCTTCTGCCGGATCGTCGGCGCGATCGCCCTGCGATTCGGTCAGCCTCAGGTGGTGGCGGAGATGATCGCGGGCGTGCTGCTCGGGCCTTCGCTCTTCGGATTGCTCGCGCCGGAGTGGCAGCAGTGGCTTTTCCCGTGGGACAAAACGCAGGCAACGCGTGACACGCAGAGCTATCTTTTTCCGGCATCGCAGCTCGGGCTGGCGCTCTACATGTTCATCGTCGGGATGGAATTCCGCGTGGACATCGTGCGCAAGCGGCTGAGGAGTTCCATCGCGGTTTCGGCCGCGGGAATGTTCGCGCCGTTCGTCCTCGGCGCGGGGCTCGGGTGGGTGTTTTTTCATTACACGGAGCTTTTCCCGAAGAAGACCTCACTCATGGAGGCGCTGCTCTTCCTCGGTGCGTCGATGTGCATCACGGCCTTCCCGATGCTCGCGCGGATCATTCATTTCAAAAAGCTCGCCGGCACGACGATGGGGACCGTGGCGATCGGCGCAGGCGCGATCGACGATGCGACCGCGTGGTGCCTCCTCGCGGTGGTGCTGGCGAGTTTCGACGACAACTTCAGCCACGCGCTCGTGAATATCGGCGGCGGCATTGGCTACCTGATCGTGTGTCTGGCCGTGGTGAGGCCATTGCTCGCGCGCGCGGAGTCGTGGATGCAGAAGGATGGCGAACTCACGGAAGCCGGGCTGGTAATCGGGCTGGCCCTGATGTCGTTGGGAGCGTGGTTTACGGATCTCATCGGCCTGCACGCGGTGTTCGGCGCGTTTCTGATGGGCGCGGCGATTCCGCGCGGAGTTTTCACCCGCGATCTCATCGCGCGAATTCAGCCGCTCGCCGTGGCGCTGCTGCTGCCGCTGTTCTTCACCTACTCGGGGCTGAACACGAGGATCGCGCTGCTGAACTCGGGTTTCCTCTGGCTAATGTGCGCCGCAGTTCTCGTCGCGGCAATCCTCGGGAAAGGCGTCGCGTGCTGGCTGGCAGCGCGTGCGACCGGCATCTCAAACCGCGAAGCGCTGGGCATCGGCACGCTCATGAATGCGCGCGGGCTGATGGAGCTGATCATCATCAACATCGGCCTCCAGCGCGGGATCATCACCGAGGGGCTTTTTGCCACGCTGGTGATCATGGCCGTGGTCACCACGCTCATGGCGTCCCCGATCTTCGAGCGCCTCGTCGGGACGGGAACGTACAATGCAGAAATGCCTGGCAGAAACTGAGGAACCCGCTTCAGCAGACCGTCAGCGAAGGTTTCGCAAGCGACCCGGAGCATCCCTTCTCCGAAGTCGTGAGTTTCGTTTCAACGCACACCGGCGCATGGATCGCCGCCTCCGTCTGCCACGACGTCCCGCACCGGCAGTTCGTATTGACTCCTTCGCCCGCGCTTAGTCGGCCCCCGCGGGCCTGGCCTCCGGACAGTCTGTCTCGCTCGCCCCCTGGCGGCTCGGCCCACCTTCCCGAAAATGCTGCGCGGCATTTTCCGCAAGCGCCGCCATCTTTCTCCACCTCCTCTTCCAGACCGCCACCGAATGCCTGCGCGACACCTTCAGCGCCCGGCTCGGCCTGCCCGAGGGACGCATCGCCGCTGCCGCCGCCGTCCACACCTTCGGCGACTACCTCGTCTTCCATCCGCACCTGCATCTCTTCGACGCCGAAGGCCGCTTCCACTCCATGCCCGAAGAATGCCTCGCCCATATCAGCGAACTCTTCCGCCACCGCTTCCTCCAGGCCCGGCGCGACGGCAGACATCTCAGCGCCCAAAAAGTCACCGATCTCCTCGCGTGGAAACACAGCGGCTTCCACATCGACGGCGGCGAAAAGCCCGTCGCCCCGGGCGACACCAAAGGCCGCCAGCGCCTCGTTGAGTATCTGCTTCACGCCCCATTCTCCCTCCAGAAAATCCACTGGAACCCCAAGACCAAGACCGTCATCTGCCGCTCCCGCCGCAGTTGGCGCACCAAGCGCAACTTCGAAGTCTTCAAAGCCACCGACTTCGTCGCCGCCGCCATCGACCGCATCCCGCCCTGCGGACAGCAGACCATCCGCTACTACGGACTCTACTCCAAGAGAAGCCGCGGCATGCCCCGGCCGGTCGCCTGACCTGTGAAATCCCCCGATGAAAAGTGCCCACAGGCCCGCCCCCCGATCATCCCGCCACCGCCCAAAGTCACCGCCCGCGCCATGCGCCCGCTGTGGCGCGATCTCATCCTCAGCGTCTGGGGCACCGACCTGCTCCAGTGCCCCTGCTGCCAGGCCACCATGCAAGTCGTGGACACCTTTTTCGCTCCGGTGAAATCGAATTCTTCCTCCGCCTCCACGGCCTGTGGGAAGGCATCATCGACATCCCACCTCCACCCGACCCGCCCCTCGACATCGAAAAACGCCGAGGGAGGGGAGGCGTTTTGGACGCAGGCGAAGCCGGAGCCCGCAGGGCGGCGCGGGCGAATCAAACCTTCGAGCCCATCGCACCGCCCTGGCAGGCGATTCGCGAGGGGATTCCAGACGATGAAATGCCGGCACAGTCCGACTGGTTCGACCAGCGTTCCGAAAAGGGGAAGCCAGTCGAGATCCCACTCGAAGACGGCTCCATCCTCGTCCTTGATGGCGATTGAAGCGCAGGCAACGCCCCAGCAGTCCGCAGCCTGAGTCCAAACAATCCAGAATCCGCTGCCAAGAAAGTGCTTGGCGAGGCGGAAGGGAGCGGCATGCTCGCGAACAACGAAACGAGCGCATCAATCCCTCGCCGATCGCACTTCAGCCCCAGAAACCGGCCGTGCGGAGCGGCAGTAGCACCCCTGTTCGTCATCCCGCATTCGTCATTCGCCATTTTTCCACCCCTCGCTCTCCGGCACCGCCCGACGCCCGGCCCGTTTCCGGCGCGGCGCGGTAAAAAGCAAATTCCTAGGAGTGGGTCGGACTTCGGCCCTTGAATTATTGCCATTTCACTCGCAGTGACAGATAGACGTTTTAAGTCTGAATTACTGTCACAAAGATAACTAATGAGATCCAGTCAATCCAGTAAATCGTACGCATGCGTAAGTCCGACAGGCTCCTAGCAGTCATTCCTGCGCCCCACCGGCTTCACTCTGAAGACCGCGCCGAACGCCGCCATCAGCGATGCCGCCGCCACCTACGGCTACGAACCGTTCGACGGCAACGAACCGTTCGCCGGGCGCTTCCGCAGCGTCACCGCGCCTTCTGCCGCTGGGAATGTGACCTTCACCTACGGTTACGACCCCGCCCGCCCCGGCCTCCTCGCCACCGTGGCAGGCCCCGCCCATGCGGTGGTCAACACCTGGGAGCCGGACCGCGACGTTTTGAATACGAAGACGAACCTGCTCGGAAATGCCTC
>Ga0209181_10010629_pt1 | contig 11924 bp, 11 predicted proteins | sample MAT05_FD_187208 | JGI IMG/M metagenome (GOLD analysis project Ga0209181, IMG submission 187208) | Freshwater microbial communities from Lake Fryxell liftoff mats and glacier meltwater in Antarctica - MAT-05 (SPAdes) (version 2) | ecosystem: Environmental > Aquatic > Freshwater > Ice > Liftoff... | reverse complement strand
CTCAACCAGATGCAGCCGACGGGCATACGGGGCCAGACGCTGACGGCAATGCGCGATGGCGTCGGCATCCTGATCCAGCGCGACCACCTCGGCACCGTGTTGGAGGAATTTTTCCGTGTGGCCGCCACCGCCTGCGGTGCCGTCGAGAAATTTCAAACCCGGAGCAGGACGCAACAACGCCACGACCTCCTCGGCCATCACGGGGATGTGATAGCTGCCGGGGCCTGCCGTTTCCTCAGGCTTTTCCAAGGTTGACAGGGGAAGGTCGTCGAAGTCCCAGGATTTCATAAGCATTGCGGGGGCGGATTTTGATGGCAGCGTGGCCTTGGGGCTTTCCGTCGGAGCCCTTCACAGGACTAAAGCCGAAGCAAAAAACCCGGCCCCGCTTGGTCATCAGCCGGTAATTTTCATAAGGTTAGGAATGGCATCGTTGGTAAATTTTAGAGCCCGATATCCTCCGCGACTTCCTGATAGGCGTTCGTTTGATCGGCGTCGGTCGCGACATGGCGGTCCTTGCTCCAGATCTCGAAGCGGCTGCGGCCTCCGGCAAAAACGATTTCCCCGCCGAGCCCGGCGCGCTCGCAGTGTTTCTCGGTCAAAAGGATGCGCCCCTGCTTGTCCGTCGTGGTCATGTGCGCCTCACCGTAGAACTTGCGGATGGCCATGCGTTTTTGCGCCTGGCTCTTGGTCGAAGCTTGGAAAAGCTGCTCCTGACGGTCGAATTCCGCAGGCGGCATCACGATCAAATAGCCCTCTTTCGGATGCGGAATCACGTGGAAAACCTCCCCTTCATCCTGGAAAAGCCAGGACGCAGGCACGGCAATGCGCTTCTTCGCGTCCATAGAACGCTCGAAGGTTCCCGAATAGAGCGTTGTTGCATCCTGACCCATATGATTTTAGGTTTTGTGTGACACTTGCCACCACAATCCCCCACTTTTCACCACTTTGGCTGCGGAGTGTCAATGGCAAATCGGGCTGAGAGCCAATAATATGTCGAAGTCCGCCCGATCCTTGCTCCGGATCAACTGATCGGATTTCTCAAGGAAAAGACTCCCTTGAAGTTTGAGCGTGAACCGGACCGGCAGTTTTAACCCTTCGCACCATGAAGCAGGATATTCTAGATTCCTCGGCATGGGTGAAATACCTGACCAACTGATAGGAGCCTGTCTAAGAGGGCGTCTAAAAAGCCGGATATTCCTTTGGAAATGGAGGGATGCGGGTTGATTCGCCTCCGGCTCAGATCTCCGGCCTGCGGCCTCCGGTTCTCGCATCCCCAGGCGGCAAGGCCTGCCGCCCTCCAGTTTTCGACTTTTTATACGCCCTTTTAAAAGTTCCTCACGCGAAGGGTGGGCTGCAACGGATCGGACGCAGCCCGAACGGCTAGGCTTGCAACGAAGAAAAGGTGGACGGTTTTCCTCCCCCTTCCGATCCTTTTCATCGGGCGCACTTCCGAAAGTTGCAAAAACAAACTGCGGCCGCTGTGTGCCATGGAAAACAGGGCGATGAGAATGCCTGCGTTGTAGTCGCGCCGCTTTGCCGACCTGCGGTCACCCTCTGGGCTGTGCTGCGCACAGGCTATTTGCCCTACGAGCGGTCTTCGACCCTTCCAGTCGGTTGTTGGGGCGTCTTCTTTCCCCAGAACACGGCAACAGAGTGCCGTGGCTACAGAGTGCCGTGGCTACAACCTGCAACTTTTGGAGATGCGCCCGCCTTGCCAGCCTGTTGCAAAAGTCACTAGACGAGGGAAGATAAAGTCCGTAATGGTAAATCTCTCCGTGTGAAGCAGATTGTCTCAATCGGTTCAGAGGATCCTTCTTCCCAAAATCCGGCCTTTCTCGCAAAGCCGCGGTATTGGCGCGATGCTTTGGTGGCGGCTTTGGTCCTTTTTCTGGTCTCCGCAGCGGCCCACACCGTGCTTTACCTGAATGCCAGCGGTGCGCAGTTGCGCATCCTCGAAGACCCCATGCGCTCACATGTCAGACTCTCCGCCGAAGTGCTCGCTCTGTTGGTTTCCCTGGCACTGGCACTCGCCGGGGGCCTGGCCGTTTACCTTTGGCGCCTGCGGGAACTCGTGGCGCGACAAATGAGTCCGGGCGAAAGTGAGTTCTTCCGCAAAGTCACGGCGGTTTTGCCGGGCCTGCTTTACCAGGCCAGAGTTTCCCCACTCGGACAAATCAAACTCACCTATGCCAGCGAAGGCGCACGCTCGGTCTGCGAGATGGAGCCCATGGAACTGCGCCGGGATCCTGCGGCCATCGTCCGCCTCATCCATCCCGACGACCGCAAGCTGCTCGAGGAAAAAATGCTCGCGGCCATCAGAGGTTCGAAAACCTGGCAGGAGGAATTCCGCATGGTGCTGCCCAAAGCCGGGGTGAGATGGCGGCTCGGAGTCGCTCATGTCGAGAAGCTGGCGGACGGATCAAGCCTCTGGCATGGCTTTGTCACCGACACCACCGCCAGCAAACAGGCCGATGAAGCTCTGCGCAAAAGCGAAGCCAGCTTGAAGGCGGCCCAACAGGTGGCCGCCATGGGAAGTTGGGAGTTGGATCTGAGCGATCCCACCGATTTGCAATCCAAATCCCTGCGCTGGAGCGATGAGACTTTTCGCATCTTCGGCCTCGGAGCCAACAGCGTGCCTGTCAGCACCAAGCTCTTTTTCCAGCTTGTCCATCCCGATGATCGTGCCCTGGTCGAAGCGGCCCTCAGCGAAGCCCTGAAAACCCGGGGGCGTTACTCCCTTGACCACAGAATCGTTCTTGCCAGCGGCGAGATCCGGCATGTCCACGAGGATGCCGTGATCCTCCATCATGAAAAAACCGGCAATTCCCTCGCCATGCTCGGCACCGTCCATGACATCACCGAACGCATGCGACGGGAGGAAGCCGTGCGCCTCAACGAGCAGAGGCTGAAACTCGCCACCCAGGCCGGCCGCGTCGGCACCTGGGATTATGATGTCGCCACCAAAAAGATCCATTGGAACGACGTCATGTTCACGATGAAAAAACTCGACCCCGCGACATTCGATCCAAACCTTGATGAGAGCGAGGATCTGCTGCATCCGGATGACCGCGCTCGGGTGATGACCGAATTCAACCGCTGCTTGTCCTCGCCGGAGAAACGCTATGAAAGCGAAAGCCGTATCAGCCTGCGCGACGGTGAGGTTCTCCACACCCGCTCGATTGCCGAGATCCTCCGCGACGCCAACGGACAGGCCGTGCGTTGCGTGGGAATTGAAATTGATGTCACGGCCGAGAAACACGCCATCGAATCCGCGCTGGCCGCAGACCGGGCCAAAAGCGAATTCCTCGCCATGATGAGCCATGAGATTCGGACCCCCATGAATGGCGTCCTCGGCTTTACCGCCCTGCTCAAGGAAACCGCCCTGGCCGGCGATCAAAAAGAATTTGTGACCACGATCGAGTCCAGCGGCCAGCACCTCCTCCATCTGATCAACGACATTCTTGACCTGTCCAAGATCGAAAGCGGACGCATCAAAACTCATCCGGTCCCCTTTGCTCTTCGTCCGTTTCTTCAGGAACTTTTCACCCTGCTCCGGCCCAGAGCAACGGAGAAACGCCTCGACTATCGCTGGGAGATCGAAGCCAACGTACCCGAAATCATCCTGACGGATCGCACCCGGCTGGGCCAGATCCTGACCAACCTGTTGGGCAATGCCGTGAAGTTCACCGACACGGGAAAAGTCCACCTCCAGGTGAATGCCTCCCAGACTCCCGAAGCGGAAAATATCTGGCAGTGGAATTTTATGGTCCAGGACACCGGCCCCGGCATCGAAGCCGGGATGCTCGATAAAATTTTCGATCCCTTTTACCAGGCCGATCTCTCCGTCACCCGCAGACATGGGGGCACAGGCTTGGGACTGGCCATATCCCGCCGTCTGGCCCGATTGCTCGGCGGAGAAATCAGCGTGACCAGCCGCCCTGGGGCCGGCAGCGAATTCACTGCCACCATTTGTGCACCGCAGGCCTTGCTGGAGGAGCACACGGTTGCCTCCAAGGAACCAGAAGCAGGCCATTTTTCCGGCAAAAAAGTTTTGATCGTGGACGATGATCCGGTCGGCCGCAAACTGTGCAATCTTCAGCTCACCAAACTCGGTTTCGAGACCGTGATGGCAGCCAACGGATCCGAAGCAGTCGCGAAAAGTCGCGAGCAACAGTTCGATGCCATTTTGATGGATGTGCAGATGCCGGACATGGACGGATTCACCGCCACGCGGGAAATTCGCCGCCTGGAAAAAAAACGCACACCCATCATTGCCCTCACCGCGAACGCCATGATTGAAGACCGCGAGCGATCTCTCGAAGCCGGGATGGATGATTATATCTCCAAACCCATGAAGCTCGATGTTTTGACCCGCACCTTGGCGCGTTGGTTATGACGCGTGCACCCAAGGCTTGACCGCGTTGCTGCCAACGACGCGAACTTCGCCGGTCTCCACACGGCCTTACGCCAACTGGAGGCAAAAGAGGATCGCCGTTTCGCGATTCTCTCCGGAAGTGCGGCAAAGCGGACCCGCCGTTCCCTCTCCCTGCGCGAATACGACAATGGAAAGATAAGAGTTATTTCCCGGCGCTCCAGCCTCCATCGATCAGGAAAGCGGAACCGGTGACAAACGAAGATTCATCGGAGGCAAGGTAAAGTGCGGCGGCGGCAATTTCCCCGGGACGTCCCATGCGCCCGATCGCCTGAGTGGCCGCCATTTCGCGGCGGGCTTTCTCGGGATCGGGGTATTCTTTGAGGCGTTGCTCAACGAAAGGAGTTTCGACGCGTCCGGGACAGAGGCAATTGACGCGGATGCCCTGCGAAGCGTGATCCAGAGCCATGCTTTTCGTGATGCCGACCACGGCGAACTTCGTGGTGCAATAGGCCAGTCGGTCGCGAATTCCGACCACTCCCCCAACGGAGGCAAGGTTGATGATATTACCGTGACCCGCCTGCAACATTCCTGGCAGAAAAGCGCGGGACACATTGAAGAGTCCACGCACATTCACCGCATACATGCGATCCATGTCGTGTCCGCTTGTTTCCAAAATCGTGCCGACGCCGCCGACTCCTGCATTGTTCACCAGCACGTCCAAACCTCCGTGGCTTTGCTCAAAATCGTCCGCCACGCGCTGACAAGCCTCTTCATCGCACACATCCAGCAATAGGAATTCTCCATCAACGTGCTTCGCTACGGCACGCCCCGAAGCTTCATCGCGATCCGCCACAAAGACAGATCCGCCTGCTTTGGAAAAGAGTTCCGCGATGGCCGCTCCGATTCCGGATCCGGCGCCGGTGACAACAATCTTTTTATTTAGAAGTGAAAACATGGGGCACCCTCTCTGGATTAGATCCCTCTAAAAAAGCAAACATTTTCATGGTCCACGATTGAAATTTTCCATTGTACCGACACCACTAAGTGATCCCCCTTCAAGAAAAGCCCGATTATTCTCCATGGCAAACCTGCCGCAATCCGCCTGACGGCCAGGGGGCGGTCCCGCCTGCTAGGTCGGCAAACAAACATTACTTATCGCACCGTTGGCATGGCGGCAATGTCAGTCTTGTTCCGACAAATGCCGCCGCCGTAGGTCCCAAGGAAACATGGAAAGCCGAGAAGGTCAGCATCTGGCATCCCGGCCATCACGATAATCCTTTCGGCATTCGGCTCAGTGCGTTAATGATCGCGAAACGCATCGTCGATACGGCGGTGCTAATGTCCCTGTTGGCAAATCATCCAAACGTCCAATTCAGCTACCTGCCTTCCGGCATTGGTTCCGTAGCCGTGGAGATGCATTAAGATGAAAGCCTTTCGCCTCATCCGCCTCTTCAATCCCAAATCGAACCGTTGCTTCGACGTGGCCGTTGACCCTGGCCTTCTCTGAATTGACACCAATAGGGAGTTACTGATCTTCTCCGAGGCTCATGGCAGGCGAACGTTTCGTGAAAAATTCCGCGGTCAAGCGCACGGCCCAATCCGCCGAAATTGCTTTTCAGACCTTGCGCAAGGCCATCCTCACCGGGGAGTTGAAGGAAGGCGATAAGGTCCGTGAGATCCGGCTGGCGCGGCAGTGGAAGATCGGCCGCACTCCTCTGCGCGAGGCCATCCGGCGTGCGGCGGAATCGGGTTACCTGATCCTGCGGCCCAATCACGCCCCGATCGTGCGCGAGCTTTCCGCCGCGGACATCCTTCAGATTTACGCGCTGCGCAAAGTGTTGGAATGCTACGCCCTTGAGTGTGCCTGGGACGGGTTGCGTGAGTCCGATTTTGAATATCTCCGACGGCTTGAGGGCAAGGTGCAAACCGCCAAGAGCGGGAATAGCCGTCTCCATGCGCAATTCACTTTCGATAACGCTCTGCATCAACTTTGGGTGACCAAAAATGGAAATCCCTGGCTCGTTTCGATTCTGGACCGGCTCTTGATTTTCCGCCCCAACTATCAGTCCCGCGATGTGAACATGCTGGCCGGGCGACCCGATCTCACGGATGCCGCTTATGAGGATCATCAAAAAATTCTAGCGGCCTTGATCCAGCGCGATCGGCCCCGGGCCCTACGTGCCCTGCGACACCATATCAGCGAGGCCGGAACCATTCTGGCGGGACTCCATCCGACCGGCTCCGCACCGAAAAAATCCTGAATTTTTACCGGCGGTACCCAAGTCCCGCACCGCCGTCGGGGCAGATGGCTTGCCCGGTGACAAAGCTTGCTTCCGAGGAGAGCAAGAAGGCGCAGACGTCACCGATTTCCTCGATGGTCGCCATGCGGCCGATGGGGTGGAGTTCGTCCACCATTTTCATGGCGGCTGCCGGATCCTCAAGTGATTGTGCCCATTCTTCGATCAGGGGGGTCAACACCCCCGCGGGGCAGACCGCATTCACCCGCACGCCATCCTTGGCCAGGTCGAGCGCCAGCGCCATGGTGAGTCCGACCTGTCCGGCCTTCGTTGTGACGTATGCCGAAGCGTCGGCTTGGCCCATCAATCCCACCCTGCTCGACATGTTGACGATCGAGCCCTTGGTCTTTTTCAAATAGGGAGTCGCAAATTTGCAGCCGAGAAACGTGCTGGTGAGATTGAGCCGTATCAAGTCTTCAAACTCCTTGAGCGAGGTGGCTTCGATCGAAAGCGCCGGTGGATGCCAGCCGGCGTTGTTGACGAGGCCGTCCAACTGGCCGAAATGCTCAACTGTCTCTTGCAGCGTCTTTTCAATTTCCGCCGCCTCCCGCACGTCACAATCCAGAAAAAGGATGGACTTCCCATCGAAGCCCTCCGCTTCGAGTTCCGGCGCGGCCGCTTTGGCGTCGCGGGCCGTGATGGTCACTCGGGCGCCGTGCCGCAAACAGACCTTCGCGCATCCCAAGCCGATTCCCTTGGAGGCACCGGTGATGTAAATGACCTTCTCTTCGAGTTTTCTTTTCATGATTGGGGAAGAATGAACGCAAGGACGATGGAAATGGGGATTGCGCTGGAAGTCAAATTCGGCAAAAGTGTATTCACTTTTAGAAATTCCGCCATATTTTTTTCCCGCTCTTCTTGACCGCGGCATCGCGCTGGATTGGGATCTTATCGAAAACGCCACCTTCGAAATTTTATGAACCACCCCGTCATAGACACTCATCAGCACCTCTGGGACCCCGGCGTGTTTCGCTATTCGTGGATGGACGGCTTTCCTGCTCTCGGACAGAAGGCCATGTTGGAGGAATACCAACAGGCCGCTGTCGACCTGAACATCGTTCAGACCGTTTACGTCGATACGGATGTGGATGAATGTGACAGGGAACGGGAGATCCGGGCCATCCTGGCACTTTCCGACAATCCCCTCAGCGGCATTGCGGGTGTCGTGGCCGGGGCAAAGTTGGAAAAGGAGGACCCCTTCGTGCATTTCGGGTCACTGGCCGGCCATCCCAAACTCAAAGGCGTTCGTCGTGTGCTTCACACCCAGCCCGATGATCTGTCCCGACAGCCGCAGTTCGTCGAAAATGTCCGTACCCTGTCCTCCCGCCAATGGTCTTTCGACTTGTGTGTCCTTGCCTGCCAGCTTCCGCTGGCCCGGGAACTGGTCGGGAAATGCCCGGATGTTTCTTTTATCCTCGATCATTGCGGATGCCCGGACGTCAAGGCCGGAACGCTTGAGCCCTGGCGGGATGATTTGCGCGAACTCTCACTTTTTCCCAATGTCGCCTGCAAGGTTAGCGGCTTGGTTGCCTACGCGGACCCGAAAACCTGGTCGGTTGAGGACTTGAAACCCTTTTTCAAACACGTTGTCGCGTGTTTCGAATGGGACCGCCTGATGTGGGGCGGAGACTGGCCCGTCTGCAAACTCACGGCCAGCCTGAAGGAATGGCTGGAAGCGGCCGTCGTTCTGACCGCAGATGCCACCGAGGAACAACGCCTCGGTTTCTTTGCCGGAAACGCCCGCAGAATCTACCGGCTCGGCTGAGCCGATTTTCAATCACCACCACCACTTTATGATCAAATCCATCAAAGTCCGCGACGCGCGCTTTGTGCTCAAACCCGGGGCGGGGAGTGACGCCATTCACCGCGACCCCACATATTCCTACGCTGTAACCCTGCTCGAAGATGACGGCGGTCAGACTGGAAGCGGCCTCGCCTTCACCCTGGGCGAGGGCAATGAACTCGTTTGCCAGGCCTGTGAGTTTCTCGCCTGCGGCCTTCAAGGACGCGAGATCGAGGAGATCATGGCCGATTTCGGCGCGCTGCAAAACAAACTGACCAACGAGCAGCAATTCCGCTGGCTCGGACCTCATAAAGGCGTGGTGCATCTGGCCATGGCTTCGATCACCAACGCCTGCTGGGATTTGTGGGCCAAGAAACGCGGCCTGCCGCTTTGGAAACTGCTTCTCGATCTTGAGCCGCAGCAACTCGTTGCCACGCTCGATCTTTCCTACCTTGAGGACGAAATGACCGCAGCACAGGCCACGGCCATGATCGCCGACAAACTTGTCACCCGCGAGGAACGGCAGGGCATCCTCAAAACCGGTTATCCTGGCTATGACACCTCAATCGGGTGGTTTAATTACAGCGATGATCAGGTGCGGGAAAACTGCAAACGCGCTGTGGACGCGGGGTTTACCGCCATGAAACTCAAGGTCGGCTCGGCCGATCCCGAACGCGATTTGCGCCGTGCCCGTATCGTTCGCGAAGCCGCCGGGGATGATGCGCGCGTGATGGTGGATGCCAACCAGCAGTGGACGCTTCCCCAAGCCCTCGACATCTGCCGCCGCCTTCAGGATATCAACCCTTTTTGGATCGAGGAACCCACCCATCCGGACGACGTGTTGGGCCACAAAACCCTGGCCGATGCCATCGCCCCGACCAAACTCGCTCTCGGCGAACATGTGCCGAACCGCATCATGTTTAAGAATTACCTCCAGGCACAATGCGCCGGTTTTATTCAGGTGGACGCCGTTCGCGTCGCCGGGGTGAGCGAATTCCTCGCTGTGAGTCTCCTTAGTAAAAAATATTCTGTCCCCGTCGTTCCGCATGTCGGCGACATGGGCCAGATTCATCAGCATCTTGTTCTCTTTAACCACGTCGGCCTGGGCCACCAAGCTCTCCTGCTTGAGCATATTCCCCACCTTCACGATCGCTTTCTCCATCCTGTAAAAGTCGAGGAAGGCGTTTATCGTGTTCCTCAGGACGCCGGGGCAAGCTGCGATCTTTTACCCTGACCCGCGCGAAAATACGATGTCCAGATTTGCCAACAAAACCGCAGTCATCACTGGCGCTGGTTCCGGCATCGGCCGCGCCATTGCCCTGCGCCTCGCTGCCGAGGGTGCATCGCTCATCATTCTCGAACTCACCGAACTCTCCGGCGAAGCCACCGGAGCCGCGGTTCACGCTGCTGGAGGAAACGCCCGGATTGTCGCCTGCGATGTTTCCGCCACGGAATCGGTGCGAAGGGCATTTTCGGAAATGACCAAGCTCGACATCCCGGTGAACAATGGGGTGGACCCGGTTTTCAGACCAGCGGGAGCGTAAAATAAGCGTAACGTTAGAAGCGAAAGTTCGCAATCTGGAGGGGCGGCTGGCACTTAATGGCACCAACAGCAACAAGCCGCCATCGAAACGCCCGCGCCTATGAAGCACTGGCTCCCGTGGTGCATGCCGATGAAGGCGGTCTGCGCGTGGAGGGCAAACTCCACTGGCTCCACGTCGCCTCCACGGCATCGCCATCCTTTCTGCGGCCGGGGCGATTGACGCCGCCTTGAAAACCGCAGGCCTGGCCGTGGTGCATGCCCGGATTTTCGCCCCGATGCGGCTCTGAGTAAGGCAAACTTTTGCGACGATTTCTTTCCGCTTCAGCGGTTCATGCCGATAAGGGGTGCTGATTTTCTTCGCGGGGTTTTACCATCTTGTGCAGAGGATGCCTCGCAAGGCCGTCAGCGCATTCGCCCCCTCCCCTGTTCCTCGATGCTTTTGACTTCCCCTGGCGTTCGCGTGTGGGAGCGGGTGAAGGGAATCGAACCCTCGTGTCCAGCTTGGGAAGCTGGCGTTCTGCCATTGAACTACACCCGCAGTTTTACCCTCCGGTGAATCGGACCACAAGAAACGTGCAGACCGTGCCAAGCCAAAACAGGAACATCCACTTGATAATGTCTGCCTTCACATCGGAAAGATCTGCTTTTGTTGCGAGCACATCTTTTCGAGCTTCAATTTCCTGCTCATTCGCTTTGGCCACAGCTCGGGCTTGAGCGGGCGTAAAGCTCGCTCCCTCAAGAATCTCCAGCGTCTCGGCTTTCATATTCCTTCCATGGTATCTCGCTTGCAAAGTCATTTCAACCAACTTCAACGCGGGCTCAGGGGAAGCGGCCGTTCTGCCCTTGAACTACGCCCGCAGAGGATTATTCCCAGGAACGGACTTGGCGTCGCGTGTTGGCCTCGACGTTCCATACGGAAACTTTCTTTCTAAGGACGGTTGTTCCTGTGGCCAATCCATTAGTCGACACAGAAATATTATTATCGTAATCGCTGTCCATCGATACCGCGTAAGGGGCTGTTTTAGGGGGGTTATACATCAAGGTCCAAGGATCCATGAAACCGCTGCTATTGGTTCCGCTCTTGCCTCTTTTTAGACCTTGGACTTCGAGGAAAACAATTGCTCTCGGGTTATTAGACCCCGTGTCAATTCCCGCGAGCACATTAATAAGCGCACTATCTACAGCAGTCTTCGTCGCAAAAGGCAATCTGCCGTATTCCGTTTCGTAAGCCGTAATTGCCGTCGCAATCTGCACTGCGTCGTTTTTGGCCTGGGCCTTCCTGGCCGCGTCAATGGCGGAATTCACGGCGGGAAAAAGCAAGCTCATGAGAATGCCGATGATGGCAATGACGATGAGGAGTTCGATGAGAGTGAAGGCGCGGGAGGATTTCATGGCTCAGTTTCTGGTTTAAAGGTGGAACCACCTCTGGCCACGGGCAAGCATTTTCTTGCAAGAGGGGCGGTCTTTCGGCGATGTGCAGTTGTGTCTCGAGCAAAAAAACCGGCAGGAGATCGCCGTGATAAAGAAAATCTTCGCTCCCGGATCCTCCGGCTTCTATCCGCCCGTGCCCTCGACAAGGCCGAAATCGCGCAGACGCTTCAGCTCCCTCCCGATCAGCGCAACAAGCTGGGCGAGTTGCTGCGGCAGATGGAACTTGAAGGCGCGGTGGCCCTTATTCGCAAGGATCGTTACGTGATTCCAAGGGATGCCGATCTGTTCACCGGCACCATTCAATTTCACGCCAGCGGCACGGCCCACGTGTTGAGCGAAAAAGCGGGCCAGCCCGACCTCTACATCAGCGGGGAAAACACCTTCACCTCCATGCATGGCGACCGCGTGGTCGCACGGATCAATCCGTCCAAGCCGGCCCCGCCACCGAGGCGGGGTGAGGCTCCGCAACCTGTGCGCCTGGAGGGACGGGTGATT
>Ga0209181_10010628_pt1 | contig 11925 bp, 6 predicted proteins | sample MAT05_FD_187208 | JGI IMG/M metagenome (GOLD analysis project Ga0209181, IMG submission 187208) | Freshwater microbial communities from Lake Fryxell liftoff mats and glacier meltwater in Antarctica - MAT-05 (SPAdes) (version 2) | ecosystem: Environmental > Aquatic > Freshwater > Ice > Liftoff... | reverse complement strand
TTCCTGTGGTTGACCGACAAGACGGTGGAATGGGTCATCTTCGATCTCTTCCTGGGCTGGCGCTGAAGGGCACAAGACAATGACCGATCAAGTCGAGACTTCCCCCGAAGTGCCTGAGGCGAATGGCGCCCCTGTGGCGTCCCCTGCCGCTGTCGTGCCGCCGTCCACCAAACGCTGGTATGTGGTGCACGCCTATTCGGGCATGGAGAAGGCCGTCGAACGCAACCTGCGCGAGCGCATCGACCGTGCCGGCATGCAGGACAAGTTCGGCCGCATCCTGGTGCCGACCGAAGAGGTCGTCGAGCTGAAGAACGGCAAGAAGGCGGTCACAGAACGCCGCTTCTTCCCCGGCTATGTGCTGGTCGAGATGGACATGGCCGACGACACCTGGCACCTGGTCAAGCACACCAGCAAGGTGACCGGCTTCGTGGGCGGGGCGCGCAATCGCCCGGCCCCGATCTCGGATGCCGAGGTCATGAAGATCGTCAACCAGATGAAGGAAGGCGTCGACAAGCCCAAGCCCAAGGTCGAGTGGACGGTGGGCGAGTTGGTACGCATCAAGGACGGCCCGTTCACCGACTTCAACGGCGCGGTCGAGGACGTCAATTACGAGAAGAGCAAGGTGCGGGTGTCCGTCACCATCTTCGGTCGTGCGACGCCGGTCGAGCTGGACTTCGCGCAGGTCGAGAAAGTCTGATCCCGTCCGTTTGCCGACGCAGCCCCGGCAAACGAGATTCAAGTTGGGCTGAGTGACGAGGAGCCGAGCGGGACATGATCCCGCAAGGCGTTTGAACTCGATAGGAGTGCCGCATGGCAAAGAAGATCGTCGGCTTCATCAAGCTGCAAGTACCCGCCGGCAAGGCCAATCCCTCGCCGCCCATAGGCCCGGCCCTGGGTCAGCGCGGCCTGAACATCATGGAGTTCTGCAAGGCGTTCAACGCCCAGACCCAGCAAGGTTTCGAAATCGGCATGAAGCTGCCGGTCGTCATCACCGCGTTCGCGGACAAGAGCTTCACCTTCATCATCAAGTCGCCCCCGGCGACTGCACTGCTGATGAAGGCTGCCAAGATCGACAAGGGCTCCAGCCGGGCGCACCTGGAAAAGGTGGGCAAGGTCACGCGTGAACAGCTCGAAGAGATTGCCAAGACGAAGATGAAAGACCTGAACGCCGCAAACCTGGAAGGCGCTGTGAAGATCATCGCCGGCTCTGCCCGTTCGATGGGCCTGATCGTCGAAGGAGTCTGACGCCATGACGAAACTGACCAAGAAGGCCAAGGCCCAGCAGGGCAAGATCGACAGCACCAAGCTGTATCCGCTGGCTGACGCGCTGGCGCTGGTGAAGGGCGCCGCCACCGCCAAGTTCGACGAGTCGATCGACGTCGCCGTGCAGCTGGGCGTGGACGCCAAGAAGTCCGACCAGGTGGTGCGGGGTGCTGTCGTGATGCCCGCCGGCACCGGCAAGACCAAGCGCGTGGCGGTCTTCGCCCAAGGCGCCAAGGCCGAAGAAGCCAAGGCCGCCGGCGCCGACATCGTCGGCATGGACGACCTGGCCGCCGAGATCAAGGCGGGCAAGATGGACTTCGACGTCGTCATCGCCAGCCCCGACACGATGCGCATCGTCGGTACCCTGGGCCAGATCCTGGGCCCCCGTGGCCTGATGCCGAACCCGAAGGTCGGCACGGTCACCCCCGATGTCGCCCAGGCCGTTCGCAATGCCAAGGCCGGTCAGGTGCAGTTCCGGGTCGACAAGGCCGGCATCATCCACGGCACCATCGGCCGCCGTTCCTTCGACGACGACAAGCTGGTCAACAACCTGCGCGCCCTGCTTGACGCGCTGAACAAGTCCAAGCCGGCCAGCAGCAAGGGCGTGTACCTGCGCAAGGTGGCGGTTTCGTCGACCATGGGCGTCGGTGTGCGTGTGGACACGCAATCGATCGCGCTGCAGGCTGCGGCTTGAACGCGAACAACAGACAGTCTTGATTTTCGGCAGGGCGCTGGTCTGGCGCCCTGGCGTGTGGAGTTTGGTGGGCTGAGGTGCCGCAAGGTGCCGCAGGCCATCCAAGACCGCTGGTGGGGTCGGGTCCTCGGGCAACCGTGGGTTTATGGCCCCCTAAACGAAGGCTTCGGTCTTCGGCCAGCGCAGATGGCGGTCCCGCTGTGAAGAAGCTTGCCTGATGAAGGTGGTGGTTCGCAGGGTGTCGCTGAAACCCGGTGTGCCGGAGCGGTTGCAAGACCGCGATGGCACTTGATGTGTGAGGAGCAGACCTTGAGTCTCAATCGCAACGAAAAGGCCGCCGTGGTCACGGACGTGGCAGCGCAAGCTGCCCGTTCGCAGACGCTGGCGTTGGCCGAGTACCGTGGCCTCACCGTGGAACACCTGAACAAGCTGCGCGTCGAAGCGCGGGCCAAGGGCGTCTATCTTCATGTGCTGAAGAACACCCTGGCCCGTCGCGCTGTCGCTGGCACACCTTTCGAGGTGGCGCAGGAAACCATGGTCGGACCGCTGATCTACGGCTTTTCCGACGACCCGGTGGCTGCGGCCAAAGTCATCTCTGACTTTGCCAAGACCAACGACAAGCTGATCGTGAGGGGTGGCGCCTACGCCGGCAAGGCACTGAACGCCGACGGGGTCAAGGCCCTGGCGTCCATCCCGAGCCGCGAAGTGCTGATCTCGCAGATCGCCGGCTTGCTGAAGTCGCCGATCCAGCGCATGGCGGGCGTGTTGGCCGCCTTGGTCGAACAGCGCGGTGGTGCTGAAACCCCGGCCGAAACCTCGGCCGAAGCTCCAGCCGAGGCCCCGTCCGAAGCCTCAGCCGAGGCCCCGGCCGAAGCGCCGGCCCAAGCCGAAGCCGCCGCCCCGGCCGCCTGAACTTCATCTCGAAACTTCTACTGAATTAGGAATCAATCATGTCCTTCGACAAAGACGCTTTCCTGTCCGCCATGGACAGCATGACCGTGATGGAACTCAATGACCTGGTCAAGGCCATTGAAGAGAAGTTCGGTGTTTCCGCTGCTTCGATGGCCGCTCCGGCCGCTGGTGCTGGCGCTGCCGCTGCGGTGGTGGAAGAGAAGACCGAATTCAATGTGATGTTGCTGGAAGCCGGCGCCAACAAGGTGCAGGTCATCAAGGCCGTGCGCGAACTGACGGGCCTGGGCCTGAAGGAAGCCAAGGACATGGTCGACGGTGCGCCCAAGGCCGTGAAGGAAGCCATTCCGAAGGCCGACGCCGAAGCCGCGCTGAAGAAGCTGCTCGACGCCGGTGCCAAGGCCGAGGTGAAGTAAGTCGGATGCTTCTTGTGGCGCCCATCAGGGCGTCGCAGGGAGCACCTCCAAGGGCGGCGCGCTGCCCTTGGAAGTGTTCTCTGATCCGACTGCAGAGAACAGGTTTGGTCGGGCTCCGGTGCAATGCCGGGGTTGTCCGCCAGCGGCAGGTAGTGGCCTGTCACCAAGCCTCAGGCCCGTCCATACGCGATGGGAGCCTGGGTCGCCAGTCGCCGATGAATGTTCGCCCCAGGCCCGGCGGATGTTCTCGAAACGGAGAGTTAAATGGCGCAAGCAACCCCCTACACCTACACCGAGCGCAAGCGGATCCGCAAGAGCTTCGGCAAGCGTGAGAGTGTCCTCAACGTTCCCTATCTGCTGACGATGCAGAGCGACAGCTATGTCGCCTTCCTGCAGAAGGACGTCCCTCCATCCAAGCGCAAGCCCGAGGGACTGCAAGCTGCTTTTCTTTCCGCATTCCCGATCGTCTCGCACAACGGGTTTGTGGAGATGAAGTTCATCGAGTTCAACATCGCCAAACCGCCCTTTGATGTGCGGGAATGCCAGCAACGCGGGCTGACGTTTGCAGCGGCCGTGCGCGCCAAGCTGCAGATGATCATCTATGACCGCGAGAGCCACCCGGCCAAGGCGGTCAAGGAGATCAAGGAGCAAGAGGTCTACATGGGCGAGGTGCCCCTGATGACCGACTACGGCTCCTTCATCGTCAACGGCACCGAGCGTGTGATCGTGTCGCAGCTGCATCGCAGCCCCGGCGTGTTCTTCGAGCACGACAAGGGCAAGACCCACAGCAGCGGCAAGCTGCTGTTCAGCGCGCGCATCATTCCTTACCGCGGCAGCTGGCTGGACTTCGAATTCGACCCCAAGGACATCCTGTACTTCCGCGTCGACCGTCGCCGCAAGATGCCGGTGACGATCCTGCTGAAGGCCATCGGCCTGAACCCGGAAGCCATCCTGGCGCACTTCTTCGTCAACGACAATTTCCGCCTGATGGACACGGGCGCGCAGATGGAGTTCGTGCCCGAGCGCCTGAAGGGCGAGGTCGCACGCTTCGACCTGACCGACAAGGACGGCAACGTCGTGGTCGAGAAGGACAAGCGCATCACCGCCCGCCATGTGCGCCAACTGGAGCAGACCGGCACCGGCTTCGTCAGCGTGCCCGAGGACTTTCTGGTCGGCCGCAACCTGGCCAAGAACATGGTCGACCCGGAAACCGGCGAGATCGTGGCCAAGGCCAATGACGAGTTGACCGAAGCCGTGCTGAAGAAGCTGCGCGTGGCCGGCATCCGTGACATTCAGTGCCTGTACACGAACGAGCTGAACCAGGGCGCGTACATCAGCCAGACGCTGGCCTCTGACGAGACCGCCGACCAGCTGGCCGCGCGGGTGGCCATCTACCGCATGATGCGCCCCGGCGAGCCGCCGACCGAAGACGCGGTCGAGGCCCTGTTCCACCGCCTCTTCTACAGCGCCGACACCTACGACCTGAGCCGCGTCGGGCGCATGAAGTTCAACGCCCGCGTCGGCCGCGACGTGCCCGAGGGCTCGATGACGCTGAGCAATGACGACATCCTCGATGTCGTCAAGATCCTCGTCGAATTGCGCAACGGCAATGGCGAAGTCGATGACATCGACCACTTGGGCAACCGGCGTGTGCGTTGCGTCGGCGAGCTGGCTGAAAACCAGTACCGCAGCGGTCTGGCGCGCATCGAGAAAGCCGTCAAGGAGCGTCTGGGGCAGGCTGAGACCGAGGCGCTGATGCCTCATGACCTGATCAACTCCAAGCCGATCAGTGCCGCCCTCAAGGAGTTCTTCGGCGCGAGCCAGCTGAGCCAGTTCATGGACCAGACCAACCCGCTGTCGGAGATCACGCACAAGCGGCGTGTCTCGGCCCTGGGCCCGGGTGGTCTGACGCGTGAGCGGGCCGGCTTCGAGGTGCGCGACGTGCACCCGACCCACTACGGCCGCGTGTGCCCGATCGAGACCCCGGAAGGCCCGAACATCGGCCTGATCAACTCGCTGGCGTTGTATGCACAGCTCAACGAGTACGGCTTCCTCGAGACCCCGTATCGCCGCGTCGTCGACGGCAAGGTCACGATGCTGATCGACTACCTGTCAGCGATCGAAGAAGGCAAGTACGTCATCGCTCAGGCCAATGCCGGTCTGGACAAGGACGGCAAGCTGATCGATGAACTGGTGTCGGCGCGCGAGAACGGCGAATCGGTGCTGCTGAGCCCCGAGCGCGTGCAATACATGGACGTGGCGCCGACGCAGATCGTGTCGGTGGCGGCCTCGCTGGTGCCCTTCCTGGAGCACGACGATGCCAACCGCGCGCTGATGGGCGCCAACATGCAGCGCCAGGCAGTGCCCGTGCTGCGCCCTGAAAAGGCGCTGGTCGGCACCGGCGTCGAGCGTGTGTCCGCGATCGACTCGGGCACCGTGGTCACGGCGCGCCGCGGCGGCATCGTGGACTACGTCGACACCAACCGCATCGTCATCCGCGTCAACGACAACGAGACGGTGGCCGGTGAAGTCGGCGTGGACATCTACAACCTGATCAAGTATCAGCGGTCCAACCAGAACACCAACATCCACCAGCGTCCCATCGTCAAGCGCGGCGACCATGTGGCGGCCAAGGACGTGGTGGCCGACGGCGCCAGCACCGACCTGGGTGAACTGGCCCTGGGCCAGAACATGCTGGTCGCCTTCATGCCCTGGAACGGCTACAACTTCGAGGACTCGATCCTCATCAGCGAGCGCGTCGTGTCCGAGGACCGCTACACCTCGATCCACATCGAGGAACTGGTGGTGATGGCCCGCGACACCAAGCTGGGCAGCGAAGAAATCACGCGCGACATCCCGAACCTCAGCGAGCAGCAACTGTCCCGCCTGGACGAGAGCGGCATCGTGTACGTGGGCGCCGAGGTCAACCCCGGCGACGTGCTGGTGGGCAAGGTCACGCCCAAGGGCGAGACCACGCTGACGCCCGAGGAGAAACTTCTTCGCGCCATCTTCGGCGAGAAGGCGTCCGACGTGAAAGACACGTCGCTGCGTGTCGACCAGGGCACGAATGGCACCGTCATCGACGTGCAGGTCTTCACCCGTGAAGGCATCGTGCGCGACAAGCGCGCCCAGCAGATCATCGACGACGAGCTGAAGCGTTTCCGCCTCGACCTGAACGACCAGCTGCGCATCGTCGAGAGCGACGCCTTCGACCGGATCGAGAAGCTGCTGGTGGCCAAGCCCGCCAACGGCGGCCCGAACCGCATTGCCAAGGGCACGGTGATCGACAAGGCGTATCTGGCCAGCGTCGAGAAGTTCCACTGGTTCGACATCCGTCCGGCCGACGACGATGTGGCCAACCAGCTCGAGAGCATCAAGAACAGCCTGGAGCAGACGCGCCACAGCTTCGACCTCGCCTTCGAAGAGAAGAAGAAGAAGCTGACGCAGGGCGACGAGCTGCCTGCCGGCGTGCTGAAGATGGTGAAGGTGTACCTGGCCGTCAAGCGCCGTCTGCAGCCGGGCGACAAGATGGCCGGCCGCCACGGCAACAAGGGTGTGGTGTCGAAGATCGTGGCTGTCGAGGACATGCCCTACATGGCCGACGGCACGCCTTGCGACATCGTCCTGAACCCGCTGGGCGTGCCATCGCGCATGAACGTGGGTCAGGTGCTGGAAGTGCATCTGGGCTGGGCCGGCAAGGGCATCGGCCTGCGCATCGGCGAGATGCTGCAGCAGGAGGCCAAGGCCAGCGAGTTGCGCAAGTTCCTGGACGAGCTCTACAACAAGAGCGGCGGCAAGAGCGAGAAGCTCGACGAGCTGAGCGATGCCGAGGTCCGCGAGATGGCGCACAACCTGAGCCTGGGCGTGCCTTTCGCGACGCCGGTCTTCGATGGCGCCGCCGAGAGCGAGATCCGCGCGATGCTGAAGCTGGCCTACCCGGACGAAATCGCGGCGAAGAAGGGCCTGACGGCCACGCGCACGCAGGCGACGCTGTCTGACGGTCGCACGGGCGAGCCCTTCGAGCGCCCGGTCACGGTCGGCTACATGCACGTGCTGAAGCTGCACCACCTGGTGGACGACAAGATGCACGCCCGTTCGACCGGCCCGTACAGCCTGGTCACACAGCAGCCGCTGGGCGGCAAGGCGCAGTTCGGCGGACAGCGCTTCGGCGAAATGGAGGTCTGGGCGCTGGAGGCCTACGGTGCCAGCTACATCCTGCAGGAAATGCTGACCGTCAAGTCCGACGACGTGAACGGCCGCACCAAGGTGTATGAGTCCATCGTCAAGGGCGAGCACTCCATCGAGGCCGGCATGCCTGAATCTTTCAACGTCCTGGTCAAGGAGATTCGTTCCCTTGGCATCGACATTGAACTTGAACGCAATTAACTGATTAGGAAAGAGAAAGACACCATGAAGGGACTCCTCGACCTATTCAAGCAATTCACCCCTGATGAGCATTTCGATGCCATCCGGATCGGCCTGGCGTCACCCGAGAAGATTCGCTCGTGGTCGTTCGGCGAGGTGAAGAAGCCCGAGACCATCAACTACCGCACCTTCAAGCCTGAACGCGATGGCCTGTTCTGCGCCAAGATCTTCGGCCCGATCAAGGACTACGAGTGCCTGTGCGGCAAGTACAAGCGCCTGAAGCACCGTGGCGTGATCTGCGAAAAGTGCGGCGTCGAGGTCACGCAGACCAAGGTGCGCCGCGATCGCATGGGTCACATCGACCTGGCCGCGCCCTGCGCCCACATCTGGTTCCTGAAGAGCCTGCCATCGCGTCTGGGCCTGGTGCTGGACATGACGCTGCGCGACATCGAGCGCGTGCTGTACTTCGAAGCCTATGTCGTGGTCGACCCCGGCATGACCCCGCTGAAGAAGTACTCGATCATGAGCGAGGACGACTGGGAAGCGAAGCACACCGAATACGGCGACGAGTTCGTCGCGCTGATGGGTGCCGAGGGCATCCGCAAGCTGCTCGAGGAGCTGGACCTGGATGTCGAGATCGACAAGATCCGCAACGACATGACGGGCTCGGAGCTCAAGATCAAGAAGAACTCCAAGCGCCTGAAGGTCATGGAGGCCTTCAAGAAGTCGGGCATCAAGCCGCAGTGGATGGTGATGCAGGTGCTGCCGGTGCTGCCGCCAGACCTGCGCCCGCTCGTCCCGCTGGACGGTGGCCGCTTCGCCACTTCCGACCTGAACGACCTGTACCGTCGCGTCATCAACCGCAATAACCGGTTGGCAAGGCTCCTGGAGCTGAAGGCGCCGGAAATCATCGTGCGCAACGAAAAGCGCATGCTGCAGGAAGCCGTCGACAGCCTGCTGGACAACGGCCGTCGCGGCAAGGCGATGACGGGGGCGAACAAGCGCGCGCTGAAGTCGCTGGCCGACATGATCAAGGGCAAGAGCGGCCGCTTCCGCCAGAACCTGCTGGGCAAGCGCGTCGACTACTCGGGCCGTTCGGTCATCGTGGTGGGCCCGACGCTCAAGCTGCATCAATGCGGCCTGCCCAAGCTGATGGCCATCGAGCTGTTCAAGCCCTTCATCTTCAGCCGTCTGGAGGCGATGGGCATTGCCACCACCATCAAGGCAGCGAAGAAGGAAGTCGAGGCCGGCACACCGGTGGTGTGGGACATTCTTGAAGAAGTCATCAAGGAACACCCGGTGCTGCTGAACCGCGCGCCGACGCTGCACCGCCTGGGCATCCAGGCCTTCGAGCCGGTGCTGATCGAAGGCAAGGCCATCCAGCTGCATCCGCTGGTGTGCTCGGCCTTCAACGCCGACTTCGACGGCGACCAGATGGCCGTGCACATTCCGCTGTCCATCGAGGCGCAGATGGAAGCCCGCACGCTGATGCTGGCGTCCAACAACGTGCTGTTCCCGGCCAACGGCGAACCGTCGATCGTGCCGAGCCAGGACGTGGTGCTGGGGCTGTACTACGCCACGCGCGACCGCATCAATGGCAAGGGTGAAGGCATGGTCTTCGCCGACCTGCTGGAACTGCAGCGGGCGCTGGATTGCGGCGCGGTCGAGGTCACGGCCAAGATCGCCGTGCGCCTGACCGAGTGGGTGAAGAACGCAGACTCCAGTGAATTCGAGGCCCAGACCCAGTTGGTCGAGACCACGGTCGGCCGTGCGCTGCTGAGCGAGATCCTGCCCAAGGGCCTGCCCTTCAGCAACATCAACAAGGCGCTGAAGAAGAAGGAAATTTCGCGCCTGATCAACGTCAGCTTCCGCAAGTGCGGCCTGAAGGAAACGGTCGTGTTCGCCGACAAGCTGCTGCAGGCGGGCTTCCGTCTGGCCACGCGCGCCGGCATCTCGATCGCCATCGACGACATGCTGGTGCCGAAGGAAAAGCCGGGCCTCATCGAGCGTGCCGAAAAGGAAGTCAAGGAAATCGAGCAGCAGTACGTCTCGGGTCTGGTGACTGCTGGCGAGCGCTACAACAAGGTGGTGGACATCTGGGGCAAGACCGGCGACGAAGTCGGCAAGGTCATGATGAGCCAGCTGTCCAAGGAGAAGGTCAAGGACCGGCACGGCAACGAAGTGGCGCAGGAGTCCTTCAACTCCATCTACATGATGGCCGATTCGGGTGCGCGCGGCTCTGCGGCGCAGATCCGTCAGCTGGCCGGCATGCGCGGCCTGATGGCCAAGCCTGACGGCTCGATCATCGAGACGCCCATCACGGCCAACTTCCGCGAGGGGTTGAACGTGCTGCAGTACTTCATCTCCACCCACGGTGCCCGCAAGGGCCTGGCGGACACGGCGCTGAAGACCGCCAACTCGGGCTACCTGACGCGCCGCCTGGTGGACGTGACGCAAGATCTGGTGGTGACCGAAGTCGACTGCGGCACGCACAACGGCATGAACCGCCGTGCGCTGGTCGAAGGCGGTGAAGTCATCGAGAGCCTGCGCGACCGCATCCTCGGCCGCGTCACCGCCACCGAGGTGCTGAACCCCGAGTCGCAGGAACTGATGTTGCCGGCCGGCACGATGCTGGACGAAGACTTGCTGGACGTGCTGGAAGCCGCTGGCGTGGACGAGGTGAAGGTGCGCACGGCACTGACCTGCGACACCCGCTTCGGCATCTGCGCCAAGTGCTACGGCCGCGACCTGGGCCGTGGTGGCCTGGTGAACGTGGGCGAGGCGATTGGCGTGATCGCGGCGCAGTCCATCGGTGAGCCCGGCACGCAGCTGACGATGCGCACCTTCCACATCGGTGGTGCGGCGTCCCGTGCGGCCGTGGCCAGCAGTGTCGACGCCAAGAGCGAAGGCATCATCGGCTTCAACGCCACGATGCGCTACGTCACCAACGGCAAGGGCGATCTGGTGGTGATCAGCCGTTCAGGCGAGATCATCATTGCCGACCAGCACGGCCGCGAGCGCGAGCGCCACAAGCTGCCCTACGGCGCGATCCTCAACATCAAGCCCGACCAGCACGTGAAGGCGGGCACCGTGCTCGCCAACTGGGACCCGCTGACACGGCCCATCATCACCGAGTTCGCCGGCCGGGCCCGCTTCGAGAACGTCGAAGAAGGCCAGACGGTGGCCAAGCAGTTGGACGAGGTGACGGGCCTGTCGACGCTGGTGGTCATCGACCCCAAGCGTCGCGGCGCGGCCAAGGTGGTGCGCCCGCAGGTCAAGCTGCTGGACGCCGCAGGGGTCGAGGTGAAGATCCCTGGCACCGACCACGCCGTGACCATCGGCTTCCCGATCGGCTCGCTGATCCAGGTGCGCGACGGCATGGATCTGGCGCCGGGCGAGGTGCTGGCACGCATCCCGATGGAAGGCCAGAAGACGCGCGACATCACCGGCGGTCTGCCGCGGGTGGCCGAGTTGTTCGAAGCACGCAGCCCGAAGGACGTGGGCCTGCTGGCCGAGATCACCGGCACCATCAGCTTCGGCAAGGAGACCAAGGGCAAGAACCGCCTGCAGATCACTTCGCCTGAGGGCACCGTGCACGAAGAACTGGTGGCCAAGGAGAAGAACATCCTGGTGCACGAGGGCCAGGTGGTCAACCGCGGCGAACTGGTTGTCGACGGCAGCGCCGATCCGCAGGACATCCTGCGCCTGCTGGGCATCGAGGAACTGGCGCGCTACATCGTTGATGAAGTGCAGGACGTCTACCGCCTGCAGGGCGTGAAGATCAACGACAAGCACATCGAGGTGATCGTGCGCCAGATGCTGCGTCGGGTGCAGATCACCAACTCTGGCGACTCGACGTACATCAATGGCGAGCAGGTGGAGCGCTCGGAGCTGCTCAACACCAACGAGCGCCTGCGCGGCGAAGGCAAGCTGCCGGCCACGCATGCCGATGTGCTGCTGGGCATCACCAAGGCCAGCCTGTCGACCGATTCGTTCATCTCGGCGGCTTCCTTCCAGGAAACGACCCGGGTGCTGACCGAGGCGGCGATCATGGGCAAGCGGGACGAACTGCGCGGCCTGAAGGAGAACGTCATCGTCGGCCGCCTGATCCCCGCTGGCACCGGCATGGCCTTCCACGACGCCCGCCGCGCCAAGGAGGCGATGGACGAGACCGAGCGTCGCGCCATCGCCATGCAGGAGGCCGAGGAACTGGCCGCCGTGCAGATGGCCAACGTGGACGCTGCCACGGCAGCGGCAGCAGCAGCGGCAGCGGCCGGT
>Ga0209181_10010627_pt1 | contig 11926 bp, 12 predicted proteins | sample MAT05_FD_187208 | JGI IMG/M metagenome (GOLD analysis project Ga0209181, IMG submission 187208) | Freshwater microbial communities from Lake Fryxell liftoff mats and glacier meltwater in Antarctica - MAT-05 (SPAdes) (version 2) | ecosystem: Environmental > Aquatic > Freshwater > Ice > Liftoff... | reverse complement strand
CGGATCAAGTTGAACCGCAGCACGGTGTTGCTGGTTGGCAATGGTGGCGCGGCCCGCGGGGCGGCTTTTGCACTGGCTGATGCGGGTGCAAAGGTTGTCATTACCGGGCGCAATTCGGATCGGGTACGAGCATTTGCGAAGTTGTGCGGGGCTGAAGCAGTGGCGAAGGAGCAGTTGAACGGGCGCAAGTTTGATGCGCTGGTTCATGCCACGCCTATTGGGATGTGGCCGCATACGAAGGAATGTTTCTTTGATGGTGCGCTGCCGGCGGATGTAGTTTTCGATATGGTTTACAACCCGCTTGAGACAGAATTGTTGAAGCGGGCGAAGGCGCAAGGGTGCGGAGTGATTCAAGGCCTTGAGATGTTTCTGGCACAGGCGGCTCAGCAATTTGAGATTTGGACTGGTGAGACTGCACCGGCGAGTGTGATGGAGAAGGCGGCACTGGAGGCGTTACTGAAATGAAGCGTCGAGAGATGTTGATTGCGGCGATCGCTGTGGCTCCGCTGAAGGTAGAAGCGCAGCAAGAGGATCTGGTGGCTTTGGCGCGTCAGTCGATGAGACGAATCGCGAGGCGATAGACAAGGTGAAGTTGCCTATGGCGACCGAGCCGGCATTTATTTTTAAGGCTTAAGAAATATGGCGATTGCGAATGATGACGTTTTCTTTGCTTCTGCCGCCGAGCTGAATGCGGGCTGGCGGAAGGGTGATTATTCGTGCGAGGAATTGACGAAGGCCTTTGTCGATCGACTCGAAAGGTTGGGGGCATCTCACAATGCTCTTGCCTTGAGCTTGCGTGGTGAGGCGTTAAAGAAGGCCAAGGATGTCGATGGGGAGCGTAAGCGGGAACGCTTTCGTGGCCGCTTGCAGGGTGTGCCTTTTGGAGCAAAGGATTTGCTGGCGTGGCCGAAGCATCCGACAACCTGGGGCGCGAAGCCTTATGCCGATCAGGTGTTTGAGCAGCCAGCGACGGTGCTCAAGAAGCTGGATGCAAATGGCGCGGTGTTGGTGGGCAAGCTCGCAATGATTCAGCTTGCGGGTGGTGGTGGCTACCGGTATCCGAAGGCTTCCCTGACCGGGCCTTGTTTGAATCCCTGGGATAAGAGCAAATGGGCGGGTGGGTCGTCGAGCGGGAGCGGTGCGACTGTTGCGGGCGGGATGGTTGGCTTTGCATTAGGCAGTGAGACGAGCGGCAGTATTCTGACGCCGGCAGCGTTTTGCGGTGTGACCGGGTTAAGACCTAGCTACGGATTGGTGAGTAGAGCTGGCGCGATGGCGTTGAGTTGGACGCTCGACAAGGTGGGGCCTCTCGCCAGAACGGCTGAGGATTGCGGGATTATTCTTGAGGCAATTTCGGGTGGGGACTCGGCGGATCCGATGAGTGCGGATAAGGGATTCTTCTATACGCCGCAGTTTGCTCGATCGATGAAGGAATACACGGTTGGCTACGCGAAGGTGGATTGGGAAGAGTGGGCTGAGCCGGAGACTCGGCGAGCTTTTGCGGCGACCCTCGATGTGTTTCGCGGTTTGGGTGTGAAGTTGAAAGAAGTCGAGTTGCCCGATTATCCTTATGGCGCACTGGTGAGCACGATCATTCAAGGTGAGTCTTCGAGTATTTTTGAGGAGCTCATTTCTAGTGGCAAGGTGGATCAGCTTGCCGATGCCAAGCAGGCGGCTGGGTTAAAGGCTGCCGGTGATTTGCCGGCCAGGGATTATCTGAAGGCGATGCGGGTGCGGAGTTTGCTGCAGGTTGCGTTTAGAGAGTTCTTCTATGAGCTGGACATGGTGATTGCGCCTACACGGATGGGTGTGGCTAGTGGGATTGATGTGGCTCTCGATGCTCCTCGCACGGCAGTGCCGGCGGATCGAAAGCGCGGGATAAGCGGGCATGTACCGGCGGGGAATCTGGCTGGGCTGCCTGCCTTGTCGATGCCTTGCGGGTTTGTGGGCGGGTTGCCGATTGGGGTGACTCTCATGGGCAGAGCGTTTACAGAGAACGCGCTGCTGGCTGTTGGGACTTTGTTTCAGCAGAAGACTGATTGGCATAAGAAGCGGCCAAAGATTTAGTTTGGCGAACTGGAGCAAATCCGCATGTCTAGTCCTGGCGGAGCGCTATGACGGGAGCAATCGTGGTAGCGCGGATCGCTGGAATGAGGGTGGCGAGCAGCGCCGCTCCTCCCAACACCGCAATCGCCGCCAGATAAGTGCCAGCGTCCCAGGGGCTGATTTCGAAGAGAAGAGTGGTGAGCAGACGCGCAACGGCGAGCGCACCAACAAGCCCGAGCAAAAGACCAATCCCGATCAGGCGCAGTCCCTGACCAACGATGAGTTGGATCACATCGGCAGGCCTTGCCCCCAGGGCTCTGCGAACGGCAAGTTCTTTGGTGCGTTGTCCAACCAGATAGGCCTGCACGCTGAAGATACCCACTGCAGCTAATAGTGCTGCCACAGCAGCAAACAAAGTAATCACCTGCGTCCGAAACCTTGGATAGGCAAGTGTCGAGTCATACATCTCTTCCATCGCCTCGAACTTGACCGGCAAAGTAGGACTTGCTTCGTGCAGCAGCTTGCGAATCGTGCCAGCGAGCGCTTTCTCATCCAGTGAGCTTCGGGCCGAAGTCCGAGCAATGATGGACGGCGACTTGCCCCAGCCCTGGGTCGACGATACAAATAGTACCGCTGGGGGTAAGCGACTCGGATCCTGCCACCGTGTGTCGCCAGCGACCCCGACAATCTCCATCCAGGGCGCTTTGCTATTGATGCGAATGTGGCGTCCAATTGGCGACTCGCCGCGAAAGGCACTACGTGCCAAAGTGTTGTTGACGATTGCGACCTGCGCCCGCTGCGGAAGGTCTGTCCGGTCGAAGTCACGCCCGATTCGAAGCGGAATCTCCAGTGTTTTAAAGTAGCCCGGCGTGATCGCGTGCAGTTCAGCCTGCAACCGTTCGCCCGGCTTTCCATCCGGCCGGCCTTGAATAAAGAAGTCGCGAGCCACCCGAGGCTCCCGTCCCATCGGAAGATAAGACACGCCCGCTGCCGCACTCACACCTGGAACCGCACGCAGACGGTCTAGAAGATCTAGATACAAGTCGTTCCGGGCGCGAATTTCTATCGGGTCGTCATTGCGGACTACATACTCTGTTTTGGCAACCAATACGCGGTCAGTAGTGAAGCCGAGATCCACGCGCTGGAGAGCCCGGAAGGACTGCATGAGCAGCCCCGCTGTAACCAGGAGGATGACCGACAATGCAACTTCGGTCACGATCAGCGTGGAGCGGAGCCGGGAGCCCGACCTTGATACCGTCGACTTCGTGCCACCCTGCTTCAACGAATCCATCGGGTCGAGTCGAGAGCCTTGCAGTGCTGGCACGAGCCCGAAGAAAACTGTTGATAGCAGCGACAATCCGAAGGCGAAGATTAGGACACTCTTGTCTATCCTCACCTCGTCAATACGAGGAAGGTTAGCGGGGGACCAGGCCACAACTCCTTGTATCAGTGCGTAAGCGAAGAAGAGGCCTCCCACCCCAGCCACCGCTGCTAACAGAGAGCTTTCGGTGAGCAGTTGCATTGCGACACGGACACGACTGGCACCGAGCGCAGTGCGGAGTGCGATCTCACGCGTCCTCCCAGTAGCACGTGCAAGCAATAGATTCGCGATATTGGCGCACCCAATAAGCCACACAACTGACACCGCACTCATCAGCACCCACAAGGTCGTCTTGAGATTTCCGGTGAGCAATTCTTGCAGGGGAATCAAGCTTACGGTCTTCACGCGATTCTCCGGATATTGCCGCGCAAGATTGCCGGCGATAGTCCGCAGTTCTACCTGTGCCTGAGCGAGGCCCACATCTGGCTTGAGTTTTCCAACCGCCTGATAGTAGTGTTGGGCTCGGTTGGTCCCGCCGCTGGCGGTGTTCGAGGGTACCCAGAGATCAGCACTGCCAGGATAGCGAAATCCCGGTACCGCCACGCCAACGATCCGTAGTGCGGCTCCATACACTTTGATCTCTTTCCCAATTGCGGCTGCGGCGCTGCCAAACTGAGCCTCTGCCCAGTGATGCCCAACTACGGTGACCGACGACTCTGTTTCACCCACCGGAATATCCTGCTTCGACAGCAAGCGTCCCGCAAATGAGGTCTGGCCGAAGACTTCGAAAAAATCAGCCGAAACGTAGCGGGGGTTGGCAAACATGGCGTGGTCGCCAACGATGGTGGCAAAGTCGTCTCCACCTTGAGTCACGGCCATCTTTTCAAACGCGCTGGTCTGCGCTTGCCAGTCGAGGAAGTCGGGGCCCGAAACGTCCTGGCTGATGCGTCCAGTGTTGGTCCACAACGTTTCTACCGAGATTAACCGTTCGGAATTGGGGTAGGCGAGGGGATGAAGCAAGACCGTGTTCACCACGGAGAAGATTGCGATATTTGCTCCAAGGGTGAGGGCCAGTACAGCGACCACGCCAAATGAGAAGCCCCAACTCTTGCGCAATGTGCGAATAGAAAAACGGATGTTGCGCGCTGTTTCTTCGAGAATCGTGATTGTATTCACCAGGTAGACCTCTTCAGCTATTTGAGTCTTGTTGCCAAGCATGCGGCTGGCCACTGCGTGCGCTTCCGGCGGCTCCAGGCCACGCCGGATGTTTTCCTCGGTCTGCATGTTGAGACAAAATTGGATTTCTTCAGCCACGCGGTCTTCCCACTCGCGCCGCCGGAAAAGGGCAGCGCATCTTGAAGCCAGTGAACGGAGGTGCAGCATATGGGTGATCTCTACCGGGTAGCACCGAGTAAACGTGCGATGAAGGCGGCCATCTGTTCCCAGTTTTTCTCTTCGAGCGTCAATTGTTTGCGTCCCTGCCTGGTTATGGAATAGAAACGCGCCTTGCGGTTGTTCTCGGAGGTGCCCCACTCCGAAGAGATCCAGCCATTCTGCTCAAGCCTCATCAGCGCGGGGTAGAGGGTACCGTACTTCATCTCCAGTAGTTCCTGCGAGACCTGCTCGATTCGTTTGGCAATGCCCCAGCCATGGAGCGGGCCCAGTGTGTCAACTGTTTTCAGGACCAACAGATCGAGAGTGCCTTGCAGAAGGTCGGCTTTTTCTTTTCCCATGTGGCTTCTTTTATAGTCTGTCTATAGGTAGTATAGGCAGACTCCTATAGTCTGTCAATAGGGATTAGCAAGAAGATCCGGCGACGGTGTGAAGCCGGGATTTAGGCTTAGTCTGACGTTAGTCTTCGTCGAGCGCAATGGTTTCTATTTCGATCGCACCGCTTTTGCTTCGCTTTCCAGTCACCTCAATCCGAAGATCCGCTTTACGGGTAATCGATTTGAGGAAGGTCAACGCCCGAGCCTGACTTGCAGGCGCAAACGCAGCATAGTCGCCGCTACCTTTGAGTGCGATGCCGAGCCCGCCCTCGGCGCACTTCAGGGCGCACTCAGTGGTGTGTGTGGCGGGGTCGTCGTTGCGGCATTTCTGCGGTAGCAAGGTGCCGTGAAAGATCTCGGCCGAAGCGGTAATGCCCAGGCAGACGAAAAGCAGGATTTGTTTCATGATTCGATTGTCGGCGCAATTGGCCTTGGCGGCAATGACAATCATCCGACAATTCCTGCCAAACTGAAGCATGCGAAGAATTGTCCTGCTCGCAGTTCCACCGATCCAGATTCTAGACCTCACCGGCCCCTATGAGATCTTTGCCCGATGTGGCGGCTATCGCGTGGAAATGGTCTCGACCGAGCCCGGCGGCTTGGTGAGTTCCACCTGCGGGCTCTCGCTCGCCCAGGCCACGCACTACTCGAAGTTACGCGGGCTTATCGACACGATATTGGTTGTGGGAGGTGAAGGCATCGAGAGCGGGCTAGCCAATCGGCAGCTTCTCAAATGGCTGCGAGCTCAGAGCGGCAAGGTTCGCCGCATCGGTTCTATCTGCACGGGAGCCTTTCTGCTAGCGGCCGCTGGCATCCTCGACCATCGCCGCGCGGTAACGCATTGGAAGTGGTGTGAGGCGCTCGCACTGCACTTTCCAAAAGTCAAAGTCGAGCAAGATCCGATCTTCATCAAGGACGGTAAGGTCTACACATCGGCTGGCATCACGGCCGGCTTCGACTTGACGCTTTCTATGATCGAAGAGGATTTTGGTCGACATCGGGCACTTGAGATCGCTCGCGATCTGGTGATGTTTTTACGCCGGCAAGGCGGCCAATCGCAGTTCAGCGCGGCGCTTTCTGCGCAAGCAAGCGAGTCGCGGCCGATCGAGGATCTTGTCATCTGGATTCTCGAGCATCTCGACGCTGACCTCTCGGTTGAAGCACTGGCGGAGCGATGCGGGATGAGCCCCCGGACTTTCGCGCGTGTCTTTGCACGTGAGAAAGGAGTGACGCCCGCCAGGTTCGTCGCGCGGGCAAGAGTGGAAGCAGCGCGCAGCTTGATTGAAGAATCCGCACGAGGCGTTAAAGAGACTGCTGCGCAATGCGGCTTCGGTAGTGCCGACTCGATGCGCCGTTTATTTCTGCGAGTGTTGGGCATCACTGCCAGCGAATACGCAGATCGATTCCGCCCGCGTTAAGTCTTGGCACTTACCAAATCAGGTCACTTGTCTTTTCTCAAGACTGCGATGATCTCGCTTCCTCCCGCTACCGTCTTGCCAACGGTGAAGCCCATTAACTCGTAGCCTTGACTGCCTGCCTCGTGCAGTTCCTTTTCCATGGTTGAGACTTTCGTCGTGGCAAGTAGCCGATACGAAGTATTTGGTGCCGGCACCCTTAAGGCATCGAGTTCCATAATGACGACGACTTCTTTACCTCCCAGCGCTGTCTCGAAAACGGTCTGATCTAGAAATGAGTAGCCCTGGTCTGCCAATTGCTGTATCTCGGTTTGCATCGTTGAAGTTTTGCCAGCCGCCAGAAGTCTGTACTTGCGAGGTTGCTGGCCTGTTGCAGTGGCCTCTTTCACCATCGCCACAAGAACTTGTCCCCCATTTATCACCTTGCCGCCCATCACCCTGCTAAAGCGGTAGCCAGCGGCGGCTGCTTCATTTAACTCTTTTTCCATCGTGGATGTCTTGGACGTTGCGAGCACTCGATACTCAAACGAAGGCTCGGCTGCGTTTGCACAAAGGCTCAGTGCCAAAGCCGCGACTACGACCGCAAAGGCCTGTTTGTAATCACTCTGGAATTTTGTATTTTTGAACATTCAATTTCCTCTTTTTCTGATCTGCCGTTTCATTCGTGTATATGATACACAGATAAGTGTATGGTATACACAGTAGTCTGTCAATGGTTTTCTATAAGGGGGTGAGATGGCAGCAAGTACTGGCAAGAAGGACGAAAAGAGCAGCCAGACAGGCGAGGAGCTTCGAAGGCGAAGCAGCTTGCTTTGGGATACTCAGCAAAGGCCTGGTCGGGGGCCGAAACCCACGGTGAGCCGTGCCGAGGTCGTAGCGGCTGCCATCCGAATTGCGGACGGCTACGGCCTGGCTGCGCTAACGATGCAAGCGGTTGCGGAACAGCTCGGGTTCACGACGATGGCTCTCTATCGCTACTTTCCAAACAAGGAAGCGCTAATCGATGCGTGTGTCGACGCGGCATTGGGCACACCGCCGCAACGAGGCGGCCCAAGAGAGGGATGGCGCAAAGAAGTAAAGCATTGGGCCTATGCAAAGCGGGCGATGTTGTGTTCGCGGCCCTGGCTGGCCGAGCTACCCTTTGTCGCGGCTCCGCATGGGCCTAATTGGCTGAGCTGGCATGAAGCCTTATTGCGGACTATTGCCGACACAGGGTTCAGCCCCGAAGACATGATGGATGTACTCAGCGTCGTCCATGGGTATGTCAGCGGAAGCTCAGACACAGCGATATCACTGGCGAGAGCCACGTCGCGGGGCATATCGTTTGAGGAGTGGGCGCAGGCCGTGAGTTTAGACCTTTGTCGTGCGATCAACGACCCGCGTTATCCGATCTTGTCCGCCATTCTTTCGTCGAAATCGGGCGGCATATCAGAGAGTTCGCCGCTGCCTGCGCGCGGAGGCCGTCCGCGCAGCATGGACGAGAGTTTCGATTTCGGACTCGAGCGCGTGCTGGACGGCATCGAGCGCTACATGAACTCTTAAGTTTGCTGGCTTTGAGTTTGACGCGGGTTACTTTTTAGGAAAGCCTTGCCAAACGTATTCGAGCGCGAGGGGCAGCGTTTGCGCCTTCACGCTGCGGTCGCAGTGAGAGGCATTACGGGCGAAGACGAACTGGTATGGATAGCCCTTATCAGTAAGCACCATCGCCATCTTTTCGTTGGCCACAACCCAATCGTGATAGGCGTCACGCGTGATGAGGTTGTCGCGATCGCTGATGTGCATCCAGATGCGAAGCGGCTTCTTGGGGCTGTTGGGAATGATGGACTCGTGGAAGTCCCAGGCGCCATGCGGGGTCTCGACATTGGACGGCCACTGTTGATAAACGTAGGTGCCGGAATAGCTGAGCACGCGGTGGTAGAGGTCAGTGCGATACCAGGCCATGGCCATGGCGGCCGATGCGCCGGAGCTGCAGCCCATCGTGGCGCGGGCATTAGGATCTTTGGTTAGCTTGACGTTGGCCTTTTGTTCAACCAGCGGCAGCACTTCGGTCTCGACGAACTGCGCATAAAGGCCGGACATCGTGTCGTACTCAAGGCCGCGCTGGCTGCCCTGGGCATCACCGCTGCCGTTAGCGATGGAGACGGCGATCATGACGGGGACGCGCTTGGCGGCGATCAGGTTATCGAGTGTGGTGAAGAGTATGCGGTCTGGCCCGTCGGCACCGACGATGAGGGGCGCGACGGTGCCGGGCACGTATTGCTTGGGAACGTAAACTGCGACCTTGCGGCTGTAGGGCTTGGGGGAACTCTTCACGAGAAGCTTGCTGGGGTCGGCAGGATCGGGTACTCCGACGGTGCCGGGTTCGCGAGCAATGCCGGGATAGATTTTGCTGTCGGTGGATTCCATCGTGAACTCGATGACCTGGCCTTGGGGCACGCTCTCATTGACGACTGTTTCCGGAGCGGCAGGATGGGTAGGCCCAATGATGAAATTACCATTCTGTTTGGCAGTAGGAACAGTGCCATCGGGGAGTTCTTTCGCTTTGACGTAACCAGGCGTGTTGGGGTCGCGAGTGGGAGGCTGGGGCCGGGCGGATTTGGCCGGGGCGGGAGCCTGCTGGGCGAAGGCAGCGATGCAAACCAGGAAGAGCAGATAGATCGGGCGAAACATCCCCCGATGTTATCGCAAGAAATCTATGTAGCGACATTGCGCTCGGCTCAATTGGGCACTCAATCAGTCTGCCCGAAGCACTTGTTGCGGGTCGAGCGTTGCTGCGCGATAGGCTGGGATGGCGGCGGCGATTAGGGCCGATCCGAGAAGGATCGCTGCTGTGGTGATCCACATGACTGGGTTGCCGGGCTAGAGAATCGCCAAAGTGCGATCGGTCGCCAATAGCGAGTGGAGGATTTCTTCGGGGCTGCTGACTTTGAGGACTGGCCTGCGGCCTGCCTCTCTGAGGATGCTCGCATTTACCAATTCGCGCATGGGCGCAGCCGGGCCGATGTGGTGGACGATCAGCGACATGCCGCGAGCGGTTTGAGTGTCCCAATAGTTGGTGTAGATAGTCGGCGGAGCGGCGTCACGCACGTGGGTGTATTTGGTGTCGGCAGCGACACCGGTGATCATGAGCCAGTCGCCTTGATTGATGCGCAAGCGCTGGGTGAGAGCCGCATGCGGAGTCTTGAAGTAGCGGCGGGAGATGACGAAGGTGAAGGCTTTGTCTTTGCGGAGGATGGCTTCGAGAGCGGGGAAGGTCCAGTTGCGGCGGGTGGATTCCGTCCAGTTGGTAGTGTTGCCGAGGGCGAGCCGAGCTTGGCGGGCGGCTTCGGCTGGGGGCAGGCCTTGGCGCTCGAAGTGGAGTTGCTTAAGCGCTATCGTCGTTGAGGTCTTGATCTAACTGGGTGCGGCGAATGAGTTTTCGTAGGCGTTCGAGCATAGATTAGGCTCCTGAGGCGCGGAGGATGCGGCGCATACCGGTGGAGATGCGGTCCCAGTTGGCTCGCTCGGATGCGAGGCGGGATTGGCCGTCTTTGGTCAGGCTGTAGAACTTCGCGCGGCGGTTGGCTTCCGACAAGCCCCAGGCGGCGGTGAGGAGGCCTTTGACTTCGAGCCGGTGGAGAGCAGGGTACAGCGCACCCTCTTCAACGCGGAAGAGTTCGCCCGATTGAGACCAGATGGCTTCCATGATGGTGTAGCCGTGAGCGGGGCCCGCATGGAGGGTTGAGAGGATGAGGAGTTCGAGGGTGCCGGGCAGGAGCTCGTTGCGGTTTGCTTCCGTAAGTCTCTTATGGGAAGAGTAGAGCCATGTGCTGAGAAGGTCAAGCTTGAGCTGCTATCGAGGGGGTTGTATCATGGGGGTCGAGTTTAGAAAGCGAGATCTATCATGTCATTACGCATTAACAGCGAAGCCCCGAATTTTGTGGCTCAGACAACGAAGGGTGAAATTGATTTCCATCAGTTTATTGGGGATGGCTGGGCGATCTTGTTCTCGCATCCGAAGGACTTTACGCCAGTCTGCACCACTGAGCTGGGCTATATGGCGAAGCTGGAGCCGGAATTCACGAAGCGCAATTGCAAGCTGATCGGGCTTAGCGTTGACCCGGTGACACGGCACGGGGAGTGGGCTGCCGACATCGAAGAGACCCAGGGCTATAAAGTGAATTACCCGATGATCGGGGACCCGGAACTGAAGGTGGCAAAGCTCTACAACATGCTGCCGGAAGACGCGGGCGAGACATGTGAAGGCAGGACGGCGGCTACCAACGCGACCGTTCGCACCGTCTTTGTTGTTGGGCCCGACAAGAAGATCAAACTGATGCTGGCTTACCCGATGACGACTGGCCGGAATTTTGACGAGATCTTGCGCGTTCTCGATTCGATGCAGTTGACCGCAACCTGTAAGGTGGCAACGCCGGTGAACTGGAAGAATGGCGATGATGTCATCATTGTTCCATCGGTATCGGATGAAGAGGCGAAGGCGACTTACCCCGCAGGTTTCAAGACTTGGAAACCGTATTTGCGAACCGTGGCGCAGCCGAAGTAGTTTTTGAAAGCAGGGCCGGATATGCCTGGAGTGACGATCGAAAGATATTACCTGGGCTGTCTGGCCCATGCTTCTTATATGGTGGGCTCGGGTGGGGTGGCTGTAGTTATCGACCCGCAGCGCGATGTGGATTTGTACATCGAGGCCGCAGCGAAGCTTGGCTGGAAGATTGAGCATGTCATCGAATCGCATCTACATGCCGACTTTGTTTCGGGCCACCGGGAGTTGGCCGAGCGGACGGGGGCGAAGATTTACATTGGGGCTCAGGCGGATGTTCTGTTTGAACATGTGGCGGTGAGGGATGGGGACGCGATCCGGTTTGGGGATTGCGAGATGAGCTTTCTTGAGACACCGGGGCACACGCTGGAGAGTGTCTGTGTGCTGATGAAGGACTTAAGTGAGCCTGCGAAGCGATGGGTTTTGTTTACGGGGGATACGTTGTTTGCCGGGGATGTGGGGCGGCCGGATTTGTCGCCCGATCACACGCCGCAGCAGCTTGCCGAGATTCTCTATGACAGCTTGCACTCGAAGGTGATGACGCTGCCGGATGAGACAGAGATTTATCCGGCTCATGGGGCCGGGTCTTTGTGTGGGCGGCAGTTGAGCTCTGAGAGTTCGTCGACGATTGGTCGTCAGAAGCAGACGAATTATGCGCTACTGGCCAAGAGCAAGGAAGAGTTTGTTTCGTTGTTGACAGACCAGATGCCGGCACGGCCGGAGTATTTTGCGCGTGATGTGGATATGAACCGGCGTGGGGCGGTGGCATTGTCGGAGTTGCCTGTTTTGGAGGCCTATCGCGCGGCGCAGGTGATTGAGTTACAGGCTCAAGGTG
>Ga0209181_10010626_pt1 | contig 11927 bp, 8 predicted proteins | sample MAT05_FD_187208 | JGI IMG/M metagenome (GOLD analysis project Ga0209181, IMG submission 187208) | Freshwater microbial communities from Lake Fryxell liftoff mats and glacier meltwater in Antarctica - MAT-05 (SPAdes) (version 2) | ecosystem: Environmental > Aquatic > Freshwater > Ice > Liftoff... | reverse complement strand
TTTTCTTTTTTGGTGGTATCCAACAGGTTTCTTCCAAGCGTACTGTTGCTGTAGGGCTGCAGCAGCATTCCAGCAATGGTGGGCAATACATCTATCTGAGATACCACTTCGCTTCTTTTTTGTGGAACAAGCAAAGCAGGAGCATAAAACAATAGCGGAACATGTTCTTCTGTCAGCCGTTGTTCTGTCCATGCTTTTGGATAAATGGCAGTAGCATTTCCTTCTACACCATGATCACCTACGAAAACAAAAATGGTATTTTCAAAATAACTTTCTTCGGAAGCTGCAGCCATAAATTTTTTGAAACAATAATCTGTATAGGCAAATGCATTGTATTCCTTAATAGATTCAAAGCCGTATTTCCTGAGTGTGTCTTCGTTTATTTCTTTTTGAATAAAATCTGTATCTTCTTCCGGGATATTATGGGGCCGGTGATTATCGGCAGTTTGTATAATACTAAAAAAAGGCTTTTGCTGTTTGGCCATTACTGCATTTGCTTCCAGAAATAAATTTTTATCACTAATGCCCCACACATTTACTTTAGGTGATTTATATTTTCCCTCTTCATAAATCTGAACGCCTTTAATATTATTGATAAGCCCCGAAAAATTATTAAACTGGCTGCGCCCACCTATAAAATAAAATTTTTCATACCCGTAAAAATCATTGATAATGCTACGTTGGTTTACGGTAGCCTCATTTCGGGTAGCAAATTTGCTTAGCTGCACATCCGGTATGCCGGTGAGGGTGGCAAATACACCCCTGGCTGTTCCAAATGTGGGCGTAAAACATCTTTCAAAAAAAATTCCATTTTGCGTTAGTTCATTAAAATACGGCGTACTGTTAAGCGGGTTTCCGCTCATCGTACTTTTATACATGCTAAAACTTTCGCAGATCACGAGCACAATATTGGGCTGACTTTCCAGTGCTTTACTACCGGATTGTTTTATCCTCAGGTAGCCATTTTTTTTCACAATATTACCCTTTAGATTCAAGAATGTTTCCATGGTGGGATAATACTCTTTTGCCTTTGTATTGTAATCAGGATCTCTAAACCTAAGTGTAGTAAAAAAATTCTGTAACGGATTTAAAGCAAGGTTACTTTTAAAAGCATCATTAAAACCAAAAGCCCTGAAAAAATTAAGCGGTTTATAGGTTAGGAATCCGTACATAAACCAGGTTAACAAAATGAGGGTTACCAGATGCCACCTGCGCCTGTAAGAAAATTTATGAATATTTATATTTTTATCTTCTACTCCCACATGAGTGCGGCGAAACATCCATACCATCATCATTACCCCGCCGGCCAGGCCTATCAATATCCAGATAATTGGATAACTCTGCCATACCATCTGCAAAGATTCCCGGGGGTCTTCTGCAAAAAGCAGGGCATCGGCATTAAGCCTTGCATTGATGTAAGCAAACTGGCCAAAATCTGCACCATAAAAAAACAATACCAGCAGGGTAAGAATGCCCAGGTAAATCGTCCAGAAACGTTTTGCTTTTTCGCTGTTAAATGGGGATAGTCTTTTAAAAATAGAAAAAAAAGTTATTGGAAAAAGAATAAATGCAATCCACCGCAGATCATATTTTAAACCAAGCCAGAAAGAAGGAAATAAATCAAGCAGTTTAATGTCGGCGGGTTTAAAAAAAATAACCGTAGCTACCCTGAAAGCAGTAAAAATAAACAGGTAGATTAAAAATAATTTTATAATCCACTGTATTGTTTTAGACATCTTCCATTTTATGAACATAATAATTTCTCCTTTACAGCATATAAAATTACCAATATTAATTGAGCGGTTAGGCTTTATTGTACAGTTGGTAAATACAATCCGGTTCAGGATTGCCGAAGCAACCCGTACTTTATGATGCAATAAAGGGCACGCATGCCGTCTTTCCAACTAATTTTTTTGCCTTCCTCATAAGTTCTTCCATAATACGAAATACCCACTTCGTAAATTCGTATGCCTTTTATCCTTGCTATTTTTTGCGTAACCTCGGGCTCAAAACCAAAGCGCTTTTCTTTTAACACGATGCCCTTAATAATCTCTGAACGAAAAACTTTGTAACAGGTTTCCATATCTGTTAAATTAAGATTGGAAAATATATTTGAAAGAAACGTAAGAAAATGATTGCCGATCGTATGCCAGAAAAACAATACACGATGAGGCTTGCCGCCCATAAACCTGCTGCCATACACCACGTCTGCCATCCCATCTTCAAGGGGTTGCAGTAAATACCTGTATTCACTTGGGTTATACTCAAGGTCTGCATCCTGGATGATGATATAATCACCTGTGGCACTGGCTATGCCCGTGTGCAATGCTGCCCCTTTTCCCTTGTTGATGCTATGGCTAAAAATTTTTATTTCAATATCAGGATGGCTGTTTTTGTATCTTTCAATTTCCTCCAGGGTACTATCAGTAGATTTGTCATTTACAATCACCAGTTGTTTTTGTATTCCATTTTGCAATTCCACCAGCCTTATTTTATCAAGAGTTAGAGCTACGGTTTTAGCTTCATTAAAAACAGGCATTACAATACACAGGGTTTTCATCTTAAGATAATTGAATATATTTTTATAATTAGAGAATGAAATTATTACGATGTTTGCAAAAGTATATAAAAGCAAATAAGAAATGGACACTCACTGCTCTTATTGTAATGTTTAAGCGATAAATAATACCCACATCAATTTTTTCAAATGATCGATAAACTAATCTGGTTAGATAGATACCTGTTCTTAAAAGTAAACAGGGACTTTCAGAATGATTTTTTAGATAAGATCACGCTGTTTTTACGGGAGCCAAAATTCTGGTTGCCGTTGTACCTCTTTATGATGCTTTTTGTGCTGCTAAATTTTGGAAAAAAAGCATGGATATGGATATGTTACACAATTATTACCGTGGCAGCAACTGATACTGTGAGCAGTAAAATTTTTAAGCCACTGTTTGGCAGGCCAAGGCCCTGTGCAGATGATTTTTTTTCTAACCAGGTAAGGCTGGTTGCATCTTATTGTGGTGGCAACGGAAGTTTTCCATCTTCGCATGCAGCCAATCATTTTGGGATAGCATTATTTTTTTTTCTCACACTCAGGCATACGGCTCCTAAAATGATGTGGTTGTTTTTTGTGTGGGCAGCAGCAATTTGTTTTTCGCAGGTATATGTAGGTGTGCACTACCCATCTGATATATTGGGGGGGATTATTACAGGCATGCTTATCGGCTGGTTTGTCGGAGATCTTTATTACAGAAAAAACGGAATCATTCAATAGGGGGCTACATCTATGAAAAAAATAAGTTATATTTTTTGCACTTTGATATTGGTTTATCTTATCGGCTTTGGCATTGATATCATGGATATTGATGCAGCTCAGTATGCAGGCATGAGCAGGGAAATGATGCTATCCGGCAGTTACCTGCAGGTATTTGAATTTGGCAAAGACTACCTTGACAAACCTCCTTTTTTATTTTGGGTAAGCGCCCTGAGCATGAAGCTGTTTGGTGTAAATAATTTTGCATATAAATTTCCATCATTCCTATTTGCATTGTTCTCCCTGTTTTCTACTTACAAGCTTTGCGCTTTGTATTACAAAAAAGAAATAGCCATTTTATCTGCACTGGTACTCGCATCCTGCCAGGCATTTTTTCTTATAAACAACGATATAAGGACAGATACGATCTTACTGAGCTGGGTTATCTTTAGCACCTGGCAACTGGCCGTGTGGTATAAAACTGAAAAGATTATTTATTTTTTTGCAGGGTGCGCAGGCATTGCAGGTGGTATGCTTACTAAGGGCCCTATAGCACTGCTGATGCCCATTTTTGCATTTGGCGCTCACTTTGTAATGATGCGAAATTTTAAAGTGTTTTTTAAATGGCAGTACCTGTTGGGGCTTGTTATAATTGTTATCCTCCTATTGCCGATGTGTATTGGCCTGTACCATCAATTTGATCTTAACCCACAAAAGCTGGTGAATGGAAAAACCGGCGTTTCAGGATTGAGATTTTTTTTCTGGACTCAGAGTTTTGGACGCATCACGGGAGAATCTGTTTGGGATAACAATGCAAATATTTTTTTCCTCTTTCAAAATTTGCTTTGGGGCTTTCTTCCCTGGATATTTGTTTTTGTCGTAGCATTTTCTCATGAACTAAAAGTAATTGTTCGAAAAAAAGGAAAGATTTTAGAAGATGAAGAGTGGCTATGCATGGGAGGATTTATACTTGGTTATCTGTCTTTGGGCAGCAGCAAATACCAGTTGCCACATTATATTTATGTAACACTGCCCTTCATGGCCATCATCACCGCAAAATTTTTATACAGGCTTTGTACAGAAAACGAACGCCCGGTTTTATTAAAAATTTTTGAAAAAAGTCATTTCGTAATTTTCATATTGCTTTGGATGCTGGTTATATTGCTCTTGTTTTATTGTTTCACTGCACCCCTGTTAATTAATGCTGCGGCTGTTCTTTCGTTTGCGGCCTTCCTGTTTATTTTTTACAAAAAAAGGTCTGCCACCCATTTTATTAAGATGGGCCTCTACACGATGATCGGCATTAATTTTTTTTTAAATATTTGGGTGTATCCTGCCATATTAAAATACCAGGTAGGCAGCAATATCGGAAAATGGACATCCGAAAACAATCTCCCGGCCGGCAAAACGTTTACTTACCGGAATAGACTTTCGCATCCGCTGCATTTTTATGCCAATGCAGATTTTTCTAATAAAGACTCTGCAACGGAATTAAACAGCGGAGATTATATAATTACCTCAAAACAAAACCTTGCAGACCTTGCTCAGGCTCACAAAACCTATTATCTGTTATATGAAACCGGCGCTTTCAAAGTTTCGCAATTAAAATTACCGTTTATGAACCCAGCCACACGGAAAGATGTTGTTATCCCCTTTGTAGTGATAAAAATTAAATAGCTTTTAAATTCATCGTTCTATCTTTATATTAATTACATTGACCCCGACAATTAATACGTTACAAAGAAAATATACAATGACTGAAATTTTAATATTGTTTCTTCTTATATTCATAAATGCCATTTTTGTAATGACAGAAATGGCCCTGGTAAGTGTGAGAAAAGGAAAACTGGAAGCTTTAAAAAATAAAGGCAGCATCAAAGCAGGCATTGCACTAAAACTCTCAGAAAGTCCCGATAAGTTTTTATCTACCGTGCAGTTGGGAATTACATTGGTTTCTATACTAACGGGTTTGTATAGCGGCGAAAAATTCAGTAAAGATCTGTTGCCTGCTATTGAAAAAATTCCCTTTTTACAACCCTATGCCCAAACGGTATCTACTACCATTGTAGTGGTAATTGTAACTTTTTTATCTATCATCCTCGGAGAGCTTATTCCTAAAAGAATAGCACTAATGAGAGCCACACGAATTTCATTACTGGTGGCAGGGCCCATGAATTTTTTATCAAAACTGGCTTACCCAATTGTTGGATTATTATCTTTTATTTCCAACATGTTTTTTAAATTATTTAAAATTACCATATTAAGCGACAGCGCTGTTACAGAAGAAGAAATAAAGGCGATGATTACAGAGGGCAGTGAATCCGGCTCTATAGAAGAAGGCGAAAAAGTGATTATAGAAAGGGTGTTTCACCTGGGAGACAGGAGTATTACTTCTTTGATGACTCATCGCACAGATATTGTATGGTTTGATATGAATGATACCGTAGAAGATATCAGAAATAAGGAAGAAGATTTTGCGTTCAGCTCTTACCCTGTATGTGAAAATACCGTAGATGATATTAAAGGATTAATTTCTATCAAAGATCTTTTTAAAGCTAATCCTTCTACTCCGCTGAGCAAACTGGCCAAACCAGCCTTGTTTGTACCGGAAAATAATAAAGCCTACCAGTTGCTTGAAAAATTTAAATCCACCAAAATTCACACCTGTTTTATTGTAAATGAATATGGCACACTGGAAGGTATGATTACCCTGAATGATATATTGGAAGCGATTGTGGGTGATGTGCCTCAAAGCGGGCAGGAAGAATATGAAATTGTGAAAAGAGAGGATGGAAGTTTTTTGGTGGATGCACAAATCCATTTTTATAATTTCTTAAGTTATTTTGAACGTGCCGACTGGATGAACCAGGAAGAACAGGATTTTGATACGGTAGCAGGATTTGTGTTGCACGAATTGGAACATATCCCCAAAACCGGTGAAACTTTTGAATGGAGAGATTTCAAAATTGAAATTATTGATATGGATGGCCAGCGGATAGATAAAGTAATGGTTACTATTTCTCAGGAACTTAAGGAAGAAATGGCAGTTGTTTAAAAATGAATACTGGCATTTTCTATTGGATAATTTAAGCGGGTACTTTTTCGGGTACCGTTCACCGTTATATGCACTAACCCCATTTGTTCCTTGCTATATTCATATAACAAATTATTAAATATTGCTACATCTCTTACTCTTTCAATATTGGCAGCTTCAAAATAACTGTAAATGCCTTCTTCAATCAATTCATATCCCAGGTATTTTAAATTTACAAGCCTTCCATCTGCAGTAATTTTCAGATGCTTTTGCACATAGTCATTTACCAATTTATCCATTGCCCCCCTATCTTTTGGATTAATCAGGTCTACATGGGTATTGTATGCAGCACGAAGCGCTTTTTCAAAATCATCTGTAAAAAGCTTACAACTAATTTCAAGTGTTTTTTCCTTTTTGTTCAGTTCCATTTCTGTAACACTTACATAAATTGGATGAAGGACATTGCCTGTAAGAAACAGACAGGCCGTTGCAGTAAAAAACCATTTATATAAAATACTTGCCATTGAAAAAAGAAATGGGTGAATACAATTAAATTTGAAGATATTTATCTACAAACTTAATACAATTGGCTTAAGACGATTGGCTTTATGAATGATTTTACAATTTATTTTGATTTAGGCTGGAAACATATCATTAGTGCAGATGCACTGGATCACCAGCTTTTTATATTAGCATTATCCTCCATTTTTCTTTTAGAAAACTGGAAGGCCGTTTTAATATTAGTTACTGCTTTTACCATTGGCCACTCCCTCACCCTTGTATTAAGTGTGTATGCCATTATCAGGGTAAGCAGCAACTGGGTAGAGTTTTTAATTCCGCTAACAATTGTGATTACAGCCATATTAAATTTTACACGAAAAGATTTTTCATCAAAATCATTGAGGTTAAATTATTTCCTTGCATTGACTTTTGGATTAATACATGGTTTAGGTTTCGCCAATACCATTCGTTTTATGTTGGCAAAAAACCAGTTGATAGCACTGCCCCTTTTTAGTTTTAATGTAGGCCTGGAAGCAGGGCAAATAGCAGTAGTATCAATTATTCTTTTGATAAGCTGGCTGCTGGTAAACAAAGCAGGGCTGCCACGTAAATGGTGGGTTTGGGGCTTATCGGGTATTGCCCTTATTATATCGGCCAATATTTGTATTCACAGATGGCCGCTTTAGAATAAATTTTTTCAAATTTCAACCGTTTAATATCAATCAAATTTAAAAGATGAAACCACTATTTTCCTTTCTTTTTTTGTTTTTAGTAACTGTGTGCAGCCATGCACAGGATATAAAAAACAACCCGGGCAGTAACCATGGTAACCGTTTTGAACAGTTGGGTACTATTTTGCCTACTCCCAATGAGTACCGCACAGCCAGTGGCGCTCCCGGTGGCAAGTACTGGCAGCAACGTTGTGATTACGACATCGTATGCGAGCTGGATGAACCCAACAGAAAATTAACAGGAAAGGAAACGCTTACCTATTTCAACAATTCTCCAGACATTCTTACCTATTTATGGTTGCAGTTAGACGAAAACCAACACAGCCCGGTAAATAACTCAGGTTTCCAGAGTAGTAATACCATGAATAGAAGCTTATCTGAAGCAGACCTGGAAAGAATGGGCGGCAAAAAAGATAAAGAATACGGGCACAATATTACCAAAGTAACCAATGCTTTGGGAACAGCATTAAAATATACCATCAATAAAACGATGATGAGGGTAGAATTGCACACAGCATTAAAGCCCGGTCAATCCTTTGTATTTAAAATTGATTGGAATTACTATCTCAGCGATCGTATGAAAAATGGTGGCCGTGGAGGATTTGAATATTTTCCTGAAGATGGCAATGATATTTTTACCATCACACAGTGGTTTCCCCGCTTATGTGTATACAGTGATTTCCAGGGATGGCAAAACCACCAGTTTACTGGTTCAGGTGAATTTGCATTGGTTTTCGGAAATTATAAAGTGGCTATGACAGTTCCATCCGATCATGTGGTAATGTCTACAGGCATGGGACAAAACTTTCAGCAGGTATTAACTGCTAAAGAAATGGCACGCTGGCAGCAGGCTCAAACGGCTAAAGATGTAATTGAAATTGTAACACTGGAGGAAGCTAAAGCAAAAGAAAAACAAAAATCTACCAAAAAGAAAACATGGATTTTTAAAGCAGATATGGTGCGTGACTTTGCCTGGGGCAGCAGCCGCAAATTTGTATGGGATGCAATGCCCATAACGGTTGAAGGCAAAAAAGTAATGTGCATGAGTGGTTATGGCAAAGAAGCGTATAACCTTTATCGCAGGTATAGTACTAAGGCTGTAGCACACACCATCAAAACTTATTCAAAATTTACCATCCCCTATCCCTATCCTGTAGCACAAAGCCTGGAAGCAGCTAACGGTATGGAATACCCGATGATATGCTTCAACTTTGGCCGTTGCGAAAAGGATGGTACTTACAGCGAAGGAACCAAAAACGGTATGCTGGGTGTGGTGATACATGAAGTAGGCCACAACTTTTTTCCCATGATTATCAACAGCGATGAAAGACAATGGACATGGATGGATGAAGGCCTGAACTCTTTTGTAGAATACCTGAGCGAAGAATTATGGGATAATAAATTTCCGGTGAGCAAAGGACCTGCTTATAAGATTGTAGATTATATGAAAATGCCAAAGGATCAACTGGAACCTATAATGACGAACAGTGAAAACATTATAATGTTTGGCCCCAATGCCTACAGCAAACCTGCTACAGGATTAAACATCCTGAGAGAAACTATTATGGGCCGTGAATTATTTGATTATGCTTTTAAAGAATACGCACGCCGGTGGGCTTTTAAACATCCCACACCCGCTGATCTTTTTCGCACTATGGAAGATGCCAGCGCAATAGATCTTGACTGGTTTTGGCGTGGTTGGTTTTATGGCACAGAGGCATGTGACATTTCTTTGGATACTGTAAAGTGGGCCAACCTAAGCACAGAGTCGGCACCTGCACGCACAGGTAGCGGTAATGCAATTACCGTACCTGTAGCCAGGCCAATACTAAATAGTTTTGAAGACATTTCTAAAATAAGAAATAAGGAAGATAAAAGCATACAGTTTGCAACAGATGCAGATACCAGCCTTAGAGATTTTTACTGGAGATATGACAGGGGTTTGGCAAAAATGGATGAAACGCCTCATAGCATTACTCCTTCTGCTGGCAATACCGATTCGCTTACAGCAACGCAGAAAATCAGTTTAGCAGGCAATAAAAATATGTATGAGCTTAGCTTTAGCAATAAAGGTGGTTTGGTTATGCCTATCATTATAGAGTGGACCTATAAAGATGGAACCAAAGAAGTAGATAGAATTGATGCACAGGTGTGGCGCAAGAATGAAAACAAAGTGATTAAAACATTTATGAAAGATAAGGAAGTGGCATCTATCAAACTGGACCCGATGAGAGAAACTGCAGACATTAATGAAAAGAATAATTTATGGAACATAGACGCAGAGCCATCTAAATTCCAGTTGTTCAAAGCCAGGGAATCGGGTGGAAGAAGAAATCCTCCTGCCGGCGGAGCAAATCCAATGCAAAAAGAGATTAAATAATTGGTACTATATTTTATAAAAAAAGCTGCTCAGAAATGAGCAGCTTTTTTTATTGAAGTTTAAATTTAAAAAGATAACATATACATTTTCTCCCCACTTTAAAATCCATTCTTTTAATTTTGACAAGTGCTATTTAAAAATTTTAAAAGCTTATTGCCATTAAAACCTGTTCTTGCAGTAGGTTTTTTATTTGCCGCATCCAGCCTGCTTTTTGGAACCTGGGTGGCAGCCATACCATCCATTAAAGAAAGATTTTCTTTTACGGATGGCAGCCTGGGGCTAACGCTTTTACTTTCTCCTTTAGGTGCTATAACAGGCGTTTTTATTTCCACCAAAGTATTCAGCAAAATACCCGTGGGCAAATGGATGTTTACCGGTTACCTTATTCTTTGTGTAATTATGATTCTTCAGATCAATTCTGTTAACCGGCTGATGTTGTGGATTTGCCTGTATAGTTTTGGTTTGATTAGTTTTTTAAATGGAGTATCTACCAATGCCACGATAAGCCTGATGGAAAAAAAATACGATCGCTTACTCATGAGCAGTTGCCACGCACTATATAGCCTGGGCGGCGCTATAAGTGCGGGCCTTGCTGCATTATTGGTAGCTTTTGATATTGCCCGTGGCTGGCAGATCGTGCTGGTAGTATTCATTATTGTTGCTGTTATATTTAGCACCCGGCATTACCTGTTGGCAAACCTTGATATTATTCATTCTGGCTCAGGAATAAAACTGCCATCGCTTAGTGTGTTGGGCATTTCATTTATCTGCATGATCCTTTTTATGGCAGAAGGTTGTGTGGCAGACTGGAGTGGTATTTATTTTAAAGAAGTTTTACACGCTCCCAAAATTTTTATTAGCCTTGGATATGGAAGCTTTGCTGTGGCCATGACAATTGGCAGACTAAACGGCGATTATATTGTTTCTAAAACGGGCAACAAAAAAGCGGTGATATGGGGTTGTTTAATGGCATCTGCAGGTTTTGTATTGGTAGTGTTTACACCTGTAATTGCGCTTGCACTACTGGGTTATATTATTATTGGTTTTGGATGCTCCTGCATCGTACCTGTTTTGTTCAGGGCATCTGCCAATATCCCGGGGCTTAGCAAAGTGGAAGGGTTTGCCATGGTAACAACCGGTGGTTTAATTGGGTTTCTTGCCGGCCCCTCTGTAATAGGTTTTATATCAGAAAAGCTGGGCCTTTCTGCCGGCTTATCCCTGATGATTGTGATGACATTACTTGCAGCAGTGACTGCATGGAAAAATCAATTTATTGCAGGTAAGCACATAAAAATAATTAGCGAAAATTTTGATGAACAACTGTATTGAATGGATGAACGCAATTTAAATAAAAAATTAAAATTACAACCCTGTTCGCCCATCACGGATGGCTCCTTTTTTCCCTTTATTTTTTCTTTCCCACTCAATCATTTCTGCTGTTTTTTCGGGTTTCTTTTTTACGGTGCTGGTAGCAACCGATGGAGTAGTATTTCCGGGTTTAAGCAGGTTATTACGCTCCCATTGCTCTGTTCTTAACAATGCACCATTCGAAGGATCATAGTATCTCCATTCTCCCTGCTTTACACTATACTGTTCTGCTTTTACAATTCTAAACTCTACAATTTCATTGCTTCCCGTTCCATAGATAGGGATGGTATCATAAGGTGAGTCCGGATCATACCCTTTCCAGTTTTCATCTCTAAGCGGTTCGCCTAAAAAAGTAAAATATTGCTGCACCCCGTGTTTGCCTCCTTTTTTAAAATTTTCCACTGCCAGCAAATCACCGTCAATTGTGTACCTGCGCCACACACCTTCTTTTAATCCTTTTGCAAAAATCCCTTCTTCTTCATAACCGGGCTCGCCCCTTAATTCAGCCACTTTTATCACCCACTTACCTTCCTTTAATCCATCTTTGGCAATAGCATTTATGGTATCTCCATCTGCATTAATCTTAAATTCTTTGTATTGGGCCGATCCGTTTCCAATAAAGAAAAACAGACCGATTGCTATCCCCAACAATTTATG
>Ga0209181_10010624_pt1 | contig 11928 bp, 6 predicted proteins | sample MAT05_FD_187208 | JGI IMG/M metagenome (GOLD analysis project Ga0209181, IMG submission 187208) | Freshwater microbial communities from Lake Fryxell liftoff mats and glacier meltwater in Antarctica - MAT-05 (SPAdes) (version 2) | ecosystem: Environmental > Aquatic > Freshwater > Ice > Liftoff... | reverse complement strand
ATGGCCAATGCGTATGTCGTCACTGGCTTCGCGGTCGGGCGCGAAGATTTCCAGTTGATTGCGGCCGTCAACGAGTCTGCCCGGCGCGATTTCGAAATCCATTCGGAGATCGTTTTCGTCGGATACGAGTCGCCCAATCAATTGGCCGTTCAGCTTGACCTGCCATGTCTGCTTGACGTCCTGTTGCCGCAGCGACAGTGTCCAGGTCGTCGAGTTTGTTGCAGAATCGAACAGTCGCTCCAGACGATTGGCCTGAGCATCCGCCGGAAAAGTTGCCCATTCGCGAGGCTCACTGCTTCGCAGATGCACCATTTCGCTTTCAATCACCAGCACATCCGCTCCTTCGGCCTGACCAGACGTTGGAACGCTCAGCAGGAACAAGATGAAGTATTTCATGGTGCCAGCCGTTGGATTGACCACATATCGTCAGACTCGGGCTCGTAGACAAATCGGTCGTGCAGGCGGTCGTCACCTGCCTGCCAGAATTCGAATCTGGATGGAACAACCCGGAAGCCGCCCCAGAATGACGGCAGAGGAACCTCACCGCCCTCGAACTTTTGCCTGATTTCCGCCAGTTTGGCCTGCAGGATCGCTCGCGAAGAAATGGTGGAACTTTGTGCCGAACACCACGCTCCGAGCTGGCTGCCGCGAGGACGAGTGACGAAATACTTCAGCGATTCCAGCGTGGATACCTTCTGTGCCGTTCCTTCAATCCGGATTTGCCGATGCAGAGGTGCCCAGTAGAACAGCAGGGCCACGTTGGGGTTCGTGGCAATGTCCCGGGCCTTACGGCTGCCGTGGTTCGTAAAGAACACGAATCCGTTCTCGTCCCAGACTTTGAGCAGCACGGTTCGGAGGGATGGTGCTCCCTTGTCTGAAACCGTCGCGAGGCTCATGGCATTCGGTTCGTGCAACCCGGCATCCGTGGCCGCCTGGAACCAGTTTTCAAACTGTCGAAAAGGGCTGAGGTCGAGATCCTGTTCGCGCAGTTCCATCGATTATTGATCCGGAAAAGACAGCATTCGGGCTTGTTTTCACAACATGGAGCCCGCATTGTCTACAAAACTGCGGCTTCTGACAAATATCCAGAATTCGCCTAGACAAATTCCCCAGGCATCGGACTCAATTCGGCGCTACGTCGCAAATATGAAGGGAAAGCAGCGCCGGTGAAGAAAACAGGTCGAAATCTTGTCACAATTCTCGCCATGCTGGGCGCGGTTGTCCGGACGACGACCGGCGGCAGGGCTGATGATCCTGTGTCAATTGCACCGACCGAGTTTGAATCGGCCCCGGCGGCGATTTTTCATGGTTCCGCTGACGTTCTGAACATTACCGTCCAGCAGCACGGCGAGCATATTTTTGCCGCGTTGGACGACGGTTCTGTGGTGATGCTTGACCGGACAACGCGAAAGCCCATCCGGATTGTGAAGTGTCACGCTGGGCTGGTCAGCGATCTGATGGTTTCGAATTCCGGCGATTTGCTGGTCACAGCAGGCTACGACGGGACTGTTAAAACCTGGCGACTGCCGAGCCTTGAGCCCGTCGCGACAATGTCCGGACATACAGGTCGAATTGTCGCGGTCGCGATTTCTCCTGATGGGCACACAATTGCATCGTGTGGATACGACAAGACCGTGCGAATCTGGAGTGTGGGCGAAGCAATCGAGCGGGGCGCGCTCACCGGGCATGCTGCGACCGTCCGCGCCGTGGCCTTCTCGCCGGACGGGACGATCCTTGCGTCTGCCGGGGACGATGGAATCGTGCGGCTGTGGAACGTCGAAGACCTGAACGAGATCGGTACTCGCAGCGGACATGCCGGGCGAATTCGCAACGTTGCGTTTTCGCCGGACGGGAAGACTCTGGCGACCGCCGGTGAAGACGGGACTGTCCTGTTTTGGAGCGTGACTGATCCCGCAGCAGCACCAAGCGCACTCAAGCACGGGGCAATGATCTGGAGCGTCACGTTTTCGCCGCGAGGGTCGCTGCTTGCGGCTGGGGACTCCGACGGCACGATTCATGTCTGGAATCTTGAGAACGAGCGGATCACATCGACCCTGGAAGGTCATTCAGACACAGTGACGTCATTGCGATTTGCAGCGGATTCGCAAACGCTGTTCAGCAGCAGCCATGACGGTTCGATCAATTCCTGGCGTGCGAAGCAACCTCCGCATCCGGCGTTTGCAACCATCGATATCGATGCTGGCAAGGTCTGGGCGATGGCCGTTTCTCCGGACGGTTCCCGAATCGCGGTCGGAGGACAACGCGGATTCTTCAGAGTGCTCAACCTGAGCACAGGAAAGCAGATTGCTGAGCTGCACGGGAATCACCCGGCGACTGTCGATTGTCTGGAGTTTTCACTCGACGGGCAGTTCATTGCCACGGGCAGTTGGCGGAATAACGAAGTCATTGTGTGGCGTACTGTTGATGGCGCCATGCAACAATCTTTCAAAGCAGAAGGGCACGTCCGAGCGATCGCCTTCTCGCCGGACGGAAAGAAAATCGCTGCCGGATGCGAAGACAAGCTGCTCTTTGTCTGGAACACGGAATCCGGTGAGTTGATCAGCAAGATTAACGCACATGCATTGCCAGTCTACGATGTGTCGTTTTCGCCGGACGGGAAAACGATCGCGACATGTTCCGGAGACTGGACAGAACCGAAGCCAGGAGACATCAAATTGTGGAATGCCGATTCGCTTGCTGAGATCGCAAGGCTGGAGGGACATGAGGTCGCGATCCGGTCGGCAGTGTTTAGTCCGGACGGCAGCAAACTGGCCTCAGTCAGCGAAGACGGGGTACTCAAAGTCTGGGATGTTGCCACGAAATCCCAACAGGCCGCGCTTCGCAATTCCTGCGGCGCGCGGTCGCTGGACTGGTCGCCGGACGGGAAGCTTCTGGCAGCCGGTCTAAACGACGGAACCACGAACGTGTGGGACCTGGAAAGTGGAATGGTAATTCGTCGATTTGGCGGCAGTGATGATACATTTTCTGTCCGTTTCGCGGCAGATGGGTCCCTGCTGTGCGGCGTCGGCGGTGAGGCGAAGGTTATACTCTGGGATACGTCGGACCTGACAGGAAATGGCCCCGCCGGGCGCGTGGTCGAATCGGTCCGAAGTTGGAAGAAAGGCGCACCATGAAAAGTCTGAGCCGAATTCTTTTCGTTCTGTGCGTCATTTTTCCGCCGCCGTTCAGTGCAGATCAGGCCACTGCGCAGGACGACGTTCAAAAACTGGCTGACAGGATCGACGAACTTATTGCCAGGAAGTGGGCGGAGAACAACGTCGTCCCAGCCAGCCTGTCAAACGACTCCGAGTATCTCGGGCGTGTGTGGCTGGATATCGCGGGAAAGATCCCTACTGCGGCGGACACGCAGGATTTTCTTGATGACACAGCGATCGACAAGAGACGGCGCGTTGTCGATGACTTGCTTGATGGGCCGAACTATATCGTCCACTGGGCGAACGTCTGGCGAAGAGTGCTCATTCCGGAAGCCGACAGCGATTTCAATATTCGCTACATGCTGCCCGGCTTTGAAGCATGGCTCCGACAGCAGTTGGACGAAAACACGTCATACGACGACTTCGTGAGAGAGGTCCTGACGACTCCGGTCTCAGGAGTGAATCCGTATCAGAATCAGACCGGCCTCACGCCGTTTGCCTATTATCAGTCAAAGGAAATCAAGCCCGAGAACCTTGCAGCCTCGACGTCGCGCATGTTTCTGGGGATTCGGATCGAGTGTGCTCAGTGCCACGATCATCCCTTCGACACCTGGAAAAGGAAAGACTTCTGGGGCTACGCCACGTTCTTTGCTGCCATGCAGCGGCAACAGGGCGGCAACGGATTCCTCGGACAGCTTCAGGAATTATTCATCCACCAGACGCTGACCGTACCGGATACGAACGAAGTCGTGAACGCCACCTATCTGACTGGCGTGTCGCCTCAAATTCCATCCGGCAGCAGCGCCCGCCTGACCTTGGCGGACTGGGTCACTTCAGATGACAACCCGTACTTTGCCCGCACCGCAGCCAATCGAGTCTGGGGCCACTTCTTCGGCATCGGAATTGTTCATCCTGTCGATGATTTTTCAGAGTCCAATCCGCCGAGTCATCCGGAGTTGCTCGACCTGCTGGCAAAGGAACTGGTCGAGCATGACTTCGACCTGAAGTTCCTCATGCGAGCCATCACAGCCAGCCGCACGTACCAGTTGACGAGTTCTGTGCGTAGTGAAGACAACGTCGCTGAACCGTGGCTCTTTTCACGAATGGCTGTAAAAGGTATGACCGCTGAGCAACTCTATGACAGCATTGCCCAGGCAGTCGGGACTCATGAAACATTTGACACAACGCTGCAGGCACAATTCGCAGTGACGGGAAGAAGTCAGTTTGTCGAACAGTTTTCCGACAGTCGCAGCGGACCCACAGAACGGCAGACCTCCGTACTGCAGGCGCTTGCGATGATGAACGGTCGTATGATCACAAGTGCGACAGATCTCGAGTCCAGCCGGACACTGGCCGGAATCATCGTTTATCCAGGCTTCGACACGGCCCGACGCATTGAGGCGTTGTTCCTTGCGACATTGCATCGACGGCCACGCCCGGATGAACTGGACCGTTTTGTGAAATATGTGGAATCCACTGAAGCGGAAAAAACCACACAGAGTGCGCTGGGCGACGTTTTCTGGGTGCTGCTGAACAGCAGCGAGTTTTCCCTGAATCACTGATTACGGCGAGTTACGGCCTACCAGGTCGCAGGATTTGAACGATGGCGACACATATGAAATCGAAATCTCAGGCGGACAAGTGGTCGATCCGACGGCGCGACTGGATGCGCCTCATGGCGACTGGAGTCGCCGGAGTCGCCGGAACATCCATGTCCGGCTGGATCCAGCAACTCGCGGCGCAGACAGCAACTGACACGAATCGGCGGCGGTCTGTGATTTTGCTGTGGATGAGCGGAGGACCAAGTCAGCTCGACACATTTGATGTGAAGCCTGATCACGGCAACGGCGGACCGCTCAAACCGATTGACACGTCGGTGCCGGGAATGCGGATTTGCGAGACGATGCCGAAATTGGCGCGGATGATGGAATACGTTGTGCCGATCCGTTCCATGTCGACAAAAGAAGGCGATCACTCACGGGCCACGTACCATTTGCGAACTGGATATCTGCCTCAGGGCCCCGTTGACTATCCGACGCTCGGGTCCGTGATCAGCAATGAACTTGGCAACAACGACTCGGACTTACCGAACTTCGTGAGCATTGCTCCGTACCGCGCTTTCAGCCCGGCAGCCTACGGTCCCGGTTTCCTTGGACCACGACGGTCACCGCTGGTGGTTGGTGAAGGCGGGCGAGTCCTCTCAGTCGATGAACAGGCCAGTTACGGCCAATCGCTCAGGGTTGAAAACCTTAAGCAGCCGGACAGTGTGACTTTGAGCCAGTCGGATCGCCGACTGGCATTACTCAAGGATTTTGACGCTGGATTTCGTGACGCGCATCCAGGGCCGCCAGCCGGAAGCCACGAATCTGCTTACGCGCAGGCGGTGCGCATGATGCGGTCGTCGGCTGTTAAAGCGTTTGAACTCGACGACGAAGACGACACATTGCGCGAGGCATATGGGAAGAATCAGTTCGGCCAGGGCTGCCTGCTGGCGCGTCGACTTGTGGAGCGAGGAGTGCCGTTTGTTGAGGTCTCCCTCAATGGAGTCCAGGCGAACCAGAGTTTTGGCTGGGACACACATGCGAATAACTTCGAGGCGGTTAAACAGCTGACGTCGGTACTCGACCCCGCATGGGCGACGCTGCTCGAAGATTTGAGACTTCGCGGCATGCTCGATTCGACCTTGGTTGTGTGGATGGGCGAGTTTGGACGCACGCCGCGCATCAACGGCAGCAGTGGGCGCGATCACTGGGCCGTCTCGTGGACAACGGTGTTGTGCGGAGGCGGGATCAAGGGTGGCCAGTTCCTGGGCGAAACGACGGAGGATGGAATGGCGGTCAAAGATCGACCAGTTTCGGTCGCAGATCTGCTGGCCACGATCTGCTTGTCTGTGGGCGTTGATCCTATGAAGCAGAACATGTCGAATGTTGGCCGTCCGATCCGAATTGCCGATCCCGACGCGAAGCCCATCACGGAGATCCTCTCATGATGGGACGCTTGCGTGCAATCATGAGCATCGTGCTGCTGACAGCGGGCGTTCTGGATGCGGTCGAGCCACAGAAGGAAATTTCGGCTTCGGATTCTGCCGCCGGCACCCGCGACATCATTTACTTCTACCGTGAGCACCCGATCTTCATTCGCGTGCGAATCGAGGTCGATCAGACTCCCTTCGATCGTTCATGGATTGCGTACGTTGAATCGCTGTTCGGTGAACTCGACCTGGACCGAGACAGCAGTCTGCGTCCGGAAGAGGTCTCCGTTCCGTCAAGTGCCGGCAGCGACGGTCCTTCACCCGAAGCGGTGCGGCTTGCGCGGGATCCCGATCTCTGGTCCGCCGACCGAAGTCCGTTTGATCAGGCGATCGGAATGGACGAGCTGACGGCGTTTCTTGTCGCGGATGGTCGTGGGGCGTTTCAGACAGGGGATGCGGAAACCGCACCAGTCAGCAATGATTCCGTCGGCATGACACTGTTTGGGCTGCTGGATCTCAACTCAGATCGCATCCTTTCCAATAAAGAGCTGGCGGCGGCGATGACATCGCTGCGTCGCAGGGATCTTGACGACGACGGGACGATTGGCACAACGGAATTGGGAGCCTTGGGAAATTCGTATGTCGCAGCGCCTGCTGCCGCGCCTGGTGAACCCGCCCGACCCTTTGCTGTGTTGATTCCAGGCTCCGCACCGATTGCGGTCCTGCGAGAACTCGAACGCCGCTACGCAAAAATGCCGTCGGCAACATCCGAAGGTCGCAGCACTCTGAGCCGTGACCTTGGGAGCAAGGAACTGGGACTTGAAGCCGAAGTATTCGATCAATACGATTTCGATACGGACGGAAGACTGGATCGCGATGAGTTACGAGAATTGGTTCGTCGTCCGCCGCCGACTCTGGAACTGGTCGTGCGACTTGGCACCCGGGCAGAAGGTGCTCCTGTCGTGGAGATGATCAGCTCCGCAAAAGGGCAGAAAATCGCCTTGCGACGCTCAGCAGATGGACTGTCGAGCATCGTCATCAACGATGTGCAAATCGAAATCGCCCCAGCCACGAGCGGGCCGGACGTGGCGAAGCAATACCTGCTTGGACAGTTTACCACAGCCGACGTTGATCAGAACAATTATCTTGATGGCGCTGAAGTTGGTCGCAGTGGCACATTCAGGGAGTCGTTCGCTGAATTTGATAAGGACGGCGACGGTAAACTGTTCGAAAGCGAATTGACCGTCGTGCTGGATGGCCGTATGAAGGCCGCGCGAAGCCGCACCCGGATGGACATCAGGAGCCGTGGTCGCAATCTGTTTGAGATTCTCGATCTGGATCGGAATCGCAGTCTGAGCCGCCGGGAACTCGCTCAGGCTGTCAAACGAATCGGACTCTGGGATACCGACGGTGATCGTGCCGTTTCGGAAGCCGAAATCCCGCGACTTTATCAGATCTCATTCGGACCGGGGCAGCCTGAATTTCGAGGCGTCCAGATTCCTGGCGAGGCCAGACGTCCAATCGGTGAAACTGCCTCCGCGTTTTCAGCCGCACCCATGTGGTTTGAAAAGCTGGATCGCAACGGTGATGGCGAACTGACACGACGGGAGTTTCCTGGTACGATTGCAGAGTTTCAAAAGCTTGATCAGAACTCAGACGGTGTCGTGGACACCGCAGAGGCTACGTTTGTGAAATAGGGAGTCCTTTATTATGTCATCGCAACGTTCACAACTTTTTTTTGGGCTGCTTGCCGGAGTTTTCGGCATTGGTCTGACACTGACGCTGGCCGCTACGTCCACGCAGAACGAACCGCCGCGACCGGTGGAGGAACTGATTCCAGCCGGAACTGTGCTCTTCGTGGGGCAGGACGGGATGGAGAAGCACAAGGCCGCATGGGAGCAGACGGCTGCCTATGAATCCATGTACGAATCCGGGATGGTTCGAGTCGTGGAGAAGGTTTTTGAATGGGTTGGTCAGCTGTCCGGCTCGCAGCAGAATCCAGAAGTCGAAGAAGCCATAAAGCACCTGGAAGCTCATGGTTTGACGATTGCGGTTTCGATGCCGGTCGCGCAGGGTCCGCCGATTCCTCAGGTCACTATTGTCCTGCACAAGGCGGCGAAATACGAGCCGATGCTCAGCGGACTTGCTCGCAGCCTCGGTAGCGCTGCTGATGCACAGTTTGACCAACAGGAAGTTCAGGATAGAACCGTCACCCGCGCGATGATTCCAAACTCGCCCGGCATCGAAGTTGGAATCTGGGCAGAAGGCGAACACCTGCTCGTTGTCGCTGGCCGGGACGCGGTCAGCGCCGGGATCTCGGTGGCCACGGGTGATGCACCGAATCTGACGACGAACAAGCTGTGGACGAAATACAATTACGACACGAATGGTTTCGAAACCACAACTGTAGGCTGGCTCGATTTCAAGTCGCTGCGGAACACATTCGGCCAGATGCCCATTCCGGAATCTTCCGGCAAGACAATCAATGACGTGCTGAAAACCGTCGGGCTGCATAATGTCGATACGATCGCCGGACAATACGGATACAAGGGCAAAGCGCTCTGGTCGGAAACAGCGGTGGAAGTCGATGGCCCGCGATCTGGTTTACTGGCCCTGTCCGATCAGAAGCCGATGACGCTGGCCGATCTGCCGCCGCTGCCAGTGAACACAAACGGCTTCAATGCAATGCGGATCGAACCGTCGGTCATGTGGGACACGCTGACTCAGCTTGTGAGAGATGGAATGGCGTTCGCACCGCCTGAAGCCGCTGGTCAGACTGCAGGGGTGCTGGACAATCTGCCACAGATCGTGGGCTTCGATCCAAAGACGGAATTGTTCGCTGTACTTGGCGATATCACCTGCGTGTTCGCCGATCCGGATCAGGGTTTCTTTGGCACAGGTATGGGAGCCATGATCAAGGTCGTGGATGCAGAGAAGGTCAAGGCATCCGTCAACAAACTCCTGTTGAAGGCAGAACAGGCATCCCGCGGCGAATTCAGGGTCCACCGGTCTCAGAAGCACGGTCGGGAAATGATGCTCTTCCAATTCGGCCCGGTTCAGGCGGGAGCACTGACGATCGACGATGGCTGGCTCATCGCCGGTCTGATGCCACAATCGGTCGAAGCGACTTTACTCCGGATCGACGGCAAGCTGGACTCGTGGAAACCAACACAACTTCAGACTCAGGCATTCGACGCCCTGCCAAAGTCGTTTACGTCCATCACCGTCGGAGACCCGCAAGGGAGCTGGCAGGCTTTGATCAAGTTGGCACCCATCATCCTGTCGGGCGGTCAGGTCGCTCTGAGAGAAGAACGTATCATTCCGCCTGACGTGGAATTGCCCATCACCATAGCCGATATTCCACCGGCTGAACTTGTCGTCCGGCCACTGTTTCCGAACGTGGCAGTCACGACATCGGTCGGAAACGGAATTCACATCACGTCACGACAATCCCTGCCAGGCATCCCCATCATTGGTGGGCTCAGCGAAGGTAACGGAGTGGTGACCGTGGCCATCGGGACGGCATTACTTCTGCCTGCCATCCAACAGGCTCGCGAAGCCGCCCGTCGAACTCAATCGAAGAATAATCTGAAGCAGATTGCACTGGCTCTGCATAACTTCCACGATGTTTATCAGGCCTTTCCGGCAGGAACGCATCCGAATGAAAAGCTGAAGCCTGAGGAACGACTTAGCTGGCAGGCTGCGATCCTGCCGTTCGTTGAGCAATCCGCTTTGCATCAGTCGGTCAATTTTGAAGAGGCATGGGATGACGAATCCAACAGGAAAGCGGCAGAGATCAGAGTCCCGGTCTACATGAATCCTGGCTATCCGGCAGCTTCGGTCGGGGCGGCTGAAACTCATTATGTGGGCATTGCCGGACTTGGCAAAGACGCACCGATGCTTCCGGCAAACAGCAACCGCGCCGGAGTGTTCGCCGTCAATCGCAAGACCAGTTTCAGAGACATCACCGACGGAACTTCCAACACAATGATGACCAGCGAGGCGTCCGGCCAGTTTGGTCCATGGATTTCCGGAGGCAGCGCGACAATTCGACCACTGACGAAGAAACCGTATATCAACGGCCCGGATGGAATCGGCGGGCCTTTCACTGGCGGCTGCAATATCGGTCTCGCCGACGGTTCAGTGCGTTTCGTATCGGAAAACATCGACCCCGTTGTCTTTGAACGCCTTTCCACGATGGCTGACGGTCAGGTGATTGGAGATTTCTGAGAATGAATTGACCACTTGGAACGTTACCCGAAAATCGAATGCCGGGATCATCGCCGCAGGGCATTGATCCCGGCATTGCCTTGCGCGTTAACCGCATGCCGTCGCATCTGCCAGAAATGAAAGACTGCTCTCAATTCGCGGGACAGGTCGCAATCGCTGTGATTATGCGGCAACGCTCCAGAGTTCTCACGAACTCTGCTACAGGTTTTCGAAAAAGGCTCTACAATGCCGTTGCGAAAAAAGACACAAAAGTGAATTGAGGAATAATGCGTAATGGCAGTTCGCGTTTCCTGTTCGTGCGGACGGACTTTGAATCTGGCCGATACGTTGCGTGGCAAGAAAATCCGTTGTCCTGATTGTTCAGCAGTGGTCACGGTACCAGCGGCTGAATCCCATGCCGCGCCGACTGGTAGTGCATCCAGTCCGCAACAGAACCCCGTCTCACCGCGCCGCGCGAGGCGTATGAATGACGAATCACCGCCGTCAAAAGTCGGCACAAATCGACCGGCGGCAAAGCCAAATAACTCCGCGCAGCCGACGAAACCGACAGGTCGAGACCAAAAACGTCCGTCCGAACCGAGCCCGATAAATCAGGCCGACAGCGACGAAGCCGAGTGGCTGGACGACACTGCTTTAGCTTCGTGGGATGAATCGCCGTACGAACCTGCATCAATGCCTGGCCGATCGACTCAGGGATCAAAAACTGGCAAGCGAAGTGGAGCTGCGGCCAGATCATCGGGTAAGTCGGGAATGCCAATGGTCGTCAAAGTGTTATTGATCGCGGCGGCCGTGAGTATCGTGCCAATTGTAATTGGCGTAGGCTATATCGTGCTCCGGTCGGTTGGCAGCGGATCCGCGGACGCGGGGATTCCGGATGTGGCGAACGTCAAAGTGACGCCGGAGATCTTTCCGCCGCGTCCGCCGTTCCAGCCGACTTTCCCATCTGGTGTGCAGTTAGCCCGAACGCGGTTGACTGGAAGCGGGCCAGGCGAGCAGACGCAGATGAACATCTACCTGCCCGCAGGCGAACATGCCGCACGATCCCTGGGCTGCGTGCTGGTAGCTCCGGCGGGCACCAATCTGCTGGTTGGCAATTCCCTGGACGGAGAAGACTATCACGATGAAACACTTCCGTACGCCGAGGCTGGTTTTGTGACAATTCAGTATTCGCTCGATGGTGCCGTGTCTGATCTGGAAACGGCTTCTGATGGCGAGTTCTCAGCGGCCTACAAGCTGTTCAAGGCTGCCGGTGCCGGCACGCTGAATACGCGCTGTGTGATCGAATTCGTGAAAGCTCGACTCCCGGAAGTGGATCCTGCAAGAATCTATTCCGCAGGTCACAGCTCGGCCGGAACGGTTTCGCTGCTGGCTGGCGAATACCATCCCGATGTCGCCGCCTGTATCGCATACGCGCCGTGTTCAGACACGGAGGCGTTTCACGCTGAAATCACTGGAGCCTTTGGAGTGAATTCGATCTTGCCAGGCATCCGGGATTTTGACCGCCAGTTTTCTCCGATAGGTAACGTAAAGAAGCTGAAATGTCCGCTGTTTGTGTTTCAGGCGCGTGACGAC
>Ga0209181_10010623_pt1 | contig 11930 bp, 9 predicted proteins | sample MAT05_FD_187208 | JGI IMG/M metagenome (GOLD analysis project Ga0209181, IMG submission 187208) | Freshwater microbial communities from Lake Fryxell liftoff mats and glacier meltwater in Antarctica - MAT-05 (SPAdes) (version 2) | ecosystem: Environmental > Aquatic > Freshwater > Ice > Liftoff... | reverse complement strand
ATCACTTCATCACCCCATCACTCCATCACTTTATCACTTTATCACTCATCACTCATCACTCCATCACTCCATACTATGACTCTCCTAGACGGAAAACTTCTTTCAGACCAAATCAAAGCTGAGCTCGCTGAAGAAGTAGAGCAGATTAAAATGAGAGGCGGTAAAATTCCGCATCTGGCTGCAATTATTGTGGGCGAAAACCCCGCCAGTCAAGTGTATGTCTCCTCCAAAATTCGGTCGTGTGAGCACGTGGGATTTAAAAGTTCGCTGGTCCGTTGTGAGGCGGCTACTACACAGGAGGAGTTGCTGGCTATTGTCCAACAACTAAACGATGATCCTGATGTGGACGGATTTATTGTTCAGCTTCCACTCCCTAAACACATTGACGAAGAAGCAGTTACGCTCGCTATTGACCCTAGAAAAGACGTAGATGGCTTTCACCCAGTCAACTTTGGCCGCATGGCTCAAGGACTCCCCTCCTTTCTTCCAGCTACGCCAATGGGCATTCTGGAAATTTTACGCCGGTATAACATTGAAACTTCAGGGAAACACTGTGTGGTTTTGGGGCGTAGTAACATCGTTGGCACACCCATCAGCATTCTACTTTCTCGTAAAGGCTACCCTGGCGATTGCACCGTGACGCTTACGCACTCCCGAACCACCGATTTGCCCGCTGAAGTGCGTCGTGCAGATATTGTGGTCGCAGCAATAGGGATTCCGGAATTTGTGAAAGGCGATTGGGTAAAAGAAGGTGCTGTGGTGATTGATGTGGGCATCAACCGTATCCCAGACGACAGCAAAAAAAATGGCACCCGGATCGCTGGAGACGTTGATTTTGAAAGTGTTGCGCCACGGTGTAGTTTCATCACACCAGTTCCGGGTGGAGTTGGATTGATGACTGTTGCCGCCTTGATGATGAATACTTTGAAGGCTTGTAAAGGGGAGATTTATGGTAAATCTTAAGATAAAGAAGCTGTATTTCATTTTTTGAATAAATGATCCTTCAATCCACTTCTCCGTGGATCCACAAGATTTCCGGCTTTCGTTGCCGATCAAAAAACACCCTGATTTTCTTCCGGAATTCGCCCCGCTGGTACGCATCGTATTCCACTTCAATCTGACCCGTTTCTCCAGATAGTATTGGCGTGTCCGTCCAAATCGCTGCGGTGCAACCACAGGAGGTACGCACGGTTTGGAGTAAAATCGGCTGGGCGTCAATGTTTTTGAACCGAAAGACAAAGGTTTTTGGATGTTCCTGTCGCAAGTGTTGGAAGTCATGGTCGCGCTCGGTTAACCATTCTACCACCGGGGACTTCGCAGGAGTAAAAGTTGTCAAATCTTCTAAAAAAACTGCAGGGGCAGTAATCGAGGAAGAGGCAAAGTACAGGTTCAAGAAAAGCCAAAGTATCATTTCAAAAAAAATTTGTGATAGGAATACGCAACCTCGTAGATTTAGTGCGTGTCTGACGCGGTATGCAATGTTAGATTGCGGCACAAAGTCCAGAAAAATCTGGTATCATTCCAAAACAAAAATCTCTGTCTTATGCGCAACTTACTTATTTTCATGGTTTTAGTGGCTGTATTTGTACTTGGCAAACGCTCCTGCAACGGTAATTTTTTACACTTTGGCGGCATTTCAGGCACTGGGCCTATGCAGACGGAAACCCGTACTGCCAGTGAATTTAATGGCATTGAGCTGGATGTTTCGGCAGATGTTGAAGTTACGGTAGGCGAAAATTACGCGATTGAAGTATCCGCACAGCAAAATCTTCTCCCGCTTTTGAAAACGGTTGTAGAAAATGGTGCCTTGCACATCTATACCGACGAAAATTTTCGCAATTCTGACGGCATCAAAATCCGGGTAACTGCCCCTGCATTTGATCGATTCGAGGTGAGTGGGAGCGGCACTTTGCGCGTTCTAAATGCAATCCGAGCTGAAAAAATGAAGATGAGTATAGCCGGTTCTGGCGATATTTTCTCCATACAATCGGATTTTGGCTCCCTATCGACTAGTATAGGCGGCAGTGGCACCATCGAATTGGGTGGAAAAGTCAATGACATGAGCGCTGATATCTCTGGAAGTGGAGATGTAAAAGCAAAGAATATGAGCGCAAATTCCTTGAAGGTTAGTATTTCAGGCTCAGGTACCGTGAGTGCAGACGTAACCACCAGCTTGAATGCCAGTATTTCAGGTTCTGGCGATGTCTTTTATTCTGGCACACCCAGTGTAGAAACTAGTGTGAGTGGCTCAGGCTCCGTGAAAAAAATAGCAGTTCAGTAAAAGCTTCTTATTAACTTAATCTGCACTTAATCACCCCTTCATGGTAGTAGTTGAATTTTGTGATGTAAATAATTCACCCACATCTTTTCACCTTAAATTTGACTGTCATGGCACAATTTGAATCGCTCGAAAACCTCGCAGAAACCATTGAAAACGAAGGACATGTTGCTACAGAACAGGTCGAAGAAACAGTTGAGATTCAAGAAGAAGTAGACGGTGATGATGCTGCTGAAGGCACTGAAGAAACTGAGCCAAGCGAAGAAGAGGAAGAAGAAAAAGAAGCGTAAGCAAACTTCAGGCCGCAAAAAAAACGGACTGTTTACGATAGTGTGGCAATTTTAAAGGTGCCACACTTCTGTAAACAGTCCGTTTTTTTATGGACAAACTTGGTACTATCCTTTTACAAACTTGCCAGTATAGCTACCTTTTTCACCCGTAATTTTTACGAAGTAAATTCCCGGTGCGAGTGCAGCAGTTGAAATCGAAAGCGCATTGCCCTGTTGCTCAAAAGCGAAGGATACGCGCTGCCCATTGGTAGCGAATACCTCAACAGCCTGGGCTACATCATCCGCTAATTCTACCCAAGCAAAATCTACTGTTGGATTTGGTGAAATGCGAATCGCGGTTGGAATCGCCTCTGCAGTGCCAGATAGCACCGGATCGAAGCGTGTACCACTATTCAACACCGCTTTCGTAGCGATTTCTTTCACGAACGCAACAACGTACACTTCATCTGCCTTCCAATTGTTTTGAACACTATAGGTATAGTTAAACTCTGTTGTTTCGCCTGCTAGAGGAGCCGTAAATGCATCACCTGCAACGGCGGTCAGCATTTTGCGGAATACATTGTGGTGTACACTTTCCCCATTTGGGGTAGTCTGATTGATGGTTTTTTCCACAATTGCAACAAAAATTTTGTAGTTGCCAGTCGGAATATCTCCAAATGCCTTTGCCTTTACATTAACTGTACGCGCATTGTTCGGTCCAGCCTCGGTTACTTGCAAAGCAAGTGGACTAGTCTGATCCAGATAGGTCTGAAGTTTAGCTGCTGTAAGTATCGGGTTGGATGGGCTTTGAGTAGCCCCATTCAGCACGATGGTCGGGGTGCCCTGCACCGGATAAAGCGAGACCCAGGCCGTATTTTCCACCGTGTTTGCTTGATAAAAAACACATTGTGAGTAAGGAAACATGGGGTGCACCGCAATATGATGGACATCATCTGCGTACTGCGCTTGCTGAATCAGCGAAAAAAAAGCTGGATTCCTACCTGCACAGGAGCCGCAGTTTGAATTCGTAAAATGCTCGATAAGCACATATTTTTTGGTGCTTTCTTGAGCAGAAAGCAAGGATGCCAGAAAGAGGCAAATCAGGAAGGTGGTAATTTTTTTCATGACTAAAGTAGAGATTGAGTTTGTGAATGCCACAAAGATATATGCATACCTTCAAAGCTACTACTTTTCACTTTTCCAAATGTATAAATTGTCGCGAAGCGAACGATTCCGGCAAACGCCGTATCCTTGCGCCAGAATTTTATACAAATCAAACCTGTTTTGCAAATGTTTCTCATGACCATGCCAGATTTTGCCTCCGGGGAAGTCTGGGTAAGCCTGCTGACCCTCACGTTTTTAGAAATCGTACTGGGTGTCGATAATATTATTTTCCTGAGTATTGTCTCCGCTAAACTCCCTGAACATGAGCAACCTAAAGCCCGGAACATTGGCTTGATCCTGGCCATGGGATTAAGAATAATTTTGCTCTTTGGCATTACCTGGATTATGGGGATGGATGCTCCTTTGTTTCATATTGATTTCTTGGGGCTTAAAGGTGGCCTTACTGGCCAGGGGGTAATACTGCTGATTGGCGGGATATTTCTGCTTTATAAAGCGACCAATGAGATTCACCACAAACTAGAAAGTCCTCAAGAAGATGATGATCCAACGGTAAAAAAAGGCAAGGCTGCGCTTAATGCAGTTATAATGCAAATCGCGCTCATCAACGTGGTTTTCTCTTTTGATTCCATTCTGACTGCCGTGGGCCTTTCCAATAGCCTTGTTATTATGATTATCGCAATCGTTGCTTCTGTGGCGGTGATGATGATATTTTCAGGCCCAGTAAGTAAGTTTGTGAATGAGCACCCCACCGTGCAAATGCTTGGACTCTCCTTTCTCATTCTTATCGGATTTTCATTGATTGCAGAAGCAGCACACCTGGGGCATTTTACAGAAGGATCTGTGCCAAAGGGATATCTGTACTTTGCTATTTTCTTTTCGCTTTTTGTTGAGTTCTTAAACATCAGGATGCGGAAAAAACAAAAACCGATACAACTCCATGGTTATGGCGAAACCGCCAAAAAGCGTGGACTTTTAGACGACGATTTACTAGATAATGTAAGGCAGCAAAACGGGAAGTAAGTACAGCAAGCCAAATAAAACCTACCGTGTACTATTCACCGTTTGACTATGAAAAAACTACAATTTTTCGTTTTTGCAGCCCTTTGGTTGTCAGCCTGCCAAAATAATTCCACACCTGCCGTGCAAACGCCTTCAACCGATAATGCCAAGACGATGCCTGAGCCTGAATGGGTTCGGAGCTCCGTACTCTATGAGTGCAATGTGCGTCAATTCTCGCCTTCTGGCAATTTTGCGGGGGTTCTGGCTGGCCTGCCAAGACTGCGTGATTTGGGGATTGATGTGGTGTGGATTATGCCGATACACCCGATTGGTTTGGAACGTCGAAAATTGAAGGCTGGCGATCAGGGTAGTCCATATTCCGTGCGAGATTATTTGGCCGTAAATCCGGATTTTGGCACGGAGGCTGATTTTAAAAACCTTGTTACCGAGGCCCATGCGTTGGGAATGAAAGTTATTCTGGATTGGGTGCCCAACCATACGTCCTGGGATTCAGAATGGAAAAAGGTGCATCCTGAATATTTCACAAAGTACAACGGCGACTTTACTGTACCGCTCAATGAACACGGCCAGCCCATTCCTGACTGGAGCGACGTGTGCGATTTGGACTACGCAAACCCCGCCACCCGCCGTGCCATGATTGGCGCCATGCAATATTGGCTCAAAACATGCGATATAGATGGTTTTCGGGTAGATATGGCAGGGCTTGTACCCAATGATTTCTGGGCGGAAGCTCGACCTGCGCTTGACTCGATAAAACAAGTGTTTATGCTGGCAGAATGGCAGGATGAGCCGGGGCATTTTCGTTCCTGTTTCAATGCCAATTATGCCTGGAAATGGAAAGACGTGACCAAAGACATTGCTGATGGAAAGCAAAATGCTCAATCACTCGATACTTTGCTCCGATTTTTGAACGGATTTTATCCAACAGGGTATGCTCAACTGCATTTTACCCAAAACCACGACGAAAATTCCTGGAACGGGACGGAAACCGAATTGTATGGTGATGCAGCCGATGTCTTCAATGTTTTGGCCTTCACTTGGCAAGGGATGCCTATGTTATACAATGGTCAGGAAGATGGACTTGCTCAACGTCTGGCATTTTTCTCTAAAGATCCGATTCAATGGAAAAATTTTGACAAAACGCCTTTTTTCCAAAAGCTCTGCGACTTACGACACAACAACAGCGCACTATGGGCTGGTTCAAATGGGGGCCGCATTGAAAAAATTGAAACCGACCATGACGATGAAGTATATGCATTCACCCGGGAAAAGAACGGAGACCGACTAGTGGTCGTATTAAATCTCAGCAAAAAGCCATGCGCTGTCACACTTCACCCCAATGACGAAGTAGTATCGGGCGTGTACTTAAGTGTTTTTGGTGCAAGTACTGTGCAGCTTACTAAAGATATGCAGTTAAATTTAAAACCCTGGGAATACCTGGTTCTGACCAACAAATAACTCCAAAATGGCCTCCAACGGCGATCAAAACTACCATCACAAGCTCACAGCAGCTGGACTAGTCATTACGCTAGGTATTATTTATGGCGACATCGGAACCTCTCCTTTGTATGTGATGAAATCTATCGTGGGTGACGGAATAATCAATCGAGAGACCATTTTGGGAGCGGTATCGCTTGTTTTTTGGACGCTTACCATACAAACGTCCTTTAAATATATTGGTCTGGTACTCCGCGCGGATAACAAGGGCGAAGGGGGTATTTTTTCGCTCTACACCTTGGTACGTCGACGCCAAAAGTGGCTTTTATTCCCTGCTATGATTGGTGGCTGCGCCGTTTTGTCCGAAGGCATGATCACGCCTCCGATTACAGTTTCGGCCGCAATAGAGAGTTTGGCATCAGTGCCGGCATTGCAAAATATGCATCTGCCGACGGTGCTAATTACAATCGGCATTATCACCTTGATTTTTACCTTCCAACAGTTTGGAACGGTCGCTGTAGGAAAATTTTTCGGCCCGGTTATGCTGGTCTGGTTTTCTATGCTTGGAATATTGGGAGGAATCTCTTTATCGCATGACTGGACTGTTTTGCAGGCTTTAAGCCCCATTTATGCTGTAAAAATCCTCATGCACCATCCGCATGTATTGGTGCTGATGGGGGCCGTTTTCCTTTGCACCACTGGAGCAGAGGCTTTGTATGCAGATCTGGGCCATTGCGGAAAACAGAATATTCGAATCAGTTGGATATTTGTCAAGTCCTGTCTAGTACTCAACTATTTGGGCCAGGCGACGTGGTGCCTGCAATTCGAAGGGAAAAAGCTGCCAACTTATTTGGCTTTGGTAGGGGATAAACTAGAGGCCCAGCATGTAAATCCGTTTTATGGGGTAATGCCTGATTTCTTTTTGCCCATAGGTATAGCTATTGCCACCCTGGCGGCAATTATTGCCAGCCAGGCTATGATTTCAGGTTCTTTTACGCTGGTAAGTGAGGCAATTCGACTGGATTTATTGCCAAAATTAACCGTGATTTTTCCTACCCAGATGAAAGGCCAACTGTATGTGCCGGCAGTAAACACCCTACTATGGGCGGGTTGTGTTTTTGTCACCGCCTATTTTAAGGAGAGCAAATACATGGAGGCTGCCTACGGACTATCGGTGACACTCACCATGCTCATGTCCACGATTTTGCTCTCCAATTTCTTTGTACTCAACCGAGTTAAGTCCGTATACGTTTGGGCATTCCTAATCTGGTATTTGTGTTTTGAAGGGGCGTTTTTTGCGGCCAATTTATTGAAATTCAAAGATGGTGGTTTCATCACTGTACTGATCGCCTCTGTTTTATTTTTCCTTATGTTCGTCTGGGTACAAGCCAAAAAGATCAAAAACCGATACATACAAAACGTCAAGATCAACGACTACATTGACCAGCTCATTTTGCTGGGCAGCGACCATGACATCCCAAAGTGTGCGACCAATCTTGTGTTCCTTAGCAGCACCAAATCGCCCAAAAAGGTGGAGGAGAAAATCCTTTACTCTATCCTTCAGACACAGCCAAAACGAGCTGATATCTACTGGTTTATACACCTAGAAACAACCGATGAGCCCTACACCATGGAATACAAAGTGAATACGATTGCTCGTGACGACGTGTATAAAGTGAACTTCCGACTTGGCTTCCGGGTAGAACAACGGATGAACCTATTTTTGAGGAAAGTGGTAGAAGATCTCATGGAAAACGACGAACTGAACATCCGCTCCCGATACCATATTGGTCACGGCGAAATTGCCACAGGCGATTTCAAATTTATATTAATCCAAGAATTCTTGTCGCACGAAAACGACCTTCCATTGTTGGAGCAGGCCGTTATGCGTATTTATCTTGCTGTTAAGAGTATCACCGCTTCGCCACAAAACTGGTTTGGGCTTGACAATGATTCGGTGGAAATAGAACAAGTGCCGCTTGTGTTGCGCCGGGTGAAGGATTTGCAGTTGAAGCGGACTATGTAGGCTATTGCACAAAACCTAACCGAGACCTCATTAATGATTCTGCTTTCTCTTTCAATATGTTGATATCCTCGGTGCCCAGTCCAGCTGTGGAAATCGGTTCTTCCCAAACAATGCGCACCGTTCCGGGACAAAGACCTGACCCATTGGCCGTAATTTGGCGGATATTTACAATGGTTTGTACCGCCACAGGAGCTCCGGTTTGAATTGCGATTCGGAAGGCTCCATCAAAAAACGGAGCAAGCGGTTGATCGCTGTCATTTCGGCTTCCTTCCGGGTAGATGAAAATGCTCCAGCCCTCTGCCAGTTGTTGCTTTAGTGCCACTACACTGCGGGCGCGGCTCATTGCGCTACTGCGATCCACAATAAGGCACATCTTCCTGACAATCAACCCAAAAACAGGGATTTTTAAAAGTTCCTGTTTAGCCAAAAAACGAAAAATACCTGGAAACGCGTGGCCATTCACGATAAAATCGAGGGAAGAGCTGTGGTTGCCTACAATGACATAACTCTGCTTTGGATTTAGCCGTTCGCCCCCTTCAACTTTCAGGCGAATGCCTACCAGGGTCAAGAATATTGGCGTGAAGATGTGGTGCAGGTAATAAATGTTGTTGCGCAAAGCTCGTTTGCCAGGTGTGATCGCCATGTTTATTCCTACAATTGGAAGACTCAGCGTCATCAAAATCAGAAAAAGTGCGGCGGCGTATATTGCCCAGATTTTTGCCATGGCGCAAAGGTAGAGAGACTTTGGATATTGGTCTTCTACCCAAGCAAGGTTCGATAATCATCCCAGCGAGCGTCTTCGTTTTTCATTTCCAGAAGTTCGAATAATTGCCCCTCATACATAGCTTCCAATTCGAGTGCAGTACGTGCGGTACGAAGTTCAATTTGCCCTTTTCTGATTTGCTCCAAACGCCAGACATACGTTTTTTCCATTTTTTCAAAAATGGATGTACAAGCGCCAACATGGTCCTGGCCACCTCGTCCAGCTACTACTGCTTCCCTGAATGCAATTGCGTCGCGCGCCACCATTTTACCTTCATCCAAAATGAAATATGCGGTATGCGGCCATTGCTCTGGAGGCGGTAAGAGATGGGCATACAGCACCAATTGTAGGTCTTCACCATTCTGAATCAGTTCTTTACGGCGTTTTGCTCCGCTCCATTTCAGGTCAATAATAGCTTGTTCTTCGCCGCGACGAAGTAGCAGATCAGCCTTGCCACGCACGGGCATTCCTATAAAATGACCTTCCAGTTCCATCTCCGTGTTTTCTACTTCCCAGCCGTTAGATCGAAGTAACGAAATCAGATTCCAAGCCGCATTTTTTACTTTGTTGAGAAAAGCCATTCGATCAGGTTCGCGGCCATACAGTAGCAACGTTGCCCCTTCCCGAGGAAGCAAAGTGCTGGCTTCTTGGTCTATCCAATCGTTCAATGCCCGGCGATCAAGCCCCCTGAGGTCTTCTTTGAGTAATTTCTCGAAAAAGCGGTGTGCAAGGCTACCTAGCAGGGTATTATCACCCGTTACACTGAGCAAACTCGAACGGTAGAGTCGAAGTTTTTGACGAAAAAACCAACGGTGAGGGTAATAAAATAAGCTGTCAAGGTTGGTTGGTGTTTCGTATTCACTTTCTTGAAGCAATGCTGGATTGGAAAGATTGATCTGCGGCTTTGGGCGGGTAGCCGTACGGGTAGAAACACTTTCCTGGCTGGGAATTTTCAGCCATTTGGCAAACTGAACACGGTCATTTTCTCGTTCCAAATGGAAGGTGAATGACTTGACTTCCGCGCCAAAAATCGCTTCAATATCACTAAGTAAAAGCGGCGGAACCGCTTCTGCGCCGTCCACCTGTTCGGGGATGACAAGCAGGAGCCTACTCGAAGTTTGCAGGATTGGCCGCATTTGCAGCAATTGCTTTCGCTGGCTTTGTTGGCGTGGTGTTTCGAGTACAATTCCTTGACTTTCAAGAAACAAACGTTCTTCTTTTTGCCATTTATCGGGTGGTGGAGTAACGTTTTCAAACACACAATTCCACCAGATTAGATCTTTTACGGGTGCTGCAAAGGCGCCTGGCTGATGTATGTAGTCAAAACTTCCTACTTCAGCTGGGGCGAGTTGCATGGGCGAGGGCGCATAAATGGTGCGGACGATGCGCTCCAGTTCGAGGAACCCAATGCGCTGCTCGGGCAAAGTTTCCAACAATTCGCGGATACGTCGGGCTTGTTCTGCCAGCACCAACAGGGAGGGATTGTTGCTGCCAGATTCCTCATAAAATGCCAGTGCCCATTCTTGCAAATAACTGTAAAGTACTACGGCATCTCTCTTGGGGGCAGTGGCATCGGCCGGATAGCGACGGCGGTCGAACCAAAAATCGTATTGTTTGCGGGCTTCAGCCGAGACCTCAGCTTTTTCCAAATATCCAAACACGGCGGCAAACCAGGTATCACTGAACAAGCCCGGTTTTTCAGCGAGTACCCGAGCTATTTCCAGTGCCAGCCCAGATTCCAGAGGCTTGAGTGGAAGGGTGACAAACTCCATAATTTTGAACACATCCACAGGTTCCCACAAAAATGCCGGGGCGAGTTTGAGTACTTGCAAAGAGGGTCGTGCAAGTGACGCCGAAAGCACGCCCATTGGAGCAAAGCCTTCATTTACAAGGTTTTGCTCCAGCAACAAATTCATTTCAGGGATCAAAAACGAGGGGCGGAACTCGGGGTTTTCGCGGAGCATTTGGGCCAAAAATGTCGCGGCATCAGAATCTCTACGGGTATGGAGTATGGCTAAACTTGGTACGGCTTCATCCGAAACTACATGGGTCAAATTTTCACGTTTTCCGCCTTTGATCCCATTCTGCAACTTACCTAATCGGGTTTCTACACTTGCAGCACCACGGATTTCTAGCGTCTCGATTTCGATATTTTGTTGCTGAAAAACTTTCAAAACCTGCTGAATTAGAGGCGTTTGTAAATGCACTGGTTCGTAAAGCTGAACCTTGTCCAGAGATATAGCTCGTGTTTTCAGTGCTTCCAACACTTGCGCGTATCGGTCAGCGAAACCTGCTGCCTGAACGCCTAATTCTGGATCCTGAAGTTTTTTTTGAAAAAACACCTCCACGCAAGCCAACGCCTGTAGGCGTGGAGGTAATGCCTCAGACCAGGTAAAATCCCAGCCTGAAAGCAAGAGTTCATCACGCCAGGAAAGCAGTGCTTCTGCGGTAGCAAAGCGGTCGGCAGCAAAGGAGGTTTCAAAAAACAGGGGCATGGATGCTGCTTCCAAGAGCTGCTGGCCGAGTGCCTGCCGGTATAATTCTATCCGTAAATAGGCCGTGTTGTTTCGGTAGCCGTTCAGGCCGAGCTGAGCTTCCAGCCAAAGCAGCAGTTTGGATGGACCAAAATAGTATTCACCCTCGCGCAGTTGCGTGGCAGGGGCATGGACGATGGAGTCAAAGTCGTGGCTTAGATGGAGGAGCATATTGGGGGCAAACTTAAAGCTTTATTTTCCAGCTAATATCAACAAATCAATCGTTTTCGTCCCATCCTTGTACAAATCCACATTCATGTACTTGTTTTGGTAATCGAGGGCGTATAGGTTGAAAATTTCTGCGGTTGTTTTTATTGGATTCATGTTTCGGTGTCAAGGTTGCCGTTGAATTCAAGGAGGTAGGTACATGGAAGGTAAATAGGTTCATTGTATGCTAAACCTCATAGGTTTTCTAAAAACCTAGCGTATGTACACAAGTTTTTTAAAAACGTATGAGGTTTTTCGGGTGCTGAGCGAA
>Ga0209181_10010621_pt1 | contig 11933 bp, 11 predicted proteins | sample MAT05_FD_187208 | JGI IMG/M metagenome (GOLD analysis project Ga0209181, IMG submission 187208) | Freshwater microbial communities from Lake Fryxell liftoff mats and glacier meltwater in Antarctica - MAT-05 (SPAdes) (version 2) | ecosystem: Environmental > Aquatic > Freshwater > Ice > Liftoff... | reverse complement strand
CTTGGAGCCGCAGCGCTCGCCTTGCAGGCCGCAGTCAAGCCAGAGGCTTGCCTTCTTCGCGCCGTCCAAGTGTGCGCGGGCACACTTGGAGCCGCAGCGCTCACCTTGCAGGCCGCAGTCAAGCCAGAGGCTTGCCTTCTTCGCGCTGTCCAGGTGTGCGCGGGCACACCTGGAGCCGCAGTGCTCAGCCTTGCCAGCGCACCCCATCGCAGCCCACTCGGGCGCGTCCAACTGCGGTTTCCAGGTTCAAATGCGTGTCACGACACCACCTGGTAATACAGGTTCTGCGGATGTTTCGCCTGCGCGAAGAAGAACCAGCGTTCGGCGATGAGTCCCGGTGCCTGAATCAGCAGTGCCAACAGCAGCGGCAGCGTGGTCTGCGAGGCCAGTGCCCAGACCAGCATCAGGGCGGGCAGGGCAAAGGTCAGCACGACAAATCCCCACTTGACGTTCCTGAGTGTGACCTGCTTCACACCGTGGAAAAACTCCCGCGTGTTGAATGCGCCAGCCGACATACCCATGGATTTTTGCGTCAGGTTTTTCGCCTGGATGCCGGTGGCACTTTGCAGCGTCGATTTGTGGCGCAGCGCTGCATTGCGCCGCAGCGACAGCGTGCGTGAAATCCAGGCTGCAATCGTCATGGCCAGGGCCGCTGGTGTCGCTGCCTGTACCAGCGCGAGGTCTTGGCGCCATGCCGCCAGCGCACAACCCAGCACCAGGCCGGATGACAGACCGATCAGGGTGAAGTTGATAACCGTCAGCGGATGTGCCCATTCCTCCACAAAGCGCAGGCAGGCGTAGATCATGGCGGTGCAGTACCACAACACCACTGAACCGACGATCAGCAGCACCGGCAGCCAGTTCGACTTGTAACCGAAACGAAGCGCCAGCCACCACAGGGCGACGAGCGCGATGAAGGCCGGCAAAATGATCACCTCGCGCGACATCCACGAGGTGCGCCACATCAGTGCGGCGCGCCAGGCGCGCATCTTGTGGCCCAAGTGCAGGAACGACGACGCCAAACCGGCAACGAGAAGCAACCAGGCGACGATAAGGGCCATGGACGCGAAGCCAGGTGACAGCTTCAGGCCCAGCAGGTGCGACAGCGCCAGCAGCACCACCAGGCCTTGCGCGGCACCGGCCAGCGTGGTGAAGAACAGGATGGAAAACGCGGGATGCATGGCGGCTCAGTGCGTGCTGGGCGGCGTGATGCGCCGCGGCAGGTACTGGTTGGCGGGCTGCGTTTCCCACTCCGGCATCAGGGCATAACCGCCGCGCTCGCGAATCGCCTTGGAGACCTCGGAGTCCGGGTCCTTCACGTCACCGAACAGCCGCGCGCCGGTCGGGCAGGCGCTCACACAGGCCGGTTTGCGGTCTTCCTTGGGGAGGTGTTCGTCGTAGATGCGGTCCACGCAGAGGGTGCACTTGGTCATCACCTGGCGCTCTTCGTCAAGCTCGCGGGCGCCATACGGGCAGGCCCAGGCGCAGTACTTGCAGCCGATGCATTTGTCGTAGTCGACCAGCACGATTCCGTCTTCCTTGCGTTTGTAGCTGGCGCCGGTCGGGCACACCGGCACACAGGGCGGGTCTTCGCAATGCAGGCAGCTCTTCGGGAAGTGGATCGTCTCGGTCTGGGGGAAGCTGCCCGACTCGTAGGTCTGTACGCGGTTGAAGAAGGTGCCGGTCGGGTTCGCTGCGTAGGCGTTCATGTCGGCCAGCGGCCCGGCCGACCCCGAGGTGTTCCATTGCTTGCACGATGTTACGCAGGCGTGGCATCCGACACACACGTTGAGGTCGATCACCAGGGCCAGTTGCTTGGCCAGTGTTTCACCGGGCAGGGCGCGCACCGTGGCCGGTACCTTGGGCGGCGCAGCGCGCGGCGCTGCCGCGGCCGCCTGGGCCACGACCGCCGGTTGCAAGATGTCCTTGAGCCACTGCATCATGGTTTTCTCCGTCCTGCGAAATAAGTCAATACCCGGCTTGCCGTGCCAAGGACGCCGGGTGTGGCGGGCATGCTTGCCTGTTGCGGAAAGCTGACCGGTTCTTCGTCCGGCGCCGCTGGCCGTAACCGCACGCGCACGTCGTACCAGCCGGCCTGCCCGGTGATCGGATCGGAGTTGCTGATGGTCTTGCCGGTGGCAGCGCCGCCCTTGGCTGGAGCCAAAGGCAGTTCTTCCGAAATCAGATGGTTCAAAAGGAAACCCTTGCGCGCCTCGTCGGATCCCGGGGCGAGTTGCCAGGCGCCGTCCGCCTTGCCGATGGCGTTCCAGGTCCATACCGTGCCCGGCTCCACCGCCTCGCTGTACCGCAGCATGCAGCGCACCTTGCCCCATTGGCTCTCGACCCAGCACCAGCCGCCATCGTCCACGCCAGCCGCTCTGGCCGTGACCGGGTTCACATGCAGGTAGTTGTGGCTATGGATCTGGCGCAGCCAGGCGTTTTGCGAGTCCCAGGAGTGGTACATGGCCATCGGCCGCTGGGTGATGGCGTTCAGTGGATAAGCCTTCAGGTCGGTGGCGGTTTCCTCCAGCGGTGCGTACCAGAAGGGCAGGGGGTCGAAGTACGTCGCAATGCGTTCGCGCAAGTCGTCGGGCGGCTGGCGCCCGGCCGACTTGCCCTGCGCGGCCAGGCGAAAACTTTGCAAGGTGTCGGAGTACAGCGCCAGCTGTATCGGGTCGTTCTTCTGACGCCAGCCCTTGTCCTTGGCAAAGTCCAGGTAGGCGCGGTTCCAGTTGCGCATGTAATGCATGTCTTCCGGCATGTGGTGCTGGAACACGCAATTGTTCTGCGCGTACATCTCCCATTGCCTGGGATTGGGCTCACCGCGCAGGTGCTCGGTTCCGTCCTTGCCACGCCAGCCCATCAGGAAACCAATGCCGGGTTGCGGCTGGAAGTTGACGACGAAATCCGGGTACCCGGTGAACTTGCGCGTGCCTTCGGCCGTGGTGAATGCAGGAAAATTCAGCCTCCCGGCGAGTTCGACCAAGACCTCCTGAAAGGGGCGGCATTCACCGAGCGGCTTGACCACCGGGACCCGCACCGAATCGACCGGGCCGTCGAAATCGGAGATGGGACGGTCCAGCATGCCCATCACGTCGTGGCGCTCCAGATAGGTGGTGTCGGGCAACACCAGGTCGGCAAAGGCTACGGTCTCGCTCTGGAAGGCGTCGCACACCACCAGGAATGGAATCATGTATTCGCCCGCAGCGTCCTTGCGGTTGAGCATCTCGCGCACAACCATCGTGTTCATGCTGCTGTTCCAGGCCATGTTGGCCATGAACAGCAGCAGCGTGTCGATGCGGTACGGGTCTCCCTTGACCGCATTCGTGATCACGTTGTGCATCATGCCGTGTGCCGACAGCGGATGTTCCCAGGAGAAGGCGTGGTCGATGCGGATCGGCGACCCATCGGCGTTGATCGCCAGTTCGTCCGGATGTGCCGGAAAACCCAGCGGCGCGGCATTCAGCGGCGTATTCGGCCGGATCATGTCGGGCGCGTTGAAGGCCCGGTAGTTGGGCACGATATGCCGCGGATACGGCGCCTTGTGGCGAAAGCCGCCGGGCGCATCAATGGTGCCCAGCACACTCATCAGCACCGCCAGGGCGCGTATGGTCTGGAAACCATTCGAGTGGGCTGCCAGGCCGCGCATGGCGTGAAAGGCAACCGGACGCGCTTGCGTGCCTGGATGTTGCTTGCCCCAGGCATCTGTCCACGGGATCGGCAACTCGAACGCCTGCTGGAAGGCTGCATGGCCCATTTCCTGTGCGAGCTGGCGGATGCGCGTGGCATCGATGCCGGTAATGGCGCTCGCCCACTCGGGGGTGCAACTGGCCACGCGAACGCGCAGCAACTGGAACGACGGTGCCACGCGGGTTCCGTCGGCCAGGGTGTAGTGGCCCTCCAGCGCCGGGTCGCAGCCTTCTGCGATGCCCTCGGGGTAGGCGTTCATCGCTGTGCCGGAGGTTTTGTCCCATACCAGCTTGTTGTGCGGATTGCGGCCGTCGCCGGGGGGGCCGCGCGCCGGGTCGGGGTCGAAGGCGAACAGGCCTTCCCGGTCGCAATCGTCCAACACCACCAACTGCGGCGCGTTGGTGAAGCGTTTGAGAAAGGCATGGTCGATCTGGTCGGTGCGGATCAGCTCATGCAGCAGCGCCATGAACAACGCGCCATCGGTACCGGGTTTGATCGGGATCCACTCGTCGGCAATCGCCGAATAACCGGTGCGCACCGGGTTGATGGAGATGAAACGCCCGCCGTCGCGCTTGAACTTGCTGATGGCGATTTTCATCGGATTGCTGTGGTGGTCTTCGGCGGTGCCGATCATCACGAACAGACGTGCGCGTTCCAGATCCGGCCCGCCAAATTCCCAGAAGCTGCCGCCCACCGTGTAGATCATGCCCGCCGCCATGTTGACCGAGCAGAAGCCGCCGTGCGCTGCGTAGTTGGGCGTGCCGAACTGGCGCGCGAACAGCCCGGTGAGCGCCTGCATCTGGTCGCGCCCGGTGAACAGCGCGAATTGCTTGGGATCGGTGGCGCGGATCCTGGCCAGACGCTCGGTCAGCAAGTCGAGAGCGCGGTCCCAGCTGATCGGCTCAAACTCGCCAGCGCCCCGGTCTGAGCCTGGCTTGCGCAGCAGTGGCCGGGTCAAGCGCGCCGGCGAGACCTGTTTCATGATGCCCGATGCACCCTTGGCGCAGATCACACCCTTGTTGATAGGGTGGTCCGGGTTGCCGTCGATGTAACGCACCTCGGGGCCGTTGTCGCCGTCGCGCAGGTGCACCCGGATGCCGCAGCGGCAGGCACACATGTAGCAGGTGGTGCATTTGACCTCTGCAGTTGCATCGACTGCGGGCGAGGCAATCGGGTCATGCAGCGGTTCGCTGGATAGGAACTTGAACACGGCGGCTCCTGACTTTGGGTAATGAGCTTATGGTAGGCAGTAAGACCTGAACAAAAAAGCGGAGAATTCAACTCAGAATGATCGATAAAACCAATCAACGGCTGCGCCTGAACCTGCGCCAGCTGGAAGTGTTTGCGGCCATCGCCCGCGAAGGATCCTCGCGCGCCGCAGCCGAACGGGTCTCGCGTTCGCAGTCGGCGGCGAGTTCGGCGCTGGCCGAGCTGGAGGGTGTGCTCGGTGTGCAGCTGTTCGACCGCATGGGGCGTCGGCTGGTGCTCAACGAGAACGGCCGGGCATTGCTGCCGGGCGCCATCGCCTTGCTGGAGCAGGCGGTAGATCTCGAAGCGTTGTTTGGCGCCGAACACGCAGCGCCGTTGCGGGTTGCGGCGAGCCTCACCATTGGCGAGTACCTGCTGCCGGACCTGCTGGCGGCCTGGAAACTGGCGCATCCCAAGAGCCGCGTGCGCATGCAGATCGGCAACACGTCCGAGGTGATCGCCAGCGTGGTCGGGCACGATGCAGACGTCGGTTTCATCGAGGGCCCCCAGACACACGTTGCGCTTCGGGTCCAGTCGTGGCTCAGTGACGAACTGGTCATCGTCGCTGCGCCGACCCATCCCCTGGCGGGTCGCATTGCGGGCCAGCGCCAACTCGCGGCTGCGAACTGGATTCTGCGGGAAATCGGCTCCGGTACGCGCCAGGCCACCGATAGCTGGTTGCTGGACCATGTAGGCACGCTGAACGTCGAGTTCGAACTCGACAGCACCGAGGCCATCAAGCGCCTGGCGATGGCAGGCGCCGGGCTGGCCTGCCTGTCGCGCCACACCGTGGCGCAGGCATTGGAGCAGGGCGTGTTGGTGGAGTTGCGTACCCGTTTACCGCCAGCGCGGCGGCGCCTGGCGATCGTGGTCGGGCGTGACAAGCGCTTGGGGCGGGCGACCCAGGACTTCATCCGGCATTGCACTGCCTGAACGGAAACGGCCCGCCATGGGGCGCAACCAGGGTTGGTGATGCGCCGATCAGGCTGCGGTCCGCCATCGATCCAGCTCATTGAAAAGCTTCTCGTTATCGACCGGCTTGGTCAGGTAATCGGCAAACCCTGCGGCCAGGCCCTGCGCGAGACATTCCTTCTTGAAGTTGGCGGAAAAAGCCACCACAGGAACTTTGCGCGTTCGCGCATCGCAGCGCAGCATCGCCAGCGCTCGTCCTGGAGTGCCTGTTGCTGGATGGCAGTGGTGGTATGGCGGCAAAAGGCGCCCAGCGTGTTGGCTTCAAGAATCGATCTGGAAGTTACCGGAAATGGTCTGGTCTTGAATTGAGAAGGAAGGTCATGGAGTCCGCTATTTTCAGGACAGGGCAACGGACACATCGCGGGGTTTGTTCCGCGCCCCCGCCAGACGCACCAGCGCCGCTGGCGAGAGGGTCGATCTGCGCTCGGCAAGTACATCACTGAGCAGTCGCGCCGCGCCCAGCGCCATCGTAAAGCCGAGCCCGCCATGCCCGAGGTTCAGGTACAGGCCTCGTACGGCGGTGGCGCCGATGCGCGGCACGCCGTCCGGGGTCAGCGGACGCAGGCCGCACCATACGCGCGCATCGTCGACGGCCTCGCGCAGCCAGGGAAACAGGGAACCCGCCTGGCGTCGCAGCAACGCGGCGCGCCAGGCGCGCGGTGTCGCATCATTGTTGTCGAGTTCACCCAGGCCGGCGATGCGCAGGGACGGTCCGATCGGGGCGTACACCACCTTGTTGGCGAAGTCGGTGATGCTGACGCGCAGGCGCGGCGTGCCGGCCGGTGCCTCGAGACTCAGGCTGTAACCGCGCAAGGCCTGCATCGCGATATCCAGATCGATACTGCGCAGCAGCGTACGGCCAGCCATGCCCGCCGCGATGACAATCGCCTCGGCCTCGACCCGCCCGCCGTCGGTACGTAACCCGATAGCCTTGCCGTCGATCACTTCCACCACCTTCACCTCGACCCCGGTGCGCACCCGCGCGGCCCCCAGTTCGCCTGCGAGCAACCCGCACAGCGCGCGGCAGTCACCCAGCGCGTCGCTGCCGCTCCACACCCCACCGAAAATGCGCGGGCGCGCCGGAGCCAGCCCGGGTTCAAGTTCCACGCACCGCGCGGCGTCCACTATTTCCTGGTCCAGGCCAAGAGAGCGCATCTTCTGCGCACTCAAGCCAGCCGCAGCGAAGTCTTTTGCATCGGTATGCACCACAAGTTTGCCGGCAGGTGCGTAACGAAAGCGCGCAAGTAGCGTTGCGGGCAATCCCCGGAGCTCCTGCCTGCTCAATAGCGCAAGCTCGGCCAAGGCATCGATGGACGCATTCGCAGCACGCGCGGTGCACCCAAGTAAAAACGCCGCCCCCCAGCGCCTCTGATCTATCGACCAACGCGGGCGCCAACGCACCGAAGAATTGGGGTTGAACACGCTTGCCGCCAGCTTGCCAATCATCCCTGGCCCGGCCAGTGGTGCGATGTAGCTGTAGCAAAGCTGGCTGCCGTTGGCATACGAGCATTCTTGCGCCACCTCGGCATACCGCTCGAAGACGATCAGGTCATGGCCGTCGGCGGCCAGGCGCCAAGCGGTCGCCAGCCCCACCACACCGCCTCCGACCACTGCCACACGCATTGCTAGACCGGCGCCGCGACCGGACGTTGCGCGCGCAACAGGGCGGTGGCGGTCGCGTCGACACGACCGTCGCGAATCATGACTCCGTAAGCGGCTAGCGCCCGGCCGAGCGACAGTTTTTCCTCGAGAACATCGTCGAGCACCATGGCGGGATCGCGGGTGAACGGGTCGCCATACCCGCCGCCGTATTGTGTGACGTGATGAAAAATATCGCTGCGCTTAAGCGCGATGCCTTTGGTCACCAGCACCGGCAGCGTGGTCTCGAGCGCACCTTGGCGCAGGAGGTTGATCGGCCCCTGCCCCGGCTCGCCGCCGCCGAGCGCGTGCGGCGGATGGGCGCGCTTGTCCGAACGTAAGGAAAACACGGCGCTCTCGGCCAGCAGTTCGTATTCGCGGATCAACGAACTTCCGCCGCGAAAACGCCCCGCCCCTCCAGTGTCGGCCGCCAATCCGTAACGACGGATGCGCAGCGGCAGGTTGGCCTCGATCATCTCGATGGGCACATTGGACTGGTTGGCGCCTGTCGGGTACAGAAGTTCGTGGAGCAGTTGGTAGCCCGTTAATTGCATCGAGACCCGGCGTGGTTCGTTTGACACGGACACTGTAAATTTTGGATGACTCAACCGATGGTCACCCGAAAGGCCCGATTTTGAAGCACGTCGCTTTGAGTCCGCGTCAGGATCGGCCGGGTCCTGACTTCCGGACCCGTGGTGGTGCTCGCGGATGCCGGCCGACAGCACCGCGCTGACTACCCGCGGTGAATTCCAGCAGGAACGTCATCATCCGTTGCGACGCCTGGGCCGCCGCTTCTTCATCGCGCGCAGCGACTGCCCGGAGGATGCTGGCGTGCGTGCCAGCCGCCCGCGGAATGTCGACTTCACGCAGGTGCGTGAACGAGAACTGCCGGGACAGCGTGAACAGGCTGCCCATGAAGCGCTGCAGGAACTCGTTCCGCGCCGACTCGCACAGCACGTGGTGGATGTCGCGCGCAATCCGCAGGTAAAGCTCGCTGTCGCCGATCGCCGTCGCGTCCTCGACTGCCTGTGCAAGTTGCAGCATCCTGGCGCGCTGGTCGACGTCGGCGCGCTTGGTGGCAAGGCGTACGGTCTGCTCCTGCAGCGCTGCCCGCGTTTCGAGCAATTGCGTCTGCCGGGCGAGGGTCATCTCGAGGATGACAATCGCCGAACGGGGCCGAATCGACACGAGGCCCTCGCGCGCCAGCCGTTGTAACGCTTCGCGGACCGGCGTGCGGCCGATGCCGGTCCGTCGCGCCAGATCTTCTTCGGTCACCGTAACGCCCGGCTTCAAGACCTGAGTGACGATCATGTCCTCGAGAAGCTCGTAAGCCTGCGTCCGCAGCGTTCGGCGCGGCGCTTTCACGATCGGCTGTTCGACCACGCCTACCCGAACACCAGGTTCGGCAGAAACGTCACCAATGGTGGCACGAGCAGGATGAAGAAGAGGAAGGCGATCATCGCGGCAACGTAGGGAATCACCTCGCGGGTGAAACGCTGCATCGAAATGCCCGCAATGTCGGATGCGATCAAGCCACAAATGCCGACCGGCGGCGTGATCGTGGCGATCATCATGTTGAGCGTAAACACAACGCCGAAATGCACCGGATCGACGCCGGTCTCCTTGATCAACGGTACCAGGATCGGCGAGAGCAGGATGATCATCGACGTGGCTTCGATGAACATGCCCATCACCAGCAGAATCAGGCTGAGGATAATCAGTGTCATCAACGGACCCTGATCGGCCGACCGGATCAGGCCCAGGAACACATCGGCCCCGCCGGCCTGGATGACCAGCCAGCCGAACACGCTGGAGGCGGCGACGATGATCATGATGACGCCCACGTACTCCGCCGACTCGCAGAACATCGTAAAGACCTCGCGCCAGGTGACGCTGCGATAGACAAAGCGGACGAGGAAGATCGCGTACACCACGGCGACGCCGGCAGCCTCGGTCGTCGTGAACCAGCCGGTGATGATGCCGCCGATCAGGATCACCGGCGTCAGCAATGCCAAAACGCTGCGCCGCACCGCAGTCACGATGGAGCCGAAGCTCGCCCGTTCGCGCGTGTAGCGCACTGACAAGATGGTGCCACGGTGGGCGAGCCACGCGACGACAGCCATCAGCCACAGTCCAAGCAGCACGCCGGGGATCACGCCGCCCAAGAACAGCTTACCGACTGACGTGCCGGTCAAGGCGCCGTAAAGGATGAACGGCACGCTCGGTGGAATGATCGGCCCGATGGTGGCCGAGACCGCGGTGATCACGGCGGCGGTCTCCGGCCGAAAGCCTTCCTTGATCATCATCGGGATCTCGATGCGGCCGAGCCCAGCCACGTCGGACGTCGTGGTCCCGGACATCCCCGAAAAGATCATGCTGCCGACGATGTTGACATGCGCAATCCCCGCCTTCCTGTGCCCGACGAGGACGACGGCGAGATTGAGCAGCCGCTGGCTGATGCCGCCCGCGTTCATGATGACGCCGACCAGCACGAACAGCGGGATCGACAGCAGGATGAACGAGTCCATGCCCTGCACGAAGATAGCGGGCACGATCCCGATGCTCACAAACGGGTCGGCCGCGATGACCAGGAAACAGGCGAGCAGGATCACATAGGCGATCGGCACGCCGACCAGCAGCGCAAGCGCAGCCAATGCGCCGATGACTAGCGCTTCCATGCGGGTCCCTCTGCGGTCGTCATGCGGGCGCGCGCCAGAGCACGGCGACCTTGTGCAGCATGAACGCGGCCGTCAGCACCGCGAATACGGTGATGGCCGCATGGAACCAGGCGCCGCTCACCCCCAGCGCCGGCAAGCGGGCGAGGTTCGCGACCGGCAGTGATTGTGTCGTGGCCCAAATCATCAGCGCGCACAGCGCAACCACCGTCAAAGCGATGCCGCTTTCGAGCAGCTGCTTGGTCCTGCCCTCGCGCTTGGGGGCGATGAGCGGAATGGCAAAGTTAAGGCCGCGATAAGTCCCGGATGCGGCGCCCAGGCTTGCGCTCCAGATGAAGGCGATGCGCGCGACCTCGTCGGCCCAGGCCGTGCTGAAGCCGACGTAGCGTCCCAGGATGACAGCCACCATGGCGATCGCCACGATGACGAGCAAGACGCCTGCCGCCGTCCGGATGATGTTCGCCAGCCAAGCGACCGCGCTATCCATCGGGCGCGCGCCCGGTTGCCGACATCGCTCAGGCGGCCTGGATACGCTTCAGCAGCGGCAGCAGCTCCGGCTTCACCGCATCCTGCACGGATTTCAGCTTCGCCGCGAATTCGTCGCGATTCACCTGGACGATCGTAACGCCCTTCTTGGCGAACTCTTCGTACACGCCGCGCTCCTGCTCGAGGCGCAGCTTGCGGTTCATTAGCGCCGCCTCGCGCGCCGCCGTCTCTACCGCCGCGCGAACTGGCTGCGGCCACGATTGGTACGATTTCTCCGAAATCGCCCACAAATGAAAATAGATGAGGTGATCGGTGCGGATCAGGTACTTGGCCACCTCAAAATGCTTTTGGTCGAACGACGGACCCGGTGCGGTCTCGATCGCGTCGACGACGCCCTGCGACAGCGCGAGATAAGTCTCCGGCCACGGCACCGTGGTGGGGATGGCGCCCCACGCCGTGGCGATGGCGTTGTAGGTCGGGTTGTTCGGCACTCGCAGCTTCATTCTCGCGAGGTCGGCAACCGTTTTCACCGACTTGTTGCGGGTCATCATGCAGCGGCTGCCCGCATAGGCCCAACCGGCGACGCGTAGGCCCTTGGCTTGGATCCTCTCGTTGAACAACTTGCCGATGTCGCCGTCCAGCACCCTCCACGCGTGTTCCGGGCTGGTGAGCCCGTACGGCACGTCAAGCACCGCGATCTCGGGAACTACGCCGCTTAGCACGGTGTTGCTGACGATGGTGACATCGATGTTGCCGGCGATCGTGCCCTCGAGGGCGACGTTCTCGTTGCCCAGCGCGCTGCGCGAAAAGACACGGACCGCAACGGCGTTGCCCGCGAGCTCCTGGACGCGCTTGGAAAAATTGGCCGCCGCAATGCCAATCGGATCGTCGTCGCCCGCCGGATTGGCGACCCGGATCGGAATGGGCGTCTGCGCCGCTGCCGGCAGCGCCGCGGCTGCCACCAATGCCCCTGCACCACGAAGAATACTGCGTCTGGATTGCGTTGCCATGATGTGCTCCTGATTGACGATGCGGAACGAAGGGAGAGCGCGTGCAGGGCCATGTGAAGTGCGCGAAAACTGCGCAACACTGGACGAGGGGCCTGCACGTTGCGCAAATGTCGCAGTCAATCGTTGATATGTCAAGACCGATCTGATATATTTGTCCCGCGCAGCGGTGGCCGCCCGTGCCGCTCCGGTGTCCCGAGGAGAACCCATGAGTCTT
>Ga0209181_10010620_pt1 | contig 11933 bp, 11 predicted proteins | sample MAT05_FD_187208 | JGI IMG/M metagenome (GOLD analysis project Ga0209181, IMG submission 187208) | Freshwater microbial communities from Lake Fryxell liftoff mats and glacier meltwater in Antarctica - MAT-05 (SPAdes) (version 2) | ecosystem: Environmental > Aquatic > Freshwater > Ice > Liftoff... | reverse complement strand
CCGGGGCGGGGCGGGGCGGGGCGGGGTGGGGCGGGGTGGGGTGGGGCTTCGCGAAGCGCTGCCTGTCGTATCGCCGTCTGTCGAATCGCGGGTGAATCAGCCGGGCGCCGGCAGCACGATCAGGTCGCCGTCGGCCACCAGCACACCATCGGCCAGCAGGCGGTCCACGGTGGCGTTGGCCAACAGGCCGGCCAGCGCCGGGTCGGCCTCGCACTGCAGCGCCTGGCGAAAGATGGTCGTGCGGGCTATCCAGGCCACCAAATCGGCGCGCGGCCGGCTGCGGTGCTCCAGCATGTGGAAACTGACCAGTGACCGGGCCGCGTGCTGCCGGTGCTTGACCGGCGCCGCCGCAAAGCCGCGCAGCCGTTGGCGCGAGGCGTCCAGCGCGCGCTCCACGCCGGTGAACGGCTGGCCATGACCGGGCAGCACCAGCCGGGGCGCCAGGGTCTCGATCAGGTCCAGTGCCTGGTGCGCGGCGTCGAAGCCGGGCTCGCCGACCAGCTCCGGGAAGATGATCGCCAGCCGGGACTCCCACAGCGCATCGCCACTGATCAGCGTGCGGCTGATTGGCTCGAACAGCAGCACCGCGTCCGGGTCGTGGCCGGGGGCGGCGTGCACCTGCCAGTGGCGACGGCCCAGCAGCACCCGGTCGCCAGCGGCGATGTAGGCCTGTGGCGTGAAGGGCTCGCAGGTCTGGTCGGTATCGCGGTAGCTCAGCCGGGCTTCGTCCCAGGGCTGCAGGCACGCGCGGTAGCCGGCGGGCACGCTGAGCTGCAGGCCCGGCCAGCGCTGCGCCAGGCTGGCGTTGCCACCGCAGTGGTCTGCGTGCAAATGGGTGTTGAGCACCCGGGCCAGCGGTTGGCCACGCAAGGCCTGGTCTACCAGTGCGGTGGTCTGCGCGGCGTGGCTGGCGTAACCGGTATCGACCACGCAGGCCCCCGCCGGGCTGTCGCGGAACACGATGTTGTTGGCCGACAGCCAGCCGCGCAGCAACAGCTGGGCGCCCAGGTCTGCCAGGGTGTCGGCGATGTGGAGGGCCGGCTCGCGCAAGGGCTCAGGCCGGTTCAAGGCAACTGGCCCAGCGGCTCGGTGGGCGCGGCGCTGGGCAGGCGGGCCAGCGCCTCCGGCGCAAACAGCGCGGCCGCCAGCGCACGTTCACGCTCGCCCACCCAGCGCAAAAAATCGTCGGCGCCTTTCATCGCGCCGAAGGCATCGAAGCCGGCCTCCAGAAAGCGCTGCAGCGAGGCCAGGCCCGCGGCCTGGGCCGGGCCGCGCATCAGGCGCAGGCTTGAGCGCATCAGCCGGCTGCGGGTGAAGCCGTCCAACGCCCGGCCAATCGCCTGGGTCAGCACGATCTGCTGCTCACGCGCCGGTGGCCGGCCGGCGCCCTGCCAGGCCAGGATGTAGGCCGTGGCGTCCAGCGGCGCGCCCGGCGGGCCGGGTTGGCCGGCAGGCAGGTGGCGGGCACAAGCGTCGTCCAGCGCCTCGGACAGCGCGTGCAGCTCACCCAGCTGCTCCACCGTGTGCACCACCTCGTGCGGAAAAATCCGCACCAGCGCGGGTACGACGCGGGCGAACTGGGTGTCGCGTTCAGCAAACTCCTGCGGGCCGTACAGTTCTTCGAGAAAAAATCGGGCCGCACCCCGGTAGCGGGGGCTGGCCAGCAGGTCGGTATAGGTTTGCTCGAAGCGGCGCGCCTGGTAGGTCTTGACGGCCCGCACCCTTTCGGCCAGCGCGGGGTCGGCCTGGCGCTCTGCGCGCAACTGCGCCACCGTGTGCAGGTGTGCTCGGATACGGTCGACCACGGGCGATGTCATGGCCACAGGTTAACGCGGCCCGCCGCCGGCCGACCCGGGCGGGCTGGAGACCCTGACCCAAAGCCGGCCCACGGCGCTGCGCCAGTGCGGCGCCAGTGCGCCGGCAATGCGAGACTGCATGCATGACGACGGCCAGGGTGCAGCAAGCAGTGGTGGTAGCAGCAGGTACGGCTGCGCTGCTGTGGTGCATCTGGTGCTGGCGCCAGGGCCTGGGCCCGGGCTGGTGGGCGCTGGGCCTGCTGCTGGCACTGGCACCTCAGGCGCCCGTGCTGGCGCTGGAGTTCGTGCTGCTGGCCGTGCTGGGCGGTGATCCCGCGGTGCCGCGGCCGTCCAGGCGCCAGTTGCTGCAGGCCTGGTGGGGCGAGGTGCTGGTGGCCTGGCAGGTGTTCGGCTGGCGCCAACCGTTTGCCGCCGATCACGAGCCCGACGTGCCCGGCCAGCCGGGTCGCACCGGGGTGGTGCTGCTGCACGGCTATGTCTGCAACCGCGGGATCTGGGCGCCCTGGCTGCGGCAGCTGCGCGCGGCCGGTGTGCCGTGCCTGGCAATCTCGATGAGCCCGCCCTTTGCCAGCATCGACAGCTGCCAGCCGGCCATCGACGCCGCGGTGCAGGCCCTGACCCGCAGCACCGGCCGGCCACCCTTGCTGGTGGGGCACAGCATGGGTGGGCTTTCGGCCCGCGCCTGGCTGGCCGGGCAGCCCGATGCCGCAGCGGCCGATGCAAGGGTGGCCGGGGTGGTGACGGTCGGCACGCCGCACCGGGGCACCTGGTCGGCGCGGCTGGGTTTCACCACCAACACCCGGCAGATGCGCATCGGCAGCCGCTGGCTGCTGGCGCTGGCGGCGCGTGAATCTGCAGCGCGCCGAGCCCGTTTCACCTGCTTTTACGGCCATGCGGACAACCTGGTGTTTCCGGCCGGGCAGGCCACGCTGGCTGGCGCCGACAACCGCCACCTGGCCGGGGTGGCGCATGTGGCGATGCTCTTCGAGCCGGCCGTGCTGGCCGAGGTGCTGCGCCGGGTGAATGCCCAGGTGGATCCCCAAGTGGACACCCCGATGGATGGCCAGACACCCGGCTGAGCGCGCAGCCGGTTTCAGTCGCCCAGGTCGTGCAGCAGGGTCAGCGTGGGTGTCAGGCCCAGGTTGAGCAGGGCGGCAATCTCGTCGATATCGTCCGGCAGCGCGGCGTTGTCCCAGCCCTGCGCACTGTGGCGGGCCAGGCGGATCGCCAGTTGCACGTTGCGCACCTGGGCCAGCGGGCTGGCGTGGTTGTCGCTGATCTGCACCAGCAGGCCGGGCAGGCCCCAGGTCTTCATCAGGGCCTGCTGCAGATCGCCCAGTTCGATGTTGAGCAAGGCCCGTTGCGCATCGGCCGACCGCAGGCCTGGATCGGCTTGCTGGCGCTGCATCAGCGTCAGCGCCAACGCCGGGGCATGCACCCACAGCAGCATCTCGGCAAAGTCGTGCAGCAGCGCGGCCTCGTGCAGCAGCGCGGCGTCGTGGTCGGACCGGTGCACCGCAAAGCCCAGCGAGAAGCGGGCGGCGCGGTGGGCACGCGCCAACACCCTGCGCAGGCCGGCCAGGGCTTCGTCCTGCCCGGCCAAGCCTTGCTCGACGGTGGGCTGCGCACCGAAGGTGCGGAAAAACGGCGTGATGCCCAGCATCACCAGCGCCTCGGTGGCGGTTTCGGGGTCGGACTGGTCGCGCCCGCGCCGCATCGCCGCCACGTGGCGCAGCAGCTTGAGGGTCATCAGCGGATCGACCACCATCGTGTCGGCCAGCAGGTGCGCGTCCACCGCGTCCTCGTTGAGGGCGAGCTCGGCCACTGCATCGTCGGTGGCGGCCAGGACCGGGATCTCGCGCGCATCGAACGCCGCCACCCAGCCAGCCACATCGCGGGGCGGCTGGGTGATGAAGCGGTGGCTGGCAGGGATGTCGTCGGCCCGGGTCATGGGTCACCTCGTGCGGCGTTACGTCTACAGCATATCGGCGGCGGTGACGCCGACTTGAGTGCTGCAGCGCGGCGGCGCGGCACGGCCGGACCACCGTCGCCCCACCGCCGTACCACCGCCGTACCACCGCCGTACCACCGCCGCGCTACAGCCGGGTCACACCCGGCAGGTGGCCGACGAGTTGGCCGTCGAGGTAGAGCGCACCTTCAGGTGCGCCTGCTTCGGCGTAGAACTCCAGCGTCGGGTCGGGCTGGCTGTGGGTGGCCGTACGGGCCACGGCCAGCCTGCGCGCCAACCGGGCCAGCACACGGCTGGCCTGGCGCAACAGGGTGGCGGCCAACGGCCGCCAAGTGCTGCCGCGCGGCGCGGCCAGCGAGGGGGACAAGCCTTGCAGGCTCTTGCTCATGGTGTTCTCCAGTGGCGCTACCGCCCGGTCAGGGCCGGCGCGCCGGGGGGTTCAGGGCAACGGGTGTCGTTCGTGTTGCAACTCGCGGCGCAGCGCGTTGCGGTCGCGTTGTCGCTCGGCACTGGTCGAGCGGCGGTGCGCGCCGGCCAGGCGTTGCCGGGCGGCAGCCACCACCGGGTTGCGGGGCTTGAGGGTCTTGAGGGTGATCTTCATGTCGAGGGCTCCTGGGCACGGTGGCCGGGTTGAAAACTGACGGGCATCCCGCCGGGTATCTCGCACTGACGGCAGGGCAAAAAAGCAAAACGGCCCGGATCGCTGACGCGGGCCGGGCCGAGGTGGGCAGAGCGGGGTTCGAGACGAACCGGCTCAGCCAGCCGCGGTGCCCGGTAGGGCGCCTGCACGGTGGGTTGTCATCGAACGCTGCAGCCCCAAAACCCCGCCCCGCCCACCTTGTGAACCTGCCGCCAGCGACAAACGCAGGCCGGCCAGGCCGAGGGGGGCAAAAAGCGGGTTGAACATCGGTGCGCGGCTTTCGGGTTGGGGTTGGGTGGGGTGGGGTGGGCGAGGTTGGGGCGGCCAGATCGGCTTGGACCTGCCGTGCCAAGCGTTGCTCAAGCTTGCGCTTATGATAAAGGTAAATTTATCTTGCGCAAGACCTTTGATCTAGGGGCCGGGTTTGTACCCGGTCTGGCCCAGCGCCTGGCGCTCAGGGCTTGCGTTTGAGTGGCGCCACGCCGGTCTGGCTGCGGGCCCAGAGCGCCAGGTCGTTGGCCAGATCGTCGGACATCGGCGCGGGCGCGCTGCGCCGCACCACCCCGGGCGCCGTACGCGCCGCAGGCGTGGCGGGTGGTGCGGGCAAGGGGCTGGGCGGCGCGCCGGTGGCCGCAGGGATCAGCACCTCACCCAGCAAGTCCAGCAAGCGGGTGCGGGCACGCTGCGGATGACGGCGGTAGAAGGTCAGCACCAGCCCGACGATGAAGCGCTCGTCGTCGTCCTGCGGCTGGCTGGGTGACAGGGCGGGTGCGTCGGCGGGCGCAAAAAGGGCGTCGGCCGCCCGCGGGCCAACGCCTCCCGCCGCGGTGCCCGCGCGGGCGCCGCCTGCTGCGCCACCTGCCGGCAGGTCCATCCAGCCCACGGGCTTGCGGCACAACTGCTCGAACTGGCGCGCCAGGCGCTCGCCGATCTGGCGCGACCGGCTCTTGATCTGGCTCCAGTAGCTGGGCTGGATCTGCAGCCGCTCGGCAAAGCGCCGCTCCAGGCCTCTCAGGGTGGCGGCGTCGGGCGATTTGATGGTGGCCTGCACAAACTCATCAAACAGCAGCATCGCGTTCTCGAAACGGATGCGCGCCACGTCGTGCAGGGGATTCATGCCTGGATGATAAATGGCGATTGCCTGGCGCGGCGCCCCGAGGGCTCTCAGTCCTCGTCGCGCTGCTTCCAGCCCGCCACCATTTGCTGCTGCACCGCCGGCGGCACCGCCTCGTAGTGCGACAGCGCCAGCGTGTAGCGGCCCTGGCCGCTGGTCATCGCGTTCAGGCGCGACTGGTAGTCTGCCAGTTCGGCCAGCGGCGCCAGGCCGCGCACCACCATCGCGCCCAACACCATGCCGGCCGCGCCGGTATCGGTGCCCGCCACCTGGCCGCGCCGGGCGGCCAGGTCGCCGGTGATGTCACCCACGGCGGCCTCGGGTGCGGTGATCTCGACCGCGACGATCGGCTCCAGCACGATCGGCCGGGCCTCGCGCATCGCTGCCAGAAACGCCATGCGGCCGGCGGTGACAAACGCGATCTCCTTGCTGTCCACGCTGTGGTGTTTGCCGTCGAACACGGTGACCCGCACATCGACCACCGGGTGGCCCGAGATCGCGCCGCTGGCCAGCACCTCGCGCACGCCTTTCTCGATCGCCGGGATATAGACGCCCGGGATCGTGCCGCCCTTGACCGCATCGACAAACTCGAAGCCGGCGCCGCTGCCGTTGGCGCGTGGCAGCGGCTCTACCCGGAGATGAACCTCGCCGAACTGGCCGGCGCCGCCGCTTTGTTTTTTGTGGCGGTAGTGGCCCTCGGCGGCGCTGGTGACGGTCTCGCGGTAGGCGATGCGCGGCGGGTGGCTCTCGACCTCGAAGCGGTGCACCTCGCGCAGCCGGTCCAGCAACAGGCGCAGGTGCAGCTCGCCCAAGCCGTAAACCACGGTCTGGTTGGTGCTGGCCACGTGCTGCACCTTCAAGCAGGGGTCTTCACCCACCAGCTTGGCCAGGATCTCCCACAGCCGCTGCTCGTCGCCGCGCCGCTTGGGCGCGATCGCCAGGCCGTGCACCGGCGTCGGGAAGGCCAGCGGCTTCAAATGGATATGGTCGTCCTCGGCGGCGTCGTGCAGCACCGCATCAAAATGCAGCTCGTCGATCTTGGCGATGGCGCAAATGTCACCCGGCAGCGCACGTGGCACCTCCACATGCGATTTGCCCTGCAGCCTGTACAGGTGCGCCACCTTGAACGGCTTGCGGCCGTCACCGACGTACAGCTGGCAGCCCGGCGTGATCGTGCCCTGGTGCACCCGCAGCACGCCCAGTTTGCCGACATAGGGGTCGACCGTGATCTTGAAGACATGGGCCAGCACGTGCAGGCTGGGGTCGGGCCGGGCCAGCAGCGGCCGGGCAGCATCGCCTTCGCCCTTCAGGAAGGCCGGCGGATTGCCCTCGCCGGGGTGCGGCAGCAGGTGGTGGATGATGTCGAGCAACTCGGGCACGCCGGCGCCGGTGCGGGCCGAGACGAAGCACACCGGGATCAAGTGGCCCTCGCGCAGGGCTTGCTCCAGCGGCGCGTGCAATTCGGTGGGGTCGATGTCGCCGTCTTCCAGGTAGCGCTCGACAAAGGCCGCGTCCACCTCGACCACCTGCTCGACCAGCGCCCGGTGCGCGGCGGCCACGCCGCCCAGGTCGCTGTTGCCGGCACGGTTGTAAAAGCAGTCCATCACGGTGGTGACGCCGGCGTCGGTGCGTGGCAGGTTCACCGGCAGGCATTCCTTGCCAAAGGCGGCCTGCAGGCTGACCAGCAGCGCGCCCAGGTCCACGCCCGGGGCGTCGATCTTGTTGACGATCAGCAGCCGGTCCAGGCCGCGCTCGGCGGCTTGCGCCATCATCCGCACGGCCATCGGCTCGATGCCGGTGATGGCGTTGATCACCACTGCCGCGGTTTCCACCGCCTCCAGCGCTGGCAGGCTCTGGCCGATCAGGTCGGGCGCGCCGGGCGTGTCGATCAGGTGGATGCGGCTGCCTTGCCACTGGGTGTGCATCACGCTGGCATTGAGCGAATGGCCGATGCGGCGCTCCAGCGGGTCGAAATCGCTGACGGTGCTGCCGCGCTCCAGGCTGCCGGCGTTGGCAATGGCGCTTGAGGCCAACAGCAGGGCTTCGGCCAGGCAAGTCTTGCCGGCAGCAGCAGGGCCGACCAGCGCCAGGGTGCGCAAGTCGGCGACCTTGACCGCGCCGGCGGGTTGTAGGCTGGGCATGGACGCTTCTCCTCGGGGTGGCGCCCGCCGGGCCACTGCGCGCTGGGCGCTGGGCTTTGCTGCGGTTGCGGGCTGCAGGCTGGGGTGGTGGGACAGTCCAGCCTATGCCTGTCTCAGGAGGCGCGCAAGTGGGAAAGCGCAACGGACAGCCCTTGGGTCAGCGCAAGCCCGGGCGGGGCCACGGATCACGGCACAAGAGTGTGGCGCGCAAAGGTCACGAACTTGAGCATTCGTCGGCCAAGTGCGGTGGTTTGCAGTGCCAGCCGGCCAGAACTTGGGTCTAGAATGTCCTGCAAGTTCTGTGCCGATCAATGTTTACCCTGCTGATTCCCCCCCAATTGACGCGTTTGTGCGTGGTGGCGCTGGTGTGTGCTGCCGGGCCGGCGGCATGGGCCGAGAAGGGCGACCGCAGCAAGCCGATGACGCTGGAGTCCGACCAACCCTGCACCGTCAATCTGCTCAAGCAGACCAGCGTGTGCAGCGGCAATGTCGTGATCAGCCAGGGCACGCTGCTGATCCGGGCCGACCGGCTGGAGTTGCGCGAAACCCCCGAGGGCTATCAGATGGCGCAAGCCATCGGTTCGCCTGGCAAGGCCGCCAGCTACCGCCAAAAGCGCGACGGCGTGGACGAGACGGTCGAGGGCACTGCCCAGCGCATCGACTACGACAGCCGCGCCGGCACGCTGCGCTTTGACGGCGTGGCGCAGGTGCGGCGGTTGCAGGGCACGGTGGTGGCCGACGAGATCTCCGGCGGCGTGATCGTCTGGGACAGCGTGGCCGAGACCTTCAACGTGCGGGGCGGCGCCGTTACAGCGGCCAATCCCGGCGGCCGGGTGCGGGCGGTGATCGCGCCGCGTGCGCCGGCCGATGCTGGCGCGGCCCCGCCAGCCGCCGCCGTGGGCCTGAAGCCCTCACCGGCGCTGGGCGACCGCCGGTGAGCGTGGCACCCGACGCAGCGGTCGAGTCGGCCGCCAAGCATGGGCTGTATGTCACGGGCCTGCAAAAGCGCTACGGCTCACGCCAGGTCGTCAAGGATGTGCACCTCGCAGTAGGCCCCGGCGAGGTGGTGGGCCTGCTCGGACCCAATGGCGCCGGCAAGACCACCACGTTTTACATGGTGGTGGGCCTGGTGCGGGCAGATGCCGGCGAGATCAGGATCGACGGTGTCTCGGTGCAGAGCAAGCCGATCCACCAGCGCGCCCGCATGGGCTTGAGCTACCTGCCGCAAGAGGCGTCGATCTTCCGCAAGCTCACGGTCGAGGAGAACATCCGCGCCGTGCTGGAGTTGCAGACCGGGCGGGACGGCAAAGCCATGAAGCCCGAGGCCATCACCAGCCTGCTCGAGCAACTGCTGCGCGACCTGTCGATCGACAAGCTGCGTGACTCGCCCGCGCCGGCGTTGTCCGGCGGTGAGCGGCGCCGGGTCGAGATTGCCCGCGCGCTGGCCACCCAGCCGCGTTTCATCCTGCTGGACGAGCCGTTTGCCGGCGTCGATCCGATCGCCGTGATCGAGATCCAGCGCATCATCGGTTTCTTGAAGAGCCGCGGCATCGGCGTGCTGATCACCGACCACAACGTGCGCGAGATGCTGGGCATCTGCGACCGCGCCTACATCATCAGCGAAGGCCGGGTGCTGGCCGAAGGCACGCCCGCCGAGATCATCACCAACGCCGACGTGCGCCGGGTCTACCTCGGCGAGCACTTCCGGATGTGAGCCAGCCAGACCCCCGCCGATGAAACCGTCACTGCAGGTACGACTCTCACAGCACCTGGCGCTGACGCCCCAGCTGCAGCAATCGATCCGGCTGTTGCAGCTGTCGACGCTGGAGCTGCACCAGGAGATCGAGCAGATGCTCGAGCAGAACCCGTTCCTGGATGTGGACGACGACCACACGCCGATGGAGTTTGGCCTGGAGCGTGTGGTGGCACCGGCCGACAAGAGCGCCGAGCGCGAAAAGGCCAGCCTGTCCGAGCGCGAGGACGGTGGCGACGGCAACAGCAGCGCCGACGAGCCCGCCGGCATGGACACGGCTGAGTTTGGCGGCACCGAGCGCGACGACTGGGAGAACGGCACCGAGCGCGACGACTTCGACGGCATCCGCGAGCTGCCGTCCTCGACCAGTGCGTCGGCCAGCGGCGACGACGACCGCGAGCCGACCGAGACCGGCGACAGCGGCCCGACCCTGCAAGACCATTTGCGCCGGCAGCTGCTGGGCATGCGGCTGTCGCCCGAAGACGCGGCAGCGGTGATGGTGCTGATCGAGTCGCTGAACGAAGACGGCTACCTGGCCGACACGCTGGATGAGATCGCCGAGAAACTGGCCGCCGGCATGGGGTTGGACGGTGACGACAGCGCCGCGGACCGCGAAGAACTGGACGACCGGCTGCGCTGCGCACTGAAATGGCTGCAAAGCCTGGAGCCCACCGGCGTGGGCGCCGCCAACCTGGGCGACTGTCTGGTGCTGCAACTGCGTGAGCGGCCGGCCAGCCCGGCCCGGGCGGTGGCGATCAAGGTGTGCAGCGGCCACCTGGAGCTGCTGGCCCGCAAGGACATGAAAAAGCTGATGGCCGCCACCGGCGCCGACGAGGACCTGCTGCGCGCCGCGCAGGCCTTGATCGTCGCCTGCGAGCCCAAGCCCGGCCGGCCCTTCACCCGGGCCGAGGCCAACATCATCGTGCCCGACGTGATGGTGATCAAGGCCGGCCGCGGCTTCAAGGCCCTGCTCAACCCGGACGTGATGCCCAAGCTGCGCATCAACGATCTGTACGCCCAGGCCATCCGCGGCCAGCGCAACGGCAGTGCCGCCGGTTTGTCGGCGCGGCTGCAGGAAGCGCGCTGGTTCATGAAAAACATCCTGCAGCGCTTCGACACCATCCTGCGGGTCAGCCAGGCCATCGTCGAGCGGCAAAAGGGCTTTTTCAGCCACGGTGAGATCGCCATGAAGCCGCTGGTGCTGCGCGAGATCGCCGACGAGCTGGGCCTGCACGAGAGCACGATCTCGCGCGTGACCACCGCCAAGTACATGAACACGCCGTTTGGCACCTTCGAGCTGAAATATTTCTTCGGCTCCTCGCTCAATACCGACGCCGGTGGCAACGCCAGCAGCACCGCGGTGCGGGCGCTGATCAAGCAACTGGTGGGCTCGGAGGCGCCAGAAAAGCCACTGTCGGACAGCCAGTTGTCGGACATGCTGGGCGAGCAGGGCATCACGGTGGCGCGCCGCACCGTCGCCAAGTACCGCGAAGCGCTGAAGATCGCACCGGCCAACCTGCGCAAGGCGCTATGAACATCCGCAACGACGAACCCGGTGTGCCGGACCCGGCGTCCGTGACGGCCTCTGCGGCGGCAGGCGCGGCGGCAGACACGGCAGCACCCACGGCCACGGCAGCACCCGGCGCCCGCCCAGCAACGGCCGGCAAGCGCACGGCGGCTGTCGGCGACACGCCCGTGGCGCTGTTCCTGCCCTGCGCGGCCGGCGCCGAGGCCCTGCTGGTCGAGGAGATCACCCGCATCCTGGGTGCCGAGACCCGGATCCAGACCGACCGCGGCGGCGTGCAGGTCATGGGCGATGCGGTGGCCGCGATGCGCCTCAATCTGGAAAGCCGGCTGGCGCAGCGGGTGCTGTGGCCACTGGCCTACGGTCCTTATGAGCATGAGCATGACCTGTATGCCCTGACGCGCACGGTGCCGTGGACCGAGTGGATCAACAACACCCAAACCTTCCGCATCGACACCACCGCCCAGCGCTCGCCACTGCAAAGCCTGAACTTTGCGACGCTGCGGGTCAAGGACGCGGTTTGCGACGTGCTGCGTGATGCCACCGGCGAACGGCCCAGCATCGACACCAAGTTCCCGGACCTGCCACTGACCCTGCACCTGTCGCCCACCCACGCCACGCTGTATGCCGACACCTCGGGCGAGGCGCTGTTCAAGCGCGGCTGGCGCGATGCCCAGGGCCTGAAAGGCGACGCACCGCTGAAAGAAACCCTGGCCGCCACCATGTTGGCCGCTGCCGGCTGGCAAGGGCGGGCCGAGGACGGACCGCTGTTCGACCCCTGCTGCGGCGCCGGCACGATCGCGATCGAGGCGGCGCAAATCGCCTGCGGCATCGCGCCGGGGCTGCAACGGCGTTTTGCGTTCGAAAAAATGCTGCCGTTCCGCCCGCACCAGAACAGCTGGTCGCGGCTGAAGGACGCGGCGCGTGCCCGCCAACATACGCCGCAGGTGCCGATCTACGCCGGCGACGTGTCG
>Ga0209181_10010619_pt1 | contig 11935 bp, 9 predicted proteins | sample MAT05_FD_187208 | JGI IMG/M metagenome (GOLD analysis project Ga0209181, IMG submission 187208) | Freshwater microbial communities from Lake Fryxell liftoff mats and glacier meltwater in Antarctica - MAT-05 (SPAdes) (version 2) | ecosystem: Environmental > Aquatic > Freshwater > Ice > Liftoff... | reverse complement strand
TCGGCGACCAAGTCTTCTCCGCTGTTGGGCATCGGCAATGAAACTGCGACATCACGTACAGCGACATCACCAAAAAGAGGCAGTTGTTTCTCAACACCTTGAATCGCCCAACGGGCTCGATGGCGATGACCCACCAAGCCTTTCAATGCGCCCGCATCAGCAAGTAGCGATTGATGACGACTATCCAGATCGGTTCTGGCACATAAATCTTCCACATCCTCAAATGCTCGCCGACTTCGTGCCTGCGTGATTCGTTCGGCAAACGGTAATTGAAATCCACCGATCAAACGATTGCCCAATCGAATCGCCGGCTGTTTGTGTGGATGCTGCAAGTTTGGTTCCAAGGTGCAATCCCAATCACTAAAACGTACATCCACCGGCCGCACTTCAATGCCATGGCGGCGAGCATCTTGCACCAATTGATTTTCGGTATAAAACCCCATCGGCAATGAATTCAATAAAGCCGCCGTGAAAGCCGCCGGTTCATGACATTTTAGCCAGCAGCTCACATAGGTAATCATCGCAAAACTGGCGGCATGTGATTCGGGAAAACCATAACTGCCGAAGCCCCGGATTTGTTCAAATAACTGCATTGCGAAGTCGGATGAGTAACCGCGTTCCGCCATGCCCGACAAAATTCTTTCTTGAAAATAATCCAAGCCACCCCGGCGTTTCCATGCCGCCATGGAACGGCGCAACTGATCCGCTTCGCCGGGGGTAAATCCGGCAGCCACAATGGCCGCTTGCATGACTTGTTCTTGAAATAACGGAATGCCGAGTGTTCTTTCGAAAACCGTTTTCAATTGTTCCGAGGGATACGCCACAGGGTCCAATCCTTGGCGTCGGCGCAAATACGGATGCACCATGTTTCCTTGAATCGGCCCCGGTCGCACAATCGCGACTTCAATGACTAAATCATAAAAACATTGGGGTTTTAATCGTGGCAACATCGACATCTGTGCTCGTGATTCAATCTGAAACACGCCAATCGTATCGGCACGTTGGATCATGGCGTAAGTCGCTGGATCTTCCGAGGGAATCGTTGCAGGGCTAAGGTCGCGGCCTCTGTGTTGTTTGAGTAAGGCCAGGCATTTGCTTATGCAGGTCAACATACCCAATGCCAGGCAATCAACTTTCAACAAGCCAAGCGTTTCCAGATCATCCTTATCCCATTGAATAATAGTGCGATCAGGCATTGCCGCATTTTCCACTGGCACCAAGTGATGCAAGGGTTGTTCGGAAATTACAAAGCCGCCAACATGTTGCGATAAGTGACGAGGCGCATCGATTAATTGCCGCGTCACGCCTAAAACCCGTTTCATGATGGCGCTCTCGGGATCAAAACCTTGTTCGCGCAATCGCTGCGACAGATCCGCTTGGCCATTCCACCAGGAAAATACTTTGCTTAATTGTTCAACTTGATCCAAAGGCAGGCCCAAGGCTTTGCCTACATCACGCACCGCGCTTTTGGAGCGATAACAAATGACCGTGGCTGCCAGCGCTGCCCGTTCACGGCCATATTTTTTGTAAATGTATTGAATAACTTCTTCGCGCCGCTCGTGTTCAAAGTCCACATCGATATCCGGTGGTTCGTCGCGCTCTTTTGAAATAAAGCGCTCGAACAACATATTCATTCGCGCCGGGTCCACTTCGGTAATGCCCAGTGCAAAACACACCGCAGAGTTGGCGGCCGAGCCACGGCCTTGGCAGAGAATGCCTTGCGAACGGGCGAACTTCACAATGTCGTGCACGGTCAGGAAAAACGCTTCGTACTTAAGCTCGGCGACGAGTTTTAATTCGTGTTCAATTTGCTCATGCACTTTGATGGGCATGCCGGTAGGCCATCGCCACTTGGCGCCTTGCTCAGTGAGTGCGCGTAACCACGTCGATGGTGTATGCCCACTGGGAACTAATTCCTGTGGGTATTGGTATTTCAGTTGCCCTAAATCAAAACTGCAACGCTTGGCGATGCGTACTGATTCCTCCAGTAATGCTTTCGGGTAAATCGCTGACAGTGCGCGATGTCCCCTGAGATGTCGTTCCCCGTTTGGGAAGATAAAAGCCCCGGCTTCACTGATGGTGGTGTTGTGATGAATAGCGGTCAACGTATCGTGCACGATGCGGCGGGATCGGATATGCATGTGGACATCGCCGCTAGCAACTGCAGGCACTTCATGTATTTTGGAAAACGATAGCAATTGATTTAATCGGGCCTGATCATTGGGCCCGCGATGTAATTCGACAGCTAGCCACACACGACCCGGAAAAGTAGATCGCAGAAATATTGCATCACTGCGGCTCGGATTTTTGTCGGGACACCACAACACCAACACGCCTTCCAAACCGCTTTTAAGATCGTCACGCGACAGTGAATACTCGCCTTTTTCCGAGCGCCGCCTACCCTGCGTAATCAATTGGCTGATATGGGAATAACCGGTTTGGTTCTCGGCCAGCAGCACCAGTTTCAATCTATCTTCAAGAGTAATTTCCGTGCCGACGATCAAAGGCAATTGCGATTCACGCGAGGCTTCCAATGCCCGCACCACACCGGCCAGTGTGCACTCATCGGTAATGGCCAAGGCGGTGTAGCCGTTTTGTTTAGCGCGAGCAAAACATTCTTTGGCACTCGATGCCCCACGACCAAAACTGAAGTGGGTTAAACAATGCAGTTCGGCGTAATCACTCATGCGAACCAGCCATGCAACATCCAGTGGCCTTCGTTCACGCCTGCTGGCTGAAACGCCCAAGCGCGTTGTCCTTGCGAGGTTTGCACCACGTAATAATCTCGGCGCACATCGCCGCCATCCCACCAGCCCGATTCAATACGTTCGGGACCTGATACCACCTGTAATTCATAGTCACGCAGCGGAATCGGATGCTTAAGCAACCAGGTCGGCCGTGGCGGTAACAGCAATGCCTCCGGCTCTTTTTTGATTTGTGCCGTGATGCGTACCGCATGTTCCGGGCGAGGATCTGGATGCACGGTGAGTTGATAGACCGCATCACTTCCCAGCCGTGCACGAAAGCGATCGCGCAGGGCTTCCCATGGCAAGGCTTGTGCTGGTCGATCATCGAATAAATCTCTGCCGGCTGGAACAAAAGGCGGCAATTCGCGAGCGATAAGTTTTAGTGCGCGCACGCCTTCGGGAATACTTGTGTGCTCCAAGCGTGACTTGGCCAGATCAAACAAACGTGCGCCGTCGCGCTCGGCACTAAGCAAGCCAACTGTAATATGGGTATCGGGAAAATTCTCATGCTCCAGTGCAATGATGAAACGCTGGACACCGCCATCGCGACCGGCCAGATACGCTGCTAAATCATTGACCAGACGTTTGATCGGAAACAACAGGGCCGGATGATGTTCGATGTCGTAATTGAGTTCGATACGCTCTTCAAACACATCCGGTGGTCGATACAAATCCCGTGGATCTGCCAACACGCCGGTCATGCGATCCAAATGCTGCAACAGTTCCGGTGTGAATCGCCTAGCCAAAGCATCGCGAGGCAAAGACAATAATTGTTTGATTTGTCGCAAGCCGGTTTTGTTCAAGGCCGAAATCATTTTTTCCGGTAATCGCGATAAAGACACCGGCATACGGCCGAGGGCATGGCGCAGATGATCGTCTTGCGTAATCGCGATGCCATCTTCGGCGACCGCTAAAACACAAGCACCGAGCGGTGTCGGCGCCACGGCTATGCGATGTTGAAAACCCAGCGCGGTGAGATCTTCGCGTAGCCGGGCTTCAAACAGGGGCCATGGCCCGAACAAACTTAAACTCGCCTCCACTTCCAGCAAGATTGCATCATCGCCTTCGATAGTCACCATCGAGGAATAGCGATAAGAAAATGCCGCCAGAAATCGTCGCATACGATTATCCAAGCGCGGATCGTGATCAATGGCGATAAAGTGTTGAACAATCGCGTGAGCGGCATTGAGTGATTGACCCGGATGAAGACCGGCCTTGCATGCCGCTTCATTCACATCAAGCAACACACGCCGTTGCGTGGGCCCGGTGACTAGGGCAATCGGCAGATGTGGCGTGGGATGGCGTCGAAGAACACCGTCCAATGCCAGGTGTGGCAATAAGAGACAAGCCCAAAGCATCGCCTACTCCGCATCAGTGTCGGTAATGCGGTGAATAGGCAATCGGGTGCATGGGTGCATTGGCACCACGGCATTTGATCAGACGTAATTCTGGTGTTGAATGGGTGCCTTTCAAACTCACCCGTACCGGTGCCGGCGAGGGATTACTCGCGGCACTCATCGCACGAAACGCAAAGCCCAACGTATGCCCCGTTTCTGCTGCCACTTGAAGACGACGCAAGGATTTATCATCGGCTTTAATAGGCCAACCGATAACAGCACCGCATGAGCCAGATCGCAATGCTTGCTCCATCGCCCACAAGGCTTCCTTGGGTTGTGCATCAATCACATGCAATTGCGATAAGCGCACACCGCTGTTTTGCCAAGCTGGGGCATACGGCCGATACGGCGGTGCAATCAAGATGATCGGCTTTTGTTGTTGTGAGAGTTTGGCTAAGATTGGCAACACCAGCGACAACTCGCCAATGCCATCACTGGCAATCAGAATTTCGTGCAAAGAGGCTTCCAACCAGCCGCCGCTGGGCAAGGCAAAATCCAAGGCATCAAAGCCGGTAGCCAGTGCTGAGTTCGGTAAGGCTTGCGCTTGCTGCCCACGCCAGATGCGACGATCTTGCAACACCGATTCGAGGGCTAAGACCTGGCCCATGCTCAGCGGGTTCTCACTAAACCGCAGTAAATACCTTCGATGGCGAAGTCGGCATCGGCCGGTACTTCGATGGGTGCAAAATCGGGATTGCGTGGCAGCAAAAGTATTTTTGTTTTGGTTTGTTTGAGGCGCTTGATCGTGATTTCGCCATCAATACGAGCGACCACGATGTCGTTATTGTTGGCGGTATTGGTCCGACGCACGGCCACTAGATCACCATCCCAAATGCCATCGTCTTGCATCGACTGGCCTTTGACCTTGAGCAGGTAATCAGGCGTCTGCGAAAACATCGTGCGATCGACCAACATCTGATCGTCCGATCCAATATCAGCGCCCAGAGGAATACCGGCAGCCACACGACCAAGAATCGGCAAACTCAATGTCAGGCTTCGCGCCGACATCCGGTTACGGCCTTTCAATGAAATGCCGCGAGTAGTGCCGGTGTGCAAAGTCAGAAAGCCTTTGACCTCGATCGCCTGCAGATGCTTTTGCACCGCACGGGTCGAGGCAAAGCCAAAAGCGTCCGCAATATCCTGCCAGGTAGGCGGAATACTGGTCTGGGTAATCGCCTGGGTAACAAAGTCCAGGATTTCTTGCTGTCGGTCGGTCAAAGTCGTCATAGTGGTATTAATATAGATACCATTGAGGGCGTACGCCATCGTTATTTTGGAGCTCCAAGGGATTCAATCAGTTAGCTGTCTCAAATCCTGCAACTCATCCTGATACAAGTAAAACCAGCGCGATCTTAAGAACAAACCCAGATATTGGACCTTTTTGCCTTTGTTTTTGGCATGATGAATAAGTTTTAAATAACGTATATTTTAGTGGAAGAACTAATGTAATTATTATTCCTTTATTTTCAATATCTTATGACAACTAAATGTCGTATTTATGCGCATAATAAATGTCGTGTTTTTGTGTGTACATTTGTCGTGTTTTTGTATAGCATTACCCCGTGGATCAACGGAGTGAGTGATGAATAGCATCACATCTAATGTAACTGTGCGCCGCAAAACGCTGCGGACTCGAATTTCTAATCGTATTGCCAAAAGCAGCAAAGCTGCGTTCGTCCCAGAGGACTTTAAAGATTTGGGTGGCTACGATCAGGTGCTGCGAGTTCTTCGTGTTCTTAGAAGCGAGGATCGGCTAATTCGGCTCGGCTATGGCATCTATGTAAAAGCGAGAACGTCAAAACTCTCTCAGCGCGTGATTATCGACAGCCCGGCGGGCTTTGCCGGCGTAGCTCGTGAAGCATTGAATAAACTTGGAGTTGACTGGCGTCCTACCGATGCTGAGATCGACTACAACAAAGGGCTTTCTACCCAAATTCCTGTAAACCCGGTAGTAAACATTCGCGGTCGTTTTTCAAGAAAAATTAGCTATGGTGATCGCGAGCTAGTTTGTGCTCGTTAGTCCTTCCGTTGACGAAATGCGGGAAGTTCAGGAAGAGCAGAACCTTCCTCATTTGGCTTTAGTAGAAAAGGATTTTTTCGTCGTACAAGTCCTGAGAATATTGAACCAATTTACTCAACCTGAAAGCCGTCCAATGTTAGTCTTCGGTGGCGGGACCGCGTTGTGTAGGGCGCACCGCCTCATTGAAAGAATGTCTGAAGACATTGATCTCAAGATGATTAGTGAACCGGCACTTACAGGGGTAGAAAGGACGGGCTTTCGAGAAAACGTAATTGCCAGGTTGCTCGAAGCGGGCTTCGAATTTAGCACTGACACCAACGTGCGTGTCATGGATAGCGGCAGAACATTTGTCATCAATCTACCATACGCCTCTAAAGCACCTGAAGTGGGTAGCCTCCGTGCAGAAATAAAGATAGAAGTCTCTTCGTGGCCTCGATATGGAGAGTCGGTTAAGCTCCCTATTCAATCATTTATGCAACAAGCAATAGGCGGCAACCCGGAAATCGAGTCCTTCCCGTGTGCTCCAGTTTTTGAAACAGCCGCTGAGAAATTCGTTGCACTTACCCGGCGCATCGGGGAGGAGAGAGCTGCCGGACCGATTAGAGACGCGACGATACTTCGACACGCACATGACTTTCACCGAGTACACGGCAATCATGAAATCGAAAAAACAATCGAGGTCATCAAAATTATTATTGAAAGTGACAGGAATACCCGCGGCAACAGATTTCCAGCATATAGAGAAGACCCTTATCGGGAGATTTTCAATTCACTTGACGTGCTCCGAAATGAGGACGAGTACAAGAACGCATATAATATTTTTCAACGAGATATGGTCTATGGCGAACTTGCCTCATTTGAAGATTGCATGAACACGCTATCTGAGTATCGTAAAATTCTAGAAAGAGTCCGCGCTTAAACTCTCACAACCGAGGAAACCAAATGTGCTATTCAGCCCAAGTCTGGGAGGACTATCATAAATTTATGAGAGCCTTTGGTGCCGATATCAGCATCCAAGACTACGTCCGTCTTTACGTTCGTCGAAGCAATGGCGAAAAGATAAAAATTCCGAAAGGAATGGATGCCGCGTTTGCCAATCCGAAAACTGAGGATGAGAAGCTGGTATTGGAGATGATCCAAGAGTTCGACAGCAAAAGAACGACTCAACTTGAGCAAGATTTATTCAAATTAAAAACGCGGCTTGCTGAAGCCGAACGAAAGCTGCAAAAGAAGCAAACTGATAGTGCATTAAAAGAAAGAGATATTGCCTCTAGCAAAATAGCCAAAACATTAGCTTGGCTGGCAGATTTACGGCGTAGCGACTTAAAGCCGAAAGACTCGCGTATTTTCCCTTTGTCGTATGCCTCGGTCATGGCCTGGGAACAGGGCAAGAGGGTCGTCAAACCTATGCGTTATCAATGTCGCCCCCAAGGCAAGCCAGCCTTCTATGACACTAAATATCCTGGCACCTATAACGCTCGCCGCGATAATCTCGAAAAGTTTTGGCATCGTGAGTTTGGCTACACACACGGTATTATCGCGGTCAATGCATTTTATGAAAATGTTGAAAAAGAAATTGACGACGAAAACAAGAATATCGTTCTGGAGTTCAAACCCGAGCCGCAACAAGAAATGTGGGTCGCTTGTCTTTGGTCACACTGGCAAGTTAAAGGCGAGCAAGACCTATGGTCATTCGCTGCCATCACCGATGAGCCACCGCCAGAAATTGCTGCTGCCGGACACGACCGCTGCATTATTCCGATCAAGGCCGAGAATATTGATACATGGTTAAATCCTGATCCAAAAAATCTGGCTGCGATGTATGCCATTTTGGACGATAGAGAACGGCCGTACTACGAACACCGAATGGCAGCTTGATCGCTGTTTGTTGAGGCTCGCTTGTTGATTTCCACGCAAAATTGACCTTGGATTTCCGTCTCAAATTGACCCGTCACAACGTCTACTTTTCCCTTCGCATGCTTAGTTCTAAAGCATTTGAGGGTGGCTCAGTTGGGCCCGAAAACCAGGGTCAATTTTGCGTGAAAAGCAACAGACATGGTTAGTCATTAGTACATAGGCATGGATTGCACAATCATTTTCACTGGCAGCATCACGCAAATCTTGCAGATAACGAACATAGTCCAAGTCCCTCGCAAAACACGGCAGCCGATCGTTACCGCGCTGAACAATATGCAGTGCCGCGCCCGGCACATCAAAACGCGGAGGCCTGGCCATAAAAAAATCCCGATGTCGTTAGACAACAGGATCCGGGTTTTCAGCAAACTGCTTTATCAGGAATGCAAAGATTTTTATGTAGGAAAAATCTGAATATATCCAATTAATGCACTCTGACCCCTTTTTTTCGTTCTTTTTTTCGTTGCTACCTCCGGTTTGGTAGTCACGCCAAAGCGGGACGTCTGTGAGACCAGTAGCAGGTCATAGCTTGTCATCAGCCGGTCGACCCGGCGAGGTCATCCAGGATCGGGCACTCGGCTTGCTGGTCGCCGTGGCACTGCTTCGCCAGCTTTTCCAGGGTGCGCTGCATGGCCTGCATCTCGCGAACGCGGGTCGCCAGTTCATCGGCATGCGATTGCGCCAACTGCTTGACCTCGGCGCTACTGCGCGCCGGGTCCGACCAAAGTCCCAGTAGCTGCTCGATCTGCTTCATGGAGAAGCCCAGGTTGCGTGCGCGCTTGATGAAGCGCAGCCGGTGCACGTCTGCGTCGTTGTAGAGGCGGTAGTTGGCGAAGGTCCGGCTGGCCGCCGGGATCAGGCCGATGGACTCGTAGTGCCGGATCATCTTCGCCGAAACCCCGGTGAGCGCCGAAGCCTCGCCGATGTTGTGGAAACCCTTGTCCTTGGCCTCGGCCAGTTCGGGGCGGATGACATGACGTGCCATGGGTGTCTCCTCAGGAACGAATGCGCGGCGACCAGCGCTGCAGCAGCAGGGTATTGGACACGACGCTGACGCTTGAGAGCGCCATGGCCGCGCCGGCGACGACGGGATCGAGCAGGCCAGCGGCGGCCAGCGGGATGCCGACAACGTTGTAGGCGAAGGCCCAGAACAGGTTCTGGTGGATCTTGCGGGTGGTGCGGCGCGAAATATCGATGGCGTCGGCGACCAGCCGCGGGTCGCCGCGCATCAGGGTTATCCCCGCGGCATGCATGGCGACGTCGGTGCCGCTGCCCATGGCGAAGCCGACGTCGGCCGCGGCCAGCGCCGGCGCGTCATTGATGCCGTCGCCGACCATCGCCACGGGACCTTCCGCGGCCAGCGCGCGCACGACGTCGGCCTTGTCGCCAGGAAGAACCTCGGCGCGCACGTCCTCCTCGTGGATCCCCACGGCCGCCGCCACGGCTCGCGCCGCGCCCAGGTTGTCACCCGAGACCATCACCGTGCGCAGCCCCGCGGCCTGCAGGGCACGCACCGCCTCGGCGGCCTCCGGGCGCGGCGGGTCGCCGAAGGCCAGCAGGCCCTCGAGGCGCAGGCCTTCCCCCGCGTCGGACGCAAGCCAGGACACCGAGCGACCCAGGGTGGCCTCGGATTCCCCGGCGGCCGCCAGCCCACCGAGCTCGACGCCGAGCTCACGCATCAGCCGGCTGCTGCCGAGCACGATCCGCGTGTCAGCGATGCGCCCGTCGATGCCGCGGCCAAGCAGCGCCGTGATGTCGGTGGCCGGCGTGGGCAACGGGCCCCGGGCTTTCTGCGCTGCGACGACGGCGCGCGCCAGGGGATGCTCGCTGCCCTGCTGCAGTGCCGACGCGTGGGCGAGCAGCGTCGCGTCGTCACCGGCCACGGCGCGCAACGCCAGAAGCTCGGGCCTGCCTGTGGTCAACGTGCCGGTCTTGTCGAAAGCAACAGTACGCAGCGTGCGCGTGGTTTCCAGCGCCTCGGCGTCCTTGATCAGGATTCCGGCGCGCGCGGCCACCCCGGTGCCGGCCATGATCGCGGTCGGAGTGGCAAGGCCCAGCGCGCAGGGGCAGGCGATCACCAGCACCGCCACGGCATTGAGCGTGGCCGCGGTCCAGTCCCCCGTCGCGAAACCCCAGCCCAGCAGGGTGGCAACGGCGATCAGGATGACCACCGGCACGAAGACCGAGCTCACGCGGTCAACGATGCGCTGGATCGGCGCCTTCTTTGCCTGTGCGTCCTCGACCAGGCGGATGATGCGTGCCAGCACCGATTCGGCGCCGACGGCCGCCGTGCGCACGACCAGGCGGCCTTCGCCGTTCACGGCGCCGCCGGTGACGCGGTCGCCCGCTTCCTTGGCCACCGGCAGCGACTCGCCGCTGATCAGGGATTCGTCGGCGTGGCTGCGGCCCTCAAGCACTTCGCCATCCACCGGGAAACGTTCGCCAGGCAGGACCACCACGTGGTCGCCGACGCGCACGGTGGCCACGGCAACCTCCACCTCGTGTCCGCCGGGGTGGCGAACGCGCGCCGTGGCGGGGCGCAATGCCTGCAGGGCGCGAATGGCCTCGGTGGTCTGGCGCTTGGCGCGCGCCTCAAGCCACTTGCCCATCAGGATCAGCGTGATGATCACCGCCGATGCCTCGAAGTAGAGCGGCGGCTCGCCATGATGCGGCTGGGTGAACAGCAAGTGGTAGACGCTCAGGCCGTAGCCGGCGCTCGTGCCCAGCGCGACCAGCAGGTCCATGTTGCCGACGCCTGCGCGGACGGCCTTCCAGGCGGCGACATAGAAGCGTGCGCCCAGCCAGAACTGCACCGGCGTGGCCAGTAAGAACTGCCACCAGCCGGGCAGGGCCCAATGCTGGTCGAACAGCATGCCGATCATCGGCACCGCCAACGGCAGCGAGAGCAGGGCGGCGAACACCAGGTGCCGCCGCTCGCGCGCCGCCACCCGGGCCTGCGGCGACGGCGCGGCCAGCGCCAAAGCCGCGGCATCGGCGCCGCCGTCCACCGGATTGGCCGTGTCCACGGGCAACGGCGCCACTTCGTATCCCGCCGCGGCGATCGCGGCGACCAGAGCCTCGCGCGGCGTACCGGCGATGGCCTGCACGCGCGCCGTCTCGGTCGCGAGATTCACGCTGGCCGACTGCACGCCGGGGACGTGGGCCAGCGCCTTTTCGACGCGGCCCACGCACGAGGCGCAGGTCATGCCCAGGATCGCCATCGAAACTTCCTCGATCGCCACGCCGTAGCCGGCTTTCGCAACCGCCGCCGTAAGCTCGGCGGCGGAGGTGGAGCCGTCGGTGGCGACGGTCGCGGTTTCGGTGGCCAGGTTCACGCTGGCCGAGCGTACCCCGGGCACCTGCGACAGCGCCTTTTCCACGCGACCCACGCACGAGGCGCAGGTCATTCCGGTCACGCCGAAGCGGAAGCTGGCGGCGGGATCAGTGGGCGGGACGGACAGAGGGGTATCCATGGCGAGCTCCTAGAGTTGGTTCGCGCAGGCTGGGGGTTCCCATCATGGCAAGGTCAATCCGTTTGTCCAGTGCTCGACCTTGCCATGTGGCAAGCCGGAGGCTATGGGCTGGCCGGCACTCTCGCCGGCCTCAGCACTGGAGAAGACCATGAAGTACAGCGTCAGCCCACTCACCTGCGGCCGTTGCGTCGGCAGGATCACCGAGGCCCTGCAACGGATTACGGATTACCAGACACCCATCAAACCCGATCGCAAACCCATATCGCCTGACCCAATATTCAGATTCCCCCAATCGGATTCCAATCGGATTAATCGGATTATCGGATTTCGGATTTCGGATTACCAGACACCCATCAAACCCACATCACCCGACACGATATTCAG
>Ga0209181_10010618_pt1 | contig 11936 bp, 9 predicted proteins | sample MAT05_FD_187208 | JGI IMG/M metagenome (GOLD analysis project Ga0209181, IMG submission 187208) | Freshwater microbial communities from Lake Fryxell liftoff mats and glacier meltwater in Antarctica - MAT-05 (SPAdes) (version 2) | ecosystem: Environmental > Aquatic > Freshwater > Ice > Liftoff... | reverse complement strand
ACAATCTGGAAACGGGAAAAACGCATCAGAAGCCAAGACGGCGCCTTTTACGTCGAAACCGAACGATTGGGCTTTGTTGATGGCTTGTCGCAGGGCGTCCACACGGTTGGGCTGACCACAACCCATCCCAATAAGCTGCCCGTTTTTAACCAGCGCAATGGCGTTCGATTTGAGGTGTTTGCAGCATTTTACGGCGAACAGCAAAGATTCAACCTCTTCTGAAGTCGGCTGGCGGTTGGTTGCCGGTTTCAGATCGGTTGCTGTTTCCGATTTTAGGTCGGTGTCTTGTTCTACCACGCCATTGAGCAGGGTTTTGAAGCTGCGTTTGGGGATTTCGAAATGTTTGATGCGAAGGAGGATGCGCTGCTCTTTTTTGGACAAAAGTTCCAAAGCTTCGGGTGTAAAAGCAGGCGCGATCAGCACTTCGTAAAAGAGTTTATTGATTTCTTTAGCAGTATCCAAATCCACTGTTTCATTGGTGATGAAAATGCCGCCGAAAGCGGAAACAGGATCGCAGGCAAGGGCGTCGTTCCAGGCTTCGAGCAACGTGCTGCGTTGAGCTACACCGCAGGCGTTGGTGTGTTTGAGGATGGCGAAGCAGGGTTTAGCGTCTTGGAATTCACGCATGAGCTGCACAGCTGCATCGATGTCGACCAGGTTGTTGTACGAAATGGATTTGCCGTTCAACTTATCAAAAACCTTTTCAAAATCGCCGTAAAAAACACCCGACTGGTGTGGATTTTCGCCATAACGCAGCACATCGGACTGGTGGATGGAATGTTTAAACACGACATCCGTGCTGCCTTCATTAAAGTAATTAAAAATGGCAGCATCGTAATTTGAAGTCACTTTGAAAGCGCGACGGGCCAGTTCGCGGCGGTCGTTGAAGCTGATAGCGCCACCGTTGTTGTTAAGCATGTCAAGGAACAGTGCATATTCCTCTTGGGAAGCTACCACAGCCACGTCGGCGTGGTTTTTGGCAGCTGCGCGGATGAGTGATACGCCGCCAATGTCTATTTTTTCAATGATGGCATTTTCATCCGTCGTGGAAGCAACGGTGTCTTCAAAAGGATACAAATCGACGATCACGCAATCGATTTGCGGGATGTCGTATTGCTCAAGTTGCTGAAGGTGGTCGGCTTCGCGACGGGCGAGCAGACCGCCAAAAACTGCGGGGTGCAGGGTTTTTACACGTCCGTCGAGGATGCTGGGATATCCGGTCAGCGTTTCAACAGCGATGACTGGGATGCCCATTTTTTCAAGGTAAGTTTGGGTGCCGCCGGTGCTGTAAAGGATTACGCCGAGTTCGTGGAGGCGGAGGATGATGGGATCGAGACCTTCTTTGGAAAATACGGAAACAAGAGCGGAGCGGAGGTTGCGCATCTCTCCGGAAGAATTTTGGGTGGCCATGTGGCGTATGTTTTGTTTGGGCAGCGCCCGTCTTTAAAAGGAAGGGGTAAAAATAGGGTGGAAAAGGTTAAAGAGCATGTTGAGCTTTCGGTTTTTGGGCTACGAACGGCAAATTTTATTTTAAAGTTCGTTAAAATTTTCGCCGTAAACACCCGGTTACGCCTGCAAATTTTGCCTTCTTTAAAACTAAATTTGTTCGCTCTCGCCTCAAAACCGAAAACTCAACATGCTCTAAAAAGTTTTCAAACGCAAAATGTTGCCCATTTGGTAACAAGAACGGCATCGGGGCTCGTATTGTTCTTTTTCTCCCAGCAAAATAACTTCATCGCCCGAGGCCAGCCGGTATGAATGGGACGCCAGATTACCGCAATGCACACAAATGGCGTGTACTTTGGTAACGTATTCGGCGATGGCCAGCAGGTTTGGCATGGGGCCAAACGGTTTGCCGCGGTAATCCATGTCCAAACCGGCAACTACCACACGAATACCCCGAAGAGCGAGTTCTTCACAAACTTCGGTAATGCCCGCGTCAAAAAATTGTGCCTCGTCGATGCCGACAACCCTGGTTTCTTCGTTAATCCTCAGTAAACGTGATGAATTGTCGACAGGTGTGGCCAAAACACTGGTGGTATCATGCGATACGATGCTGGCTTCGTCGTACCTTGTGTCCACAAGCGGTTTGAACACCTGAACGCCCATTTCGGCTATTTTTGCACGTTTCAAACGGCGGATCAGCTCCTCGGTTTTACCCGAAAACATGCATCCACAGATTACTTCTACCCAACCGGAACGCTGTCCGTGAAATTGTGGTTCTAAAAACATGGCCGCAGTTTTTACCGGTTCATTAAATTTACCGGTGAAAATAGACATACCCGGCCAACCCTTGCAAACATGGATTTACAGAAAGCAAAAATTTACCTCGATAAAATCAACCGTGAGTTCTCACGTATGACCCAGGATCCTGAAAACATCTTGCGAATCGACATAGACATCATGCAAACGTACGTGCGTGAATTGTACGATGCCTGCCTGAGCGAAGAGCTGCCCGTGCAACAGGTGCCCGTAGCTGCCAGCACACCTGCAACTGCCCGCGAACCTGCTCCACCAGCACCTGAGCCTTCAGCTGCAATCCCTTCAGCCCCCGAAGTAGTTTATATACCACCGCAGCCTGTCATTCCACCGCAGCCCGTTGTTGTGCCGCCTCCTGTGGTGGTCCCTCCGGTGCCAACTGTAGAAAAGGAGCCCCGTCAGGCACCTCCTGCAGCACCCGAGCAAATGTTCACTCCTGCTCCTCCCCCACCACCTGCGCAAAAAGGACACCACACCGGAGTTGAAGTTCTTTTTGAACAAAAAGAAGCCCGCGAATTGGTTGAAAAACTTTCCGAACAGCCCATTCAGGACCTGCGCCGTGCCATTGCGCTCAACGACAGGCTTTTGTTCACCCGCGAACTGTTTGAAAACGACAACCAGCATTTCGAAAACACCCTCACTTTTTTGAACAATTGCGCACACATCGAAGAAGCCAAAGCTTACCTGATCGAAAATTGTGTGCACCAATTTGGCTGGACAGACAAAAAGAAGGCTGAAACGGCCAAAAACTTCATCAAACTGGCCCGCAGGCGTTTCAAATAATGGCCAAAATATGGGTGATTGGTGGCGGTATTGCTGGCATTTGCATGAGCCATGCCCTCCGCAGCCGTGGTGTTGATGTCTTTTTTACCGACGATCAAAAACAAGGTGGTTCTTCCATGGCAGCAGCCGGCATCATCAATCCGGTAACCGGCAAACGGTTTGTCAAATCATGGCGTTTCGACGAATTTCTTCCTTTTGCCCGTTCTTTTTACCAAAACATGGAAACGTTGCTCGGTGGCAGCATCTGGCAGGAAAAAGCCATCACCAGACTTCTGCGCACACCCGAAGAGATCAACGACTGGTCTGTGCGCTGCACTCAGCCCGATTATCAGGCGCTTATTGGTGATGTTGAAGAGGTCGGTGAATGGGCTGCTTTGCTTCACCCGGGTTTCAAAGCAGCGGCTATTTTGGGCGCAGCCCGGGTCAATTTTCAAAACCTGATCACCGCTTACCACCATCGGGCAAAGGAGGAAGGTTGGTACGAAAAAAGCTCTGTCAATCTGGGGGAGCTGCCCGATGCCGTTAAAAAATACGATGCCGTGGTGCTTTGTGAAGGGTATGTGGCTTCAGAGAATCCGTGGTTTCCGGCATTGCCCTGGCAACTGGCCAAAGGGGAAGCGTTGATCGTCGCCATTGACGGTGCAAAGGCAGCCGGCATTAACAGCATGTTGAAAAAAACGCACACCTTGGTTCCCCTTGGCAACGGCCGTTTCTGGACGGGTGGCACCTACCAGTGGCATTACCCCGATGCAAAACCCAGCGAAGGGGAAAAAACGACCCTGGTGCGTCAGCTCAACGAGGTACTTGCCGTTCCTTACCGCATCGAAGCACACTGGGCAGGTGTGCGCCCCAGTGTGAAAGACCGCAGGCCTTTCCTGGGTGAAAGTCCTGTTGTAAAGCGGCTTTTTATGTTCAACGGACTGGGCACCAAAGGCGCTCTGATGGCGCCTTATTGGGCACAGCATCTGACCGACCATGTTCTGGATGGCAAAACCCTTGATCCATTGGTAGATGTTCAGCGTGTTTTTTCAAAAAATTTGTGAAAAAACAGCAACTGGTAATCAACCGCGCTGCTCCAATACCCGCTGTTGTGCTCGCCCGGACGTTCCGTATAATCGTGGGGAAAGTTTGCCTCCATTAACCTTCGGTGCATGTCGCGGTTGGTTTGCAGGAAAAAATCGCCCAGGCCGCAGTCGATGATGAGTTCAGGTTTCCCGAGGGATAACCGTGGAACCATGTTGACCACCGATGCGCGCTCCCAGTTTTCCCAATGTTTGTTGGGATCGCCCAGCACACCTTCCAAATCCCAATTGCTTTGGCGGAAAGGCCGCAGGTCGAGTCCACCGGCCATACTTCCTGCTGCACCGAAACGTTCAGGGTTGCTGATGGCCAGGGTTAAGGCACCATGGCCACCCATACTCAAGCCTGTGATGGCCCTTCCAGCGGCTTCACGTCGCGTATGGTAGTAATAATCGATGAAATCAACCAGGGTAAGGGCAATGTGGGTAGCATACCGCACCGTGGAATCCACAGGCGAATCGAGGTACCAACTGTCGTAACCACCGTCCGGACAAACAACGATCATTTGCAACGCATCTACGGATTCGAGCAGTTGCGGGGCTTCACTGAGCCAGCCGGTGTAATTGCCGCTGTAACCGTGCAATAGGTACAATACTGGATATGGGTCGCCCATAACCGTATAGTTGTCTGGTTTGAGCACCAGGCAACGGGTTGTTTTGTGCATGGCCGGACTGTAGATGTCGAGGGTATCGACTTGTCCTGCCCGGGCTGAATAGATGTTGAAAACCAATAAAATAAGTGTGATGGATGTTACCCTGGAGAGAAATTTTTTCAAGGTTTAGAATCGTGTTTCCAGATAATGCGGCAACATGGCGCGCCAGGTCGGCCAGTCGTGTTTCATATCCCAGCCCCATACATCGAGTTCGTGTGGAATGCCTTTGCTGTGCAGGATATCAGACAATTGGCGCGAGGCATCCGGGTCTTCGTAATCGCCTGAACCTGAGAGGATGTGTATGTTTTTGGCCTGTCGAAGCATCGGCAGGTGGTAATCGTCGTTAAGGTTGGGCAGGTAATGGGTTGGCGAGTTGAAGTACACGTCCTCGTCGTAATACCCTTTGGTGTAGGTTGTAAGGTCGTATACACCCGACATGGCAATGGTACCTGAAAGCAGATCGGGGCGGCGGAAGTACAAATTGGCGGCATGCAAGGCGCCGAGCGAAGCTCCTGAAGTGATGATGGGCGTATGGTCGTTGGTGTGCGTACGGATGAACGGTACGACCTCATTTTCAATGTAACTGTTGAATTGCTGGTGGCGAATTGCTTTATGCCTCGGGTGCATCCGGTTGTTGAGCCAGGCTTCCGAATTGATGCTGTTGATGGAAAATACTTTGACTTTCCCGGCTTCAATCATGGGCTTAATGCTGTTAATCAGATGAAAACGCTCGTACTCAAGAAAGTCGGCTGCTGCCGTGGGCAAAAGCAACAAAGCGAAGCCATAGTGACCGTAAACAGCCACTTCCATGTCTTTGGACAGGCGTGGACTAAACCATTTGTGGATTTCTCGTTCCATATAAATTACTTGTATGATGTTAAACAACCCGCCACATTTGGAGTGCTGTTAAGGCAAATGTAAAAAAAGAATTTTCAACACAAAATAAACATTTTGTTTTTTATTTAAAACATAATGTTTATTTTTGTAATTGCTTTAAACAAAACCATTCATCAAAACTTTTTTACCTTAGGAAATGATGAAAAATGCCATCAATTGGTTCGAAATCCCTGTGGTTGATTTCGACCGCGCCAATCTGTTTTATGAAAAAATCTTTGATTACACCATTTTTATTGAAGATATGAAGGCAACGACATTGGTCTGCAATCGATGAATTAAACGATCGCCAACTTCCAGGCATCTCTGGTTTCCGGTCCTACCTTAAACCTCTCGTCGGACCGGTAGCCAGGGATCCAAATGATCGCGCCGTCGCCGTTGACCAAAAGAAGCAACTGCTCTTTTTCAAGTTTGGACACTTTATGATTTACCAAAAAATCCTGAATTTTTTGGCTTTTACCCTGCATTCCAAAAGGTTGAAACACATCCCCCGGCGCCCATTTTCTCACGATTATTGGAAAAACAAGCCGGGCATAATCAACGGTCACAGCCTCCTTACCATCGGGAAAAGGAGGCCCGGGCATGGTTGGCGCCATAACGAGTTTTTTACCCTGGGGAAGTGATACCATGACATCATCCGCATGAACCAGGGTGATCTCCTCTGTCCTGGTTTTCACATCCGTGCAGTCTAGCCTTAAAACGTCCTTTTCGACCGCTAAACGGTACTTTCCGTTTTCACTGATGATTTCGAAGCCACGTTCGGTCAATTTTCGACCCAACTGCACAATTTGGTCATCCGTAAAATGCAAGCTTTGCAACAACCGTCGGAGGATGCCTGCTGGCGAAGGCAATGCGGTTAATACACCGAGGCTGATGAAAGTCGGCGTATTTGAAGCATCAAAGGTGGGAAAGGTAGTTGCAATGAAAGCATCAAGGTTTTGACTGTCGGCACTCAAACGTTCCATCGTTCTTTCCGTGGTATGCAGAAAGTTGGGATTGAGCGCTTCAAAAACCGGCAGGATGGTATGCCTGATGCGGTTTCGGGTGTATTCGGTTTGGGCATTGCTGCTGTCTTCGCGCCAAACAATGCCATTTTCCAGGGCATAATTTTCAATTTCGGCGCGGGTGGCAAACGCTAGGGGACGCACTACCCTCCCTTGCCTGAGGGGAATTCCCGTAAGTCCATGGATGCCTGTCCCCCTTTTCAGATTGATCAGCAGGGTTTCCACTTGGTCGTTGAGGTTGTGACCGGTGGCAATGCAGTGGTAGCCATAGGCGTCGCACAAAGTATCAAACCAGGCGTATCGGAGTTGCCGGGCAGCCATTTGTATGGAAACTTGTTTTTTTGCCGCTTCATTCTTCGTATCAAACTTGTGTGCAAACACCTTGATGCCCCAGGCTTGTCCTGTTTTCCAAACGAAAGCCTCATCGCCATCCGAGGCTTCAGCGCGCAAACCAAAGTTGACATGTGCAACATCAAACAACAATCCGCTTCCACGGCACAGATGTGCAAGCACCATGGAGTCAATGCCGCCGCTAACCGCAACCAGAAATTTTTTACCCTCCTTTAAAAGGTTTTCCTTGCGGTAAAAAGTCTGAAATTGATGAAGTAAGTCTACCATGCGGTTAAAATTCGGTTAAAGCGCATATTTTACAACCATCAGAAAACCAATTGAAGCATTTTTGCAGCTGCAAAATGTGCTCTACCCTTTTTCATTTAATGTTGCCAACTACCCAATGAAACAGTTCCTGGTTTTTCTTGGCTTTTCCATTTCCCCCTTTTTTCTTTTTGCCCAACTGAGCGGCATTGTTTCGGATGAAAACAACGAGCCCTTGCCTTTTGCATCTGTGTACGTCAAAAACAGCACCAACGGCACTGTAGCCAACGCGAATGGTGCATACAAACTAACGATGTCGCCAGGCACTTACGACATCGTTTTTCAATACCTTGGTTACCAGCAAAAAACTGAAACCGTTGTGGTGGGTGCAAAAGGAGCCCGGTTGAACGTAAAAATGACGCCCGCAGACCTTGAAATTTCAGAAGTGGTCATTACTACCGAAGACCCCGCTTACGCCATCATGCGCAAGGTAATTGAAAAGCGAAAATATTTCAAAAACCTCATCAGCGACTACAGCTGCGACGTATATGTCAAAGGTTTCCACAAACTGATGGACGCGCCGGAGAAAATCATGGGACAAGAGGTCGGCAACATGGGCGGTATCCTCGACACCAACCGAACCGGCGTATTGTACCTCTCCGAATCGGTTTCCAAACTCTATGTGCAAAGTGAACCCGCACGCAGCAAAGAAGTTATGATTTCCAGCAAAGTGAGTGGCGGCGACAACGGGTTCAGCCTCAACCGCGCAACACTCACCGAATTCAGTTTGTACGACGAAAAAATCAACATCGACCGGGACATCCTCTCTCCACTTGCCGACAACGCCTTTTCCTACTACCGTTTTCGTTTGGTTGGAAAATTTGAGGACAACAACCAAAACAAAATCTACAAAATCGAAGTGTTGCCCAAACGCGCGGCCGACCCGACTTTTTTTGGTCACCTGTATGTTGTAGACAACCTGTACAACCTTGCAGGTGCAGACGTGGCGCTCACCGGAGATGCCATCAAACAGCCCATACTTGATACCCTGCGCTTTGTTCAAGAATTTGTGCCCCTGGCCGAGCCCGACAAATGGGCCTTGCTTTCCCAGGTTACCACCTTCAAATTTGGCGTATTCGGGTTTAAAATTGATGGTTTGTTCACCACGGTTTCTTCCAATTACGAACTCAATCCCGTTTTTGAAGAACGTTTTTTCAACAAAGAAGTATTCAAAATTGAAAACGAAGCCGGAAAACGCGACTCGACGTATTGGACGGCCGTACGGCCCGTTCCACTTACCGAGGAAGAAACGGTGGATTACGTTCGCAAAGACAGTTTGCAACTCATCTGGAATTCGAAAGAATACATGGACAGTTTGGACAAAAAGAGCAACAAATTCAAGCCTCTTGATGTGTTGTTGGGTTACACGTGGGAAAATTCCTACAAACGCACCAGCATCAGTTATCCATCGGCGTTTGAATGGGTGCAGTTCAATACCGTTCAGGGTTTGGTTTTCAACGTTGAACCTACTTTTACGAAGTACAATGAGGTCCGCGACCGCTCGTATTGGAAAGGCAAAGGCATCATGAATTACGGTTTTTCGGAGGACAGGTTCCGCTACGGTGTGGAACTTGAACGCCGGTTTGAGGGCATACACTACACTACCCTGGAACTTAACGGCGGTGTATTGCCCGTGCAATTCAATCCGATTCCGCCCATCAGCCTGGCGCTCAATACGGTTTCTTCTCTTTTCAACGAGCGCAACTACATGAAGCTTTATGAAAATGCTTTTGGAAAAGTGCAGCTCAGTCGCAGGTACCCCGGTATTTTTGTGCGTGGATACCTGGAATACGGCGAACGCCGTCCGCTGGTGAACAACACGGATTATACCTGGCAGAGAAAAGCAGAGGAGCGGCAATATACACCCAATGCTCCTGTTGCCGATGGCGTGGAACCCGCTTTTGAAACCCACCAGGCTTTTGTTGCACAAGTGGAAGTGCGTTTCCGTTTTGGTGAAACGTACTCAACTTACCCGAATTTTCGATCATACAGCACCAACTCCCGATGGCCTGAACTTTGGCTCCGGTACCGCAAAGCAATACCAGGCATATTTGGTAGCGATGTGAATTTGGATTTCATTCAGGCAAACCTGAAGCAGAGTGACTTGTCGTGGGGACTGGCCGGTTACACCGAATGGCACGTGAGTGCAGGTTATTTCCTCAACCGCAACCGCGTGGAATTTATGGACAGGTACATGCCGCTTGGCAACCAAACGAACTTTACTGATCCGACCCACATCGGACAAGGTTATTTTTTGTTGCCTTATTACGACTACGCTACCGACAATGCTTTTTTCAAACTGCATGCCCAGCACCATTTGCAGGGCTGGTTGTTTGATAAAATACCCGGTGTGCGCAAACTTAACCTGAAGGAGGTCTTTGGCGTCAACTTGTATTATGCCAACGAGATCGCCAGGGAAACAGTTTCAGGGAACCGCGAACTACCCTATTGGGAAGTCAACTTTGGTATTGAAAACCTGGGGTTCGACGTATTCCGGGCACTGCGGATTGACGTAGCAAGTGGTTTTTTTGGAAAAGACTATTACAGAACGGCGTTGGTGCTCAGCACGGCCCTGTAAACTTAAAACCTATTTCGAACGCATAACGGTAAGATTGGCCTGGATGATTTTTTGGTATTCGGTCATCAGAGCCAATTTTTCTTCGAGTTCTGACGGTTTGCTGAAATCGATGTTGAAACCCTCAAACGATTCGAGGATGGTCCTTTGGCGAAACAATCTTTTTTGGCCTTCCGTATATTCACTTTCCGGGATGCCAGCAGCCGGAGCAGGATACAACAAGTCCGCTTCCGTTTGTGTGGTGCGCATGGTTTGAAGTATGCTGACGTAAAATGCCTGGCTGGTTTGAAGATCCTGCTGGCCAACAGTTTCTCTGAAACGGTTCAACTGAATGCCGTACTGGCGCACGTTTTTTTCGGCAAGTGCAAGTTGCGGATTCGCAGGTGCGGGCTCTGCACGGTCAGGTTGAACAACGGGTGCAACCTGTGCAAAAGCGGGGAGGGCAAGAAAAAGAACCAAAACGGCAGAAAAAAGGTGTTTCATAAAAAGCATTTTTGCAAAGGTGGTATAATTTTTTTGCAGGCCAAAACGGACTGCATTATTCGGCCGTTTTCAGGCAAATAAGTCTCCCGTCGCGTTCAACCCACCAAACCTCGTCGGCAAGCTCAAACATGGCCGCATCGCCTTTGGAATTGCCAAAAGCAACTACCCGGTCGTATTTTTCGACATCGAATTTTTCCAAAATACGCCTTTTTTTCTCACTGTATTTGCAATTTGGTGTTGCAAAACGACCAGTAAAAAGGTCCTGTGAATCATATTCAACTTCGGTGCACAGGACCATCATGCCCATGTAGCGCGCAAGTGGCTTAACCCAAATATCAAGTGATGCCGTCACCAAAACGACCGTTTCTCCATTCATTTGGGCTTCTTTCAAAGGTTGTTCTACCATTGGATTCAACATGAAAATCAGTTTTCCCATCGCGCATTTTTCGCCTAACGCCTCCATCGTTGCACGATGCTGCCCTTTAAAATAATGGCAAAGCAAGGATTCCTTGAGTTTACCGGACTGAATTCCGCACCTGATTACCACACCTATCCAACCCAACAACAACAAGGGTAAGCCAAGTATAAGTTTCCACCAGCCCAAAACGTTTATCAAAAATACCGGCAACGAATTGCCGCGAAGCAACGTACCATCGAGATCAACAAGTAAAAGGCGGTTGGATTGGTCGCGCATGTTTATTCGAATTTGACAACCAAAAAGTGCTGTGTCTCCTCTAAACGTACGCCCTTTTCAACAATTTCACGGGTAAGGGCCAGTTCAGGATCTGTGGAGATGCGTTCCATCCAGTTTTTTTCAATGAAATAAACCCTGTCTGTGTTGGCACTCTGTTCACGTACCCATGGCGCCCGGGAATTCATTTCGCGCTGCACCACCCAGTCGAGCGGAAACACCGGTCGGGTATTGGTGAGCCAGTTGGCCTGTGGAAAAGCCGGGAGGGTTTTGAAAAGTGGCCACTGCGCAGCCAAAGCCTTCAAATCACTGTACCGTTCCCAGGTTAAAGTGTCGGAATAAATTCCGTTCAACCGGGGAAAAACATCACCCATGTCCCGGTTTAGGCTGCTGCGAAATCCATCGCGGTAAACAAATTCGTAACCGTAACGGAATAGGCCCAGCAGCAGAACCAACATCGCTACATTTAGTTTTTCAGACAAATTTTTGTTGTACAACCTGTCGCCCACCTTGAGCGCAGCATACACCCACGGCACGGCAAACAGCATGGGCAGGTTGTAGCCCCAACTTATGGCCGCACACCAGGAAATGCCCAACAACACCCAGTAATGCTTGGTATCATTCCATGTGCGTTTCCAATTCGAAAGCCGCTTTATGTCGACCACCGTCCAAAGTCCATACACGATGGCAAGCCAAAACATCAGGCGACTTTGGGAAAAAGGCACCGTAAAATCCTGCACCTGGTGTAATTGCCAACCAAACGAACCAACCAGCACCAGCAGCCATGCGGCATGCGTAAATTGCACCGTAGCAGCTCCCTTGCCTAAAATCAGCCAACGCATCAACGGAATGGCCAACAGG
>Ga0209181_10010616_pt1 | contig 11937 bp, 10 predicted proteins | sample MAT05_FD_187208 | JGI IMG/M metagenome (GOLD analysis project Ga0209181, IMG submission 187208) | Freshwater microbial communities from Lake Fryxell liftoff mats and glacier meltwater in Antarctica - MAT-05 (SPAdes) (version 2) | ecosystem: Environmental > Aquatic > Freshwater > Ice > Liftoff... | reverse complement strand
AACAACCTTTCGGTGGCGGCCGCGCTTCGGGTACCAACGACAAAGCAGGTTCCATACTGAATCTTTACCGGTGGATTTCAGCACGTACCATCAAGGAAAACTTTGTTCCGCCTACCGATTACCGGTATCCGTTTATGAAAGAACAGTAGGTTAGCTGTTAGCCGTTAGCTGATAGCCGTTAGCAAAAAAACGCCCAATAATTTATTTTTCAAACGACTATGCATTTTTTTTGGCTAACGGCTAACGGCTAACGGCTAACGGCTAACGGCTAACGGCTAACGGCTAACGGCTAACGGCTAACGGCTAACGGCTAACGGCTAACGGCTAACAAACAAAAAGGGGCAGCGCACAGCGCTACCCCTTTTTGTTTGTTCCTCTTTTGAAGAGTTATCTCAACTTGCAACGTATTTGAGCTCTTTGATGCGGGCTTTTTTGCCGACCAAACCACGCAGGTAGTAAAGACGTGCGCGACGAACCCTGCCGCGTTTAACGACCTGGATGCCAGCGATGTTGGGGTTTGAAAACGAAAAAATACGTTCAACGCCTACACCGTGCGACATTTTGCGTACGGTAAAAGTACGGGTCTGACCGTGGCCTTTGATTTGGATGACATCGCCGCGGTAATCTTGTTCGCGCGTTTTATCTCCTTCTACAATTCGGTACTTAACGATGATGGTATCGCCCGTTTTGAAGCTCGCCAATTCAGGCGCAGTAAGCAGTTGTTCGTGAACAAACTGAATGGCTTCCAACTCTTTCATGATATGCTGAATTTATTAATCTCTTTGTAATGAGGCGCAAAGGTAAGGCTATTGGTCATTAAAATAAAAATATTGTTTGAAAAAAAATGAAAAAAGTAGGGTAGGGTGCGTGAAACAAGTCCGCTTTTGATGTTGTTAAAGGATTAAAGGCTGAGCCTGGAAAGAAAATCCCAAAGATTTGTTAATTGTTTGCACAATAAGCGTTACAACACTTATCTTTGATGCATCATTTTACTAAGAAAAAATAAATCAACGCAATATGAAAAAATTTCTCCTGCTTCCGATGCTCGCCATCATCGCTATGGCTGCAACTGCTCCTACCATCAGCAACATTGACCTTGTTGCGAGTACCATTGTATGGAAAGGTTACAAAGTAACCGGCGAACACACCGGTTATGTGAAACTGAAAAATGGCACCCTTGATTACTCGGGTGGTCAGCTGAAAGGTGGCGAATTTGTGATTGACATGAGCTCCATCAAGTGCACCGACCTGGAAAGCGAATACGCCGGCAAACTGGAAGGTCACCTGAAAAGCGACGAATTCTTTGGCACTACGGCTTACCCCACCGCCAAATACGTCATCACCAAAGCCATTCCTACCGATTCGAAAGGCAACTACAAAATCGTTGGCAACCTGACAATCAAAGACGTTACCAAAGAGGTGAAGTTCAACGCCAACGTTAACGAAAGCGGCAACACCGTAAAAGCTACCGGCAACATGAAAATCGACCGTTCGGAATACAACGTGAAATACGGTTCGGGTTCGTTTTTTGACGGTCTGGGCGACAAAACCATCTACGACGAATTTGACCTCGCCGTATCGCTGGTTTCCAAGAAATAAACAGGGGAATTCTTCAGTTATACAAACACAAATGGCTTCGGAGCACCTGCTCCGAAGCCATTGCTTTTGAAATTGCAGGCAACATTTGTATAAAACCTGTAACTTCGCCCTCCTTGTGTTTGTTTAAAATGTTAAAAAGTGTCGGCAAAAGATCCTTGTGTAACAAATACAAGGTTTGAAGCGTTAGACACTCTGCAACGTTTCTTTCAACCACTTTGTCTATCGTATAAACGCTTACATTCATGCACCGCATAACCTCTTTGCTGGTTTTTTTGCCCGCATTGTGGATTTTTAGCGCATACCAGCTGGCTTTTGTACCCGCTCCATGTCCTGTAAATTCCACCATCATGCCATGGTTATGGCCTGAAACGGAAATGGACAACAGCGAGGACTTTTTCGGTGAATTACCCGATTCAACCCAGGAATTGCGGGTGTTGATGCTCAATTACAGTTCCTACGACAGTGTGTATGCCTTCAAAATGCGCCGGTTTGTACGCCGCAATTTGCCCAATGCGTCCTGCACTTCCTTTTGGGATGGTTCGCCTAACGAACTTCAGCAAGCCCTTTTCGGACAACAAGTGGTGGTGATCACTTATCCCACAGGAGGAGAAACTTCCCAGATTCAAGCTTACGGTAAAATACTCAACCAATTCGTGCAAAAAGGTGGATCGGTGGTGTTTACAGGCACCCACGAATACAGTATCCTTCAGCAATATGGTCTGATCGAGTTGGACTACGGCTATTTTTGCGAATCGCCTGAGTTTCATGAAATCCAACCCGATCATGCTGTTTTTTCAAGTACACCTTCTACTTTTGTGCTGAAAAACTACGCCTATCCGCTGGACATATCCGATGCCGCGTTTGTAACTCTTGCAGATGTTCGCGGCTATCCAGTTTTGGGATACAAGCCGCTTGGTAATGGCAGGGTAGTATACCTTGGGTTGGAATTTTATTACGATGAATTGGTATCCACCCGTATATTGATCAATACCCTTCAATGGCTTTCTCAGCCCAAAAGTCAGACTATTGTTGCAGGCAATACCCGTGAAGTGAGAAGCAGAAGTGAAGAATTGCTGTTCGCCGGTTCAGGCCGCCCAAGCGTTCTTCCCGAACTGAAAATTTACCCCAATCCTTATTTTGCCAAAGGCAACCTCGATTTTGAACTTACCAAAACGAGATCCGTCGCGGTGGACATGACCGACGAAACAGGCAGGCTTGTGGCCGTGTTGCTGCCCAGGCGAAACCTCAACCCTGGCACCTACCGTCTCGAATTACCCAATGTCGATCCGGGTGTTTACTTCGTACAATGCCAGTTCGACGGCGAAACCACGGTTCGCCAGGTCGTAAAGACCGCTTCCAATTGATAAACTAATATCCGAAAATTTGTTCCATGGTGAGTTCCTTCAAGGGACCAATGGTTTTCAGGTATTTGAAATCGATCTGTGAACGATCGCCCATCACCAGCCAGGTGTAATGACGCCCTTTGATTTGTTTGATCTGGTAGTCCAGCAAATGTTCCGTGGTTGCCTTGTCCATCATGTTGTACACATCCAGCCTGAGATCGTGGTTGGGGAAACCTTTTTCGCGGTTTGCGCGCCAGGTCCAGTACAAATCCGATTTGCGAAGGCGGCTTGCTGCGATTTGTTTGCGTATGCTTTGCCGCGCTGTCTCTATTTGAGAGGCAGAAACGGGCATGTCTTCCAAAATGGTTTGGAAAGCCTGGACCGCCTCGCGGAGCTTGTCGGGCTGTGTACCCACGTAAGCCTGAAGGAAATGTGATCTTTTCTTTTGGTTGGGGCTGGAAGCGAAAGCATAAGCGGAATAAGCAAGGGCTTTCGACTCGCGTATGTCCTGAAATACAATGGATGACAATCCATACCCGAAATACTGGTTGTACCATTCGGCCATGGCATATTCTTCAAGGTTGAACTTTGGGGTTCCTTTGCTGAGGAGCATGAGCTCGACCTGTACCATGGGAAAATGAACAAAAAGTACCCGGTTGCTGCGCACGCCTTTTTCAGGATAGTGTTTTGCCGGTTGCGGGGCAAGGAGTTTTTCGTTCGATGGGTGGTGTTGTTTCAACACAGCTGCTACCGAACGGGCGCCGCGTTTGCCGGAATAGAACACATCATGGCGGTATTTCGAAAGGTTGCGGATGCGCTCGGTCAGCTCTTCAGGCGTCAGATTCATCAACGCCTCTTTCGAGAACTTATCGCTGAATGGTGAAACGGGACCGTATTTGGCATAGTTGAACAACGCTTTGTTGAGCACCGTTCTTTTGTCTTTTTTGTCGTTGTCGCGGCGCACAAGTACATCGGCCACCAAATTTTTCAACGCCTCGGCATTGGGCTGCGCATCGTGCAGCAGGTGTTCCATGAGGCGTACACCCTCTTCAAATGATTCGTTCAGACCCGTGAGTGTGAGGTAAAAATGTTCGTCCTGGCAGGTGGCAGTAAAATGTAAGCCAAGGCGGTAAAGAGCCTGTTGCATTTCATTCGCACTGTATTGGCTGGTTCCCAGATAAGTAAGGTAGCCGGCCGCCAAAGGAAGACGGCGGTCGCTGGTTTTACCCATGTCGTAGATGTAATACAGCCTGAACATGTCACTTTCGTGCTTCACCGAACGCAGTTTCAGCACCTTCGAAATGCTGGCGTTGTGGATGGTTTTTTTAAAATCTACAAATTCCGGGGTGATGTCTTCAACGTGGTGATCGAGGAACGACTCGGCAAAAGCAGAGCGCCCTATGCGGTTGAGTTCGACAGCGGTAATGGGCGGCTTTTCCACTTTGAGCACGGCTTGGTCCTCTGCACAATGCTTGTATACCACCAAACACTTGGTGGGGTTGAAGTGTCGGCGCGCGAAATCAACCACATCCTGCTTGGTTATTTTTTCCAGTTTCAACCAGCGGTGCACCACATCGTTCCATGGTACGCCTGCCACAAAAGCGGTGGTTATCAAGGCCGCACGGCCTTGGTTTTTTTCAAGTTCCTTGGCTTCAGAAAGTTTGATGTCTTTAACAACGGCGCCCGGCAGCCAATCTTCAAAATGGCCGTTGCGCAGGTTTTCCAGTTCTCCGAGCAGCAGTTGTTCCACTTGTTCAAGTGTTTGGCCCTCTCTGGGTTTGCCATAAACAATGAGGCTGCTGTAATCTTCATACACTCGGGGATACGCATACGCCTCGAGCATTTTTTGCTTTTGCAACAAATTGAGGTCGAAAAGTCCGGCCTGGTAATTGTGCAAAATGCCGGCTATAAGTGGAAGCATCAATACCTCCTCACTTGAAGCGCCAGGGAAGCGCCATCCCAATTCCATCCACGCAGCTTCGTTGCCATACACATCCTGTTGTTCCCGCGCCTCTATTTCAGGCTGTTTTTCAACATGAAAAGGCGGAATGGGTTTGGAAACAAAAGAACCAAAATGGCGTTCGGCCAACACAACCGCCTGCTCGGGATCAAAATCGCCGCACAAGATAATGGCCATGTTGTTGGGCACGTAATAGCTGTCGAAAAAGCGGTATATGTTGGTTTGGGATGGATTTTTCAGGTCTTCGCCGCGGCCCAGGGTGGTTTGAGTTCCGTATGGGTGGGTGGGCGTAAGCATCGCCTGCATGGCTTTGAGCACCTTGCGGAAATCGCGGTCCTGGTTGATGTTGTATTCTTCAAATACCGTTTCCAGTTCGGTGTGAAACAACCGCAGAATGGGCCTGCGGAAACGTTCGCTTTCCAGTTGAAACCAACGATCCAGTTCGTTTGCAGGAACATCATTCACGTACACGGTTTGTTCCACCCAGGTGTACGCATTGGTACCTTTGGCGCCGATGGCACTCACCAGTTTATCGTACTCATTGGCAGCGGCAAATTTGGCAGCTTCGAACGAGATGCGGTCAATTTCCGCGTACAGCTTCTTTTTGCGTTCAGGATCTTTTTCGGATCGGTGCTCTTCAAAAAGTGCCTCAATTTGATCTAGCAAAGGCTTTTCAGCTGCCCAGTTGAGGCTTCCAAGCCGGTCGGTGCCCTTGAACATCATGTGCTCGAAGTAGTGGGCCAAACCTGTGGTGTCGGCAGGATCGTGTTTGGAGCCTACCCGTACTGCTATTTCGGTATATACCCTCGGCTCGTCGGGGTTGACCGACATAAACAGTTGGAGGCCGTTGGAAAGGGTATGGTGTTTTACGTGTATGGGGTCGCCGGGTATCGTTTTAAAAGTCATTCGCGCAGGTGCGTAGTCTGTCATGGTCTTCTCTTTTTCAGCTGCAATATGAAACAATATCTCTGAAACTATGCTTCCTAAAACGCTGAAAACAGACTATTGGTTGCTCGAATGTTAAGATTTGTCAATAGTTGAATACCAAAACTTCGCTTTCGCCAAAACGTTTGGTCACAACCACGTACAATCGACCGTATTCATCTTCCGGAATGTCCATACACACGATTCTGCCCGCCAACCGGTTGAGCAAATCAGGTATGGTGTTGGTGTGGCCTACGTAAAGTACATGTTGTCCGGGATTGCTGATGAGCAAGTCCTGCATCCATTCGTTCGCGAGCTCAGGTGAAAACACTTCGAGGGCAGGCTCGAGGGTTCGGACTTTTACCGCCTCAGCGGTCGACAAATTGCGTTTGATGTTGGATGAGCCAATGCGGTCGATGCGTGTTTTCGAAAGCATGTCGCCCAGCCGCGCCGCCCTTTCCTTTCCGGCATCGGTAAGCGGCGGATTTCCGGTGCCGTCATTTGCTTTTTCGGCATGACGAACACAAAAAACGATGGTGTACGTACTGTCGTTGAAATGGGGGATCACCATGGATGGTTGACCTTCGATTTGAACGATACTGTCAACAAAACCCGTTGCTCTTGGGATGGTGTTTGTTTGCACAACCTCGTATTTGGGTGGAGTTTCAACGCCGCAGGAGCAGGTCAACAACACCATTACGAGCAATGTCCAATAAATTTTCAACATACAGGATAGGAGAACTTTAAATGGGCAACGGAAGTTGGTTTTGGACCATATCGGCCACGGTTTCGCGCTTCCGAATAAGGTGGGCTTCCCCTTTGTAAATGAGCACTTCAGCAGGTCTCGGACGCGAATTGTAGTTTGACGACATCATCCAGCCGTAAGCGCCAGCATTGTAAAAACAAATGACATCGCCTTCCACCACTTCGGCAATACGGCGGTCGGAGCCAAAAGTATCGGTTTCGCAAATATTGCCCACCACCGTGTAAATCCGCGGTTTGAATTGTGGTTCGGTTACGTTTACAATTTTATGGTAAGAACCGTAAAACATCGGTCGGATGAGGTGGTTGAGCCCTGTATCGAGCCCGACAAACACAGTAGAAGTGGTTTGTTTCACGAGCGTACAATGCGCAAAAAGGTAGCCCGATTCGCTCACTAGGAATTTGCCGGGTTCAAACATAAGGGTCAGTTCTCTGCCGTATTCCTTACAGAATTCTGCAAAACGTGTGCTCAGCTTTTCACCAAGTTCTTCTACATCGGTTTCAATATCATCGGCTTTGTACGGTACTTTGAAACCGCTGCCGAGGTCGATGTATTTCAGGTTGGGAAATTTACGTGCCGCTTCGAACAAAATTTCGGCGCCCCTGATGAACACATCAACATCAAGAATGTCGCTGCCGGTGTGCATGTGTAAACCATCTACCATAAGTCCCTGGCTTTCCACAACACGCAAGGCATGCGGCAGTTGGTGGATGCTGATGCCGAATTTGGAATCGATGTGACCAACGCTGATTTTTTCGTTGCCGCCAGCCATAAGGTGCGGATTGATGCGCACACAAACAGGTATGTCTTTGTGCTTCAGCCCCCAGTTTTCAAGCATCGGAATGGCGTCGATGTTGATTTTTACGCCAAGTTTTACGGCTTCGTCAAACTCATCGAAGCCGGCAAAATTGGGTGTGTAAAGGATGTCTTCAGCGTTGAAACCGGCCATGATGCCGAGTTGTACTTCCTGGATGGAAACACAGTCGAGACCTGCGCCCCATTCGCGGAAAAGACGCATCACTGCAAGGTTGGAAAGCGCCTTGCAGGCATAGTGGATGTGAACTTTCGGATAGGTGAAGGCTTTGGTGATGCGTTCATACTGACGATGCATGGTGCCGGCTTCATACACATAAAGTGGTGTGCCGTACGTTTTGCAAAGTTGCAGCGGGTCGATGCCGCCTTCAAGCTGGTATTTTCCGTTTACAAGTTCCAATCCTAGTGTGTGTTTGTTGTTTAAAACACAAAAGTACACCCGAACTGCGAAATTCGTTCCCCCACACGCCTAAATTACATGATATTGCATCTTAGATGGCATACGCTGACCAGGTTAACCTTTGAAGTTGTGACTGAAACTACGCTGTTGGAAAGACTGAGGGAGAACGACCGCATGGCACAAAAGTGGCTGTACGAGCGCTATTCGCCTCTGTTTTTTTCAGTTTGCAAACGGTATTTGTCGAGCAGAGAAGATGCAGAAGAAGCACTGGTGAGCGGTTTTTACAAGATTTTTTCCCAAATAGATGCCTACAACGGAACAGGCAGCTTTGAAGGGTGGATGCGCCGTGTAGTCGTCAATGAGGCATTGATGTTGCTGCGCAAAAAACAACCGCTGTCGTTTCCAGGTGACGAATTTTTGAGCCTGCACGAACAACAAGACGGATTTTCCGTGGAAGCAGCCATGTCCGCTGCCGAAATCCTCGAATGGCTTGCCAAACTACCCAATGGCTACCGAACGGTTTTCAACCTATATGTCTTGGAAGGTTACAAACACCAGGAAATAGCAGACATGCTCGGCATCAGCATCAATACCAGCAAATCGCAATTGATACTTGCCAAAGAAAAATTGAAAAATCTTTTAAAAACCAAAGGATATTAGAACGGGCAACCGAACCAAACCACAGCAACATGCCTGATTTGTTCGATTTTTTTAAGGAAAATGAGTCCAAACTCCACGAGCGCCCTCCTGAAAAGGTGTGGAACAAACTGGAAGCACGCCTCGACAAAAAACGCCGTCCCAAAAGACGGGGCATCCCTTTTGTGCAAACCGGTGTTGTTTTGCTTGCCATTTTCCTGCTTTTGCTCTCCGCAATCGTAGTTTGGTACTTTGTACGCAAGCTTGGTCATTGAATCAGCCGTAATTTCCATACCTTTCGCCGGTTAAAAAAAAGGTTGTTGACCACCCGTCATCGGGTAAAGTCGTCCATAAAAAATCCATGGCTAAATCCGGCAAACCCACACCCAAACACCAGGCACCCAAACCCACTACGGCTGCCATTACCGCACCCAAAATCCTTCAGGACCATCTGGCACGGCCTGCAACGGACCCTCCCTCCACACCCGATTGGCTTCCCAAAGCTTTTTGGGGGCTGGCCATTGTGTCGTTGTTGTTGTACGTCGGACTTTCGTTCGGTTCGGGCATCAACGCCGACGATAAGTTTCAGGTGGATTATTCCCAAAAACTCGTCAGCTATTACGCGACCTTTGGAAAGGATACGTCCGCGCTCCTTGTTCCCGACGGCAACATGCACCTCTACGGTGGTTTTTTTGAAGTTGTCACTGGTTTTGTAAACAAAGTAGCCGGCAATGTGCCCAATGATCTGGCTTACCACCACGTGCGGCACGCTTCCAGCGCCATCCTCGGATGGGTAGCATTGTTGTGCGCAGCCTTGCTTGCCCGACTGATCGCAGGTTGGCAGGCAGGTTTCATCGCCTTGCTTATCCTGACGCTTTCACCCCGTTTTCTGGGCGATTCGATGATGAATCCCAAAGACATCCCTTTTGCCGCAGGCTACATGATGGCCTTGTACAACCTGGCAGCGGTACTTAACCGCATGCCCAAGCCAGGAAAATGGAATTTGATTGGACTGGCGTTGGGACTGGGCATCGGACTGGCCATGCGTGCGGGAGGACTGCTTACCTTCGTCTATGCGTTCATGTTTACAGGCTTGCATTTTTATTTGAAAAATGGCGGGTTCGCTGCATTTACAAACAACAAACTGCTCGGAAGGTACGCCCTGGTGCTGTTGGGTACAAGTGTCGTAGGATATGTCATCGCTTTGCTGTTTTGGCCATATGCCCTGCAAAGTCCGTTGCAAAATCCGCTTACCGCTTTGTCCAAATTTTCCGTCTTGGAAGTTAAGATCCGTGTTTTGTTTGAAGGTTCCAATGTGATGTCGAATACTACGCCGTGGTATTACCCGGTAAAGTGGATCGCCTACACCATACCGCTTGCCGCGCTTGCCGGATTTGTGGGCAGTGTGGTACTGTTGCCGAGGTTGCTCAAACGGTACAACCCACTTTGGGTGTTTATGGTACTGTTTACGGCTGTTTTTCCTGTTGCATACATCATTTACAAAGATTCTGTGATCCACGACGGGTGGCGTCACCTCACGTTTGTGTATCCGTCGCTGGTGGTGGCGGCTGCTTTGTTTTGGAACGAGCTGGTCCAATATTTTTCCGAAAAAAAGGCATTGCAATACGCAACCTATGGCGTTTTGGGCCTGGGTTTGCTCGATCCTGCAGCATTTATAGCCACCAACCCTAAATTCCCATACGTCTATTTCAATCCAATTTCCGGTGGCATCAAAGGGGCGTATGGGGAGTTTGAAACAGACTATTGGGGCGTGAGTGTGCGCCAGGGCATCGAGTGGATGGAACAGCAGGGCATCCTGAAATCCGACATGACCGAAACGGTGGTTATTGCCACCAACATGTTTTATTCCACGGCACGCCTTACGGCAAAATACGGCGACAAGGTTAAAGTCAAATACCTTAAATGGGAAAAACGCTGCGACGACGCCTGGGATTACGGTTTGTACCCCACGCGTTTCCTCTCCGGTGCGACCCTGGATAAGGGCATGTGGCCACCGGACAATGCGGTACACATGGTTGAAGCCTCGGGTGTACCACTGCTCGCAGTGCTCAAAGACAACGGCCGCAACTGCTCGCTCGGTATTGCCTATTTGAAAGTGGGTGATTTTGAGGGTGCCATTGTTAAACTGAAGGCCGAACTGGAAAATGTACCCGATAATGAACTGGCCTGGGGCAGTCTGGCACAGGCATACCTCAACAGCGGGCAACTCGATGAAGGCAAAGCTGCCGCAGAAAAATGTCTTGAGATTTGTCCCGACGATGCCCAGGCGCTCAATACAATTGGGTTGTATTGGATCAACAAAGAAGACATTCCCAAAGCCAAAGATCAGTTTGCCACCAACGTCAAACGCGATCCTTCCAATGCCACCGCCTGGTACTACCTGGGATTGTTGTCGCAGGCCGAAAGCGACAATGTCACAGCGCTCAATTACCTGATGAAAGCCATTCAGGCGTCGCCAGGTTTCAAACCGGCATACGAAACCTCGGCACAAATTTACGATCAGATGGGCGAGACGGCACGGGCACGTCAGTTCCGCGATGCCATTGCTAAAATCAAATAAGGCGCTCTTTTTCGATGAATTTCAAACACATGTTCCCCAGTTTTCGCAACCGCTACAATTTTGTGCGCGAAAAACTGAAAACGTACGGCGCTCAACAGGTTTTCGAAAAAGGACTGAACCTGGGCACCGGCGAAGGCGATTACGACTGTATGGTAGCTGCTTATTGCCAATCGCTTACTGGTTGCGACATCAACGAAGACGACCTGCTTCATGCCCAAACCTTGAACAATGGCGTGTTGAACCTTCACTACGAGGTGAACAACGCCCTCGATTTGTCGTACCCTGATGCTCATTTTGACTTGGTGGTTTCCAGTGAAGTCATCGAACACGTGGGGAAACCCGACGTGATGATGATGGAGATCGGACGTGTTTTGAAACCCGGCGGACTGGCAATCATGACATTTCCAAGCCGCGAATTTCCCATTACGTACGATCCAATCAACCGCATCTGGCAACTTTTCAAAAGCGACGGCAGCCGCGAATACGCCATTTCTCAGGGTGCCTACGCCTTTGGTCACGAATACCTTATTGGCTCCGACGATTTTAAAAAATGGGCGGAAAAAGCGGGGTTGGAAATCCTGGAGTTTCAACCTTTGAGCGGCGCCCTCGTGGGTTTGGTGGAAATGTACTGGACTGGACTGGCGCAGCGGATTTTCAAAAAAAATGCAACCAACCTCACCGAAACCCAGGAAAACGCACTTACGGTAAGGCCAAATTCCAGCAAAGAACCTTCGATGGTTTTCCTGACCGATGTTTTTTTGTGGAAGGATCGGGTTTTGATGCTGGGTTCGAAAAGCAGCGTGGGCAAAGGCGTGGTACTGAGAAAGCGATGATTGTTAATTGAATATTTATCGGCGTGTGCCATTGAATGCACCCGCTTCGCTCCCGGGCAGTCACCGGGTGACTGCCTGAGCTTGA
>Ga0209181_10010614_pt1 | contig 11937 bp, 12 predicted proteins | sample MAT05_FD_187208 | JGI IMG/M metagenome (GOLD analysis project Ga0209181, IMG submission 187208) | Freshwater microbial communities from Lake Fryxell liftoff mats and glacier meltwater in Antarctica - MAT-05 (SPAdes) (version 2) | ecosystem: Environmental > Aquatic > Freshwater > Ice > Liftoff... | reverse complement strand
TCGACAGTGTGCGCTTGATTTGATTCTGCGATTTCATGCCGACTATTGTGCAAAAGGTGAGTAGTAAAAGTCCAGTCAAATATTACGGGTAAATAGCAGTCCTAGCCGAACCGGTCAACCCTTCGGACTCGCCCAATCCGCAACCGCTCACGCCGCCCATCGCCATCGCCGTAACAGATTTGTCCTTCGGCTTCCAGCCCGCCGCCCCAATACTCCGGATCGACTCGCTAACCCTGAACTCCGGCGAAATCCTGGCCGTCATCGGTCCCTCCGGCAGCGGCAAGACTACGCTAGGCCGCCTCCTGCTCCGCCAATTCGATCCCCAGCATGGCTCCATTCGCTATAACGGCGTTCGCCTGCCGGAACTACATCTCCGCTCTTTACGGGGAGCCATCGCGTTCTGCCCGCAGGCGCCTTTGTTCTTCAGCGGAACACTGCGCGACAATCTCCGTACCGCCCGCCCTGGGGCTACTTCCAACGAAATCTGGGATGCGCTTCGCCTGGCCGCGCTCCAGCCTGTGGTCGCGGCCCTGGAACTCGGTCTTGATGAACCCATCGGCCCCACTGCTGGCCGGCTTTCCGCGGGCGAACGGCAGCGCCTGGCGCTGGCCCGCGCCCTGCTGCAAGACGCCGCCATTTTGATTCTGGATGAAGCAACCTCCGCCCTCGATCCCGCCACCGAAATGCAGGTGATGGACAACCTCCGCGAGAACCTCGGGAATAAAGCCTGTCTCTTCATCACCCATCGCACTGCGCCACTTGCATACGCCAACCGCGTTATTGCCATTCGTGACGGCTGCATTGAACCGTTGTCCGGCACGGAACGACAGGCAGGAGATCGTCAACTCCCCGCCCCGGCGAGCTAACTTATTCTTGGGTCGGGTGTCATCAAAACTGGATATTTTGAGTCTTACGTTGCAGACCACTCCCATTTGAGATGGCAAGACTGCGGCTGGGTTCTCCTGGGATGACACGGGACCGGCAAGCGAATTTACAAACCGATGAAAGACATGAGGTTCGATATGAGAATCCCCAGCCTATGCTCTGCTTCCGGCCAGCCGACTCTAAACGATGTCGCCCTGGAAACTTTCGCCTCCGCCAGCGCTGCGGTCAACGATGACCGGGCTGTGCCTGTCACATCTGAACAGGATGCGATGCTCTTCCTCACCCGAAAGCCGGCTCGCTGGTCGCGGAATGGAAGGCAGTGTTGACCCATGTATCATTCACCTGCATTGATAGAACTGGGCAAACCGTCGGCTGGCTTCATGGGCGACTCCGATTGGCGTCTCAAACGGGTACTCGAACTGACGGCCGGCACGAGTGATTCACGACTCACCTTGAACGAGTTTTCTCAGCAGCTCGGCATTTCTCCTGGTCAGCTTAGCCGCCTGTTTGTTCGCGTTACGGGGCAACGGTTCCGCAACTTCGCCATGGCTCACCGATTGCTTCAATCTTCCCGGCTGCTGCTCGACACCGGGAAACAGGTCAAACAGATTGCCGCCGAACTCGGCTACGGCCACAGTCGCGATTTCTGCCATCGTTTCAAAGCGGTCTTTGGCATGACGCCGAAGGAGTTCCGCGAGCGGGCCAAGGCGGAGCGGGCATTGCATAAGGATGGCGGGGAGCCCGCTATTACCGAGAATGAAGTAAAGAGGAACAATTCATGATCATCCGTTCATCGTCCGTGGTTGCGGCACTTCTGGCATTAACTCTGCTGGTTCCGGCCGCTGCGGCGCCCGCCGCCAAGAATTTGATGGTCAAAGCTCCTCCGGTCAAGCTGGAGGCTGTGGCATCATCGATGCCGATATGGTTTGAGCCTAACCAGGGGCAGGTGGGCGGGCGGACGGAGTGGACGGCGCGGGCGGCGGGGGCGTGGCTGTTCTTGACGTCGAACGAGGTGGTGTATGCGCTGCCGCCGGAGGGGAAGTTCGATCCTGCGAAGACGCGCGGGGTACCGAACTTCAAGACGACTAACGTGCACATGCGGTTGGTGGGTGGGAAGCGGGTGAAGGGGCGGGGAGAGGAGGGGATGGAAAGTTACTCGAACTATTTTGTGGGGAAGAATGAGGACGAGTGGTTTACGGGGGTGCCGCATTTTGGGCGGGTGCGGTATGAGGGCGTGTATGCGGGTATTGACTTGGTTTATTATTCGGTGGGGAAGAATGTGGAGTTCGACTTTTTAGTGGAGCCAGGGGGCGATCCGGGCCAGATTGAATTGGGGTTTGACGGGGTGACGGGGGTGCAGGTTGATCAGGGCGGGGATTTGGTTGTTTCGGCAGGTGGGAAGTCGTTTCGGCAGCACCGGCCGCGGGTGTTTCAGGGGTCGGAGGAGATAGAGGCCTCTTATCGGTTGACGGAACGGGGGAACGTGGTTTTGGACGTGGGGGAGTATGACCGGTTGATCTCGCTACGCGTGGATCCGGTGTTGGACTTTGCGACCTACCTAGGGGGGCCAGGGGAGGACGCGATCTGGGGAATTGCTATCGCACCAGACGGCAATCCCGTGCTAATAGGAAGTACGCAATCGCCGCAGTCACCAACGCTTGACCCCTTTCAGCAGCCGTCAATTGTTGCGCTTGCCCCGATTGTGCTAAAAATGGCTGCCGACGGCCAGCGGGCGATCTTTTACAGCATCCTTGGAAGTGGATTTAGTAGTGGGAGGACTATCGCTGTCGATCTGGATGGGTCGATCGTGGTTGGCGGAATTACAAGATCGGCGGATTTCCCCCTAAAGCAGCCGCTCCAGTCCGAATTTAGAGCTATTTGGGATAACGGCTTCGTCACTAGGCTATCAGCTGACAGCAGATCGTTGGTGCATTCTAGTTACCTGGGTGGATCATACTCCGACAGTATCAGCGCGGTAACACTCGATGACTCAGGGAACGCGTATTTCGTCGGCCAAACGTCGAGTAGCGACTTTCCGACGGTGAATCCGATCCAAGGACGGCATGCTGGTGGAATCGACGACGGGATCATATCCAAGGTTGGTAAGACAGGGACGTTGCTTTTTTCGACTTTTCTAGGCGGCACTGGCGCAGATCTTCTCTCAGACATTCGATGGCGGAGTGACGGGTCGCTGATTATTGTTGGATATTCGAATCGGCCTGATTTCCCGCTGAAGGACCCTATCCAAACTCAAACAACTTCCAGAACCGGTTATCCAAACGCCGTCCTCGCAATTATCGACCAGGCGAAAGAGCGCTTGACCTATTCGACGTTTTTCGGAGGAACCGCCACGGCCAGCGCGTCTCGTGTGGCTGTGGATTCCCGAGGCCGGATAATCGTGCTTGGAACTGTCGGGGAGCGCACTTTCCTACTTAAAAATCCGCTCTACGATGGGCCGGCCGATGAGTCAAACAATGGATTTCTCACACAGTTTTCCCCGGATGGTAAGAATATTGAATTGTCAACATTCCTTCCTGGCGCTATACCAACTGGGATTTGTATTGATGAGAATACCGGCATTTATATTGGAGGGATCGCGACATCTACTTTTCCACTAAAGAACTCGATACAAGAATTCCGAGGAGGAGGTATTCTGAATAGCGATCATTTTGTCATGAGAATAGCTCCGGAGGCGCGGGCTGTAAGTTATTCGACGGTGATCGGCGGCAGAGGCAATGAAAATGGACTTCGTGTCGCTTGCGATGGTGTCGGACGAATCTATTTTGCTGGTCAAACTGTCTCAACCGACTATCCGTCTAGAATGGCTTACCAAAGAGGATTCGGTGGTGCTGCCGACGGCGTCTATGGGCGAATGTCAGATAACTCTGTTCCCCCGCTGGCGCCGTTTACAGTCTCGCCGAGTAACCTTACGTTTCGATATGTTCAGAACGATGCCACCCCTCCTCCGCCAGTTAGTATCGCGGTTTATGGTCTAACTCAGACTGTTACTGTTCAAGCATCAGAAACCTGGGTACGAGTTTCGGCCAATTCGCTGACTACGTCAGGAACATTTCAAGTATCGATCGATCCCACGACGTTGCGTCCAGGTTCGTCGCAAGCAACGGTCACTATCGCGCCGACTATGGGGGTTTCGGCCAGTATCCTCGTAACGGTGAACACTCTCGCCCCCGCGCCGCTTATAAGTAGTGTAGAGCCATCTCATTTAGGCATCGGTTCGGCGGACACGGAGATTACTCTCCACGGCAGCGGGTTTACGAATCAGACGGCCGTGATGCTGGACACCAATCCATGGATTTTGTCGGCAGTCCGGATTGTAGACGCCTCGACGATCCGATTCGTGATGCCGAGATCATATTTTGCCGCGGAGAATAACTTTTCCATTACAGTGAAGAATGCCGATTCTGCCATATCCAAAGCCATGGGTCTATCGGTGGGGCTGCCTGCACCTGCGATTGGGGATGGCGGTATTGTTAGCGCCGCGAGTTTCGCAGGACTCGTATTATCTCCGGGCGAGATCATAACCATTTTTGGAGAGAATTTTGAGTCGGACATGCGAGTGTTGTTCAACGGCATTCCCGCCGCGCCAATTTACATCGCTCATAACCAGCTGAGTGTGACTGTGCCATACACAATCGCAGGTGCACGAACTACGCAGGTTGTCGTCGAAGCGTTTCCCGGAAGGCGTTCTGTTCCCGTGCAAATTTCCGTCTGGCCAGCCCGACCGGGGTTGTTTACAGTGAATTCTTCGGGCAGGGGGCCGGGGGCGATACTGAATCAAGACGGTTCGGTGAATTCTTCGTCCAATCCTGCAGCTCGCGGGACAGTCATTGTACTCTACGGTACGGGCGGAGGACCGTTGGCGCAGGATCGGTTAGAGTTGCCCGTAAGTGTCTTCATTGACGGAATCGATTGCCAAGTACTATACGCCGGCGTTGCACCGGGTCTAGCGAGCGGTGCAATTCAGATCAATGTCCGAGTGCCGACTTCTGCGGTGAACGGTGCAGTCATCTTGCGTGTGGGGGAACGGGAGAGTCAAGAGGATGTTACCTTTGCGTTGAAGTAGCAATCGGCTCAGTGCCAGCAACATCATCTTCAAGCAAATGGTTGTGGTTGAGACGCAATCCGATTGCATTGAGCAAGAATACGATTTGGTTTGTCAAGGAATTAATTCTGTCTGGCAGCGGCATCATTCCCGCATGCCCTTTGTTCGGCCGATAGTCGAGGAGTATCGGTCGAGTCGAGGAGGTAGCGGCCTGCAATCGGGCAACCATCTTTCGAGCGTGCATCGGGTCACAACGGGTATCCGCTTCCCCTGAAAGGAACAGGGCAGCCGGATAAGGAACTCCTTCACGAATTCTCTGGTAAGGCGAATAGCGCCGAATCACTTCGGCGTCCTCCGGTACGTCAGGTGATCCGTATTCTGGCAGCCCAATCGCACCGCCCGCGAATCGATGATAATTCATCATGTCCAGCAATGGACCCGAGCAGATGACCGCACCGAAAAGTTCGGGGCACTGCGTCATTGCGACCCCGACAAGAAGCCCTGCGTTAGACCCACCCGCAATGGCAAGTTGCCTCGTAGTGGTGTAGCCGGTTTCAATCAGCCACTCAGCCGCGGTGACAAAATCCCGAAAGCTGTTTTCCTTTTGATGCAACATGCCTGCTTCATGCCACTCACGCCCTAGCTCTCCCCCGCCACGGATTCCTGCATGCACATAAATACCGCCCATTGACAGCCAGAGCGTGCTGCGATTTGTATAGCGCATGGTGTCAACCAAACCAAATCCACCGTATGCTGTTAATATCGCTGGAGCCGGAGCGGTGCACGGTAGATCTTTCCTACGCGAGATTCGAATGGGAACCTGCGTTCCATCGAACGAGGAGAACCACGTCGTCGTGGTCTCTACTGGAAATGAAGTCGAGCGACTGTACGGGCGGAAATGAACGTGCGCACGTTGGGTTTGCGTGTCGAGCTTGAAAATACTCGGTGGTAGGCAGACCGTGCTCGCCTCGACGTAGGCGTATCGCTCCTCAGCAACGCTTCGAATATCCTCGATAGTTCCATCCGCCGGCAATCCGGACACCGGAACCGGCTCTCCAGTCAGCGAAAATGCTTTCACTTCCGTTGTCCACGGTGTGGTCCCATATACCAGGAGGATCAGGTCACCTGCCAGGTTCATCATCCGAATTGGATGCCGTGATTCGGGAATTAGTATGTATGGCCCGCTGAATTCAGTTCCATTGAGATAGTACACTAGGACGCGTTGATTTGGAGCATCCCAATCGGTTAGCAAGAGCAGGCGCTCGCCACTCAGGGAGAATCGAGCGCGGTACGGTTGGTCTTTCCAGATAGTCCGAATGGATGCTCCTGGGCTTGTGGATAGAATTTGATAAGTGAACTGGTTGCGATGGGACACGCTCCGCACGCAGAGTACCATGTATCGGCCGCCGTGTAAGCACGTGAGCGAAACTGTTCTCAACTCGGTGCCTGGCACATTCAGTTCGTGGATAACCGTTGGGGCCGACCCCTTGTCGGTGAGGCCCTGATTCAGGAGTCGGAGACTAGAGCCGCCTGACTCAAAATAATAGTAGGAGCGAAGGTCAAGGTTTAACGCCGTTCGGAAATCTTGGCTGGCAGGGATCCTGACTGGGAGTGAACTGTTGTTGCGGAGTTCGCGAATCTCAAGCTCCACTTCATCACGACCGTCGACCCTCCAAGTAACCGCGACACGCTCTTCATCCGGGGATATCCAAATAGGATTCGGTGTGAGGTGAGCCCTCCCCCGACGCGTAGGCTGAGCAATCAGTTTAGGTGATGCTCCAACTCCATCAATCCAGTAAGTGGATGCGAGCGGCTCGCCGGCTGCTCGAAAGTTAAATACCGAGGACCGTCCTATGGCAAAGGGTAGGTCCATGGCTGGCGTGGACAGAAGCTCCGTCACAAGCGTCTCTACTGAGTGTCTGCTTGAGTGTGTTGATAATTCCATGCTCAGCGTGCGCTGTTGTCGTAAGTGCCATTGGCGAGTAACATCGCTAATGCCGTTTTCTAGAGAAGCGTTTTCGTCGTCGGTATCCATTGAATTTCCTTTGGCTAAATCAACATAGGAGATCCCCCACGCTTTGCCGGCGGGCCGCCGCAGTTTGAATTTCCGGGAGTATGTTTCGCTACCGTAGAATTCCATCGTCCAGCGCACCCGCGCTCGGGATTGTTACGCGATTTAGGAATTTCTCGGGGCTGCGTTCTTCGCGATGGCGGTCCGAGTCTTGTTGAGGGGCCAGCAAGCGTAATGGCTCCGGCTCTGCCGGAGGATCATAGGTTCCACTAGGAGCCAAGCGGCTCCTAGTGGAACTTGCAGGCTTACTCGTCGATTTCGCCAGGGCAATAGCCGTTTGCAGCCGTACAACCAACCTGATTGTCCGATCCGATCGGATTCTTGTAGATTCCAACGGTCAGAACGTAGTCTAATGCCAATCCAAGATTGGCAAGGCGCGGCACTTCGTATCGCATGATTTCACCTCCTTTCTTTCGATAGGGTAAATGGAGCCATCCTACTCGTCGCTTTCCGACACGCTGCAGTTGAACTCATTTACTTCGCACTGATTGTCGCCGCCGGGATTAATCTTCTTGCCGTTATCCCGGAGGACTAAATTAGTGGCCGTGCCGAGCACGGACAGTTCAGGTTTCAGATTTGTCATATTCTCACCTCCTTTCCTCGCAAGAGGGGTGTGGTCTCCCCGCTCGATTGAGCTTTTCGCATCGTGGTCCACCACCTCAGCCACAATGCAATCCTGAGAAGGCCTAGGATGAGGCTTACTGGATAGATACCGCGCTTGACTTCCTGAATCGCGATTTCCAGTCGCGCCATATCGACTATCCCGTACTCGGAAGTGAGCGTGGACCGCAATCCCGTGTCCAGCAAATTCGTGTTAGCGAGGAAGCGCCGGTAGAGTGCTGCATCGGGACTACGCTTGGATCGCCGGATGAGTAGTTTCGGCGGCAACAAAGATCGGAACGCTCTTCGCTGTAGAGAGCGTGGACTGCCAGCCAGCGCAATCTGATCCATCGGAATTGCGAACAGATAGGCCACAAGTCTACGGTCCAACATCGGATATGTAGGCACCATCGGCCCGATGCGTCTCCACGTACACGCTGAGATTCGATTGACGATAGAAGAGAGCGCCGCACTGCGGGCCTGCTGACTATAGGTCTCAAATCCGAACGGGTCTGAATCCTGATGAAGGCGAGTTCTAAAACTATTCCGCCGCTTGAAGTCATCAGTAAGCACGGATCCGACATGATTTAGCGGCGAGTTGGATTCCAGCCGTGCAGCCAATCGGTTCGGAAGGAAACTCAATAGCACGTCCGACGCGACCCTGCACTGTGTGCACTTCGAGGATAGACTCCATCGGAGCAGGGCTGTTCGAACCGGGCGCCATGATCGCTGCTGCAGCAGGTCGCGGATTTGAAGTACGCCGCCTACGGCGTTTCCGAAAAGTTCATCCCCGCCTTCACCGCTAAGTTGTACCCGCGCACCAGCTTCTTGCATGGCCCGTCGGACGGCTTTCTGGCTCGTTGCGAAGACATCGATGGCTGACGGCGAAGCTGGTTCATACCCAAGTTCTGGCGCTGTAAGAGCGGGATAATCACTCTCTGAAATCCGGTGGGATGGCAATCCGAGCCATTCTTCCATCATGCCGATATATTCCGATTCGTCAGAGGCGGGTGTGTCGCTGTAGACAGATGAAAGCGTCTCCAATTCTACTGATGGTCCGGCGTTGCGGGCAAGGTGGGCAGCCATGGCGGTTACGGTCGAAGAGTCCAGTCCGCCGCTGAGATGGGAGAAGACCTTTCCTACACACCTAAGACGGCAGGCGATGGATTGCTTCAGCAGGTGGCGGAGGTGATATTCGTATTCGGCGTCGTTCCGGTAGCGTATGACGGTGCGCGTATCGAAGTATGTGTGACGTTGCGAGGTCAGCGACTTGAGGCCGCAGCGGACGAAGTGGCCAGGCTCGACGGCGCGAATCTCACAGTAAGGAGTTTCCGTGAGTTCTGGACCGCGGCCGAGAGCTCCTGCGATCCAACCTTCGTCGATGTTCAGGCATAGTCCATGTTCGTTGGCCATCGCGACGACGGCTTCCAGTTCCGAGGACCAGAGGACAAGGCGCGGGGTGATGTAGTAGAAGAGCGGTCCGGCGCCGGTGTAATCGCGGGCAAGAGTGAGTTCGCGCGCAGAGGGGTCCCAAACGGCCATCGCCCACTCACCAAGCAGACGGGAGAAAGCCTCGGCACCCCAGCGGGCGAAGGCGGCATGAGCATAAGCGGCGTCCGACAGGTTTGTCGGTGGCGCATCGCGGAGTTGCAGCGCAAGATCTTCTCGATTGTCGATTCGGCCGTCCCAGGTTGTGACTAGGCCGCGTGCATCGGCGTGTGGCGAACGTTCTTCGAACGACTCCGGGGTGACGCGGTAGATACGGTGGGCGAAGCTGACGTTGTCGGCCACGTAGGTGTCTCCTCCTTCCGGACCAAGACGGTCGAGGAATGGAAGGCAGATTTCGAGTTCCGACGGGTGTGACGGCGCACCGTCGCGATGGAAGATGCCGGCGTGGGCGCTCATGCAACCTGCTCCGCAACGGCTGGGTGTTCCACGGCCTTCTCGGCGAGAAGGATATCGACCATCTTGCGGAGACCATTGACCATCTCCCAAAAGTCGTCCCCTTGCGGAACGCAGAGAAGGAAGCGGTGTTTTCCATTCCGATCAAGAAGCAGGAATTGTGGCAAAGCGAAGCCGGACATCGGCACGTTGAGGAAGTCCGCAACTAGGCGGCGGGGCGCAGCACCGATGGGAATGAGGAATGGCGCGTATTCGCGCAGCTTCTCGTCCCGTTCCAGATCGACGATGCAGCCGGCGGACATGATATGAGTGGGGCCGATTTCAAGGAGCAATTGATCCACAAGCTCGAGAGATCGACCGGTGTGGCATGCAGCCTTGCTGATGAACGCGATGACAGTAACCCGGCCGATAAACTCCGAAATAGTGAAAGGCTTACCTTCGCGCGGAGAGATGATGAGGTCTTTTTCCATGATTGGTTCCTTTAGTTCCAGCGGTCGATTTGCATGTAGGCTTCGCCGACGCGGCGACGCTCATTGGCGGGGATGCGGTCCACTTCAACCCAGGCGTGGGATTTGAAGGGAAATTGCTGAACGCCGATGACCACCTCCGCCGCGATGCCGGCCCGGCGCAGGAGCCGGGCAAGGACGGTGGAACGCTGCAGGCAGGCCGGAGATTTCCAATACCAGACGCAGGCGAGGTCGACGGCGGCAACCCACTCTGCTTGGACATTAGGCGCCGGTTCGACCGGGCGCCGCTCACCGACCCATTTCGCCAAGACTTTGTAGCCGCGGGCGCGGACCACGTAATCGAATAGCAGGAGTTCGCCGAGGGCACACCAGATGTAAGCGGTTCGGGTCTCAGGAATCTGTTGTTCGGCAATGCGGGCGAGGGCTTCGTCGGCGGTCATCGCGTCGTCAGCTCCAGGGGTTTCATATTCTCGATGAAGGAGGTGTCGCGTTCGATTACCGGTTGACCCTTCTCCCACCGAGAGGGGCAAAGGGCGTCGGTCTGCAGAGCGTCGAGGATGCGCAGGAATTCCTTCGGGTTTCGTCCGACAGAGAAGTCGTTTACCGAGGCGTGGCGAATTACCTGGCCGGGATCGACGAGAAAGGTTCCACGGGCAGCGACGCCCTCGCGAGAATCGAGAATTCCGAGGGCTGTTGTGAGCTCGCGTTTGACGTCGGAGAGAAAGGGAACGGCAAGGACTTCGGGGCCGATGCCGTACATGGCCCAGGCGAGATGGACAAATTCTGAATCGATGCTGCCGCCGAGAACGACACAATCGCGGTCGGCGAAGTCTGGAGCCAAATCGCCGAAGGCCAATAGTTCGGTGGCGCAGATCGGCGTGAAGTCTTTGGGCCAGAAGAAGTACAGAACCCATTTCCCTGGATAGGAATCGTGGGCAACGGGCTGAAATGCCGTCTGCGGTTTGCGGTTCACGCAGGCGGTGAGTCGAAAGTCCGGAAAACGTTCTCCAACGCTCAACATAGTGGTTCTCTTTCCGATGGAGCCGTAGCGGAAGCCGGATGTTCTTCGCAACACGGAGCCGGCGACGACCAACAGACTGGCGGATTGAAATGGAAATACGGTGCCATGTCAAGCGAGAGTATGCGCCGGAAAAGAGCTGGAAATCTAGGGAAAAGAATGCGGAGAATGCGGCAAAAGTCGGAGAATGCGGCCTGATGTGGCCCCAGCGGAGAGAGACTTGGGGAACAGTGCTTCTTTTTCCAGGCCTCGTGTCATCAAATCCAGATAATTTGAGTCACACGTTAGGCTACCGCTGTCGAGCGGTACAGCGGCCGCTGAGTTTCGCGGGCCGACGCGGGACCAGAGGACGTACTTAGCGAACCCGCGCAAAAGGGACACCGACGTGGATCGGTTGAAAGGAATGTTGTCACTTGGGCCACGCCCGTCCGTTGCGCTTTTCTACAACTTGACGAAACGAATGAGGTCCGATTATGCGATTCCGATTACCATCCTTTTCTTTTTCATCCGGCCAACCATCAAACAACGGCGCCGCCCTGGAACCGGTCGATTCAGCCCGCGCCGTGGTGAATGACGATGGCGCCATTCTCATCGACTCTGAACAAGGCATTATGTTTTCGCTGAATCCGACGGGCGGACTCATCTGGGCCGGGCTCAAGGGAAATCTGACCAAGGCGGCCATCTCGCAACGCCTCTCTCAGGAATTTGGCGTCCCAGAAGCGCAGGCGGGGCAGGATGTCGAGGAATTTCTGGTTATCCTCGAAAAGAACAAGCTGGTGCGCCGCGCATTGAATGGAAAGTAGCGGTCCGCCGGCAACCCGCCGTACAGCGCCATCTGTCGCCACGGATGCATGTGTCAGATTGACCGGCTACCTCCACGGGCCAATAATTCCGCAACTTCGCCCCCAGCAGCAATCTCGGCTGCCTTGGA
>Ga0209181_10010607_pt1 | contig 11943 bp, 8 predicted proteins | sample MAT05_FD_187208 | JGI IMG/M metagenome (GOLD analysis project Ga0209181, IMG submission 187208) | Freshwater microbial communities from Lake Fryxell liftoff mats and glacier meltwater in Antarctica - MAT-05 (SPAdes) (version 2) | ecosystem: Environmental > Aquatic > Freshwater > Ice > Liftoff... | reverse complement strand
GCCCGCCGGGCAGATCATCACCTTTGTCCCCGGCTCAACCAACGTGCTCGTCCGCGCGCCCAAACCGGTCGCGGATGTATCCGTGATCTCTAGCGGCATCACACCCACGCGCCCCTGGGCCCCGGTGAACACCGCCGTCACGCGCGACTCCACAATGTTCCGGGGCATCCGGCGGCGCTCCATGCGAAGCTGGTCGGTCTTGAAGCCCGTCGTAGGACGCTGCCCGATCATGTCCGTCGTCTTCAGTTGGCTCATGGCTTTCGCCTCCTTGCGATCAGCGGGCAGAACGCCCCGATTGCCTGGATCTTCATCGGCCCGAGAATCAGGTGAGTTGAGCGATGAGGCATCGTTCAGGCCGGCGCGTGCAAATCATCACCCTCCCATCACACACCGAGACACGGATCGTCGGCAAGTGTTAGGATCATCACATGTCCACGTCCACGCCATCGCACGACGAAGCAAACCCAGCCCGCGACGCGGGCGCGACGCCGCTCTCTCCCGCCGCTTCAACACCCTCCTCGCCCGAGACGCCCGACTTCCCGCAGATGGCCGGCGCCGACCCCATCGGCCCCAGCGCGATGCTCCAGGCGCCTTGGCGCCTGGAGTATCTACAAGCGCTCAGCGAGAGCGAGCAACGCGCCGAAGCGGACAAGCGCCCGAAACCCGCCGCCGGTTCGTTCTTGGAAGCCTATTGGTTGTCGCCCGCCAGCGACCCGAGCAACCACGTCATCGTTCGCACCGCCCACGGCATGGTGCTCCTCAACGCCTATCCCTACTCCAACGGCCACCTGCTGATCGCCCTGGGCGAGGCCCGCCCGCGCCTGATGGACTACTCCCCCGAGCAACGACGCCAACTCTGGATGTTGACGGACCTTGCCACCGACCTCGTCGAGCGCACGCTCCAATGCCAGGGCGTGAACATTGGCGTGAACCAAGGACGCGCGGCGGGCGCCGGCGTGCCGGGGCACTTGCACGTGCACGCCGTGCCACGTTGGGGCGGGGATACAAACTTCATGGGCGTGGTAGCGCGCGTGCGTGTCATCCCCAGCTCGCTGACCTCGATGCACGAGCGGTTTGAGGCAACGTGGACGACCGTCCGCTCAACGTGGGCGCCGCTGATCGCGGAGTGAATCGCAACACACGCGGCAGCGCGAACCGGCGATCGCGCCGCCGGGAACCTCGGGTTGATTTTGCCGCGTGGATCCGGTGAGCATCGCAACCGCGATCGCCCCCCGACCTTAGCGAAGGTCAAAGACCAGGATGTCGCTGTCGCCGCTTGTTCCGACGAGCGTGAGCTCGCGCGCGTCGGTAATCGCGGCACCGTCGCCCCGGCGATCCAGATATTGAATGCGGACACACTAGTCGTGGTCACAAGTATTTTTGAGCGCGGCGGCGAGGGGCCGAGGAGAGGGAGAGGCGAGAGGGCAAACTCGGGTGAAAGAGATCGAAGGACGGAGCAAGCACAACTTGGCAATCGTCGCGTATCGGGGCCAGCACATTCTCACGCCACGCCGAAGTCTCCGCCTATTGCCGAACCTCGCACCAGGGCATTCTGGCCCGGTTACTTCGGCACCACCGCCACCGGCTCGCCGCGGATCAACGCCAAGATCGCCGCCTTGTGCCAGCTTGAGAGCGACGGCTCGGCAAGCAATCGCGCCTCGCTCAGCCACACCGCCTCGTAGCCATGCTCGCAGCGGAACGGCCATGCCGGATCGGCCGGTTCACCCGCAAAGAACCACGCGATGAACCGCGCCTTGGATTCCAATCGCACCGCACGCCGAAGCCCAACGCTCCTGATCAAGCCCTCGTCCCACGTCAGCTCCTCGCGAAGCTCACGCGTGATGCACGCCTCTGGCGACTCGCCTTCCTCGCGCCCGCCGCCGAAGCACGTCAGCCTGCGCGGCTGGTGACTCGAGTGCGCCGGGCGCCGCTCGATCAAGTACCGCCCCGCGCGATCACGCAGGATCGCACAGCAATACTCCGGCGCATCAAGGTCAAAGGATGTCATGCGTCAACTGTCCACTCAGCACTCGCTGATCCCCACGCTCACGTGTACCGCCAGCCCGCCCTCGCTGGTTTCTTTGTACTTGGTCTGCATGTCCTGCGCGGTGGCCCACATCGTGGCGATCACCGAGTCGAGGCTTACGCGCGCCTTCGTCGGGTCGCTGTCCAGAGCGATGTTCGCCGCCGTGATCGCCTTCATCGCGCCCATCGTGTTCCGTTCGATACACGGCACCTGCACCAGCCCGCCGATCGGATCGCACGTCATCCCTAGATGATGCTCCATCGCGATCTCCGCGGCCATCAGCACCTGGCCCACGCTCCCGCCCAGCACCTGCGTCAGCCCCGCCGCGGCCATCGCGCTGCTCACGCCGATCTCCGCCTGACACCCGCCCATCGCCGCCGAGATCGTCGCGCCCTTCTTGAACAAACTGCCGATCTCCCCAGCGGTCAACATGAAATCAATGATCGCGCCCTCGCGTACATTCGTCGCCGGCAACACGCCTCGATACCTCGCCAGATCCAGAAAGCACCACGCGTACATCATCACCGCAGGGATCACCCCCGCGGCCCCGTTCGTCGGCGCCGTCACCACCCGCCCGAACGCCGCGTTCTCTTCGTTGACCGCGAGCGCAAACGTGCTCACCCAACGGAGCGTGCGCGAGAAATCGGTCGCGCTGGAGCGAATCGAGTCACACCAGCGCTCGATCTCGACATCCGCCTTCGTACGCCGGATCGAATGCGCGTCCTCAAACTCATGATTCTCTGTCGTGCGCGGGTTCATCGCTCGCGCTTCGGACGACGTGAGGCGGTCGTGAATGCCCTTGGCACGTCGAATGACGTTGAGCCCGCCGGGCAACACGCCGTCAGTGTGAGAGCCGCGATGAATGCACGCCAGCATGTTCTGCCAGATGAACAGGAGCCCGGAGGTGATGCTCTCATCGGGGTTCCAGGCGCGCTCGTTGGCGAGCATCATCTGCGGGATGCTGATGGCGTTATCGCGCGTGTGGCGAACGATGTCCTCGGCGCGCTCGGTGTGATACTTGAGCGCCACCGCGCGCGAGCCGGTCGCCCGCTCGTTCTCTTGAACGACGAACCCGCCGCCGACGCTGTAGTAGGTCTCGCTGACGCGCTGGCCGCTGACCAGCAGCGCCGTGAAGGTCATGGCGTTGGCATGAAACGGCAGCGCCTTGTCCAGATGAAACACCAGGTCGGCATCGCGATCAAACTCGATCTCGCGCCGCCCGCGCAGCAGCAACCTACCGGAGTAAATGACATGGCGCACGCGATCATGCAGGCCGTTGACATCGCAGGTGACGGGGTCTTCGCCGCCCAGGCCCAGGATGATGGCCAGATCGGTGCCGTGCCCGTGCCCGGTTTTGGCAAGCGAGCCAAAGAGCTCGGTACGTACGCGAAGGGTCTGTTCGAACTCGCCGGAATCGATCAGCCGCTGCAGGAACCGCTGCGCCGCGCGCCAAGGCCCCATCGTGTGCGACGACGAGGGCCCCACGCCGATCTTGAAAATGTCAAAGACGCTGATGGATTCCATGCACCATTGTTCGCGAGCCGAAGCGACCGTGTCGGCAATCTCGCGGAACGCCTTACACGCGCCGCAGCGCCATGATCGTCAGATCGTCCGCCGCCTGGCCCGCCTGAAACGCGTCAATCCGCGTCACCAGCTTGTCGCACAGCGCTCGCACCGGCTCCACGGCCATCGCGCCGGCCTCCGAGAGCAGCCTCGCATCACCGAACAGCTCACGCGTCGGCGACATCGCCTCTGTCAGTCCGTCGGTGTAGAGCAGCAGCGTTTCCCCCGGCGCCAGCGTTGCACTCTCTTGACGAATCTCGCCGATCTGATCCTCGGGCATCGCGCCCAGCAGCGGCGCCGTCGGCCCGGCCAGCAATCTCGCGCTTCGCCCACCGCACAGCACCAGAGGCGGCGGATGCCCCGCGTTCACATACACAAGCTCGCCCGTCTGCTCGGTGTACCGCGCGATCACCATTGTCACGAACAGGCTGTCCGGAGAGTCCGCCAGCAGCGCCGTGTTCACCCGACGCGCGATCTCCACGGGCTCCAGCCCCACCGCTGCAAAGTTGCGGACGATCGTGCGCGTCACCGCCATCAGCAGCGCCGCGGGCATGCCCTTGCCGCTGACGTCGGCGATGATGACGTGCAGCCGCTCACCAACGTAGAAGAAGTCGAAGAAATCGCCCGCCACCGTCCGCGCCGCGATGTTCACTGCGTGCAGCGCGAAACTCGCACGATCCGGAAACGGCGGGAACGTCCGCGGCAGCAGATCCGTCTGAATCTTGCGCGCGATCCGCAGCTCGCTCTCGATGCTCTCGCGTGCCGCGGTCTCCCGCTCTAGCGCCATCATCTGCTCGCTGAGCCGCGACACCATCGCGTTGAAGCCCGTCGTCAGCAGGGCCAGCTCGTCGCCGCGGCTCTCGGGCGGAACCGTCGCAGTCAGGTCTCCCCGCCCGACGCGATCCACCGCACGCGCCAGCTTCTCGATGGGGCGGCTGATCCGCAGGCTGAACACCGAGATCACGATCGCCACCAGCACGATGCCCGCCAGCAACACATACGCGCGGCGCTGCATGCTCGTGACAATCGGCTCCAGCACCAGCCGCTGCGGCACCGCCGTCACGAACGTCCAACCCGTGGATTCAATCGGCGCATGCACCAGCCACGAGCCCCACGCTTCCATCGATGGCGGCAGCAGCCCAATCGCTCCGTCCACTTCTTTCGCGCCCGCCGGCGCGCCAGCAGACTGCCTCAGCGCGTCCACCACCGTCACCTTCTGTATCGCCGACAGTCGCGGGCCAGTGTTCTCCAGCCGCTTGCCGATCCGGCTCGTATCGCGGCTGGACACAATCCGGTTCTCGCGATCGATCACCACGAATCCCGCCGGCCCGAACGCCGACGCGATCGTCCAATCCTCGGGCGCAACATCCACCGCACGGCGCGCCGCGCCCCCGCCGCCCGCCCCATCCGGACGATTGCCAACTTCGCGAAGTTCCGGGATTAGGATTGACTGAATCTCCTCCGCCGCGATCGCGTGGGCGATGACCCCGCGCGCCTGCTCGCCGTCCATCACCGGCGCCGTGTAGATGTAGAGAACTCCCGCGCCCATTGCCGGCACACTTAGCGGCCCGGACCACTGCCCCTTTCCAGCTCGTTCCGCTGCAAGCAGCCACTCCGCGTCGTCCCCCAGTTGCCGCATCACATCGGTCGACATCGACGCTCGCTGCCCGGGCCCACCCCGACGCTGCAGCAGCCCCACCGGCGGCCTGCCTTCTCCGGGCTCAAGGATGATCAGCGAGCTGATAATGAGCGGGTTGGCTCGCGCCTGGTTGTTAAAGATGGTCCGCAGCAGATTCTCGCCCGAGCCCGAACGCATCGAGATCGCCACCGCGGCGTTGTCCGCCGACTGCATCACGGTCATCAATCGCGCTTCGATCAGGTCGGCGCTCGTGCGGGCCCGGTCCGTCACGATCTCAACCACCTGCGCCACCGCCTGCCGCCGCTGAACCTGATAATCCCACGCCAGCAGCACGCACGCCACCGCGATCAAGGGCCCACAGATCAACAAAATGAGCTTCCAGCGCAGCGAGAGCTTCATGACGATCCGAGAGCATAACGCCCTCCGCCGATCGCCGGTGCGGGTCAAGCACCGCCGCCGTAGCGCTCGCATGCGTGCTCGCACCGCGTAGATGACCTTCGCATCATCGCCCGGGGCCGCGGCTGTTACGCCGCGGTCTGATCCACGCCCACGCATCATCGGTCCGGATCCGCGGCCGCCGCCCATCCTGTCACTACGCAAAGAAACTAACCCCCGCTCGCCGCCCCGCTGGATTACCATCCTCCCGTGAAAGAATCTCGCCTGCTCAAGTTGATCGCCGAGCGCTCGGCAAACCTCGGCCCTTTGGTGGCCATCGGCCCCGGCGATGATTGCGCCGGACTACGGATCGCGCCCAACCCGTCATTCCCCCCCGCACTCTTGATCACTGTCGATCAGCTCATTCAGGATCGCCACTTTGATCGCGTTACGCCGCTAGACCTTGTGGCCCGCAAGGCGGTGTCGCGCAGCATGAGCGATATCGCCGCGATGGCCGCATCACCCGCGTGGTCGCTGGCCACCGGCGCGCTCCCCGAGTCGATGAGCGACGCCGACGCGGACACGTTGTTTACCGCGATGCAATCCGTCGCTCGCGCGTTCGGTTGTCCGCTGGTCGGTGGCGATATCGCCACCGTTCCCGCCGGCGCGCCCATGGTGCTCACGGTCACTGTCGCTGGCACGCCGCACCCCACGCGCGGGGCGGTGCTGCGCTCCACGGCCCAGGTCGGCGATGCGCTCTATGTCACGGGCCGCATCGGCGGCTCATTCGCCAGCGGGCGGCACCTCACCTTCGAGCCGCTGCACGTCCAGGCGATCGCGCTGGCCGATACGCTGAGCGCCGGCCTGCACGCGATGATCGATCTCTCCGACGGCCTCGGGCGCGACGCCGCGCGCATCGGCGATGCCTCCGGCGTCTGCCTGCGGATTCTCGCGCCCGACGTCCCGCTCCACGCCGACGCAAGCCCCCGCGGCGTGCTCGCCTGCGCCGCCGATGGCGAGGACTATCAGCTGCTCTTCACCGCCGCGGACGATGGCGACTGCCCCGCCGAGCTGCCCGGCGGCGTGCGCGTCACCAAGATCGGGCGCGTCGAAGCGCGCACCGAGGGCGGCCCGGGATGTGTGATCGTGGACGAAGCAGGGCACGAGCACGACGCGACGCAGTTGGGCTGGGACCACCAATGAGCGACGCGCCGCACAACCACGCGCGCTATCCCACCGACGCAGACGCAGCCATCCGGGGCGAGCGCTTCGTATTTACGTTCACGTCCACATCCGAAGAGAACACCGAGCGAATCGCTAGCTCGCTCGCATCGCTCCTCATCGCGGGCGACGCCATCACCCTCGAAGGCGAGCTCGGTGCTGGCAAAACCGCCTTCACCCGAGGCGTCGCCCGCGCCCTGGGCCACGACCCCCGCGCCGTCAGCAGCCCAACCTTCGTCCTCCTGAACGAGTACATCTCGCCCGCCGCCCGCCTCCAACTTCTCCACGCCGACGCCTACCGGCTCATCGGCGGAGACATGGAATCTCTCGGGCTTGATTCACGCGACGCCCAGCCCCACGCGCTGCTCATCGAATGGGCCTCGCGCGTGCCGACGTTCATCGCCTCGCTCGACGCCAACGCACTTGTCACCATCGACCTGGCGCACATCCCAGCCGAGCCCAACCAGCGCGCGATTCAGATCACGCTCCCGGCGTCATGGCGCAAGCGCGCCGCGTTCACGCAGTTTCAGGTGAACTCTCAAAGCGATGTCGCAGCGCCCGCTGGCCGCAAACCGGTCGTCTGCCCGATCACCGGCAAGCCGGTGCCCGCAGACTCACCGACGTGGCCGTTCTTTGACGACCACGCACGCAGGGCGGACCTGGGGCGCTGGCTGATGGGCAGCTATCGCGTCAGCCGCGAGGCGACGCAGGATGACCTTGAGCAGCTCGATCGCGGATCTCACGAGGCGGGCTCCAGTTCATAACTCGACGCGCTCGCTCGCTCTGACGCAAGCGCTCTCAACCTCACGCCGCCATCCCGCCTTGCTCATCCGCATCGTCCGCCGGCTCGCCCAGCTTGCCCCACTTGTCCTTGGGAATGTGGCGATGATGGATCCGCACCACCCGCGCCAGCTGCGCGCCGAAGCACGCGCTCAGGTCAGCGCACAACCGACCCAGCGAAGGTGCAAACGGCAGGTGCCGCTCGCGGAACAGCAGGAACACCGCGAGGCATTCGCCCTCATCGCGGCAGCAGAACGCCAGCGCGTCATGCCCGCTCAGCCACTGCGTGCCAGCGCCCACGTGCTGCTCCACCAGCGAATCAGAGTTCAACCGCAGCACGCCCAGCGTGTGCTCCAATCGCGGCGCCGCGACATTCGCCAGATGATCCAGCAGCACCTCAACGGTGTCCTTGGGGCACGAGAAGTTCACATACGCGCCCAGCGAGAAATCGCCGCTGGCCGCCGGCAGAAAGACCGCCGCGTTCGTCGGCCCCGCCTGCGCCAGCAGAAACTCCAGCGAGTGGCGCAGCAAGCTCTCGACATCAAGCTCAGAGCGGATGGTCGCCTCGAAGCGCGCCACGCCCTCGGCATCACTATCGCTCAGCGCCGGCGCATCTTTGATGCGCCGCGCCTTGGGAAGGCTCCCGGCGATCAGGTGGTCAGGGCGCGGGCGCGGGCCCCGCAGCCGCGGCGCGTCAGGATCGACATCCTCCAGCAGCGGCACACAATCATCGTGCGCAAACTGCCGGCTCATTGCGCCGCGATGCTGGGCCAACGCCGAGCACACGCGCCGCTGCAAGTCCTTGCCCCGCACCGCGCCCGACACGATGTCGCTCGCCCCCGCCCGCATCGCCTGCACCGCTTCATCGAAGCTCACGTGCGGGCACACCAGCACCGTCGCCACATCCAGGTCCGACATCTCGCGGACAAACTTCATCGCCGCCGGCGAGCACCGCTCAGTGTGCAGCACCACCAGCTCGTACTGCGTCTTGGAACCCTTGGCTCGCCCCAGAACCATCTCCACGCCGGGCTTGGCGCTCTGCACCGTCGTACACCGCAGCTCATTGCTCGCCAGTGCGCGGCTCAGACCGTCGAGCTTCTCCGCCGACCCGGACACGATGAGCACGCGCCCGCTTCCCACCCCCGCGCCGCGCCCGCCCTGATCCGAGTTCAGCCCCGCGTCGTGATCGCTCGATTCGCTGTGCATGTCGTGCCTCGCTGAATGACCTGAGGATCGATTCGTCGGACTCAACTTCGGCACAACTCGGGCTCGGCTTCAGGCCGCGCGATCACGAGACGACTCGTTCGTGCCCGCACGCCAGTCGCGCATGGCAACAAACACGCTCGTCCCCTTGCCTTGTTCAGATGTCATCCACATCTCCCCGCGATGCAGCCCCAGCAGGCTCCGCGCGATCGAGAGCCCCAGCCCCGTCCGACGCCCGGCCTTCTTCTCGCTGAAAAATGGGTCAAACGCGTGTCGCAGCGCGTGCTCGCTCAGCCCGATCCCGTCGTCGTGCACCTCGATCATCAACCGATCGTCGAGCTCATCCTCCCACACACGCACGTCGATCCCCGACTTCGGCTCCGCCTGTAGCGCATTGGCCAGCACCTCGCCCATCGCGCGAGCAAACAGCTTGACATCCAGCAGCACCGGGCTGCGCACGCGGCTTGCCTCCACGCGGATCACCGGCACGGTCGCGCCCGAGCCGCGTATCTGCTTGCAAAGCTGCGTCAACAGGCCGCCAATCGGCGTCGCCACCGGCTGCGCCGTCGGCGGGCGTGCGATCAGGTGCATCGCGCTGATGAGTTCGGTCAATCGCCCCGCCGCCTGTGAGATCTGCTGCACATCAGCGCGATCGCGTTGATCCACCATGCGCTGCGCAAGAACCTGCGCGCGCCCGCTGATCACCGTCAGCGGGTTGTTCATCTCGTGGGCCGCGCCCGCCGCCAGCTCGCCCAGACGCGCAAGACTCTGCGTGTTTGACAGCCTCGTCTGCGCCTCGACCAGTTGGCGCGACACCTGCGCAAGTTCTTCGCTCAGCCGGCGCGCCCCGTCGTGCTGCCCCGCTGAGGCGATCGCCCGTGCCCACGCGCCCAGCAGCGCATCCTGCGCCGTGCGGTTCGTCAGCACGCTGCCAAGGTCCCGATCATGCACGATCACCGCACCGGGGCCGAACGTCGGCGGCAGCGCCATCGTCCTCAGCGTGCGCAGATCCGGCGCAACCGCTTCGCCAGATCGCGAGAGGTGCTCGCTCAACCACGTCAACAGTCCGATCGTTCCGCCCAGGTCGTTGCCCAGGCCCGACGCCTCTTCGCTGACGTGCAGGCCCGCCAGCGACATGGCCTCGCCCTCGCCGTCTCGCGCTGGTTCGATCGGCTCGCTCAGCCGCAGCTCACGCGTCGCGCTGTGCAGGGTCGCCACTCGCCATGGATCCCTTTCTCGCGGCTGATAGATGATCGCAAAGAACCCCGGCGTTTCCGTCGCGCTCCCGCTCGTGTGCCCCCGGCACAGCTCGCCAAACGAGGCCGCGATGTCGGTCAGCACGTCGCCCAGCAACTGCCCCGGCCCGGCCACGGTCGCGAATCGCGCCAGCACGTCCAGCACTCGCGCCTGCTGGCGCGTCTGCGTCGCGCGCGTCTGGCAGACCCGCTGCAATCGCCCGAGCTGTTCGTTCGCCGACGCCAGCGACTCTACGACCAGCTCTTCGCCCGGCGCATCGCCCAGCCCAATATCGCGGCTGCGGGCGCTCACCGCCTCATGCATCCGAGGCGATAGCTTCCGCACCGACTCCTCACTCACCCCAAGCTCCCCACACCAAGCTCCAACAGTCACTTCGCGATCATGGCTCCCGCTCCACCCAATATGCAGCTCGCGGCTCATCGCGTCCGCAAGCGTCACCAGCATCACCAGCGTTCGATTCGCCGTTCGCGGCAGCGCCGCCCCGGGCGTCCCATGCAGCCACAACACATCCTGCAGCGCCAGCGGAAGCGACCAATGCTCCGCCACACGCTTGCCCACCAAGTGATGATCAACCCCGATCACCTGACGCTCCGCCCACGCCAGGCTCGATTGACGGCTCGCCGCGAGCTGCACCGCCTTGCCGAAGGACTTGGGCAGGATCCAATCCAGCACCAGCTTGCCAAGGTCATGCATGAGCCCAGCGGTGAACGCCTCGTCCGGCCGCACCTTCAGCGACTTGTGCTCCGTCGCGATCGCCTCCGCGGCGCACGCGACTCCCAGGGCGTGTCGCCAGAAGCCGATGCGATCAAACCCGCCCTCGGCTCCACCCTCGCCCCGCCTTGCCTCGCGACGTTCCTTGGACGACGGCGCTTGCCCCAGCAACTCATAGATCTGCACGCTCAGCACCGCAGACTGCACCGCCTCGAGTCCGAGGTGGATCACAGCGCGACGGACGCTCGTGATCGTCCGACCCGCCACAACGTTGCTCCGACGGCACATCGACAGCATCTTCGCCGACAAGCTCGGGTCCGCCTCGATCAGCGAGATGATCTCATCAAACTCCGCGTCGCCGGCGCTGCTGAGCGCCATCACCCGCGCCGCGATCGGCGAAAGCGTCGGCAGCGCGTTCAGATGCTGTAACACCGCCTCGACTTGCGAGGCCTTGTCCACCGGTTCCGCCCGGCTCGTCGCGTTGACCTGCTCATCAGCCATGCCCGTGTGGTCCCGCGTCTCTTGGTGCAAAGGTCGTTCAGTGCTCAAGTTCGCGCCGCGCGATCGATCGGCGCGCCGCGATCGCGCCGGCCGGCGCTTCCGCTCAGCCGGTCAGGTCGCGATCGGTGCATCGCTGCGCAATCACATCCCAACCAGCGACGTCAGCTTCTGCATCAACTCCTGGATATTGAACGGCTTCTTGACGAAATCATCGGCCCCGCTCTTGAGCAGGTCGTCGATCTCCGCCTGATTCACCACCCCCGACACGATGACGATCTTCGTATCCGCCAGCTCCGGATTCTCGCGAATCCGACGGCACACAATATTGCCGTTCACGTCCGGCAGCATGTAATCCAGAATGATCGCGTGCGGGCGAAAGCTCTCAGTCAGCATCCCCGCGTCGTATCCCGTCGCGGCGCTGCGCACGCTCCAGCGTCCGTCGCGGCTCAGCAGATCTTGAAACAACTCGACAATCGCCGGGTCGTCATCAACCACCAGCACACGCTTGGTCGCGACCGCTTCTAGCACGTCTGTCGGGATGTCGTTACTCAGCATGAACTTGATCAGCTCGGCCCGCGGAATCCGCCGAAACTTGCTCCCCGGCACGCGAAAGCCCACCAGACGACCCGCGTCAAAGCACCGGATGATCGTCTGCTGCGAGACCTTG
>Ga0209181_10010604_pt1 | contig 11945 bp, 11 predicted proteins | sample MAT05_FD_187208 | JGI IMG/M metagenome (GOLD analysis project Ga0209181, IMG submission 187208) | Freshwater microbial communities from Lake Fryxell liftoff mats and glacier meltwater in Antarctica - MAT-05 (SPAdes) (version 2) | ecosystem: Environmental > Aquatic > Freshwater > Ice > Liftoff... | reverse complement strand
AGACCCCGGAACAAAAGCTGGCTGTCGTGTGGGCTGAAGGCGATACTGCGTATATCGTGCTGGTGGTAGTCGGTGACTCCATTGTTGCACGTGCGCCACGAACGCCCTCGGTCGTCACTTTTGAAGACTCCGGCGACATCGGCGCGCACGTACATCGTATTCGGATGCTCCGGGTCTTGAAGCAACCCCTCGATGAACCCGCCCCCGTTGAGCGTAGACTGCTGCCAGCGCCGGTCATACATGAGTGAGCAATCCTTTTGATAACGCTGATTCAAACTGCTCGATGGTTTGTCGGACGCCCTGCGCCAATGGCGTCTCGTAGATCGTTGCGAACTGAGACCGCAGCGCGGTATCATCGAAACCTTCCGGGAAGGAGAGCCTGCGCTCGGCGATCGAGATCATGGCTTTCGGACGGACCTCGCGGATCAGGTCTGCCATCGCTGCTACGTCAGTCACCGCACCCCCCAGATTGAAGCTGTAGGCGCCATTCAACGGCAGCAGGGCGGCGTCGATAAATTGTTGGGCGACATCTGACGCATGTTGAAACTGCATCGCGCCACCAAAGCTGATCGTGAACGACTGACCCGCCGCTGCCGCCAGCATCGCTTTCGTCGGTTCGCTGGTCATCCCCTGGTCGCGCCCCAAGCCGTAGACCGTGTAGGGGCGGAGCGCCGTACTGCTCACGCCATTTTCAAGCCAATAGACCTGTGCGATGCCTTCATCTGCCTGTTTGTAGACGCCATAGAGCGTTTGAGGACGATGGGGGGCATCGTGAGCGATCAATCCTGGAGGGTAAGTCTCCGGCGCGCCGTACACGGCGATCGAGCTGGCATGAGCCAGGTGCCTGAGGTTATTCTGGCGCGCTGCCTCGAAGATGTTGACCGTGCCGACGACGTTGACCTGTGCGCCCATGACCGGATTGGCGCGGCAAAAGGGCACCTGAAGCGCCGCCAGGTGGATGATGTGGGTGACGCCGTGCGCGCGAACCGCCTCAGCGACGACGGCGTACTGCGTGAGGTCGCCTTGCAGAAACGTGATCGCTTCTTGTTCCTCAGCAGAAAGCAGAAGATCGAGGCGCGACCGATTTGCGCTCAGGTCGAAGCTGACCGCTGCTTCGCCGCGCTTGACCAGATGATAAAGTGTCCAGGCGCCGATACAGCCCATCGCGCCTGTCACCAGGAAAATGCGTTTTTCGTCTTGCTGTCCGTTTTCGCTCATCGTCTCATTCATCGTTCACATTCATCGTTCACATTCATCGTTCACATTTATCGTTCAAAGCAGTCGATATGTTTTCAGCGCCGTCCTGCCAAACAATGCTGCACGCTCTCCCGCGTTCAGTTCTGACGCGGCTTCCCGCAAACGCATGACCGTCTCGGAGTAGGAGGACGCGCTCAAACAAATGGGGTAGTTGCTCCCGAACATCAACCGCTCCACCCCCAGCGCTTCTACAGCCGCCTGAAGATAATCGCGCAGCGTCGAAACGGTCGGCAGCGCTGCATCATGGGTGGTGTAGCCGGAGAACTTCACGACCACGTTGGGCAGCGTCGCGAATAATTTCAGGGTCGCACGCCACACCTCTAGCTCTCCCGTGCCGACCGGCACACCACCCAGATGATCCAGAACAAACACGGTGTCCGGGTAGCGAGCGATGAAGCCCGCAACCTCCGGCAAACGATCGAAGCGAGTCAAAATATCCACGACCAGCGCATGACTTTGTAACGCCAGCATGGCAGCGTGTAAGCGCTCTGGTTGGGGGCGCGACGCCAACCAGTTCAGGCGCACGCCCTTGAAATGCTCGTGATGCGCAAAATGATCGATTTTCGCCTGGACATCAGGGTGCTCAAGGTCGATCCAGCCGACGACACCCCAACGCAGCGAATCAGCCTGACCGATCTCTAGCAGCCAGGGAATTTCGACCGATGTGTTGGTCGCCTCGATAAGAATGCCGCCACGGACAACCAGCGCGCGCATCTCTTCGCGTACATCCTCCAGGCTAAAGTCACGATCCAGTGCGGACCCTGCTTCCAGCCAGTGATAGACGAATCGTGACCGCTGCCAGATGTGCAGGTGGGCATCAACTATTCCGGGTTCTGCTGCTGTCGCCACGCTTCGTACTCCTGTCGTCCTTCTGGGTTCAGCGGATAGTATTTCAGCAGCGCGCCCCCTTCCTGCAAGCGCATCCGGCTAAAGGCTTCCCAGTCTTCGTGTTCAAGCGTATGGCGTGCGATTTCCGGCGCGATTTGCCGGGGAATGACCACCGCGCCATCGTCGTCGGCGATCATGATGTCGCCGGGCAGCACGAGGACGCGGCTGCACGCGATCGGTACGTTGTACGCCCAGGGAAACAGCGTGGACTGCGAAGCGTAATTGGGGGTGAAGCCGCGCACCCACAACGGAAGATCGATCTTTTGAACGTGGGGCCAATCCCGAATGTAGCCGTCGGCGACGATGCCCACGCCCCCCTGTGCTTTAAAATAAGTGATCAGCATTTCGCCTAAACAGCCTGTATAGGGATCGCCGTAGGCTTGAATAGCCAGCACATCACCAGGCATGACTTTCTCGAACACCGCCCACAACGCGCTGTACTTCTCGCTGTATTCCTGGGCGATGCCTGACGCGACATCTTCGCGCTGAGGCATGAACTGAAGCGTGAGGATGCTGCCGACGATCTTCGTCCCAGGTTGAGCAGTCTTCGGTCCTTCGATGAAGGTTTGGCGAATGCCCATCCTGTGCATCATCGCGCTTGCCGTCGCGCTGCTGACCCCGCGAAGTTGTTCGATGAGCGCCGGGTCGCTGCGCTGGAAATCCGGTCCTTGTATAGGCAGTGTGATGTCGGGGCGGGCAATCGTACCACTGGCAATCGTCGAAAGCGGCGTGTTGTTGTTCATCGGTCAGCCTTGAGTGAGGGTAAAGGTGCTGAGGGTGAAAGCAGTCCATCGGCTCTCAACCGCTCCCAAAGTTCAGTGGGTATCGATTCTTGAAGCGCGTCCAGGCAGGCGCGCACCTCAGGGGCAGATTGAAAGCCGACGACCAACGCTTTGACAGCCGGATGTGTCAGTGGATACTGAGTTGCGGCGGTATGAACGGGAACATCGAACATGTCGCAGATCGCTTCGATGGCAGAAACGCGCGCTGATACATTGGGCGGCGGCGGCGCGTGGTTGTAACGTGCTTGCGGATGCGATGCTCCTGTCGCCAGGATGCCGCTGTTGTAAATACTGGCAGCAAAAATCGGGATGTTTTTGTCGTGACAAAAATCGAGCAGGGGCAGCGCGCCCTGTTCCAGCAGCGTCCAGCGTCCGGCGATCATGAAGCAGTCGAAGTCGGCATGGCGGGCTAGTTCCAATGGCAGCTGCCATTGATTCATGCCCGCACCTATGGCTTTGATCACCCCCTGTGCGCGCAGGTCGTCCAATGCAGGAAAGGTTTCGTCGAGGACCTGACGGATGTCGTCGTCGGGATCATGCACATACACCAGATCGACGTGATCGACCTGCAGGCGTTTGAGGCTGCCTTCAAGGCTGCGCAGCACACCCTCTCGGCTGTAGTCCCGGCGGACATCGACACCGTCGATGTCGTACCCAACTTTGGTGGCGATGACCAGCCGATCACGCGCCAGCGTCGAAACGACCTGTCCGGTACGGCGTTCTGCTAAGCCCCGGACGTAGCTTGGAGCGCTATCGAACCAGGTGACACCCTGTTCAAACGCATAGGTTAGCGCTTCTCTGGTCTGAGTTTCCGCGATCGGTTCACCGGCACTCCAGGCGGGAGCGGTCGCCAGCGGTGCGGTCCCAAATGCCAGGTGTGGAACGGCAAGTCCGTGTGTACCGACAGGGGTTCGCGCTTGCACATGGATCATGTGAGGCGCTCCCAGGGCAGCGCATAGGAAGGATCGTTGACGAAACGGTCGATGTGCAGCGTGAGCTGGATCTCGGTCGCGGCGGGTAGCTGTACACGCAGCAAAGAGTCCTCGACTGCGAGCGTTTGTAGAGTGGTATGCAGTTCAGGCGCGGCATAACCTGCAGCGCCTTGCACTCCAGGATAGGCGCTGGAGCGTTGGTCATACTCCAGGCTGGTGAAACGGTGCTCCCCGAACGCGCCCGCCTGAATGATCAGATCGCGCGCCTCGAAGACGCTCAGGTTGACCAGATGCACGACGATGACCTCCGCGTCGATCTTCTCCACCAGTGCGGCCACATCTTCTGGCAGTCCGGGACGGCGGCGCTGTACGTCAAAGTAACGTACCTGGCAGAGCAGCAGTCCGCCGTTGTAAATGATCTGCGGCGCGCCGAGAGTCAGCTGAACCAGGGCTTCGGTCGTGACCGGGTTGAGTTCCTGCCAGTGATGGATGTTGACCTGGCTCAGGTCTTTTTCGTCCTGACGAATCAATTCCATTCGCCGAGCGACCTTGCTGTAACTTTCGCTCAGAATTTTTTCGGGATAGTCGGAGTTTTCACCCTTCAGAAAGCACAGCCAGGGCTGCTCGTGTCCCGCATCTTCTTTGTTTCGGAACGCGATCACGTCCCGCCAATCGGTCAGACTGGTTTCGCGCAGGGTAGCAATCCGCTCCCAATCCTCGTTGTCATGGGAAAGATTCCACAGCGCCACAGGGTAAACCGGGGAAGGGGTCTGGTAGTCGAACCAGCCGCTGTCACTGTAGCGGTAAGGCACGACGAACACTTCCGTCTCTGCTGTGTGCTGGTGCAGCAAACCGATCCAGTGATGACCCAGACTCATCGCCAGCGACCCCAACGTGCGCGTTTCGCCGAGCGCATGAATGGTGTCAATCTGTGTGCGTGGTAAATCCAGATAATGCTTGTCGCTGGTCAGCAGATAAGCATTCGCTCCAGCGACGATGGCAGCCATACAGACGTTGTAATAACCATGAGGCCAGCTCCAGCCGTACAGCCCACCATACCACTTGCCGTCAATGTATTCGCCCACCTCCCCTGACAAGCCGACGTTGTCGGGTAATAAACCGCCGTTTTGTCGCGCGCGCTCCTGCCATGCCCCGACGTACTCGGTGAGCCACTGACGGTATTTTTCATCGCCCGTCATCAGGTAAGCGTTGGCGATCAGACTGGTGACGATGAGATTGGTGGCGGCATCTCCTTTGCCCATACGGGCTTGCATCATCTCGCCCATGCGCTGTGCCAGCATAGGGTCGCGCAGGTCTTCATAGGAGGTCACGCCTTCGACATCCTCATAGGGCAGCCCATAGGGAGCCATATAGGGATACCAACCGTAAGACACCTCACTGTCGAAATAGCCCCAGCGTGGACCGATGCTGCCGTTATGGGGCGCACGAATGAGGTGATGCTGCGGGTCGTAGTTCTGCGCTTCGGGGTCTTCGTTCAGGTAAAGCCCGGCAAAACGCCTGGCACGTTCCACCAATTTGGGATGCGTGGGATCGGCCAGGCACAGAAAATAAAAATAGATATAGCTCTCGCCTTGATGAAACTGATCGTAGCCGCGCTCATACTCTTTATGTACGAGGCCGAGCCGCGTCAGCTGCACCGTCACAGCGTCCCAATGATGGTGCGCCAGTTGCAGCAGGTGGTCGCCGCCCCCCATCAGGTACAGCAGCGCCCAGTTGTAGAAGCTTTCATAGAAATCATCCGCGCCATCGCGCGTTTGAAATGAGTCGTCCTGGTCGTCACGCCAGCGCAGCCTGCCGTCTGGATGGGTGTATTTAGCCGCGAAGGGAAACACCGATTGGCTCATCACTTCGATGAGTTTACGCTCCCACACCGCCCAGGAGGGTGGAACAACGAGCGGAATAGTTGCTTTGACGCCTGGAATAACGCGCGTTTCTTTTATCAATGCCATGTTATGAAAACTCGTTCATTGACAAGTCGATAAAAACTATCTAGACTGGATTATAAAGTGGTCAGACCACTGGGTCAATATACCAAAACGCTTTTAACCAGACATGCTTTTAAGAATGATGAAGTGAACCTATGGACTTACCCGTTAGCCAACAAAAACCGTCAGTCGCTCAAGTGCCCGTGAGCGCACCACAGCCGCGTTGGGCTTCCCTGAGAGGGCATATTTTTCGACGCAATCTGACTTGGTTCCTGATGGCGCTGCCCGCCCTCATCTGGATTTTGATCTTCCGCTATCTCACCTTATTTGGTACATGGATCGCTTTTACTGATTACAAAGTCCGTCGCGGCGTGTTTGGCAGTGACTTCGTGGGCTTACAAAACTTCGAGTTTTTGTTCACGACCGATACGGCACTCCGTGCCACACGCAACACTATTCTGCTGAACGTGCAGTTCATCATCGTCACCATGGTGTTTTCGCTGTTTGTCGCATGGCTGTTATTCGAAATCTACAACAGCGTCCTGACCAAGTTCTATCAAACCCTGCTGTTGTTGCCACGCTTTGTCTCGTGGGTGGTCACGTCCTATTTCGTCTATGCGCTGCTGGCGACGGATAACGGACTGGTCAACTCACTGTTGCGAAGTCTCGGTTTAGCGCCGATCACCTGGTACGCCTCTGCCGAGTACTGGCCCGGAATTCTGACTCTGGTCAGTCTATGGGCGAGCGTAGGTATCAGCAGTCTGATTTATCTTTCGGGCATGTTGGCGATCGACGTACAACTTTTCGAAGCGGCCCGTATCGACGGCGCGAACAAATGGCAGCAATTCATTTACATCACGATTCCGATGCTGCTCCCCCTGATCGTGATCACTCTGCTGCTCGCTGTGGCGTCTATCCTGAACGCTGATTTTGGATTGTTCTTCCAGGTGACTCGAAATCAAGCACTGCTCTACCCGACGACCGATGTGCTGGATACCTTCATCTATCGTTCACTGTTGGTGACGAACAATGTCAGTCTGTCTGCCGCCGCACAGTTCTATCAATCGATTGTGGGTTTTACATTGGTGATCGTATTCAACTGGATCGTTCGTCGTATTGAACGCAGCGACGAACCATTGTCTTTATTTTAGAGGATTCTATGGCCACCTACACCGTAAAACTCCGCCAACAGAGACAACTCGACCGCGACCGACTGCTGAGCATCCTGGGCCGCTTCAGCGTTCACCTGGCGCTGATGTTCTTCGGTTTGTCCTGCCTGGTCCCACTTCTGCTCATTCTCTCTGCTTCATTCACGGATGAAGTCGCGCTGACGCGTAACGGCTATAGTTTGATCCCTTCGGAGTTCAGCACCGAAGCTTATCAAGCGATCTTCCGAAATCCGACCGTGATCCTGCGTGCCTATGGGGTCACACTATTCACCACGATCGTCGGCACGCTCACCTCCCTCACGCTGATGTCGCTTTTGGCTTATGTGCTTTCGCGACCCGAATTCGTCTTGCGGAAGCCGCTGTCGTTTTTTGTCTTTTTCACGATGTTGTTCAGCGGCGGTCTCGTGCCGTTCTACATTTTGATGACGCAGTATCTCCGCGTGCAGGACACTTTCTTTGCCCTGCTGCTGCCCAACCTGGTGAGTGCTTTTTATGTCCTCATCTTACGAACCTACTTTGTCGCGCTTCCGTCCGAGCTGCTCGATGCTGCACGCGTAGACGGAGCCAGCGAACTGCGGATCTTCATCTCCATCGCAGTGCCACTCGCCAGGCCAGCTCTGGCGACGGTCGGGTTATTCGTCGCCCTGAATTACTGGAATGATTGGTCGACGTCGCTTTATTTCATTCGCGACCCCGATCTTTACCCGCTTCAGTACCTCCTGTACATCATTCGGAGCAATGCGGAGGCGATGCAGCTTCAGAGCGCTGTCGGGACGATATCGACGGGTCAAATGCCGACGCAGACAGCGCGTATGGCGATGGCTGTCCTGGCGACTGGTCCGGGTGCTGTGTTCTTTCTCTTTTTCCAGCGCTACTTGATCCGAGGGGTCACGCTTGGCGCATTCAAATAGGCACTTCGCGGTTTAAATGACCGTATGTGTGACACCAGCAACAAATTAACCAATCCATTAAAGGAGTTAGTTTCATGAAATCAGGGCTTTCTAGACGTAGTTTTCTGAAGGTGATGGGATCGTCAGCAGCAGTCGGTGGTTTCACACTGTCCGGTTTGTCGGGTATCTCCAGGGCATTCGCCGCACACCGCTTTCAGGGTGTGCCCACCTTGAGCTACATTTTCCCCGGTGCGCCTCAACCTGATGTGGCGCGGGTCGTGGAAGCGCTGAACGCTTACATGGCGGAGCGCATCGGCGCGACCATCGATCTGCGCGCCATCGAGTGGGGGACGTTCGACACCCAGATTTCGCTCATCAACGCATCCGCCGAACCGTATGATCTGGTCTTTACCGCGCCCTGGATCAACAACTACTACAACAATATCAGCCAGGAATATCTGGCTCCTCTGGAGGGGTTGCTGCCCGAACTGGCTCCTGGATACTGGGCGAGCCTGACCCCCGCAACCTGGGAAGCAGCGCGGGTCGCAGGTCATATCTATGGTGCGCCCAACCAGCAAATCTTTGTCAAACCCTTTGGACCCAACATCCGAACCGATCTGTTAGAGGCGATTGGTCTCAGTGATGAGTTCCAGGCGCTGACAAGTTGGGATCAGCTCGACCCAATCATGGCGGCAATCAACGAATACGTCCAGACCGACGATATTCTGACCCATGTGACCTATAACCTCGCGCAGGTGGTCACGCCTGAAGCCTGGAATTACGACCCCCAGGATTTTGGGCTGGCGGTCAAGGGTTCGGACGCAAGCGCTCAGGTGGTCATCTTCAGCGAAACTGACGAATACCGTCAGGCAGCGGAGCTGATTCGTCAATGGTATGTGGCGGGTTATTCACCCTCCGACCAAACGCTGTTGGCTGAGATGGATCAGGCGTGGACAGCAGGTCTGTATGGGCTGCGCATGGCGGACATCGTGAAGCCGGGCGGCGAAGCCGAAACCGCCGCACGCTGGGGGCACGCAGTTACGGCGAAAGCGATTTCGCAACCCATGCTGACCACAGGCGGCGTGACAGCCACAATGTATGGGCTCAGTTCCATCTCTCCCAATCCTGAGTTGTCCGTCAAATTCCTGGAACTCGTCAATACCGACCCGGTCTTCTACAACACCTTGTGCAAAGGTATCGAGGGCGTGCATTGGGAATGGGCTGACGAGGAACGCCTGCTGATCAAACCGGCGGGTGACGCAGCCAGCTTCGCCGATACCGGCTATAGCCCGAACACAGACTGGATGTTCGGCAACGTCTTCAATTCGTACTACACCGATGAATCTCAAGTCGGCGCTTGGCCTTTGACGGCTGAATTGAATCGCACGGCGATGCCGTCGCCGGTACTGGGCTTCACGTTCGACCGCTCGGCGGTCGAGACCGAGATCTCTTCCATCTCGGCAGCGATGGGTGAATTTAGCGCGCCCGTAAACCAGGGCTTTATTGACCCTGCGGAGGGTATCACCCTTCTGAACCAGGCACTCAGGGATGCGGGCATCGAAGCCGTTCGTGACGAGATGCAGTCGCAGATCGATGCCTGGAAAGCCGCGAACGCCTAGTCGCCCAGCAGGACGACCCGGAAAAAGCGGATTCTATCAGTTGGACCTGGGACATAGAAATGTGCTTCTTCTATGTCCCGGTTTTTGAGACAAGTCGCCATTTTTGTTCTCATTGTCTCGTACAATAAAACGACGGAAATTGGTTAGGTCACCTGGACAAAAAGCGCATGGCAACTCGTCAACCCAACTTGAGCGATCAGTTTCGCGGCAGTCTTCATCGCGAGGCAATGTCGGACCAGATCACTGAACGTGTTTTGTCGCTGATCCGTGAACAGCATCTTCATCCTGGGGATAAGCTTCCCCCAGAACGTGAATTAGCATCCCTCATGGGGGTCAGCCGCGCTACCGTGCGCGAAGCCCTGCGATCGCTGTCCATGATGAATGTTGTGGAACTGCGACATGGCTCTGGCACGTTTGTAACTTCGCTGGAAACAGAGCTGCTCGTCGAGCGTTTCGATATGGTGTTTTCGCTCAATGACAATTCATTTCTGGATCTGATCGAAGCTCGAAAGATCATCGAACCGGGCGCGACGTTCCTGGCGGTCCAGCGCATCACAGAGGAGGAGACGGCACGCTTCGAGGCGATTTTAGTGCGTTCGTGGCACTGCCTGAAGACGCAGCCCATCGAGTTTCCAAAGCTGGATGTCGAATTCCATATGTTGATGGCAGAATGCTCGCACAACGCGCTGCTGACGCGGATCATGCAGGCGGTCGCGCGTTTAAGTATCGCCAGCAGTCAGCGAACGACATTCAGTGTTCGAGGTGAAGTCGATCCCGCTGGAGTCGAGCGAGCGATCCGCGCGCATCAGAATATCGTTGACGCGATCAAAGCGCATGATCCTGACCTTGCCCGTGACCGTATGGCGGAACACCTTCAAAGTGTCGAAGGCACGCTTCGAGAACTCAAAACTGACTCCTGAGCGTGATATGAACCCACGTCTCAATCTGTGTCAGTCTCATTGCCTGGGCAGCAACCGCAATAAACTCAGGATATCTTATCTGTTCGATAACGCTGTAAGGTGTCTTCGGACAGCGAAACGCCCAGTCCAAGCCCTTCTTGATGAAAAAGCATCCCATCAACCATTCGGATAGGTTCATTCATGATCGTATGGCGGATCGGATTGAAAAGCTGGTTGTACTCGTAAATCAAAAAGAGTGTAGCTGGAGGTGGCGCGCGGGTCTTGGACGCGGGTCGAATTGCCGTAGGCGTCCTAGGACAGGATCGTCGTCTCGCCCGCGCCGTTGGTCTGCGTCAGCGGGCTGCCCTGGGCGTTCCAGGTGTAGCCGCCGAGCGCGCCGAGCATATCGCTGGCAGCAACGGGCAGGAAGGTGTTTTCGTCATAGGTGATCTGGCGGACGTAGCCGAGCGCGTCGGTCAGTGCCGTCGGTCCGCCGCAGCGGTTGTACGCCACGCTGACCAGCGTCACGCCGTTGGCGCGCAGATACGCCAACGCCAGATACCAGGCGATGGCGCGCGTTACGATGTCAGCATCGCCCATGATGTCCCTAAAACAATGGAACACCCGCTTGTGGGTCGGCTGGTCTTGCAATCGGTCACCCTGAATATTACTAAAACCCCAACTCGCAACTGCTCGTCTATCCACCACTTCCTATAGCGGATACCCCGATCAAACTGGCACATTTGCTCGAACAAGCCACCTGAACGCGCATTCGTATTGAAATGAAATTCTTTAAACGAACCTTAACAATCTATCTGTCGATTTCGTGAGTCGTCGCACGACGTTCCTGTAGATAGCGCGAACCAATTGACGCGAAATTGTTCGCTCACGCGCATTCAAAATCACACTACAAGGGGTGTCCGCCATGCGTTACTTGATGATTTGCTACGTCAACCCGGCTGCTTTTGGTCAAATGTCACAGAGCGAAATTGGCGCTCATTTGGGGAGCTATTTCACCTTCAACACGGAGGCACAGGCGGCAGGTGTACTGCGCAGTGCTGAACAGACTGAACAAGTGCCCCCCTTTGCAGTGACGGTGAAGAACGGTCAAACGGTGACGACAGATGGGCCGTTGGAACAGACGCACTACATGATTGGCGGATTGTATATCGTTGATGTTGCGGATCGTGCCGAAGCGGAAGCGTGGGCGGCGAAAGTGCCGGCGGCGCGCGATGGCATGGGCAGCATTCAGCTTCATCAGCTCGCAGAAGTCCCGACCGCCTAGCCCCGATTTCATCCACTTAAAAGTGGCAAGGACGTTTAGCGTGTGACCAAATAGCCCGTGCTTCCCCTGTATAGATATAGGTCGGAAGGCGGGCTGTTCGTTGTGACCGCAGCCAGCGCAGGCTAGAGCCTGTTAGGCACTTTTGAAAAGTACAGCGATAGAATAGGAGGATGAACAGAGAAGCCTGCCCACCGATGTGAGTGATGAAGAATGGGCGTTCGTCGCGCCGTACCTGACGCTGATGAGCGAAGATGCGCCGCAGCGCGAACACGCCTTGC
>Ga0209181_10010603_pt1 | contig 11945 bp, 9 predicted proteins | sample MAT05_FD_187208 | JGI IMG/M metagenome (GOLD analysis project Ga0209181, IMG submission 187208) | Freshwater microbial communities from Lake Fryxell liftoff mats and glacier meltwater in Antarctica - MAT-05 (SPAdes) (version 2) | ecosystem: Environmental > Aquatic > Freshwater > Ice > Liftoff... | reverse complement strand
CGTCCAAACCGCAGGCATATTCTTCCTCTTTCTTCGGTTCTTCAACGCTAAAAGCATTAAGCTACTTCAGCATTCCGAAAACATTTACCCGCTCCTTGGCTCGGTGCCTTGGCCCGACATCGATTGCGAAAATATAGAAGCATCGCGGCAATATTTGATGTTTTAAAGTTATTTACCGGCTGTGAACCACTTCATTGCCGGGCTCATCTCTGGAAGAATGTACACAATCCCATTGGTATGTTTGAAAGCAGGGCTGATGATCGTGCTGTAAAATAAAACCGGGACGTTGATGCAGCCGTACGAAATACGGTTGTCCTTTGCAGTGGGGCTCTGTAAGCGTTCGCCACGTCGTTCGGCAGGCGTTCCTTTGACGACCGGATGCATGCTGAGAGCTTCCGCGTAGTCAATTACCAAGATTTCCTTGCTGTGTTGATCAAGCGACAATGAAGAGACGAAACGGCCAGCGGGTGTGATGCGGTCTTCCGGTGGCATCTGTGAAAATGATCGGCTACCGATGCCCGCGACTGAACGATCGCCGCGTCCTAGACCAAGTAACACTGGGGCTGCTCCTTGAAGTTGTCCAGCAGCGTTAAACACATAAACTTTAGCATTGGTTTTATCGACAAGAATAAACGGCAATCTTGCGTTGTCGCTTGATTCGACCACCCACTGCACCACCTGATTTACTTCGGTGGATGCGAGCTGCGTACTAGAGTCCGGCGGCAGCGTGGCTTCTGGGACTGAGCTTGCTTGAGTGCCTGTCGCCATGACACTTGAAGCAAGCAGTAATCCTAAAACACTTATTGGAATCTGATGTTTCATGTGATCAGTTCCGGTAAGGCACCGGTACAAAAACCGGCGCAACATAGGGCGGCGGGACTTCTTCAATCTGGGTGATTTCCAGCGTATTAGTCGGCTGGGTGTCTTCCACTGTGACCAATGGTCCGATGTCGCCGGGAACCAATGTGACTGGACTTGATGGTGTTAAACCGGGTGGCCTGCCGCCGGGTTGAACATTGCCCGGTTGAACCGTGCCGGCCGGTGCAGTAATCGATCCTGTGGTGTGAGCAAGCACGGGTCCACAACAGTTGAGTGCCAAGGCATAAGAACTGGCGTTCGGCCCGGCAAGGGTATAGCCGCTGTAAGTAATGGCCTGATTGTTGCCGATGGCGGATGAAGCAAAATTGGCGCTGGCGGTCGGACCGGCTACCAGTGAGACGCCCGCTGGATTGCCGATCAAGCCATTGAGTGTGGTGGTAGTGGTGCCGTTAAAGGCACGATCGCCGCCGGTGGCGAACACCAGCATATAACTGGAGAGCGTTGCTCCCGCCGTCAAGGTGAAGTTCGTGGTGTAAACAGTAGGTGTCGTGTAGGACACCGGGTTGTAATAAACGGCCACCGGCGCATTGGTGACTGTCACCGGCGGTGCCAATGCGTTGAACCTCACTGTGCCACCTGTGATGCCCGGGCCGGTGCCATCGGTATCGGCACTCAAGGTCAAGCCACGTGGCAATCCAAGACTCCGGGTGGGATCGTTGGTGCCATTGGTGACTGTAATCGCGCCTGCAATATTGACGTCGTTTGCCGCGCACATCATCAAGTTACCATCAGTAACGGTAATCGAGCCCGACTGGTTGATGTTGCGTCCGGCACTAAGCCTTACGCTGCCATTGGTGGTGGTGATGGCCGCATTGACATTGATGTCTTGTCCGCAGCAAACATCCAGATTGCCCTGAGTTGCCGTAATGGCGGCATTGATGTTGACGTTGCCATCGGCGATCAAGGTGAGCGTGGTGGGCGCTCCACTGGCTGTCCAGGTGACGGCATCATTGACGGTAATATTTCCGGCTTGGGTGCCTGGACTGGCGGTGTTGATGGTGATGTTATTGGTGACCAGTTGCGCGGAGAGAGTCGTACCAGCGATGTTGTTACCGGGCGCACTTCCGATCACAAAATCGGTAGGATCAATTAGCCATTGACCGGTATTTCCGTTCGCAGCCGCTGTCGTAATGCGGGCATCGTTGCCGACACTGACGTGCGCCGCCGAGGTTTCGATAAATCCACCATTGCCGCCGTTAGGTGCGCTCGCATCGAGCACACCACCGACATTAACGCTGCCGGTCCGCATGTCGCCCAGCAACAGGATCGTGCCGTTGCGATTTTCAATCGTCCGCGCCTGAACCACGCCGGTGTTGTTCACCACGGTATTGAGTAGATTGCCAGCCGCTTGCGCGGTCATCAGCACACGTCCACCGTCGGCCTGAATCAAGCCGCCGTTTTGAACCAAGGCATTCACTGCACCTTGCGAGACAGAAACATTCAACAAGCCGTCGCCTGCGATATCCAGCGTGACTGCTTCACCGCCGACAAGATTGACACTGCCGAGTCGGGCAGAAATGACGCCCTGGTTATTCACCGTTCTTCCCATCAACGCCACATTGCCACCATCACTGACGTTGATATTGCCTTGATTGACAACCGAACCTGCACCGGCATCGGTGAATGCATAATTGCCAGCCATAAAATTGGCATCGGTGATATTCATGGTGGAAGCTACCAAGCCGCCAACGCTGACCGATGATCCGTTACCGAACAGAATTCCGTTCGGATTAAGCAGGAACACCATGCCATTGGAAGTCAGCGTGCCCATGATGACCGAAGGATCAGCGCCTAACACACGATTCAAGGCAACCGAGTTACTGCCAGGCTGCACGAATTGGACGGTCTCGCCACTGGCAATGTTGAAGCTTTGCCAATTGATGATGACGTTCGCACTGGATTGGTTAATGGTCGTGTACGCGCCATTCTGATTAATCGTGGCCTGGCCTGCTGCCACTACACCAGCTGACTGTGCCTGGGCAGAACTTGCCATAGCAAACAATATGGCTTCAGTAATAACCAATAAAGCGCCGGCTTTGCGGATGGAGCGAGTGTTGATTTTCATGGGTGTATCCTCAAATTTGTGTGCACGACCGAACGGTTGGAATAAGCGTTGCGGTTCAGAAATATTTGATCGCTTGAATCCAGAAACGTCCGGATTTGTCGGGAGCCGACATAGCTAGCTCATTGCCGAGTTTTCGGGCGTAGTAGGCTCTTACTAAAAAATTACCCGGATCACTCCAAGAAAGACCAACGCCATAGGAACTCAGGTTTCTATCATTGGGCCCGGCATACCAAGGGTTCTTATTGATGGTGACCTTGCCGGTATCGACAAAACCGATTAGCTGCAAGTCGCCAACCGCATTTTCGGATGCTCCATTGAGTAACCAGCGTGCTTCCAGATTGGCGATGTAGCCCTGATCACCGAAAGCTTCACCCTGCGGATAGGCGCGTACACCGTCCATGCCGCCGAGCACCATTTTTTCCGAAGGGTCCAGATTTTTCGAAGCTAGTTGTCCGGTGACAGACCCGTACAGAGAAAAGCTATTGGTGATTTGTTGCATACGAGCAGCACTGAACGACAACTTGCTGAAATGGCCATCGGTTCTTGCACTAGCAGCATCGGCAATCAATGCAGCAGGTGTCTGGATATCAAGGGTGCCCGAGGCCAATCCGAGATAAAACGAAGTGCTGCCACCTGCACCAACACTATCCTGATGATTGCCGTATAAGGATGCGGTCACTACGCCGGCATGGGCGCGACGGTTGGCAGTTGGAATCAAGTCAAGTTCATCTTTCAGAATTTTGTCATCGTAACTCAGGCCAAAATACAGGCTGCTTTCACGCGACCGTATCAGCGGTATCGAGCCAAAAATACTCGCAACTTCCGCTGTGCCGTGTGCACCCAATATTTCAAATTGTTTGCCGAGGTCGTAGTCCAGCCTGCTGTAGGCAAGACCGGCTGTGGCACGACCAAACTGCATTTGATAGGAGGCGCGTCCGTAGGAAAGTCCTTTGCCCGAGGTCACGGCGCGAAGCGAAGCAACATCACCGCGACCTGCAAGATTGTTCAAATTCACTGTCGCGCCCAGACGATATTCGCCGGTATAGGGATTACCGGCATTGTCGATATCCACTTGTCCGCTCACGCGATTGCCATCTTCAACAGCGACGATCAAATCCGAAGTGCCGGGTGCAGTACCCGGCACTAGGGTCGAAGTCACATTCACACCGGGAACATCGGATAACAATAACAAACGATGTTCAAGTGGCTTCAATGTAATGGGCTCGCCCGCCTCCAAGCCAGAGAGCAGACCATTGGCCAAAGCATCATCAAGACGCGACGTGTTGCGTAACTCTACCTTGCCCAATCTTCCTTCGCTGATGGCAATGGTCACGACATGATTGCTGATGTCCTGCGCTGGCAGATAGGCGCGTGCTACGAAATAACCTTTCTCGCGATAGTGTTGCGTAATACGCGCTGCCATCGCTTCGAGCTCGGTCAAACTTAATTCGGTGCCCGGTGTAAAGCGTGAAATGGCTTGCAGCTCTGCATCGGTTTCGGAACCAATACGTGCGCCACTGAACTTTAATTGGTCAACCCGTACCTTGGCCAAACTTTGTTCAGAAGCGGCCGGCGCCGCCGATTCGGTAATTCGAATTGTTGGTTCGTTTTTTTGTGGAAGTATCGGGGGCGTCAATTCACGAAGTTGGCTACCAGCACCGGGAATCTGTTGCGCGAAGAGATTCGGGCTAAGCGCCAAAAGCGCCAGCGGCAGAAGTTTTAGCTTGATTTGCATGACCAGAGTCCTATCGTTAGTTTGTTGCCCCCTGAAGGGCAGGTTTGCGCAGGAACTTATCGATAATCACTTAGCGCTAGATAGGCAGCCTCCTCCTAATTGCTCACCCTGTATGTGTGCTAACAAACATAGCGGATTCGCATACAGGCTTTGATTCATGAGGAGTTTATTTTTTCCAATAGCCGAGCTCCGGCCCTCTCCCGACGGGAAGCAGGAATGACGAGTCGAAGCTGACTTTGAATCGACGCTAGGTCTGCAAGGCCACTCACATGACTTAGCCTGGATACGAGATATTGATTGCTATCACAACAATGTGTTCGCTAGTACTTGAGTTCTAGCTGTCGTTGCATAAAAGTAAATAGTCGCTAGAGAAGTTTTTCCGATGCTTCGATTTGATCGGCAGTCAGCAGCATGGCGCCTGCGTCGTAGCCTCGAGGCTTTAGTTTTCGCGCTTTGGCCAGCTGTGTTTTTGCGGCTTGCTTATTATCTTCTGCTATCGCAAAAAGTGCTTCCGCTAGTGCCCGTCGCGCCCCATCCACAACGCCACCTTTGCTTTTACTCAGCCAATCGCGGGCAGCTTCAAGACTGCCATGACAGCTTTCAAACATAGCAAGCTCAAGGGTCAATGACTGTCGAAAGCCCACCGGCAACTGATTGACATGTTCGGCAAGCCAGCCAGCCTGGTCGGACAAAATAATCTCATCTTGGCGATCAAGCGCAGCGTAATAGGCATACATGTGCGCAACCACCTCGCGCAGGGGTTCGCCGTCAAAGTTCAAGGCACGCGCTATTGCTTGTTGATCAAGCTCCCGCGGACGCACACCCGACATGCTTTGCGCCATTAGCATGGTGAGCGTTTGCCGTTCTTCCACCGCCCGGCCACCGCGCATCACCTCGAGCAGCTGCATGCCATCGCTCATGAAACCACCTGCTCTGAAAGGCAATGCAGTGACAAGAAAGATAAGTGCAGAAAATCCACCGACAAGAAAACCGTAAGCACCCAATCGACCGTCTGCAAGTAAACCAAGCAGCAAGCCGAACGCCGCCAGTAACAAACTCGCCAGAGGTCCGCCCGCGATCAAGCGCTTGAGCTGCGGTGCCAATGCAAGATCAGGATTGGGCATCGCAGCAGCCAAGCCGCCAAACGTACCAAGATTGAATACCCATTTGAATCGAACACCCGACGGCGAGTGGCTCAACTGGAAAGGTCCGACAATAAACAGCAAGAACTTCATGCCGCGAGTGAAGCCACCCATCAAATGCCCCATTTCATGGAATGCCAAAACCAATAGAACCAGTATTGGTAGCACCAACAAATCCCAAGCACCAAGCGTCTGGAACTGCTCACGAAATACGGGGGACTTTGTTACAAAGCTGCCAACCCAATAACCCACCCCAGCGCCGATTAGGCCCTGTAACGAAACAAACATGAGTGCTTTGGCCGGCACAGACTTTTTTTGGTTTTTTGTCGTGGCATTCATTCGGGCTACTCTTGCTTTGACTATGGATGCAAGAAAAACAGGCTTTCGCAAATGGCGCATGTGCTGTTGGTCACCTGGCATGTATTCTTCATCGTGTCATCACAAAATTTTCCGGGTTAAGTGCATTTATGCCTCTACAAAAAAAGACCGCCGAACCAGGTTTTTTGTGGCGAGTGTAGCGTTGGAGTAGAAATCCATGCGACTCATCTCGGCAATTAGCGGCTTCCTTCTTAGATGATTCTGCCGCCCTACATTTGGTGGTGACCAGCAAACCGGGCTAGCTCGGGGCCTTGTCTTTATCGGGTTTATTCATTATCAGGTATTTGGCGACTATCTTGGCGAGTAACTTTTTACGGTGCGCTTTCGCACCGACAGCCTGAAACTTTCAAAGTAGCTTCGAGATGTAGCAATGGCATTCAGTGAAACATTGAACAGGACCTCGCATGAAAATACTAATGGTACTTACCTCACACGCAAAACTGGGTAACACCGATCAAAAAACTGGCCTGTGGCTTGAAGAATTCGTAGCGCCCTACTACGTTTTCAGCAACGCCGGTGCCGTGATCACCATTGCATCGCCATTGGGCGGGCAACCGCCGATTGACCCGAAAAGCGATGCACCTGATGCACAAACCGATGCCACAAGACGTTTCAATGCCGATCCCTTTGCACAAGCAGCCCTTGCCAAAACGGTGGAATTATCTTCGGTGTCGGCCGAGGATTATGACGCAGTTTTTTATTCAGGCGGCCATGGCCCATTATGGGATTTGGCGGAGGATAAAAATTCCATCTCGCTCATCTTGGCGATGTTATCTGCAGACAAGCCGGTTGCTGCTGTCTGTCATGCTCCCGGGGTATTGCGTCATGTGAAATTTGCCAACGGCGATTCCATTGTAAAAAACAAAAAAGTCACTGGCTTTACCAATAGCGAAGAAGCTGTATCGGGCTTGACCGATGTAGTGCCCTTTCTGGTTGAGGACATGCTCAAGCAAAACGGTGGCAACTATTCCAAATTAGCAGATTGGCAGCCCTACGTAGTGGTCGATGGACTATTGATTACAGGTCAGAATCCGGCATCGTCGGAACTGGCCGCCAAAGCTTTACTGGAAAAACTGGCATGACAAAATTGTCCTCATTCGAAAAGCGTGAACCTAATGAGGCGAAAATGATCGCCGAAATGACCGATATTTTGCAGCGCAAAATGGCGCGTGATTACAAGAAGGGTCACACTCGGCGTGATGCACATCCAAAAACAGTCGGTTTGTTGCAAGCTAGTTTCCGGATTGAACCAGATCTGCCGGTCGAATTTAAAGTAGGCATTTTCAAGAAAGCGCAAGAGTATGACTGCTGGGTAAGGTTGTCGAACGCTAGCGGAAAAATTCAGTCCGATGCCGTGAAAGATGCTCGCGGTCTGGCCATCAAATTGAACCTGCCAAAGACCAGAGTGGCCGGTTCCCAAGCGCAACGCAAACAGGATTTCGTACTTTTAAGTAATCCGACAATGCCGCTGGGAACCATCGCTATGTTTCGAGATGCGGTCTATTACACGATTGAGAGCTCACCACTATTAATGGCGGCAAAGTTCTTCGTTACCGGACATGCTTTTGCCTTGCTAGGCTTGCTGGGCCTGCGCATCAACCCAAACTCGCCATTGGACATCCGCTATTGGAGTACAACTCCGTATTTGTTTGGTGATAAATGCGCTGTGAAATACTCGGTGAAACCTACATCAAAATATCGTACTGAAGAAGGCGGAGCCACTGGCAATTCCTACCTAAGCGATGCTATGGAAGATCATCTCAGGCACAATATCGCCACCTTTGATTTCTGCGTACAGATGCAAAAAAACAACATGCCAATCGAAGATGCAGGCGTGGAATGGGACGAAGAACAATCGCCATTCGTAAAAGTAGCGACTCTGCACATTCCCCGTCAGAGTTTTCGTACTGAGGAGCGTGCCGAGCTTTCCGAAGCGTTGTCATTTTCATTAGAAAACGCTTTGCACGAACACACCGCGATCGGCGGCCTTAATCGTGCTCGTATTGCGATTTATAAAGCGCTATCGAAGTTTCGTCATCAGCGTGATGGCCGTAAAGACATCACATAAGTCTTGTTGGCTACAAACAAATACAAGCCCTTAGAAAATAAAGGAATTTGATTTTAAGTATTCGAGCGCATTGCCCACCATCAAGAGTTATGATGTGACCATCCACCATGAGTGCATACTTTATTTATGACGCCATCAAAAAAATGGGTATGGATTGCTTTATTACTAGCGGCTATTGCGCTTGGTTTTTTTCTGGTTCGTTGGTGGCTCGGACCGAGCGTGGCGGGCTATCAAATTGAATCTCGTGCTTTGGTGCAAAGCCTCGTCGCCACAGGCCGTGTCATCGCGGTTTCGCGCGCGCAGGTAGGTAGTGAAATCACTGGTGTGGTTCTGGAGCGCCGTGTAAAGGAAGGCGATCGGGTGAAGCCCGGTGACATTCTGCTGGTGCTGCGGTCCGACGAGCTGTCGGCAAAAGTTCGTGAAGCCGAAGCCGCCATTTCCCAACTTCAGCGTTCTGCGCGTCCACAAGCACAGGCTGCATTGCGACAGGCCCAAGCGCAGTTCGCCCAAGCCAGTCGTGAAGCACAACGACGTCGCCAATTATTCAGCCGACAATTGATTGCCCGCGAAGCCATGGAGCAGGCCGTGCAAGCAGAAACCATCGCGCGAGCAGGCGCAGAAAAGGCGAGATTGACTTCCGCTGCACTGGCTTCCGGCAATGCCGATGAAACCGTGCTGAGGGAACGATTGGCGTCAGCTCAAGCGATGCTCGCAAAAACCATTCTGCGTTCCCAAGTCACGGGAACCGTCTTGATCCGCAATGTCGAACCCGGCGACTTGGTGCAACCGACGCGCATTTTATTGGAAATTGCGCGTGACGGTGACACCGAATTATTGGTGCCCTTGGATGAAAAAAATCTTGCCGTCATCAAGCTTGCGCAACCAGCGGTGTCTGTTGCCGATGCGTTTCCAGAGCAACCATTTACTGCCAAAATCAGTTTCATTGCGCCAAGCGTGGACCCGCAAAAAGGCACTGTAAATATTCGTTTAAAAGTCGATCCAGTACCCGGGAATTTACGTCAAGACATGACAGTGTCGGTGAATATTGAAACCGGTCGTCGAGCGCAAGCCTTGGTCGTCCCCAACGACGCACTTCTTAATGTGGAGGGTGAACGAGCAAGGGTATTGAGCGTTAGCAATGGCCGGGTAAAAAAAGTAGAGGTCCGTTTGGGTTTGCGAGGTTTGGTGATGACAGAAATTGTTTCCGGACTTAAAGCAGGTGATTTTGTACTTGCCGATACCGCTGGAAAAATTAAAGAGGGCGATCGTGTTCGCTTGAAGCAACAAACCATGGCAGCAGACGGAACCGATGCTGCCACAAAAAAAGAACTTCCGGTTGACTTCAAATGAGCAAGGCCTGACGGCATGTGGATCGAATGGAATATTGCCGTGAAGTTTCTGCGCGAAGGTCGCAGCCAAACAGCCTTGATTTTGGTTGGCATTGCCGTGGGTGTTTCCGTCATTGTGTTCATCACTGCGCTTATCACCGGTTTACAATCCAATATCATTGAACGCACGCTGGGCACCCAGGCACATATCAAAATACAGTCGCCCGACGAAACAAATCGCATACTTCCTAGCGCTGTCGGTACGACTCAATTAATACTGGAAGATAAACGTGCACAGCGTTTACGTTCAATCAATAACTGGCAGCAGGTGATTAAAACTCTGGATGATTTGAATCAGGTAGTAGCAGTGTCACCTATCGTATCTGGCCCGGCCTTTGCCCGGCGCGGCGAGTCCTTGGAATCGGTCGCTTTGGTAGGCATTGATGTTGCGCGCTATGAAAAAATCATTCCGATTAGTAATGACATTACTGAAGGTCAATTCAGAGTGGGTGCCGGTGACGCGGTTATTGGTAAATTACTGGCCGACAATCTGGGTTTGCGTGTCGGTGACAAATTGCGACTTGACGCCGGGCTTGGCAGTTACAGTGTGGTCAACATCGCCGGTATTTTTGAATTGGGTGTGCGTGAACTCGATAGCCGCTATGTTTATCTCGATTTAAAACAAGCGCAGTCTTTACTCAATTTGCCGGGCGGTGTCACAGTTATTGACGTAACGGTGCAGGATATTTTTACTGCCGATGTGGTTGCCGCAAGAATTGGACGACTCACTGGCTTGAAATCGGAAAGTTGGATGCAGACCAATACCCAACTGATGAATGCGCTCAGTTCGCAGAGTTTATCGACCAATATGATTAGTTTATTTGTAGCGCTTTCGGTTGCCTTCGGTATCGCCAGTGTATTGTCGGTGAGCGTAGTGCAGCGCACGCGCGAGATCGGTATTTTGCGTGCCATGGGCACTACGCAACAACAAATGTTGCGAGTGTTTCTAATTCAGGGCGCCTTGTACGGCTTGGCCGGCTCTTTGGTGGGCAGCATGGCTGGCTATGCTCTGGTTTGGGCTTTCAATAATTTAGGCCCCGGGCTTTTTTATATTCCGGTCTCCAGCACTTTGGTACCCCTCGCGATGGCAATTGCCACTATCACCGGTGTCTTGTCAGCCGCCATTCCAGCGAGGCGTGCCGCACGTCTTGATCCTGTCGTGGCCATTCGTTATGTCTGAAGACAAACAAGAAGTCTTGCGCTTACAGGCCATAAAAAAATCCTACAACATCGGCCAGGCGACTGAAACCGAAGTTCTTCATGGCATTGATATGCAGGTAGCCAAGTCGGACTTTACTGCCTTGATAGGCCCGTCGGGCTCCGGTAAAAGCACCTTGCTGAATTTGATAGGCTTGCTTGATGCGCCTACTTCGGGCGAATTGTTTTTGCTCGGCAAACCCACGCGTGAAATGGACGATGCCGAGCGCACTGCACTGCGTGGCAACTCGATTGGCTTCGTGTTTCAGTTCCATCATCTTATCCAGGCCTTTACGGCGATGGAAAACGTCTTGATGCCATTGATGCTCGCACACGGAAAACCGGATAAAGAAAGCCTGGATCGCGGCAAAGAATTATTGGCAGAAGTCGGCTTGGAAAAATTCGCCGACAAGAAACCCAATGAACTTTCCGGTGGGCAACAACAACGCGTTGCCATTGCACGTGCCTTGATCACGCGACCAGCATTGCTTTTGGCCGATGAGCCGACCGGAAACCTTGACACCAAAACAGCCGCCGATGTTTTTGCACTATTTCGCCGATTTAACGAAAAGTTCGGCTGTGCTTTTCTGTTGGTAACGCATGACCCACGCTTATCCGATTCCTGTGATCGAACCCTGACACTGGTCGATGGGATGATCGTCAAGAATAAAGGGGTTTGATTTTCAACCGTTGTAATGGTGGATGGTTCGTATGCCACGACTTCGAGTTTGCAAATTCGTTCAACACCCAGCCTTTATGCAGCGCAATCTAGGAAAACTTGCCATGAATTGAAAACGTCGATCATCATGAAAATTAGCAATGCAATGCGCGTACGGCTTGTGAATTTATGAGGCGTTTGTTTGCAAATTGAACTTCACAAAAAACCCCGCCGAAGCGGGGTTTTGTTTTTTGCAACGATAAGCAATGGATTAGAAATCCATACCGTCCATGCCACCCATGCCGCCACCGTGTCCGCCGCCGCCATGTGATTCTTCTTTCTTCGGTGATTCGGCCACCATGCATTCGGTGGTGATCATCAAACCGGCGATTGAAGCTGCGTTTTGCAAGGCAGTACGTGTCACTTTGGTTGGAT
>Ga0209181_10010601_pt1 | contig 11948 bp, 7 predicted proteins | sample MAT05_FD_187208 | JGI IMG/M metagenome (GOLD analysis project Ga0209181, IMG submission 187208) | Freshwater microbial communities from Lake Fryxell liftoff mats and glacier meltwater in Antarctica - MAT-05 (SPAdes) (version 2) | ecosystem: Environmental > Aquatic > Freshwater > Ice > Liftoff... | reverse complement strand
GCGCGCGCCCCGTTTTGCCCTTCCGCAACCAGCCCGTTTCGATGAAATGTACGAGGCGTCGGGTCGCGAAAACACCGGCCAGATGCTCGCGTCGTTCCGACCAGTCCATGCAGCGGCAGGCGAAGCGCTTCGCGAGATGACAGTAACAACTGCGCGCGTATTTGAGCGGTTTGTAGGCTGGCGTATCCGAACGCGAGCGCACGTCATCACGCTCGGTAACCATCGACAGCGCTTCCAGCATGTGCGCAACATCGGCATCCGCCAAAGTGAAGTATCGGTGCCGTCCCTAACCGCGCAGTTTCACCAGTCCGGCGTCGAGCAATTGCGTGAGATGCGTGCTCGCGGTTTGCGGCGTGATCGCCACGCCACGCGCCAGCTCGCCCGCTGATCGCGCCTCGCCGCCGAGCAACAACGTGGGCATGCGAGCGCGCGAAGGATCGGCAATCAGCGACGCGGTGCGGGCGAATCGGGGTTCGGGCGAGCGCATGGGGGCTATGGCTTAAGCGCCGCTTGCGCCAGCGTATTCGGCACGCCACGAAGGAATGTTCGCTCCTCGCGCAGAATGAATTTATGCGTTTGTGCCATTGCGAAATTCTTCATGCCTTCTTCATCGGTTTTCAGTCGCGCACGATAGGCCTCGTAGGCGGAGAGACTTTCAAACGAAATCAAGCCCCAGGCAATGTCATTGGTGCCCTCATCAGGCAAAAAAATAGCCAACCAAATCGCCGCCGCAACGCGGGATGATGCGTCCCCAGTTCTCTGCGTATTGGTAGAAAGTGTCCTTCTGGAACGGGTCGATTTGACAACGGATGACGAACCGGCCAAGCAATACGCCGCGCTCGCCCTGCTGTCGCACTTAAAGCTCAACGCGCACGGCGTGATCTCGACACAGGTGTTGCAGGAATTCGCGAACGTTGCACTGAGAAAAATGAAGCTCGACGCGCATCATGTGCGCTCGCAACTGGCCGCGCACGAGCAGTTCGAGGTGGTGCAAATCACGCCGCGCCTCATTCGCGGCGCGCTCGATTTGCATCAGACGCGGAGCCTCTCGTTTTACGACGCGCTCATCGTCCACGCGGCGAGCGTCTCCGGCTGCGACACGCTTTACAGCGAAGCTTTGAACTCGGGCGAAATCGTGGATGGCGTGACCATCGTCAATCCGTTCACCACGAAGATTGACTATGCGGTGCTTGACTCTGGTTCCGCAAGATCGCGCCGATCATATGCCTGAACAGAGCCGTAAGTGCCCGCTTTTTTGGCTAGCAGCTTTTCGTTAAAAGGACGCCTTCTTGGGGGCTGAAGCCGTAAATACCAATAAGTTGACTGTGGTGCCAATTCAGCGATAGCCCCAATTCAATGGTCGTTGTAGCAAAAAGCTGCTAGGCAACACGTGCCCGACAACATCCTGAGTGCCCGCCCTGCCGCAACCGAGCTCCGGCCTTGCCCGTGTCGGCGTTGCGGGCGACGGGCTCAGGCTGGGGCGCAATTGCCTCGCCGTCGAACGTTGGCAATGCTTCGGGCGCGGCCGAAGCATTGCGTTTCCGTCCCCACCTGTTGGGCATTTCACTCATTTTCGAAACTCGTACCGCACCTACTGCACGTAGCAGGATGTCACCTTACCGGGTTTGATTTCGTTCTTACTTCATATCAGATCTGCTTGTGCATTTGCGCTTTGGGAGGGCATGCCATGAACTTGCAACAACTTCGCGACTACGACTGCTGGGTTGGAAAGTCTGCACAGACGGTCTACGTTTCCAGCGTGCAGGTGGGCGGCTGGCGGAGCGTGTGGCCGGATCGCGTACCGCGCTGGGCCAGTCGCATTCGTAACTATTTCAATCTGTCGCCCTGCACACTGGAGCGCATCACTGGCAAGGCCGCCAGCAGCGCACTCAAATCCACCGAGCGCTTCAAATTTCAGCTGGAATGCCACGAGACGCAGACGTTCAACAAGTACCACCGCAACTATCGCCCCGGCCCCAACGGCAAACTCGATCCACCGCCATTCACCGTGCCCGCCGCCTGCCCGACAACGGCTTCGCACGATGTGAAGCACACCAGCGCGCTGGATTCGATTGCGGCGAAGAGTGCCCTTGAGGGCGTCGTCTACAAGGACGAAAAAGGTCTGCTCTGGTATCAGATGTCGGCGGGTGCCACTATCTATCATTGGGGGTCCGATGTCACCAGCTGGCCGGAAGCGATGGTTGACGCCGTCTACGTTGAAGCCCGCGGTCAGGACTTTGCGCCCATCTTCAAGCTCATCAGCCCTGACAACACGGGCGGCTCGCTGGAATGCATCATTTGGAATCCTCGCAAACAGCATACGATTGTTGCCGCTGGCACAACCCTGAACGTCACCAAGCTGATCAACAAAGATCCGGTTCATCAGGGCTCCTACAACTACTCCGAAACCGCTCACATGGGCCTCGCAGCGCATGAGCTGCGCGACGTCAAAACGCACGTAGCGAAGACAGACTTCTACATTAATCCCGTCAACTGCTTTTCACTTCTGGCTACGCGCACATTTCCAGCGGGCGGTCGCTTGGGCGCAGGCGGTAAGTCACTATCGGATGAAGTGTGAAGCACTACAGTGGCAAATTAGCGTCGGGATCGGTTCGCGCCTTGATTCAGCCGTTCAGCGCGAACCCTCCGATGCCGACAGCGGCAGCTTTTTCCGCTCCAGCCGATCTTCCAGCTCGCCGATGTACGAAGCCAGCGTGTTGCCGGATTGCTCGACGGACGCGCGAAGATTGGTCTCCATCTGACCCATCTTTTCGGTGAGCACAGACTTTGAGGTCGCATGCAGTGCGGTTTGCTGCGCCATTTCGGTTTCCATGTATTTGCGCAGTTCGGTGAAACGCGACGCTTCCGCCTGATCGGATAGCTCGCGGTTGGCTTGCACCTCGCGTGAAAGCTTGCGCGTTTCGAGCAGCGTTGACGTGAGCTGGTATAGCGAAAACGCCAGAAAGACGACCGTCACAATCACCAAGAGGCCAAGCATCACCAGCCCCAACGGCAACTGCACTGATGCAAAGCCGAGCGACAAGTCCGTCGGCGCCGTGATCGCACCCCAGTTCAGCGTCGTAAAGGCACCAATCAGCGTCAACATCAGAATTAACAACAGCGTGGGTAGCTTCATCGTGAACACCTCCTAACCTAAAGAGACTCAGTATGACACGTAGTCTCCGGGCCGCTTCACCCGATGTACTCCCCCGTATCCGCGCCGTCCAGGAGACGAACCTTGACCTTGCCCAAGATCCACGATTCAAACACGGGCATTCACGCCCGTGTTTGAATCGGGGCCGACGGTCAAACTCTTCCACTGCATTACGCAGCCGCAGTGCTTGCAGCGAACGAGGTCTCAGCCGAGTTTCAAATTCTGACTCAGGAATATGAACGCATTTGCCCATTGCTTCGAGCGCACTTGAGATTCCAGAAATTTCTTCCAGGAAATGCGATCTTAAAGTTCGTGTTTCGGTGTGCTTTTCGGTGGCGTCAACCGTCAAGGGCAGCCTTCTCAAACTGCGCGAACAGATTGCGGGGATCCAGAAACTGGGCTAGCTACTGCTGGGATACCAGACTATTCTGCTTTGCCAATGCAACTTAACGCCTGTAGCATTAATTAATTGTCTTTTATGAAAATGTGTGCTCCATGCAACTCCCTGCCGCTTCTGCCGCCGCCAACGGTCGCGTTCTCCGGATTTTTTTTGCTTTGGTTTGCGCAGCGCTTGCGCTGACATTTTCGTCGTACGCGACGGCACAAAATTTTCTAGCTAACAAAAAATTTGCGCCGACCACAATCGGTCCCAATGCCTCATCTCAGCTCACCTTCGACCTGTTTAACGGATCGTCGAGCACTCTGACGTCCACCTTTGCCGACACGTTGCCGGTGACCACGCCAGCAGGGCAATTGTGGTTTAGCGCGGCCGGTGCGGCAACCGTGGTTGGAACAGGATGCACGACGGGAGCAGTGACTTTTTCCAACTTTCTGGACGCACCGACCAATGCGCGCGCGCAGACGGTGACCGTCACGGGAGCGACAGTTCCCAATCAGCCTATCCCGGCGCAAACGAATCCCGACTGTCGTATCACGCTGCCGGTGTACTCGGGCGCTCTGGCAGCCGACGCGACGCTGGTCAATTCGGTGCCGTTGGGGGACGCCACCGCGACGGGTACCGCTGGGTCGTTTACGTCTGATCTTTTTAGCGCGACTTTGCAAGTGCGCGCCCCGGTCAACGTCGTGGTGGGTAAATCTTTCTCACCGCAGACGGTTCCTGCGGGTGGCGGTGCGACTCTGACGATCACCGTGCGCAATCCGTCGGCGGCGTTCCCTTTGACGGTTGTGAGTTTTTCTGATGCGTTGCCATCAGGTTTGACGGTAGCGGCAGTGCCGACATTTTCCGGTTGCGGCGGCGCGACCTCGACGGCGGTTGCCACCGATACGACAGTGCCGGTCACCGGAGCCACTATTGCAGCAGGCGCGACCTGCACCGTGACTGTTCCCGTTGTGGCACCCACAGGGGGCAACGTGATGATTGCCAACACCATTCCCGCAGGCAACGTGCAGTCCAACGAATCGTCGACCAATACCAGCCCCGCGAACGCGTCTCTGAACGTGGTGAACTCTATTGGTATGACCAAGGCATTCCGCGATCCTGACAACAATGCCCTTAATACCAACGACTCGCCAACGCCTGCCAGCTTCACATCCGGGGCGGCGACAGCACTGGTGAATCAGCCACTGGCCATGCGCATCTACTTCAGCAATCCGACTGGCGCGCCATTGACGGCAGGTAGCCTGACAGACTTGCTGCCAAACAGCGTGGTACCCGTTGGAGCAGCCGTTAGCGGCACCTGTGGCGGTTCGCCGACGCTTACCCAGACCAACATCGCGTCGCAGATTCAGGTCACTATTTCGCCGATCACTGTGCCCGCAGCTAACTTGACGAATCCATCGTCCCTGGGTAGTTGCTACATCGAAATTTACGTCAAGGCGACCAGCGCATTTGCGTTGACGACCAACTCCATCGCCACCAGCGATGTCACGTTTAACGGTAACGTTAATCCCGCGACAGCAACCTCAGCAAACCTGACGGTCACCGCCCCGGGCGGACCGGGGCCCGGAGATGGCAGCTACCTCACGGTCCACAAACAGTTCTCACGGGATGTCGCTCCAATCGGCACCCAAAGCGGTGTCGGCGCGCCGTTGCTCGTTCAAAAAGGCGAGAAATTCTGGATGCGTGTTGCCGTCTGGAATCGCCTGTTTGACAACTCATACACCAACGGGACCATCACCGACGTGTTGCCGCTGAATATTCAAGTGGCGTCTCCACTGACCGTGCGCATTCTGCAAGGCCCGCCGACCGGTAATACGATTGCCAACGGGGGATGTGGCGACGGCGTCGGGGGTGGTGCCATTGGCGCAGTCAACGTGACGACTGTTGCCGGGCAGGATGTGGTGACCTATTCCGGCTTCAGTGTGCGCAACGGATCGGGTGCCAATGCCTCGGCGCAGCCCGGCTGTTTCTACGCGATTCAGCTCGTCAGCGCGGTCTCGGGCGACTACATCAACACCATCCCTGCCAACAATGTGACGACCGCGGAAGGTGCCACCAACACCACCGCAGCGAGCGCCCGGGTAGCCGTGCTGTCCGATCTTGATAGCTCGAAGTTCTTTGATCCGTCCGTGATCAGCCAGAACGGAAAGACACGTCTGTATTTCCGTTTCAGCAATAAATCGGTCGCGGCCATCACGAATCTGGCAGTAACCGATTCACTGCCCTCGAGCGCTGCGTTCGGTAGTTTGACCGTCGCATCGCCTGCCAATATTGCCAACACCTGTGGCGGCACGATTACCGCTGTTGGCGGCAGCGTTTCCATCGCCGGCGGCGGCATACCGGCTGCGACCGGAACTCCGGCGGTGCCCGGAATTTGTGAGTTTGCGATGGATGTGCAGCACGCAGGCGGGTCATCTTCTAGCTCGCAGATCACCAACTCGGTCGCTGCGAATCAGGTGAGCAACGATCAGAACCAGAGCAACCCGCTGCCCATTCAGGCGAATCTGAGCACGCGTCCTATGGGTATCTCGGTGGTCAAGGAATTCATTCCGAGCAACGCTAACGGTGGTGCGCCGGTAAAACTGCGCTTGACCTTCTCGTCAACGTCGAGCCCATCCAGCCAATGGCCGCAAGACCAGATCAGCCTGACCGATTCTTTCCCGGCGGGAATGATTGTGGCACCGACCCCCAATGCCACCACGACCTGCCGTAAAGCGGGAATCCCCGGCGGCGCGCCTGATCCTGCGAGCCCCGCGCTTTCGGCGACGCCAGCCGATATCGCCGCCGTGCCGGGGGCGAATTCGTTCACGATATCCGGCTTCCGCTTCCGTGGTACCAGCTACGCAGCCATCACAGCCGTTCCTGACAACCAGTGTCAGGTCGAGATCGACGTGGTTGCTACGACGACCGGTAACAAGACCAACACCATCCCGGCAGGCGCCGTCACAACGTTTAACGGCTCGACCAACTCAACGCCATCGCAGGCGACTCTGACGGTGTTGCCGAATACGCAACTGCTGAAGAGTTTCGAGCCCGCATCTGTTTCGCTTGGGCAGACCAGTGCGCTGGTTCTAGTCATCAACAACGTCAATACCAGTCCGCAAGTAGACTTTGGTTTGACCGATACTTTTCCGTCGGGAATGACGGTTGCAGGACCCGCGACGACCACCTGCGGCGACGGCGTGGTCACCACCACCTCCAATTCGCTGACAATCACCGGCGGTGATGTCAACGGCAACAGTTCCTGTGAAATTCGGGCGCCGGTACAGCTTGCGGCCACCGGGCCGTACGTGAATAACGCATCGAACATCACCGCGTCCAGTGTGATCAACACCGCCGGAGTGACCGCGACCGTGCGGGCGATTACGCCACCCACGGTTAGCAAGTCTTTCGCTGCGACGTCGATCCAGACCGGCAGTCCATCCACGCTGACCATTACGATCACCAACGTCGACACGGCAACGGCGCTGACCGGTGTTCAACTCACCGATAACCTGCCAACGGGAGTTCGCGTTTTCACATCGCCTGCCGCCACTACTTCGTGCGGTGGAACGTTTGCGCCGGTTGCTTTGGATACGTCGCTTACGCTGACCGGCGGCTCCATTGCTGCTGGCAGTACGTGTACTCTGACGGTTCAAGTTACCGGAGATCCTGGCACTTATGTCAACACCATTCCAGCGGGTGGGCTTACCTCCGATCAGGGCGGCAACGTCACACCAGCGACCGCGAATCTCGAAATTGGTGGCACCGTTTCTTTGTCAACGACCAAAAGTGGCAGCGCGACTGGCATCAATGGGGGCACGGCAACGTACACCGTAACTTTCAGCAACAACACGGCGTTTGCAGTACCCGTAGCCATCGCGGACAGTCTCGGCAGCTATTCGGCGTTCGCATGGACGTGCAGCGGTACTAACGTGGCCTGTCCCGCGGCGTCCGGCAGCGGTAGTATTTCTGCGACGCTTACGATGCCAGCCAACAGCACTCTCACGTATTCAGTGACCGCTACATTGCCGCAAACGGGAACTTCGATCACCAACACCTCGACCATTGGTGTCGCACCCGGAAATCCAATTTACACGGAACCGCCAGGGCAGCTCGGTGACAACACGGCAAGCGCCCCAACCACCATGACGCGCTCGTCGAATATCACCATCACCAAAACCGACGGTGTCACGCAGGTCACGGCTGGCCTCACCACGAACTACATCGTGACCGTTACCAACGGCGGCCCCTCCGCTGCCATCGGTGCTCTGGTGCGTGATCTGCCTGGCGCTGGATTAGCGCTGCAAAGCGTCGCTTGCTCCACGGCCACCAGCGGTGCCGTGTGTCCGTCTGCTGCTGGAGTAACTTTGGCAAATCTCACGGGAAGCGGCATTGCGGTGGATCTTCCAGCGACAGGTAGCCTCGCATTTAGCGTAGTTGCGCTGATCAACCCCGGCGTCACCGGATCGGTGACCAACACCGCCAGCGTTTCGCATCCAGACAGTAACGGCGGCACGCCGCAAACTGCTACGGACACCGACACGGTGGCCGTAGTCGCTGGATTGCAGATCGCCAAATCCGACGGCGTAACAAGCGTGGTCGCTGGTACTAACACGACCTATTCAATCAGCGTGACCAATGGTGGCCCGTCCACCATCAATGGTGCGGTCGTCAAAGATGTTGCTGGCGTGGGTTTGACGCTCCTCAGCGTGACCTGCGGCTCAGCGAGCGGCGGAGCAGTATGTCCGGCACCAGCTTCGGTGACCGTGGCCGCCCTTGCAGGCGCGGGCATCACCATCAATCTACCCGTTACCGCAGCACCGCCTGGACCCTCCATTCCCTCCGGAATGGTGTTCACCGTTGTTGCACGAGTAGACCCGGCGCAGACTGCCAACGTAACCAATACAGCGACAATTACCGAGCCGGGTGGCCAGCCGATCCCGGCTGTTGACACGGATACCGTGACGCAATCCGCTGATATCTCCGTGACTAAAGTCGCGGTGACACCTTCAGTTGCTGTGGGCACACCGGCGCGTTTCGACATAACGGTACGCAATGCGGGGCCATCTAGCGTTACCGGCGTCGTTGTGCGTGACGTCCTGCCGTCAGGCCTGGTTGCCGATAGTGTTGCATGCGTCTCAGCGACGGGCGGGGCGGTCTGCCCGAATGCCGCAACGGTGACGCTTGCGCTGTTGACGGGCACAGGTGTTCTTGCTGATTTGCCAGCGTCTTCGTCGATGACCTTTGCATTAGTTGCCCGCGCCAATGCGAACGGAACATTCGTCAACGTCGCCACCGTTTCACATCCGGCGGATAGCACGCCCGAGCCTTCATCGAATTCCTCCAGCGCAACGCTAACGGTGTTCGTCCCGGTCGTCCCAACTCTGGACAGGCAGTCGTTGTTTTTGCTTGTTCTGTTGGTAATCGGTGGGTTTGTCGTTTCGCGACGCTCGCTGTCAACTGTTCGACGTAAGTAGCCGCTGAACTAGAAACGGTAGCAAGAAAATCGCCGACATGACGTCGGCGTTTTTTTGCCCACGGCTGGCCAGTGGTCACGTTGATTTGCTGCGCGGGCGAGGGGTTTGCCTGAACCTACGCTTCCATTGCGCCCGAACTGGCTATGCGGGCGTATCGGTAGAGCCCAATCCGAGTTCGCTTTCCAGCTCCCGATCAGGCGAGCTTGAGCTGCGACTAAATCGCCCTGCTACGCATTAGCCGATATATTCCCACGTGTCCGCGCCATCCAGCAGCCGCACCGGAACTTTGCCGATGATCGACGGCTCGAAATTCCGGGCGTTCACGCCCGTGTTGGTATCGGGGCCTACGGTCAAACTCTTCCACTGCATCACGCAACCGCAGTGCTTGCAGCGAATGAATTTCAGTGACTTGTCGCCCCAGACGTAATCGTCCACTGCGTCAGGCGCGGAGGTGAGTGTGACCTCCGCGTCCTTGTAGTACGCCCACAGCACGCCATAGCGGCGGCAGATCGAGCAATTGCAGTCCGTGACACGCTCAGGCTCGCGAGGAACTAGAACTTTGATTGCGCCACAGTGGCAGGTTGCGGTGAGCATTTTTAGGGCTGTTCTTTTGCGGCTTAACCACTAAGGTAAGCAGAAGCTTTACGATTCGAGGACGTATCTTTGACGACCGAAGCGGATTGAGTGTGAACGATTTTCATTTTGTGAATTGCTACATCAAGCTCGTCACCAGCATTCTTCGAAAAAACACTGCACTCGGGAAAACCTGACACCGTCCGCAGGGACACGACATAGAACCCTGTTCCGTTTGCTCGACCAACGAGGTGCTCGTTCATTAGGTCAACGATCTTTATTTGCCAGTCGGTTACCCTCTTATAGTCTGATTCTGCCAATGGTTCGGATGCTTCAAGTGATCGAATGGTGCCGCGATGAAGCACTTCACCGCATTCAGAGTACAGCGACCTAAATCCCACAAGCGTTAGTGCATTTGGTTTCGCATTTGCTTGAATTTTCCACCCGCTTGAAGTCTCCTCTCTGATGACGGATTGCGGAAATGAATGGGCATAACTGCCGTTAAGTAACCGCATGATCTTTTCCGCATGCCATTCCTTCTTCGTCGACTTTGTCTGTACCTGAGGGAGGTCCCCGTGTAACTGCAAGCAGCCAAGCGCTATTAGCTCGCAAATTCGACGAAATTGCAGGTACGCGTATTCACGCGCGTACGGTGGCGAAAGGTTCAGTTTGCCGTCGCAGGCTTGGGCGACTAAATCGATTCGAATGGCGAGTTCGTGCATTAGAGGAAGATAGCCTTCGACGGCTTCCTGAACCGAAAATTTATGCCCGCTCATGATGCTCCGATTTGACCGTGACTATTTATAGATCTGACTTCTGTTGGACAACAACTGTATTTCAACTTTGTCTACCTACGAACGGCAACATCCTGTTCAATTTTCGGTAAAGACGGTGGCATCTTGTGCACCCTACCCAAAATCATAAGGATCCACATCCACCGCCCAACGCACTTTCGGGCGATCGGCGGCCATTGCTTCGCGTAAGCGAGCCAGCGCGTCGGCGAGCGGGCGCACCTTCGGCGCAATCGCGGTCATGGTCCAGCGGGTGAAGTCGGCCTTGCGGGCGAGGGGCGCGGGCTGGGGCGCAAACACCTCGCCATCGCGCGTTGACAGGGCTTCCCTCAAAACACTGTGGGCGCGCGTAAAAAACTCAGCTACGGCCTCGGCGTCCTTCGCTTCGGCGCGCACCAGTGCCATGCGGCTGGCGGGCGGCAGGCCGAACATTTCGCGGTTGGCGAGTGTGCGGTCGGCGAACCCAGCGTAGTCGTTCGCGAGCAGCGCCTGAAACACGGCGTGATTGGGGAACTCGGTTTGCACCATGACTTCGCCGGGCAAGGCGTGGCGACCGGCGCGGCCTGCGACCTGCGTCAGGAGCGCAAACAAATCTTCCTGCGCGCGAAAATCGGTGGAGAACAGTGCGCGGTCGGAATCGATGACGCCGACCAGGGTGAGCGCGGGAAAGTCGTGGCCTTTGGCGAGCATCTGGGTGCCGACGACGATGTCGATTTCGCGCGCGAGAATGCGCTCGTACAGCTCGCGCCACGCGTGTTTGCCTGAGAGCGAATCGGTGTCGGCGCGGGCGATGCGGGCGTCGGGGAAGGCCTCGATCAGCGCGGCCTCCAGCTTTTGCGTGCCGACGCCAGCACCGACCAATTCCGGATGACCGCAGGCGGGGCATTTGCCCGGCACGCCGGATTGCGCGCCGCAGTGATGGCAGCGCAGTGATCGCGCAGTTTTGTGCGAACTTTGGTGCAAGGTCATCTTGGCGTCGCAGCGTTTGCACGGCGCGCTCCAGCCACAATGCGGGCAGTACAGCGCGGAGGCAAAGCCGCGACGATTAACCAGCACGAGGCTTTGCTCGCCGCGCTCAAGGCGCAGCTTGATGCCGTCAGCGAGCGCATGCGATAAGCCCCATTTCACCCGCTTGCCGCGTGAGGGTACGAGCCGCAATGCGGAGGGTGCTGCGGCGGTGGCGCGCTCGCTGAGCACGATGTGTTGATACACATCACTACGTGCGTGGCGCACGTTGCGCCACGTTTCCAGACTCGGCGTGGCGCTGGCGAGTACGACCGGAATGTTGGCCCGTTTGGCGCGCACGATGGCCACGTCGCGGGCGTGATATCGCGGCGATTCGTTTTGTTTGTACGAGCCGTCGTGCTCTTCGTCGATGACGATCAGGCCGAGATTGGCGGCGGGCGCGAACACGGCGAGTCGCGTGCCGATGATGAGCCGCGCCGCGCCGGAATGCACGCTGTGCCATGCGCGGTTGCGCTCGCCTGCGGCAAGCTTCGAATGCAGCACGGCGGTGGGTACGCCGGGTAGCGCTTTAAGCACGCGGTCGATGAGTTGCGGCGTCAGGTTGA
>Ga0209181_10010599_pt1 | contig 11948 bp, 6 predicted proteins | sample MAT05_FD_187208 | JGI IMG/M metagenome (GOLD analysis project Ga0209181, IMG submission 187208) | Freshwater microbial communities from Lake Fryxell liftoff mats and glacier meltwater in Antarctica - MAT-05 (SPAdes) (version 2) | ecosystem: Environmental > Aquatic > Freshwater > Ice > Liftoff... | reverse complement strand
AATGGAAAGACTCCAACTGCGGTGTTTTCCCCAATCCCCAAAGCCAAAGGTTGGTGGCCGGTCGTTTGCCATTGGCGACCCTGGCCAGATTCACCGGATGTTCCGCAAACAACGTCACACTCTGCTCCATCAAATCGCAAAGCAAATCGCAACCAGGCCCCTTCGGAAAATCGTCCAACACCGTTCCGTCGGTCAGGTCATGCGGAGCACTCGTTCGCGAATCGATCGAAAATGGAGAGGGGCCCCCTGGCTTGCCACGATAAATGAGCAAGTTCCTATAGCTCACGCCAGGTATAAATTCTAAGCATTCGTTCCCTAGCTTTTCTTGTGCCGTCCGAAGCAATTCAGTGGCCTCGGGAGTAGAAATATGATCGGCCGTGAAGTCGACCATGATTTGATTCTGCACCGTCACCAAGTTGCACCGGATCGCCCAATCGTCGGGTCCTAACTGAATGCCTTGTGCGGCAGCTTCAATGGGGGCTCGCCCAGTAAAAAACTGATTGGGATCGTATCCTAGCAATGACATGTTTGCTACTTCGCTGCCGGCCGGGAAGTGCAGAGGGACGTTATCGCTCTGGCCTACCAAACCGAGTCGAGCGATCTCATCCATTGCCGGAGTGTTGGCTTGCTGCAGTGGCGTCTTGCCGCCCAGTGATTCGATCGGATAGTCTGCGCATCCATCCGGGATGATGATGACCCATTTCATTGCTGAGCGTCCTTTGGAGTTTTCAATCGGTTTATTGTCGTGCGTAGCATAGTTTACAACAGCCTAGGCTTACCAATCTAAGTGACACGAAGCTTGACGCATTCATTACTGACGCTTGGTAACTTTCGAATCTCGTCGTTGGCTGCTGCGGCGGCTTGCTCATTGGCTTCGTGCGTCATGATGACCAGTGGGACCTTGCGAGGTTGTTGATCGCTGGTTGGCTCATGTTGAATAATCGACGCGATCGAAATAGCGTGTCTGCCAAGAATGCCTGTGATCTGAGACAACACACCGGGCTCATCCGCAACAAAAAATCGCATGTAGTACCGGCCCGTCGTTTGATCGTACGGGAGTAATCCAATCTTGGACTCGCGATCGGACCACAGCTCAAGTCTGCGAAAGGTGATGTCCGTTCTACCGGAAGCCGTATCGATCATATCCGCTACGACGGCCGAAGCTGTCGGCATTTGGCCCGCTCCTTGTCCGTGAAAGAACATATCGCCAACCGCGTCTCCGACGACAGTCACGGCGTTGTAAGCACCACGCACTTCGGCCAGCGGTCGCCCTTTGCGAATCAACGTAGGTGAGACATGCAATTCTAAGCCTTCGGCTCGCAACTGAGCCGTTGCAATCAATTTGATCCGATAACCGAGTTCGGATGCGTACTTAAGGTCTTCCAACTGGAACGCTTCCAACCCTCGACGATAGATTTCCCGCCAACGCACTCGCACTCCGAAGGCCAGATGCGCAAGAATAGCGAGCTTCTGGGCCGCGTCGCTCCCGTCCACATCCATCGTCGGGTCGGCTTCCGCATAGCCCAACTCTTGAGCCAGTTTTAAGGCGACGGCATAGTCCGCACCTTGCTCATCCATTTGAGAAATGATGTAGTTGCTGGTCCCGTTGAGAATACCACGCAACGACAATATTTGGTTGGCCGAAAAACACTGACTGATATTGGCAATGATCGGGATGCCTCCACCCACGCTGGCTTCAAATGCAATCGTCCGTCCCAAGGCTCGGGCGCGGTCGAACAACTCTTGGCCGTGCTCGGCCAAAAGGGCTTTGTTTGCGGTCACGACATCTTTACCCGCTTCCAGCAATTGCAGCATGATCGTGCGGGCTGGTTCCAGGCCACCGACCAAGTGCGCTACCACCTCAATCTCGGGGTTGTTCAGGATCAATTTCAAATCATCCGTTAGAATCCCGGCTGGCAAATCGATGCTGCGAGCCTTTCCGAGATCCCTCACGGTGGCTTTTTCAAGCCATAGAATCCGCCCCGCATGCCTCGCAAGCCGATCGCCGTGATCCAAAAGCAATCGGGCCACACCGGTCCCCACGGTGCCCATGCCAACGATGGCGACCCTGGTTTTCTCCATGAAAGATAGCAATCCTACGAGGTTCTGAATTTGCAAAAGGGAAATAGTAAACCAAGTTGGCCGACTAGCAAACCGTGATAACCGGCATCTGTGAACATAGTTTGGAATTTTGGCGTGTAACGCGGCGGCCTCGACCCGTTCCCCTCGGTTTTGCCCGCCTCCGGCGGGCAAAGGGGCTGTTGATTTGGTAACCCGAAACGTAAGTGAGGGACGAGATACACCCACTCCCTTACGCTTCGGGTTTCCAGAATTGCCCTATTTCTTCGAACGACTTTACGAATTCAGCTACGACTCCCTTTGGAAGCTGCGAAACCATTTTGCGATATCTTTGGGAAGCACATGCCAAGGTTCGGAATGGTCCCGTATCCACGATAAAAAATCACGATAGACCGCCAACCTGGATGGACTGTCTAGGTAGTCCGGATGTGTCACCATCAGTGCCATTCCATGAAGACGCTGAATGAATTGCAACTTGTCTCGCCAAATGCGGTCGCTGGTCTCCCTCAACGAAACAAAGAGAGTATGGTCCTGAGGCAGAGTGTATGGCAATTCGACGAATTTCCCGAAGGAAAATGGCCAAATGCCTCCAACGCCGCCAGGCATCGGTTGATAGGGATCGACATCGAAACACGAAGCGTCGTATTCGATATTCAGCTCTTGCATCCATTGCAGATTGCGGTGAACCATCGGCGAACGAAACCCAACCGCGCCGTAACGTTCGATCGCTTGATTGATCAGGGGGACTCGAGCGTCAAAGATTCTCCTGCTCAGAAACAATCGACCATCGTGATTGTAGCCATGAATCCCGATCTCATGCCCGTTTTGTTTCAAGTCACGAATCAATCCCTCATCTATTTTGTACTTGTACGGAACAAAATTCCAGCTCGAACGAAATCCGAACGACTCCTCCATCTCGGCAAGTTTGGATACCAGCGAAGCACCTCGCTGTTCCTCGACATCGTGCGTTAACACCAGGGCGTAACTTGCGCTTACCGGCCAGAGTGAGTTCAAGGGTTGCCTAAGCGTTCCCGTGAATTCGTGTAGCGCTTCGGGAATGTACCAATGGCCTCGAGAAGACAGTCCCCTATTCCGCGTTTTTTGAAACAACTGCCTCGCTTTGATGGGTAGAAACTGGCGAACCCGATAGTACATTCGAAACGCCGGCGATAGTTTGGCTTCATTCATGTCCTTGGAGAGGCTCTCCTTCAGTATTTCTTTTAGCCTGCTTTCAAAACAGAACTGGGCTTCCAACTCGTCATGCTTCCAACCAAGCGCCTCGGGCGAGTCGCACTTTGCTAAATCGCCTTTCAAACGCCCTGCAAACAGGTCATCGTACACTTGAAGCAAAATCGTTCGCTGATGCGACCACGCTAGCGACTGTTCAATTCGCGCTCGCCCGATCTCCCCCATTCGCATTCGCACTTCGGGCGTATCGAATAGACTCAAAATGAGCTCAGCAAACTGATCGACGCTATTCTTATCGGCATAAAGAGCAGCCTCGCCGGCAGTGATTTCATTTTCCATCGTTCGAAATGCGACCGTAGGCCTGCCAACGGCCATATACTCCATCGTTTTGATGGTCGTGCAGCTATCGTTGTATGGGTTGCTTGGGTCAGGCGTCACGCAGATATCAAACGATGCGATGTAGCGGGGCACTTTTTGGAAATCGACAAATCCGGTGAATAGAACATGGTCTTTCAGCCCCAAATCTTCGGTCAGTTTCTTTAGGGATTCCAGTGCTGGTCCCCTTCCCACAAGTACCGCTAAAAAATCGGTCCGCTGCTCAAGGATTTTTGGCAAAGCCCGAATAAAGTAATCGACGCCATCTTGAAAACCCATCAATCCGACGTAGCCAAGAATCGTCTTTCCGCGGGGCCTCAATTCATCGAGCGGCTGGATTTCGGGAGTAAAACGATCGCTGGGGCCGTTGCGCACAATGTAACATCGTCGTGGATCGGCACCGCAACGATCAATCTGAATCCTATACTGCGTTTCGTTGGTGGCGATGAGTGCATGTGCATTGCGGCTCGCGAGTCTTTCAAAAAACCGCAACCCCTTTACGACAAGCGGACTACCTCGACCTTCCTTCTGGGCTTGATAGAGTTCGGGCGAGAGATCGTGTAGATCAACTACAAATTTCTTCCCAAGCAGTTTAAAAAAGATCGCGAGCATCGAATTGAGATCGGGCGGGCAATGCACGTGTACCGCATCGAAGCCATGTCGAAGCAAGACCCAAGAGGCGACTAGAAAAGCCATCACCAAACTGTATGCATACTCGAAGAGATAGCCCAGCAAACCATTCCACTCTGGAGGCCGCGGATAACGGTAAACGTGGACCCCCTCAACAAGCTCGTACAAGCTGCGGTACTTACCCGTCGGGCAAATCACCGTAGTTCTATAGCCCGCCTCGGACAACGCGATAGCTTCCTGATAGACGCGAGAATCCTGCGGATAGCATCCATTCTCCAGAATCATTAAGATGCGCTTTGAGCGAGGAATGGTTTGCATTGATTTTTTCATCGAGATTGAACGGAAGGTGAAATCCAGCCACGCATGATCTTGTAGGCGGACGATGCGCAACGTAACTTCCAAGGCGAATAGACTTTGCGATAGCGTCCAAAATTGGTTAGGACTCCACCAAACTTGGCTTTGAATTTTCCTGGTCCATATTCTTCACCCTCCCAACCAGCCCCTGCAAAGTCAAACGACTGATAACCCTCAACCGAGTATTTTGTAATCGCTTCCCACAAAATCATGGACATAGCCGAGATACCTGGAATGCGCTTCGCTCCGGCATACCAGTAAACCACGCGATTCTTAAAGGCAAGGAAACAGGCGACAGCGGCTACTTCCCCCTCATATTCGGCAAAAAAAACACGACAGATATTCTGTGGCATTTCTCGAAACGCAGATTCAAAAAGGCTTCGATCGGCCAGCGGGACTTTAGAGCCCGCGTAACTCTCGGATACGATCGCGTAGAAACGATTCAGTTCTTTAAACGGCTCGACCTCTCGGACAATCAAGCCGCGTCGCTTAGTCGAGCGCACGTTGTTTCGGCACTTGGGATCAAGCCCAATAAAGAGCTGCTGCTCGTCTCTCTGAAGGTTTAACTCGTAATTGTAATAGCCGAGCAGCTCATATCCTTGATTCAACAACGCATTTTCCGACACAGGGGCTGCGAAAAAAGGACGCACTTCCGCGAAGAGTGTGCGTCGACGCATGTAGTTGTCGTGATGACGAAGAAGCTGTGCAACTCCCTCGCGTCCCTGCCGTGATTCAAGAAAAATTGGCTCAGCATACAGAATGGATCTAGCTGCGATACGGTCAGCCCATCGTCCAAGCGTTGAGACCTTGACGGCTACGAGCATTGCACAAATCGCATTATTCTCATCGACCGCTGCGTGAGCGAATGGACTGTGCCCTTTGGCTGATTCCATCGTTCGGATCATTGCACAAGTATGGAATATGGTTCCTTTTATGTGGCTTTCCACGAAGCCATCCCAGTCTGGCAATTGATCAAACGAAAGGATCCTGAGATCGTCGCCATTCTTCACGACAAACACCCCTCCGCGTCTGGAGTTGCCGCGGACGAGCCACACGCGGCTGAAGTAAGTCCACCCTCATGATCAATGAATTTCCGCGTCCACATCTCGACGCTCATAAGCCCCCAAAGCTTCGTCGAATGATCTGTGTATCCAGAGACATGCTCGCGAATCAGCCGTTCGACAAACGAAACATTGAACAGGCCACGCCGCTCAAGCGTTTCCGTCGACAACAAGTCTTGCATCATCGGTCGTGCTTCTTTTCGCAGCCAACGCTCAATTGGAATTGGAAACCCTTGTTTCTTTCTATCAATGATCTCAGTCGGAAGGAGACGACGTGCAACTTGCTTCAAAAGATACTTGCGTTGAGAACCACGCAGCTTCATCGAGTCCGGCAAATGGGCAGCAAACTCGACTAGCTTGTGATCGAGCAATGGCACCCTCGCTTCCAACGAATTGGCCATCGTCAGTTTGTCGCCGCGAAGCAATAGGTAATCGGGCAGCCAAAGCTTGCTGTCAGCGTAAAGCATCCGATCCAACGGCGAATGGGTATCGCAGTTTGCTAAGTGATTCGAAAATACTGAGGCAGCGCCTGCTTGAATCGATTCCACTTGACCGTCCAGCAATTGCCGCTTGGCGTCATCGCCAAACATTGGGAACCAATTCGCGAATCGGGTTGCTTCGTCGCGGATGGTTAAGGCCCCTATCGCAATCTTGCCACGCCGCAATCCCGGCAACGTCGAGGACGCCGAACGCAAAAATTTCGCGGCGCTGGTAGGCAATCGAGAGAACCACTTCGAATAGCGCTCGCCCGAGTAACGAGCGTAGCCCGCAAACAATTCATCGCCACCTTCGCCAGTTAAAACCATCTTGACGTGTTGCCTCGCAAGCTTGGCAACCATGAACGTCGCAACGGTTGCTTGATCTGCAATCGGTTGGTCGAGATGCCAAAGCACATCTTCGGCATAACGTAGAAAGTCAACGGAAGTAATCTTCAGTGTATGGTGCTCGCAACCAAACTTGTCTGCGACCTGTTGGGCGTAAGGTAATTCATCTTGGATCCCTTCACCGCCAAAGCCGACGGAGAATGTCTTGACCGGTGTACGGAGTTCCTCTGACATCAGTGCTACAATCGTACTCGAGTCCACTCCACCACTTAAAAAGGCGCCAAAGGGCACGTCGCTGCGTAGATGAAGCCGTACCGACTCGCGCAGCAACTCCAGCAACTGATCCGCGTAGTCCTGCTCACTTAGAACACATTCAGGTTTTGCAAACGAGATATCCCAGTAGCGTTTGATCTCGACGCGACCTTTTGCAATTCGAATAAAATGACCGGGTGGCAAAGAATGAATGCCGGCGAACAAAGTGCGTGGCGCGGGCACATACTTGAGCGACAGATACAAACTCAGCGCCTCTATATCCATTGATGGCTTAATGGCGGGATGTTCGAGAATCGATTTGATCTCCGATCCGAAGACGAAATCGCCTCTGCCTTCGGCGTAGTAGAGAGGCTTGATCCCCATTCGATCGCGGGCGATAAACAACTCACGGCGGACGTTATCCCAAATCGCAAAACCGAACATCCCACGAAGATGATCCAGGCAAGCCTCGCCGCGTTCTTCATAGAGGTGGACAATGACTTCCGTGTCGCTATGGGTCTTGAGCTGATGACCTCGCGCAATCAAATCGTTGCGAAGCTCGCGGTAGTTGTAAATCTCGCCGTTGAAAACAACACCATAACGACCCGACTCGTCGAAAATCGGCTGCTGGCCGTCTGCGAGGTCGATGATGCTGAGCCGTCTCATACCCATCGCCAATTCGCGATCGATGAGTCGTCCGGCCTCGTCAGGTCCGCGATGAAAAATGGACGCAAGCATCCGTTCGAGTCGTTCGGGCGGAACGCTTCGCATAGAATCGAGACTGAGGATACCGGCAATTCCGCACATGATTAGTTGAAACTCATTTTGCTTTCGTACAAAGACGTCGAACGATTGTGGCCGTCTTTTGAACATTGTTGGGGGAAAAATACTTTTCCGCCAGCTCGCGATTGCGTTTCCCAAGTTCCTGTCGCAGTTGCTCGGAACCTTGTACCTTACGAATTGCTTCAGCGAGTTGCTCTACGTTTTTTTCCTCCACCACAATCTGTTCAAGGAATTCTGGAATGCCGACATGTCTCGTCGAAATAACTGGCTTGCCGCATGCCATCGCTTCGATGATCACACTAGGGAAACCTTCGCCGACTCCAACATCATCATAGTGACAAGGCAAACAGAAGACATCGCAAGCACGGTACATCGCGCGAAGGGCCGTGCCAGAGAGTTTACCTAAAAACGCAACTTGAGATTCGATTTGACATTCCTTGACGAACCCTCGAACATCGACCGAATCCGACTCGGCCCCTTCGCCGCCGACGACCCAGACTTCGATATTCGGATCGTTCAATTGCTTGACCGCCTGGAACAGGACTTTGTGACCTTTGCGCTGAACGAAAAAGCCGACTATCAAGATGACAAATTTTTTGGGTGTTGGACGATAGTCTTCGAGATCCATGGAGAGCGAGATAATCTCGATTTTCTCTTCCGGATATCCGAAAAGCTCTTTGAGTTTCTTTCGATTGAAGTCCGAGATGGTGATCAATTGATCACAGGCAGCCAGCGATGCTTGGAACAAACCAGGATTTGGATTCTGATACAGTTCGTAAGCATGAATGGTGCAAAGCAGAGGTTTGTCGACCAACAGTTTCGCGAAATAACCAACAAAAAGTTTTCGGTCTCCGAACGTCGCGTAGATCGCATCGACACCTTGCATGCTCTTGGCAAAATAAGCGGCCAATAAGAAATCGACAACGGCTCGGTGCTTTATCGCAATCGACAAAGCCTGCAAGTACCGTCTTGGTGAGCGTAAAAAAGCTCCCGGCTGGGCCAATAGGATACTCAACAGCGACCAGCGAATGACTCTCCAGTTCTCGCGCGGCGCATAGAGGCCCTGGCCAACTTTGGTCGGATAAATGCTGATCCTGAAGCCCGTTTGTTCCAAATGCGAAACATCGCGATAGATGAAATGCTCTAGTCCGCGTTTCATCGAGGCCACGATACCGATATGAGGTTGTTGTTGGCTCACGCATGGACTCCAACCGGACGTGTTCGCGGTTGTTTGCGATCCGCAATCGCTTGTCGATAGACGTCCATCGTTGCTTTGGCTACCACCTCCGGCGCACATTCACTGCGTAGCTTGGTCTGGCCAGCTTGGCCCATGGCGGACCTCTTTTCCGGTGCCCTCAAGAGTTGCAGGATCGCATCGGCCAATGCATCGGCATCTCTGGGTGGCACAAGCAAACCCGTTTTACCGTGGTCAACCATATCCGGAAGCCCTCCTGTGCGAGTCGCAATCACCGGCTTCTGATACGTGTAGGCTATTGGAATCACTCCGCTTTGGGACGCTTCGATGTACGGAAGTACCACGATGCTCGAAGAGGCGAACATCTCGGCTCGCGCTTCATCGCTGATCCAATCATTGTGGACTTCAAAGCGTTCCGGGTGAACCATCATGCGACGATATGGATCAAAGTCATCTCCCTTGCCAGCAATCACAAATCGCACATTCGGGAATTCTACCGAGACCTTGGGTTCAGCCCGAATCAAGTACTCCAGTCCTTTGTATTCCCAGATCCTTCCGAAAAATAAAATCGTTCGACCGTCATCGCGATGCTCGACGGTGGACGCCTCTTCGCCAATTGCAATGTGCGGTATGAGATGGATTTTTGATGGTGCAATATGAAGATCATCGGTTACGGTACCGATAAGACTTTGGCCGTGTACGATTACATGATCTGCTCGTCGGTAACCGAAATCCATGATCGACTGTGGAGTCAGCTTCGATTCTTTATCACCGATGTGCTGCCTTGCGTCATGGATCGTGACAACCAGTGGATACTTCCGAACGCGAGGTAGCGCTAGATTGAAATACATGTGACCGTGTTGGTAATGAACCACATCAGGAGCAAATCGCTTCAATGTCCCGAGCATCGATAGCACCGTCCGAAGCTGACGAATTGGCTGACGCATCCTCGGTTGCTGAAAGGGTTCGTATCGAACGCGTGAATCGAGCATTTGCAGGTGTCCGGACTCCTGACTCGATGGCATCATCAACAGAACATCGGCTTCTTTCACCATCTCGTTCACATGGCGAATGCAATACTCAGGAAAGTAATAGGAGACGAAAGCAATCCTCATGACACTCCAACACTCTCCGGCGTTCTACGGTCTATGGGACTTGGTTTGTTCCGCTGGGAAAGTTGAGTGCTGGGTTGTTTCGAAACCTCATGCAGCACCATCCAGTCGATGGTTTGCTGAATTCCCTTGTCAAGGTCGAAGCGAGGTGAGTAGCCGAGCAATTGGTGTATCTTGTGATCGTCATAGCTTGCCTTCCTGCAATAAAGGTCGTTCAGTTCACCGGTGCTAGGGGTGGAATCCAATTCGCCTTTCAATCGCTTCATTAGGCGGCTTGCAAAACCACCTCTCAAATAGATTTCCATCAATCGGTCTTCGAACTTTGCTTTGAAAAAAGACGTGACCGATCCGACGGCTCCCATCACTCGTGTTCGGAGACGCGACTTGGTTGAAGAAATACATTGCAACGGAGGTAACTCCAACGCGTCGTTCAGCTTTTGGAAGTAAGTGTTCCAACTCGGTCTATCGGGACCATTGACATTGAACGTTTCTCCCGGCGCTTGGTCCTTGACGAGTGACAAGAAGATGGCTTGAACTAAGTCATCCACATAAACCAAGTTTGCGATCCCTTCGCCTAAGCCTTCAAATAACCCCCATTTGCCCGACTGCAATCGCTTGGCAACATTCACCGACCACGAAGTGCCAAACGGACCGTAGATGAGTGATGGCCTGAGAATCGTCGGTTTCAACCCGCGATCATGAAATTGTTGGCAGAGTTTTTCGGCAGCCAATTTCGAATCTCCATAGGAACCGGCAGTCGGTTTGGCGTCCGTCGATTCGGTGATGATTCCACCTTGGTCTGATCCGTAGGCTTCTGCAGAGCTAAGATAAACAAATTTATGTATTCGATTGCGAACGGCAGCTTCGAGCAAATTCCTCGTCCCTTCGACGATCGTCTCGCGATCATCCGTGTAGGCACAGTGCACAATCGCGTCAACTCCTTTTACGGCAGCATCGACTTGCTCTGGATTCATAATGTCGCAAAGAACCACTTCGACGGGATGGCACGCGACTTGCGATGCTCGCGACCATTGGCGAATTGCGGCAACTGGCTTGGCAAATTCGGAAAGGGACATTGCCTCGACAATACGAGCCCCAAGGAAGCCAGCGGCCCCAGTGACGAGAACACGTAAAGGGTTTTGACTGGCCGGAGCAAGAGGAATTGTTAGGTGCTTGTTCCAGTTCATAGGGTAGCGTGTGGCCGCGATCATGGCTTGTTCCAGTAATTCGATCGTGGCCAAAGTGCTGCGGCCTGAGACAAAGGGTTCGGCCTCGCCGTTTACTACTTGGACTAGATTCGCAATGGTCGGTTTTGCAAAATCACAGTACGTCAATCGATTGCTCGCGCATTTGAATCGCTCTTCGCGACCGTCCTTGAATTGAACTGTGAATTCGTCCCAATCTTCAGCCTCCGCCGAGATCGATCCAAGGCTTCCCGAAATCTGAAATCCGTTCATCAACTTGCCAAGCCGGCTGACCTTGATTTCAATGTGGCATCCTTGGTGTTCCAGGTTGACCGTGGCCATGGCTTCTGGCCCGCCGAAGGAATCGTTTTGCGAGCGCAGCAAGGTGGGCTTCGCATCCAGCCAGTAGCAAACGGAATCCAGAAGATGGACGCCCGTGTCCGACCAAGCTCCTTTTGCACCCAACTGAAAATGATGAGGCGACGCGGCTGGCCAGTTAAACTCTACACCATCATGGTACTTGATCGACTCAATCTTGCCCAAGGTTCCGGCTGCAATGAGCTCACGAATCTTTTGGTAGGTAGGAAAGAACCTTCGGGTTTGATTGACCGCCAACTTGGCCCCGGATCTTTCGCCTGCTTCTACCAGTTCACGTGCTTCGGAAATCGATTCTGTCAACGGCTTCTCGCACAGAACATGGATGCCTTGATCGAGAAACCATTTGGCGGCCGAATAGTGAAGATGTGGCGGAGTAGCAACGATCACCGCGTCCACTTTGCCGACCAATTCTCGATAGTCTTTGACTGCATGAGCAGCCCGGAATTGCTGTTTCATCGCAGCCAATCGCGTCGGATTGGGATCGGCAAGGGCGATCGATGCAGCCGTTTGAGTGTGGGCAGCAAGTGCCGGTA
>Ga0209181_10010598_pt1 | contig 11951 bp, 6 predicted proteins | sample MAT05_FD_187208 | JGI IMG/M metagenome (GOLD analysis project Ga0209181, IMG submission 187208) | Freshwater microbial communities from Lake Fryxell liftoff mats and glacier meltwater in Antarctica - MAT-05 (SPAdes) (version 2) | ecosystem: Environmental > Aquatic > Freshwater > Ice > Liftoff... | reverse complement strand
GAAAACAAAATAACTGCCATCAGTAAAATGGTATTCTATTACAGATGCCCCAGAAATGCTGGCTGACTTTGTAATGATTTTAATCTGGGAAAAACCATCGCCTCTAGTTTCGATACGTTTACAATGGTAAATAAACCAGATGTACAACAAATTCTTCTATTTACAATAAGATGCTTTGCTTAATCCCGAAGATTTCCAGCTCTCATAGTGTTGATCAAATTCATTACTTTTCCTCATGCGGCAAATATCAGAACTAGTTTGGGCTTGGGAAATATGCAGTAAGCCGTGACTTTACTTTGTTTGTATGGTGGCTAACGGTCTCGATATATGCGTAGTGCGGGTTTCGCAGCAGTAGAGCTTTCAATCCAGAACAAACTTAATTGGGATTGTGAACTTTCCCAACCTAAAACCTCGCATTATACATATACCGTGTTATGCACTCGCCATTCTTGTTTTTACAAAAAAATAATGCGTCCTTTACGATGAAACCCGTGCGGTTGGGCAGGCATACTTCTTAGTGCAGCTTTGGAAAGTGGGTAGAACGAGCGGCTGCGCTATGTGCATGACTGCATAGATGGGCAATTTTATCCAATATTTTTATTACAAATTAGTAAGGCTATAAATGGAATATTTCATTCAAATTTAGAATATTCTTTTCCTCGATTCCCCAAATGATTCATCAGGTTTGAATTTTATAACTCCTATCCGAACTAGATAATATGCCTTTTCCGATTAAACAAATGGCCTCCGAAAGTCAATTGAATTATGAAAAAAATAATCCTGAATTGCGGCATAACAAGATGAAATATAATGTTACCTTTTTCAAAAAAAACCAGCTAAGTTGTCATTCAACAAGCAACTTTCTTTTAGCTGAATTACCCATTCCATCGCTTATTTCTATAATGTAATTCCCCTTTGCAGAATTTAAACTGACAACATTTGCTTCGTTCCCATTCACTCTCTTTTCTAAAATCAAATGCCCGGTTTCACTGTATATGTTCAGATTATAGTTTCCGGCTTTGTTAATTTTTATAGTGATCTTTCCTCTACTTGGATTTGGATAAATACTGATGTCATCTGCTTTAATAATAGAATTAATTCCTAACGTTATGGCAACTTCTTTACATGTCTTAGCATCACAACCCGCGGCATTTATAACCTTTAAACAAGCTGTGTATTTCCCTATAATATTAGGATAAGTATAGCTTACATCTTTATTCCCCGTAGCACTATCCCCGTTCCCGAATGTCCATTTGTATGCAGTATTACCTGACTGGGTGGCTTTAAAATCCACCATATTTTTATTTATTGTAAAACTGAAATCAGACACAGGATTAGTATTCACTGTTACTTGTTTGCTTATAGAATCCGAACAGCCAAGCCCCAAAGCTACCAAAGTTACATTAAAAGTCCGTGTCACTCCTCCTATACTATATAAATGTTTTGGGTTTTCTTGGTTTGATGTTTGTCCATCTCCAAATTTCCATATATAGCCTCTTTCGTCCGATTTATTAATAAATACCACACTATCCTTTTCGCAAACATCTGTTGTCATAAAATCAGCTTTGGGTTTAGCTTTTATTGCCTTGATAGTATCCCATTCCACACAAAAGCTAAGGTTAGTAGCCTTAGCATAATATGTTCCTTCTTTTGTAAATGTTATGGAATCCAATTTTCCCAATTCGCCTAATGTATCACTATACCAATGGATACAATGTAAGTTATTTGGAGCATAAAGAGCAGGAATTATATTGCAATAGCTTATATCCTTGCCCAAAAATCCGTGTTCCAATTTTGGCCAGATGGTAATGGTTTTAGTTACTGTGTCATTTCTTGTTGTGTTGCTCGCTATATAACTCACTTGCCATTTGCCTGTATCAGCAAATGTGTAGCTCACATTCTTTCCTGCTTTGGTATCTAGTACAGTTCCTTTCTTAAACAACCAATTATAAGTAGTTGCATTAAAAGTATCTCTTCCCTCAAAAGCTATAGTATTGGTTTTACAATCCTGCTCATAAGCATAATCAACGCCTGGCGTATAGAAATAACTGGCATTAAAATTAGGAAAACCTGCTTGTGATGTTCTACCTGACAAGTATAAAAAGTTATTTTTATAATGACAAGATGTATCTGGCTTATTAGGTTCTTCAATTCTTCCTAAATAACCCTTTATATATAATGCGACATACATTTTTTTATCCGGCCCAAGTTGTAATTGTCGAAAGGTTTCTCCTGCGGTTGTAGCTATTAATTTTCTTGATTTTTCAATACTGTCCTTATTCCAGTTTTTTAAACTAAGTTGATAAATATGGTATCCTCTATCTACAAAATATAAGTATTTTTCATTAGGTGAAAACTCAACAGCATTTGGAAAGGTTTGAACTATGGTTATTAATTCATAAAGTTTTGAATTCTCTTTATTGTATTTATAAAGTTCTATTCTGTTTAAATTCCAATTAGCATTAGCACAATACTTGCCACTTGGGGAAAATTTTAATACTCCTTGTGTAGGAAACATATCAACATAACTTGCTCCAATTTTATTAATAACCGGACATTCTATAAGACCTTGTTTGGTAATTAGGAATGAGTAGAATGTGTCATTTGGCAAGCTGTGAGCCATTACCCATAAATCATTATTATTTTGATGGAAAATACTTGTTTGCTTTTCTCCAATACCATTAATAAGCCTTTTGTTTATTATTTTAAATCCATTGTTATAAGTTGAATAATTGAAACCATAAGTAGAGACAAATGGAGAAGTTCCAGTGGTAAATATATTAACAAGATTAGATTTTTTATGCCTTATGAGTTGAATTGGTTGACATGAAGACCATTCTCCTTTTAAGATGAAACTATTGTTTTGAAGTATATTATTGCTATCATATAAATAGTTACTGAATGAATATAAAATAACCCGCCCTTTACTATTATTTAATATTGATGTTCCTTCATAACTCCAACCTCTAAAAGAAGTAACAGCAATAGGGTTTTTGCCATTTACAAATTTTATTCCAGCACTATCACCAAAACACCAGTTCCATGTTTCTCCTTGTGAATAGGAATAATGACTAAAAAAAAGAAAAGTAATCAAAAGGAATTTCATGTAAACTAATAGACACAAAATTAGTTTATTTCATTTCATGCCTTTAAAAAAATCTTCTGGAGTTATTTTAAATATATCTAACAATTTAAATAAATAACCAACTGTTACGTTTTGTCCTTTTTCAACTTTCCAGTAATACATTCGGCTTAAATCATGTTCAATTGCAAATTGTTCATAGCTTGTAAATCCATTCTTAATTCGTAATTCTTTAATTCCTTCGCCCTGATTCGTGTCCACACGAATCGGAATAAAACCTCACTCAACCACTATTTTCTTCACCACAAAATCCCCCTTTCCATCCATTATTTCAAGGCTATAATTCCCTTTGGCAGGGCTAAGATTAACTTCGCTTGATTGATTCCCCTTTATACTTCTCTCCATTATCATCTGCCCAATTTCATTATACACCTTCAAAGTATAGGCACCGGCCTTGCTAATGTTTATGGTTATTTTCCCTTTATTAGGATTAGGATAAATAGTAATGTCATCCGCCTTAATAATTGAATTAATTCCTAAGGTAATTGAAACTTCTTTGCATGTTTTAGTATTACAACCCGCGGCATTTATAACCTTTAAACAAGCTGTGTATTTCCCTATAATATTAGGATAAGTATAGCTTACATCTTTATTCCCCGTAGCACTATCCCCGTTCCCAAATGTCCATTTGTATGCAGTATTACCTGACTGGGTGGCTTTAAAATCCACCATATTTTTATTTATTGTAAAACTGAAATCAGACACAGGATTAGTATTCACTGTTACTTGTTTGCTTATAGAATCCGAACAGCCAAGTCCCAAAGCTACCAAGGTTACATTAAACGTTCTTGTCACCCCACCTATATTATATATATGTTTAGGGTTTTCTAAAATGGAAGTCTTGCTATCTCCAAATTTCCATTTATAGCTACTCGCATCTTGTGATTTATTGATAAAAATCGCACTATCATTTTCACAAACATCAGCCATTGTAAAATCAGTTTTAGGGGGAGAAATTTTAGTTACCTTAATAGTATCCCATTCCACACAAAAACTAAGGTTTGTAGCTTTGGCGTAGTAGGTTCCTGATTTGCTTATTTTTACGGTATCAGTTCGGCTTAGTTCTGCCATTGTATCATTATACCAGTGTATGCAATGTAGATTTTTGGGAGCTTTTAATGTTGGTAAGGTTTGGCAATAGCTTCTATCTTTGCCTAAGAATCCCTGTTCCAACCTTGGCTTTATTCTAATAATTTTAGTTACGGTATCATTTCTCGCTCCATTGCCCGCTATATACTTCACCTGCCATTTACCTGTATCGGCAAAGCTATAGCTCGCATCTTTTGTTGTTTGGGTATCTGTTTTTGTTCCTTTGCTAAATAGCCATTTATAGCTTGTTGCATTAAAGGTATCTTTTCCTTCAAATGCTATGGTATTAGTCCTGCAGTCTTGTTCGTAAGCATAATCAATACTTGGGGTATAGAAATAACTGGCGTTGAAATTGGGAAAACCTCCTTCGGAGGTTCTACCAGTTAAGTGCAGGAAATTATTTTGATAATCGCATAATGTATCAGAAATATTAGGATTTTCTATTCTTCCAATATATCCTTGCCCGTATAAGGCAACATATATTTTTTTGTCAGGCCCTAATTGTAATTGAAAATATAGGTTAGTTTTTGCTGTTGCGATTATTTTTCGTGATTTCTCAATACTATCCTTATTCCATTGGTTTAAGTTTATTTGGTATATATGCGTTCCTCTATCATTAAAATACAGGTATTTTTCATCAGGCGAATACTCAATAGCATATGGAAAGGTTTGAACTATTGTTATTAAATCATAAAGTCTTGAATTTTCTTTATCATATTTATACAATTCTATACGATTTAAATTCCAATTAGCATTAGCACAATACTTTCCACTTGGAGAGAATTTTAATACTCCTTGTGTTGGATTTTCATCTGTATAGGTCGCACCAATTTTATTTATAATTGGACATTCTATAAGTCCTTTTTGGGTAACCAAGAAAGAATAAAATGTATCATTTGGTAAACTATGAGTCATTAGCCAAATATCATTACCATTTTGATGAAAAATACTGGTTTGCTTTTCCCCAATATCTTTAAAAATATTTTTATATTTTGTTTTAAAGCCTTTGTTATAAATAATATGATTAAATCCATCTGTAGAAACTCCTGCAACCGGGCTTGTTGTAAAAATATGAACATCGTTAGATTTACGATGCCTTATTAATTGGATAGGCTGACAGGAAGACCACCCGCCCTTTAAAATGAAATCTTCATTTTGTAAAATGTTGTTACTGTCATACAAATAATAGCTATAAGAATATAATACAACTCTACCATTACTATCATTAAGAATAGAAGTTCCTTCATAACTCCAACCTTTATAGGTATTTACTGCAACTGGGTTTTTACCATTTATAAATCTTACCCCTGCACTATCCCCAAAACACCAATTCCAAGTCTCTCCTTGCGCAGAACAGTTAATAGTTGTGAAAAGAAAAAGAGTAATGTATAAATATCTAACCATTACTATAAGATGCAAATTTATTGTATTTAATTGTATAGGTTGAGGGGATTTTTTTTAATGCTTGTATTTTTTAAATATTGCTTTAACATCTGTAACCTTAATAGAAAATATGAAACAGTAAATTCTAAAGCATTTCTCTGAATAGAAAACGACCAAATTATTTGCACAGAGAGATTGCATTAGCGGATACACCCCAAAAGGGGTGTGTTCCTTTTGCATACAATTGTGCAAGCCCTTGGTCGGGCCCTATTCGGTTGTATCGCAAATTGTGGCGCACCCCTTTTGCTTTTATACTGCCTAAAGAGAAATGCTTTTTAATAACCCTGCAACGAAAGCAATTAAATTTAACTCCTAATGTAAAAAATCATCCTATGAAAAAATCATTACTTATCCTATCCTTAGTCGCCTTGTTGGCTTTCCCTTTCAATGTATTTTCCCAATCCGGCTTTTGCGGTGCCGATGATGTGCGTCAGGCCGATTATCAGGCCGATTCAATTGGTTTTGTTCAAAAGCAAGCCGCCTTTGTAGCCATGGTCAACCATTTCAGGCAGCAAAACCCCAATCCTTTATATATTGCAAGCCCACCGCCTTCGGGTATGGGTTTGGTAAGTAGCGGGTGTATGGCCGTAAAGTTTCTTATTCCTGTAGTAGTGCATGTTATCCATTATCCCGGCGACACCTCCACCAATATAAGCGATGCCCAGATACATAATGCCATTGATGAAATGAATAAAGCCTACCGCAACGATGCAGGTAATTTTCTGCCTGCTGCTAATACCGGTATCCAGTTTTGACTTGCTACAAAAGATGTCGAGGGGCATGCCATTTCAGGCATTACCCGCGATAGCTCCATCTACTCTATTCATCGCAAAATGGATTACCTGAGGCTCACCACCCTCAATTATTATCCACCCGATAAATATATAAATATTTATGAGTAAAAGACATCCGCGATACATCAGGGGCATCTACCAATATAGCCGGATATGCAACCTTCCCCAATCGAAACCGACAATATGAATATGTAGTGGTTCGCTATGACTGGTTTGGAAATTATCTGGCCAAAGGGTGGTCGCTTAATTCAAATGCCAGAGGTTTGACCCTAACACATGAAGTAGGGCATTACCTAGGTCTTTACCATCCTTTTGAAAAAGGCTGTGCCGGTACCGATACATCTAATTTTAGCACCGAAGGAGATTTATGCTGCGATGTGCCGCCTGTAAGTGGCCAAAATTCGTCATGTTCCCCTTTGTTAAATGGATTATACAGCCGAGAGTTGCAAGTATTTATTTACGGCAGACCAAAACCAGCCTGATGTACGCTGTATTAACAGACTGGCGGTCCAAATTAGTATCACCCTCAAATATTAAACTGACACAGCCAAATTGTTGTTATGTCTCCTCATTGTTTGAAGGCACAAACTTTGGGTGCAAAAACGATACTATTAAATTGACGGCCATCCAATACACCGATACCGCCTATTACACCTGGAAAATTTATAGAAATAATACTCTTTACCGCACGTTTAGCGATAGTATAAATAAATTATGGACATTAACCATTGCCGACACCGGACGGTTTGATGTGGAATTGGAAGTAATCAGCAATGGTTCAAGGTCTGTCACAAGGCAAAAATATTTTTTAACCATCGTAGATTGTGCCTTGCCCTTACAGCATACCAATGCCAATTGGTATTTTGGCAAATATGCAGGGGTTAAGTTCCGTACAAATGCGGTAATAAGGGATGTGGGTCCAAGTATTTTTAATACACCTTATCAAATTAATACCGATGAAGGGTCTTTAAGCATCAGTACTAAACGGGGGCAGTTGTTGTTTTACGGGGGAAATGATACTTCCAGTAAATACAAATTTCTTATTTATGGAAAAGATTATAAAGAGCTAAAAGGCAGCCCTGTCTATGGAGATTATTCTTCCAACCAGGCGGGTATTATTATTCCTTATCAAAAGGACACCAATAAATACCACTTGTTTACTTTTTTTGCCCCCAATGTCCTAAGCAATGATACAAATTCCCCAAAATTTTATTTTCATTCAGTAGTAGATATGGGGCTTCAATCCACCACACCGGGCGAAGTAACAAATAAAAACCAAATCCTTTTAGATTCACTTGGAGTAGGTATTGAAGGCCACAAATCAAGCCATCAATGCTATTCCCAAATGTAAAAACCTGGGCAAATGGCTCATGTTTTTTGGGCAAACATCTTCAACTGGGTATCAGGAAAAACTATTTATATTTAAAGTAGATTCTACACGATATTCTTTTACAAAACGGCTAATATCCTGAGTGGTGATATTAATAAAACCAGTATGAAAGTTTCGCCTGATGGAACCCTGATTTCTATAGATAAGTCGCTTTATTTATTTGACCGGAGTCATGCAACTTTTAAATTGATGAATCATGACTCATCAGTCTATTTAAATTATATTTATGGCTCAAGTTTTTCGCCGGATTCACGCAAATTATTCAGAATTGATTATTACTATCTTGGAAACCTTACCACTAACCCTTCATTAGCATTCAAATTTTACCTTTATCAATTCGACCCATATAGCGGTGATAAATTCATGTCGAAGTCTTTTATAAAGGAATTAGATTATCATAAACAATTACAATTAGGCCCCGATAATAAAATTTATCTTTCTGCTATTAATCAAAACTATATCTCCAATATATCAAACCCTAATACAAAACATACTACCCTTAATCCCACTCAATTTAATGAAGTAGCTGTTGAGTTATCAAGTCATGGTATTGGAGGAATTTCACAATTCGGCTTACCTAATTTTTCAGATGCCTTACCTGTTACCGATGTGGCACCGACTATTAATGTCCGCCCAACATCATGCAAAGGTCTTGAATTTTATCCTTCCGAATGTTGTGCAGCAAGTTTTAAATGGGTATTTGGAGATGGGGATAGTACTACTACGAAATATCCAACTCATACCTATACCGATACGGGAAATTATACAGTAATATTAAGAACTCCGGGAAGAAATATTACTAGAGCAATCCATATAGGTGCAGGTTCCATAAAAGCAAAAATATTTGGCGATACCCTTATCTGTGATACAATGATTAGCTTGGAATATTCAGGTACATATTACGATGATGTAACCTATAAATGGAGCGGAACAAGTTACAAAACACTTGTGCCGGATGAAGATCGGGTGAATGTTAAATGGAGAACCGATGGTTCGGTAAAACTTGTTGTAACCAATAAGACTGATGGCTGTAAAGATTCGGCAACAATAAACATAACTCTGAATCCTATACCGCAAAATAATTCATTACCCGATTCCTTATTTATTTGCGACAGTACAAGTTCAAGTGTTATTACAGGTTCTACCCCTTCAAATATCACAGGAATATTTTCTTATAAATGGTATTATCAATTACCCGACAGTTCGTGGCGATTGATCGACACAGCTACCCGCAAGGATTTTAAGCCGGCCAAAATTCCTTATGGCACGAGATTAATTAGGGAAATAAATAGAGGAGGGTGTCGCAATTACAGCAATATTGCGGTTGTTATCATTCTTTCAAAAACCAATAAAATAGCAATTGGTAATCATCCTTGTTTTAAAGGAAGTTCTTTCAATGTTAAAGGCGATATCACCTACGGTTCCGTTTCGGGTTATATTAACTGGCAGTACAGCACAAATGGTACAGACTGGAATTATTACAATACTCATACTCAAAATTTAGATACCATTTTGAATTTGGATAACAGTATTTTTATTCGTCGATTAATAGACTACAGCGGTTATTGTGAGGTATCGAGTAACATTGTTCAAATAAGACCATCTGTAAAAATCACTTCGCAACCACAAAATTATTATACCTGTAAATTTAAACACGCTCAATTTTCTATTTCTGTTGTTAGTAGGCTGGCTTACCCTTTGCAATACTATGTAAGATGGTATGATAGTGCTACGCATACATGGGGAAGTTTTTACAAGTCGTCTCAGATTCATAACATTTACTACATTGCTAAATATTCTTCAACCGATTCCATTCAATATGCCATCCAAACGCCATGCGGTATTTTGTATTCTAACAAAGTCTTATTAAAAATTCATTCATCAGGACCGGATATTGATACCGATCCTTCAGATCAGTATGTTAATGAAGGATCAAGAACTAATCTTTCAGGAGCAGTATTTAATCCTTATGAAGCAGGCTTGTCATACAATTGGCAATACCGAAAGGATTTAAAATCTTATAACAGCATTTCCAATATGATTTGGGGCTGGGCTTACAAGGCTCCTGAATGGTTGTATGTTACAGATAGCGTACGAAATAAACTTGCATTTATCTCCGGGATATGTGATGACAGTGTTGAGTATAGAATGGTAGCCAACAATGGTTGCTATAGTTATTCTACTCCCGCAAGAATTCAAATAACACATAAATCTGATCTTTGGATGAAGGATTCACCAAGTGATATTGGGGATGAACCAAATAGATTTGTGGCACGCTGGTCAAATCCTTCTCAGAGAACAAGAGATATATATAAAAGTCCTGACCTTTTCAATTGTAATAATGGCACGCCTTGCAATTCCCCACAAAATGCCGAATTTAAAATTTTTAGTGATAACCATATCAGGTATAAAATCCGCAATAAAGGAAGTATAACATCAAGACCTGCTATGCTTTACCTCTATTGGACAATGGCATCTACAGGTGAAATGTGGGACCGGTCATGGAAATCTCCTAGTGATATTAAGTGGAAGGACCCTGGACATTCTTCTTATACTATCGGTTACAGCCGATTCTTTAATCAGGATAGCGGACAATACTTCCCCACGGGAGGGCAGATTAATACTACCGGTATTGTTATTCCGGCTTTAACTGCAAATTCTGTGATTGACACCTATTACCCTTGGAGACCACCCAACCCACGCTGGTATCATACAACGATAAATGGACAGAGGGTTACACAATTAAAGCTTCAAATTTGTCTTTTGGCAAGGATTGAGTATTGCGATGTATGGCCGCACGAAATGGCATTTAATGAGATATACCGTGTTAATGTGGATACTAATATTATCAATAACAATAATATAGTTACTCATAATCTTTGGGTTGAGGATCAAAAATTTAATAAAAGAGGTTTGTCTCGTCCTGTGTGGACTAGAGTTATTCAGCCTAGAGAGACCCCAGTTCCTATTAATTTGCATTTTGATGCAGTAAATCCGGCTTATTATAGTAGAGCCACTGTAATTGCTACTCTTGACGATGATTTGTGGCAGGCTTGGTACAATGGTGGAATGACAGGGTCTGGATTTATACCATTAGATTCTCAAAGAATTGAAATAACAGACCCAGATGCCTGGTTAGGAAACATATATTCAGATTCAATGATAATAGGCAATTTAGGACTTCAATTTTTCCCTCGTGACACCAATGATATTCCTACCGATACTTCCATTTTTACTCTTTCACAGGTTACTGCCGAAGGGAATGGAGACCATTATGATGGTGGTGTGATATTTCAAATAGATTTTAATATTCCGGATGAAGGCGATGAAGGTGCACCTTATCAACAACAAGCTTCAGCAAGAAAAATTACCAAGGGAGAAAAATCAGGATACAAGGTATATCCAAATCCATCAAATGAACAGCTTTTAATTTATATACAATCCTTGGCAAATTCTACCCATCATGCGGAAATAACTGATCTGGCAGGAAAAATTTTATTGTCTGAAGACTACTCGTTTACACAAGCTGATGGTTATATTAAACGTATTGACATTTCACCTTTAGCTGCCGGTGCTTATTTTGTCCGACTTACGTCAGGTAATAAAGTGGTCGTTAAGAAAATTAATATTTTAAGATAGATGGTTTAAAGATTTCAAAGTTGAATTATATCTTAACCCACAATGCAGCTAAAAGGTTGATAAGGTCAGCAAAAGACCTATTTTATTAACATTTATAAAATAACTAACTGATAATCAATTGAACTTTTTCCAAAAGTGCTTTGTAGTCTCCTCGGAAGCCTTGGCTGGTGACGGTGTCTGGCTTTCCTTTGCCCCAGTGTTTTTGAAGGGCATATTCAAATATTAGAAGTCAACGGGTGAGCGTGTGGTTCATTACCGTTTGGTAGAAAGTTATCGTAAGTATGACCAGGTTAAGCATGAAACAATTCTTAATCTTGGCCCCTTAATAGAATTGCCTGATGTGGAGCAATAGAAAGCATTAGCCCGCCGGATTAGCGAGCTGTTGCAGCAAAGTGTTACCGGACAATCCAATTTATTTGTTAGTGCTGATGATGTGGTTGAAAAAATGGCTCTT
>Ga0209181_10010597_pt1 | contig 11956 bp, 5 predicted proteins | sample MAT05_FD_187208 | JGI IMG/M metagenome (GOLD analysis project Ga0209181, IMG submission 187208) | Freshwater microbial communities from Lake Fryxell liftoff mats and glacier meltwater in Antarctica - MAT-05 (SPAdes) (version 2) | ecosystem: Environmental > Aquatic > Freshwater > Ice > Liftoff... | reverse complement strand
CCTGTCGCTGCTCGTCAACTGGCTCATCCTCTTCAAGTTGCTGACGAAGCGGTTGAAATCGGCGTCGATGGTGTGCCCGTTCTGCTGCGGCCCGGTGTGCGCCCTCGCGTGCTGGTTCAGCCCGTCGGACGCGCTCCAGCGCTGGGCCTGGGTGCCGCTCGCGGCCGATTTCACCCTGTACTTCCTGGCGGTACTCATCGTCCGAACGCTCGTCAGCCGCTGGAATACTCCACTCGTCCTCGCGCTCGTCGTCACGCTGGCGAACGCCGCCAAGCCCGTCGTCGTGGACGACACCGCGTACCTCGCCTTCGCCGCGCACGTCGCCGCCGCCCCCACCGACCCCTACGGCTTCGAGCTGTTCTGGTACGACGCCCCCCAGCCCGCGATGGAAATCCTCTGCCCCCCCGTCCTGCCGTACTGGCTCGCCGCCGGCGTGAAGCTGGTCGGCGTCGAACCCGTGCTCCTCAAGCTGTGGCTGTTCCCCGTCGCGTGGCTGCTGGCGTGGGCCGTCCGCGACCTGCTGCGCCGCTTCGCCCCCGACACGGAAGCCGCCGCGCTGCCGCTGATCGTGCTGTCGCCGGCCGTGCTGCCGATGGTGAACCTCATGCTCGACATCCCCGCGGCGGCGCTCGGGCTCGCGGCGCTGGCCGTGTTCGCGCGCGCCGCCGACCGCACCTCCTGGCGCCTCGCCGTCGGGGCGGGCCTCCTCGCGGCGCTGGCGATGCAGACGAAGTACACCGCCCTCGTCGCCCCCGCGCTGCTCGGCTGGTACGGCCTCACCCACCGCCGCCTCGCGCTCGCCGCCGTCGCCGTCGCCGCGGCCGTCGGCGGGTTCGCGGCGTGGGAAGGCGTCATGCACCTGAAATACGGCGAGTCGCACTTCCTCCACCACGCCGGGGAGCAGACGGCGTCCGAAGCCGGGTGGTTCGCCGACAAGTTCGACCTGCTGGCGCCGCTGGCCGGCCACCTCGGCGTGCTCGGGGTCGGCTTCGCGGTGTACGCCCAGCGGTCGCTCGGGCTGCCGCGCTGGGCCGTCGCCGGCGGCGCGGCGGCGTGGCTGGTCGGCGCCGCGCTCGTGGCCGTCACGCCGGGCGCCGACGCGGTGCTGGTCGGCGCGAAGGACCACCCGCGGCTGACGTTGCCGACGCTCGTGTGGCGTACGACCGGCGCCGCGGTGCTCCTCACGGCGCTGGCGGCGGCACTGCGGCTACTCCGGCGTCGGGACGGCGCGAGCGTGTTCGTCGTCGGCTGGTTGCTGCTGGAACTCGCCGGGTACTTCGCCATGACGCCGTTCCCCGCGGCGCGGCGTGTCATCGGGGTGTCACTGGCGGTCGGCGTGCTCGCGGCGCGGGTGGTGAGCCGCACGCCCGAGCGCCGGCCGCCGCGGTGGGCGGTGCCGTTCGGCGTCGGCGTCGGGGTGATGCTCGCGGCGCTGGACGGGTACGACGCGCTGGCGGAGAAGGTGCTCGCGGAGCGCGCCGCCGCGGTGATCCCCGCCGGGAGCCGGGCGTGGTACGTGGGGCACTGGGGGTTCCAGTTCTACTGCGCGCGCGCGGGGATGACGCCGGCCGTGGTCGGGCACGCGGAGCTGGCCGCGGGCGACTACCTGGTGCTGCCGCTGTACCCGGACGCGGTAGAGTTCTTTCGGCCGCACCCGGGGTCGTGGGTGGTCTACGCGCCGGCCGACGCGGAGAAGGTGGCGGAGTTCGTGTGGGACGACGGGCTCAAGGCGCAGACGGTGCCGAACCTGTACGGCGGCGTCGAGCCGGTGACCGGCCGCGACCACCCGCGGCTGCGGGTCGGGGTGTACCGGCTGACGCAGCCGTGGGTGGTGGGGGAGTAGCGCGAACGAGGCGAGCCGACCGCCGTGAGGCGGCGGGTGACGCGCGTCAGGCACGTCACCCGCCGCCTCACGGCGGTCGGCTCGCCACGTCACGACCTCGTCAGCGCCGGTAGGCGCGGGCGATGGACATCCCGGCCGGGTCGCGGTACTCCCACACCACCTCGCGCTCCGGCGTCACCTCGACCGCCCGGCCGCTGTTCGGCGCCGCGATCAGCGTGTTCCCGTTCACCAGCCGCTGCACCGACGTCGGGTTCTGGATGTCGTAGGTCCAGCCCGCCTTGCCGCTCTTCAGGTCGTACTCCGCCACCTGGTTCGGGTGGCACACCAGCAGCTTCCCCGCCGGCGTCACGTCGATCCCCACCATCACCGTGTTCGGGAACCGGCCGATCTCCAGCGGCGTCCCCACCTGCTTCAGGTTCTCGTCCAGCCGGAACAGGTTCGGCCCCGTCATCGCTGTCGTGAGGAACACCACCTCGCCGCCCGGCAGGCGGGCGCCGGCCACCACGTCGTAGATGTTGGGGCGGATCACCGCGGCCGGGTTCGGCTGCGGCTGCGCCTGCGGCGGCGGGCGGGTGTACGACTTCACCACCGTCACGATGCCCCCGGCGCGGCCCGGTCGCACCTCGCTGATCGTCGACCGGCCCACCACCAGCCAGTTCCCGTTCGGCATCACGTCGGCGGCGATCAGTTGCTGGCCGTGGAAGCTGTTGACGATCGTCCCGGCCTTGTCCCGCTCGGTCACCCGGAAGTTCTGCTCGACCAGCAGCGACCGGCCGGCCGGCAGCATCCGCACGTCGGACAGCAGCGACTGGTTCTCGCCCTTGAGCCGCCACACCTCCTTCAGGTCCGCGCCGAGGGTGTACACGGTGCTGCGGCCGAAGTTCAGGTCCTGCACCACCACGTCGGTCAGCCCCTGCACCCGCGGCGTCAGGTCGGCCCGGGTCAGGTCCACGCCGCCCTTGGCCCACCACGCGGCCCAGGCGTCGCGGGACTTCGCCAGGCTCTCGTCGGTCTTGCCGAACCGGCCGCCGGGCGGGTGCTCGCCGGCCAGCCGCAGCAGGAAGTCTTCGAGCTGCCAGAGGCGGCCGCGCGGCAGCGTCGGGATCAGGGCGATGAGGTCCGGCACGAACTCCTTCTCGCGGGTGGTGTGCGCCAGCGCCCACAGGCCGCGGAACTTCGCGTCGGCGTTCGGCTCGCGGCGGACGGCGGCCTTCACCGCGTCGAGCGCGTCCGGGACGCGGACGCGGGCCCCGTCCGGGCCGCCCTCGACCAGCGCCAGGACCGCCGCCGTCCGCCGCAGCGCCGACTCGTCCGCCAGGGCCGCGACCAGCGCCGGCTCGGCCTTGCCGCCGGCCACGGCCAGCTCCTTCAGCGCCGTGCGGATGTCGTCGGCGACGGCGTCGGAGTCGGCCAGCGAGAGGAACCCGAGCAGGGCCGCGGCGGCGCCGGGCGGCTTCAGCTTGGCGACGCCGCGGACGGCGGCGGCGGACACCTTGGCGTGATCGACCTTCTGGAGGTTCTTGAGGACGACGCCGGCGCGGTACGCGACCTCGGGGTCGGCGTTCTTGTCCTTGTCCTCGGCGACCTTGCGGAGGGGGCTGATGGCGAGGGGGCCGAGCTTCTCGGCGGCGGCGGCGGCGGCGAGGCGGTCCTCGAACTTGTCGGCGCCGAACCGGCGGATGAGCTCGGCGAGCTTCCCCTGGTCGGCGTCGGACGTGGTGCGGAGCTTGAGGTAGGCGAGGAGGCCGGGGCCGTCGGTGGGGCTGAGGCGGACGGCCTTGAGGACCTCGGCGTCGGTGTCGGGGCCGTCGGCCGGGTCGTCCGGCGGCTGGGGCCGGGCGACGGCGGCGAGGCCGAGGAGGAGGGCGGCGGCGACGGGGAACCGCGGCATGGGATGTCTGGTGTTTGGTGTTTGGTGTTGGGTGTTTCGGTCACCGGCCCGCGGCAACAGAGGTATCGTACCAAACACGAAACACGAAACACCAAACACGGGTTGTTACTTGCGGTGGCGGATCTTGGCCCGCATGCGCCGCTTCTTCCGGCCGACCTTCCGCCGTCCGCTGCCGCGCCGCGCCCCCATGCTGGTCTCCCTACTGGGTGTCCTGGTCCTGAACCGAAGGAAGGCGGTATTCTAAAGCGCCGCGGCGGGGGGGCAAGCCCGGCGAGCCGACCGCCGTGAGCGGCGGGTGAAGAACGGCACCCGCCGCCTCACGGCGGTCGGCTCGCCAGGGGGCTCGCCGGGGGTGCGCCGCGTCACAGCAGCAGGGCGCGGTTGCGGCGCATCCGGTCGTGGTTGTTCCGCTCGCGGTCCTCGTCGCCGAGCTGCTTGTACACGTCGGTCAGCCGGGCCTGCGCCTTCGCCACCTCCTCGCGGTCCTGGTTGTACACCACCTCGACAGCCAGGATCGCCCACATGGCGTCGCGCGGCTTCTTCCCCGCCAGGTACAGCTCGCCGACCATCGCCTGCCCGGCCGCCCGCACCGCCGCGTCCTTCGTCTTGCCGATCTCGGCCTCCAGCGCCGGCACCCCCGCCGCCGGGTCCGTCGCGGTCGCCGCCTTCGCGGCCAGCACGATCAGCTTCAGCCGCTCCCTCGGCGTCCCCGCGGCGGCGTCCTTCGTCGCCGCCGCGGCCCGGGCCTCGGCCTCGGTGAACAGCCCGGCCCGCATCAGCGCGTCGGCCTCCTGGTACGCCGCCTCGACCTTCAGGTCCGGGGTGATGTCGGCCGCCTTGGCCTGCTTGGCCCACAGCTTGGCCGCGCCCTCGCTCTTGCCGAGCTCGTGGTTGAGCCGGGCGGCGGTGCGGGTGGCGTACCACGCCTCCCACCCGCCGGGGTGGTCGGCCAGGTACTCGGTCAGGAGCTTCAGCCCGGCCTCGGCCTTCTCCTTCCAGTTGTTGTCCACGGCGGTGTCGTCGGCGGCGCGGGCCGTGGTCACGGCGACGCGGAACGCCAGCCACTGCTTCAGCCGCGGCGTGGCGGTCGTCTTGTACTTCTCGCGGAGCGCCTCGTAGCTGCCGCGGGCCTTGTCCCAGTCGCGGGCCACCTCGTGCTTCACCGGCTCGTACGCCTGGTCGGAGGGGAGCTCCTTCAGGTCCAGCGGGTACGTGCGAACGATGTCGGCCGCGCTGACCAGGGCCACCTGCTTGCCGCCGCTGGAGAGCTTGGCGCCGCCCGCATCCACCTTCAGCTCGACGTCGTCGTACTTGACCGCGGCGCCCTTCTTGGGGACGTAGTACACCCGGTCCTGCGACCCCGGCGGCTGGCCGAGCGCGACCCCGACGAACACCCCGGCGAACAGTGCCAGGGCCAGCGGCCCGCGGGCCTTGTGGAACATGTGCGTACCTTCGGGGAGGGGGGTGAAACCGAAGCCCGGGGACGGCCGTCCCCGGGCTTTCAACCCAGTCAATTCTCGGCCGCCTGGAGGAACAGCTTGCCGCCGGCCGCCTCGTACGACTTCCGCAGCGCCGGCACCTCCGCGATCAGGTCGTGATACCGGTTCCGCACCGCCGTCGTCATGTTCGACCCCTCCGTCTTCTCCAGGTCGGCGAACCGCTTGGCGGTGTCGTCCACCTTCTGCTGCAGCTTCCCCGGGTCGGCCGTCAGCAGCTGCAGGTTCGCCTTCAGGATGCACCGGCTGGCGTCGAAGTAGGCGTCGTAGAAGTCGTTCTTGTTCCGCAGGACGGCGGCGTCGTCGATCACGTCCTTGCCGTCGGCGTCCTTCTTCTTCGGCGGCGGCTGCGACAGCCGGTTGCGGGCGATGCCGGCCAGCTCGTTCCACCCCTTCACGGCCGCGCCCCACTGCTTGTTCGCCTCCTTCACGTCCTTCTCGTTCGCCCCGCGGGCCTCGGCCAGGTAGCACACCTCCTTGCGGAAGTCGAGCGAGCTGTACGCCCAGCCCGGCTTGTCCTTCGTGCCCATCACCTCGGCCAGGTGCTTCTCCGCGTCGGGGAACTTCTTCCCGAGCCGGTGCGCCCGGGCGGTGTCGAGGGCGGCGCGGCGGTAGCGGTTGGCGGCGAAGCGGGCCTCGTCGTCGCCCGGCGGCGGGGTCAGCGTCGCCGGCCGGGGGACGTTCTTCAGCGCGTTCACCGCCTTGTCGTACTCGCCGACCACGACCAGCGCCTGGCCGAGGAACAGCTGCATCCCCGGCGGCAGGTTCGGCTCCTTGGCGATCTCCTCCAGCAGCTGGCCGAACGCCCCCGACAGCGCCTGCGCCTCCGGCGCCTTGCCGGCCTTCCGCAGCCCCTCGATCCGCCCGCCCATCTCGGTCGTCAGCTGCTCCAGCATCTGTTGGTTGGACTCGATGCTGCCGCCGTACTTCTTCAGCAGCTCGAACAGCTGCTTGCTGTTCTCCCCCTGGCCGAGCTGCACCCGCGTCTTGAGCCCGAGCACGACCAGGTCGCGGCGGAGCTTGTCCACGCCGTCGGCGAGCTTCCCCACCTTCACCTTCTGGCCGCGGTCCGGGTCCTTGTTGGCCTCGTCCTCGTCCGCCGAGATGGCGGTGACCGCCTTCGCCTGCTCGGCCAGCCGCCCCTTGTCGTTCATCTCCTGGAGCACCTTGCCGATGGGGTTGAACACCTCGTCGTACTTGGCGGCGGCGAACAGGGCCAGCCCCTCCAGGTACACGGCCCGGGTGCGGGCGTCCTCGGCGACGAGGTTCGCCTCCCACCCGTCGAGGTTCGGCCCCTTGTCGCCGGCCTGGAGCAGCGCCTTGAACGTGCCGACGGACTTCGACGCCTCCTCGGCGATGCGGGCGGCCCTGGCGAACCCCGGCTCGGCCTTCTCGGCCTCGGGGTCCACCCGGCTCTGGAGGAGGTACAGGAACGCCAGCCGGGCGCGGACGGTCACGAACGTGCGGGCGTCGTCCTCGTGGGCGGTGGCCGGCGGCGGCGGCAGCTTCTCCAGGTCGGCGACGGTGCGGCGGAACACGTCGGTCCGGCGGGCGTCGGGGAGTGGCGAGTCCTTGCCGGTGAGGAGCTGCGTGGCGACGGCCCCCTGGAACAGGCGGAGGTACAGCAGCCGGTCGTACCCGGGGCGGACCTTCAGGGTGGCGTCGTAGGCGTCGACCGTCTTCCCCTCCTCGTACAGGAGGCCGGCGAGCTGGTGGCGGGCGGCGTCGGTGGCGGTGTCGTTGGGGAACCGCTCGTCGAGGAACCGGCCGAGGCGGATGGCGCGGTCGCGGTCGGCCTTGCGGGCGGCGGCGGCCTCGCCGGCGTCGGTGAGGCGGAGCTGGGCGGAGGCGTTGGCGTAGGCGTTGATCCCGAGTGCCCCGCCGGCCGACGACTTCCCGCCGCCGCCGCGGACCTGCCGGGCCACGTACTCGCCGAGCACCGCCGCCTGCTGCGGCTGGTCGGTCCGGTCGTAGAAGTAGATGAGCCGGATCAGCACCTCGGTCACGTCGGACGGGTTGTCCTTCTCGGTGGCGAGCGCGCGGGCGTGCTCCAGCAGGCCGACGATCTTGTTCCGCCGGTCCTTCAGCGCCGCCGCGTGCCCGGCGCGGGCGTCCGGGGCCACGTCCGCCCTCTCCTGGTCCATCAGCCGGGAAATCTGGATGAGGGAGGCCATCTGCGCCTCCTCGAACGTCTTGTAGTCCGCCAGCTTCCCCTCGGCCTCGCCGAGGAGGCGCCGCACGACGTACATGCGGCGCTTCTGGGCGCGGAAGGTGAACTCGTTGTCCGACTGGCTGATGGTGCGGTACAGCTTCTCGGCCTCGCGGTACGGCCCCATCGCCAGCGACGGCGTCGGCGGCGGCCCCTTGGCCCCCTTCACGACCGGCACGGCGGCGACGATCCGGTCGCCGTCGCGGCGGCGCACTTCCGCCAGATACCAGCGCACGGCCACGGCCTCGCCGGCGGCCCGGCGGTTGGCCGAGTACTGGGACAGCCAGGCGCGGGCGTCCTTCTCGACCGTCTTGTCCTCGCCCTCGAGCACCTTGTGGCGGATCTGGAAGAACCGGGCGACCCGCTTGCCGTCGTCCGAGTCGCCGCCGGCGGCCTTGAGCACCTCCAGGAACTTCTCCTCGGCGACCTTGTTGTTGTCCTTCTGGAACTCGCACTCGGCGGCCCACGCCTTGGCGACCCAGGTGACGCGCATCGGCACGCCGGTGCCGTTGACGATCGCCTTGAACTCGGCCGCGGCCTGGTCGATCGACTTCGACCGCTCCTTCTTCTCGGCGGCGGTGGCGGCGATGTACGTGTCGCCGAGGTACACCTGGTTGACGGCGCTGGCGAGCTCGGCGTCCACCTTCGACTGGAGGAGCGCGCGGCGGGTGGCGGCGTCGACGCCGCCGCCGGCGAGCTGGCCGCCGATCTTGTCGGCCGCGGTCTTGAACTGCTTGGCGGCGCCGAGGAACAGCGGCCGGGCGGCGGCGGCCTCGGCCCGCTGCTTCTCGAGCTCGGCGTCGCGGTCCTTGTCGCCCTCCGGCGGCACGTCGATGCGGCGGGCCTTCGCCAGCTGCGCCTTGGCCTCTAGCGCCGTCAGCCGGGCCAGCGCGAGGTACGCCTCGGCGGCGCGGGGGTGGCCGGGGGCGAGGCGGAGGAACGTGGCGAAGCCGTCCTTCGCGTCGCCGATGAGGCTCAGCCGCGCCGCCTCGTCCGGCTCGTCGTCGGCCGCTTCGAGGAGGCAGCGGGCGCGCTCCAGCGGCAGTTCGGCCTTGATCGCCGCGGGCGTGTTGGCCTTCTTTTCCAGCTCGCCGATCAGCTCGATGGCGAGGTCGGACTGCCCCTCCTGGCGGAGGCCGCGGACGAGTTCGAGCGGGCTCGGCGGGCCGTCGATGACCGGCGGTTCCGGCTCGGTCGGTTCCGCCGGCTTCGCCTCGGGCGGCTTCGGCTGCGCCTTGGGCTCCGGCGGCTTCGGCTGCGCCTTGGGCTCCGGCGGCTTCGGCTTCGGCTGCGCCTTGGTCTCGGTCTTGGGCGGCTGCTTGGGTTCGACCTTTAGTTGGGCGGTGGTGTCGGCGGGGCCGTAGGCGACGCAGACCATGCCGAAGGCGAAGACGAACCAGGCGGCGGGGCGGGGCATGGCGGCAGCTCCGGGTGGCCGGGCGAGTACCGGTTGTGACGGGCAACGGGCGCGAAAGGTTCCGTGAGGTGATTCTTACCAACGGTGCGGCGGCGTCAAGGGGGTGAAGCCAACCCGGCGAGCCGACCGCCGTGAGGCGGCGGGTGATGGGTGATGGGAACGTCACCCGCCGCCTCACGGCGGTCGGCTCGCCAGACTCACCTCCATCACGGTGCCGTCGTCGCCGGCGGTGGCGACGACGAGCCGGTCGCCGGGGCCGAACGACCGCGCCAGCGCCGGGTACGTCGCCTCGGCGGTGCCGAGGAACGGGCCGGGGGCCGACCACGCCTCCGGTTCGCCGCCGGCCGGCCGCCACACCGGCGGCGGCAGCCCCGCCCGCGCCACCGTGATCGTCCCCGCGTCGGCGACGCCGGCCAGCAGCGCCACCAGCGGCGGGTCGTCGAGCCCCAGCGCCAGCAGCTCGCGGTTCACCCGTTCCAGCGCCGCGGCGGGGTCGGGGTCGGCGCCGGGCGGGAACGCGGCGCGCAGCGCCAACAGCCCGATCAGGCTCCCCGCGGCGCCGCCGCGGCCGGGCACGTCGCCGACCAGGAAGACGACGCGGCCGTCGGCGAGGCGGCGGGCGTCGTGGAAGTCGGTGCCGGCCCGGTCGCGCGACCGGCGGGTCACCGACACGCCGGCGGGGAGCTCCGTCGGCAGGGCGGCGCGGCCGACGCGGCGGGCGAGTTCGCGGTCGGCGTCGGCGCGGGCGAACGACTGGCGGAGCTGGTCGCCGAGCAGCCGGGCTTCCGCGGCGCGGGTGGCGACGCGCGCCGCCGCGGCCCGGGTCCGCGCCAGCGACCGCAGCTGCGCCGCGAGGTGCGCCGGCTCCACGGGAAGGACGAGGCACACGTCGGCGCCGGCGTCGAGGCCGACCGGCACGGCTTCGGGTCGGGTGACGAGCCAGACGACGGGGACGAATTCGTCGGCGAGTTCGGCGCGCCAGCGGCGCGTCTGGGCGGCCGCGGCCGGGACCGGTTCGGCGACGACGACGGCGACGGCGACGGGGGTGAAGTCGACGGGCGGGGTGCTGCCGAGGGCGTGCGCGACGACGGCGAACCCGGCCGCCTCGACCGCGGCGCGGGGGGCGTCGGTCGCGGCGCTGAGGAGGACGGTGGGCATGACGCCCGGGGGGAGGGGGGTCGGGCGTCCAGCCGATCCGATGCCCGGCCCGGGGCGTTGCCCCGGGCTATGCTGTCCCAGGCCGTTGGCCTGAAAACCGGGAAGCCCTCTTCAGCCCGAAGGGCCGGGACAGCATAGCCCGGGGCAACGCCCCGGGCCGGAAGCCGGGGGCTCGTGCCCCCGACTCGCCGCGCGTCACTTCTTCTTCTTGTCGTCGGCGTCGTCGTCGTCGGCCTTCTTCTCCTTCTTGATGATCTCGGGGCCGGCGCCCGCCTCCACCACCGCGACCGCGACCTCGGGCTCGGCGCCCGGCAGCTTCAGCTGCACCACCACCGCCTCCGGCGCCTCCAGCACCTTCACGCCCTCCGGCAGCGGCAGCTCGCGCACGTGGATCGGCGACCCGAGCGTCAGGTTCGTGATGTCGATGCGGATCGCCTCGGGGATCGCCGTCGGGCTGCACTCGACGTGCAGCGCGTGCAGCGGCTGGTCGAGCACGCCGCCGCCGGTCGCCTTCGGGGTGTTCCGCAGCTCCACCGGCACCGTCACCTTCACCCGGTCCGACGCCGACACCCGGGCGAAGTCCACGTGCAGCATGTGCCGCCCGAGGTGGTCCCACTGCAGGTCGCGGACCAGCACGGTTTCCTTCTTGCCGCCGACCTCCAGCTCCACCACGCGGGCGTGCTGCACGCGGATGAGGCGGTCGAGCTCCTCGGCGGACACGGACACGGCCACGTTGGCCTCCTTGTGCCCGTACACGATCGCCGGGATGCGCCCGGCCTTGCGGAGCTTGATCGCCTGGCGGCTGCCGGACCCGGTCCGGGGTTCGGCCTTCAGCGTCGCGGTCGTGGCCATGTCATGCCCCCACGGCCGGCTACCCTCCCGCGCCCCCGTGGGAAGAGCGGTACTCTCGCCGGCCGGTCGGAAAACGAACGCGGAGCGGCCGAACGGGCCGCCCCGGCACAGGTCGTTAGCCCGGGGCGCAAGCCCCGGCGGGATTGCGAAGCGGCTGGGGCTTGCGCCCCGGGCTAACAGTAGGGAAGATTATGGCTCGTACGCCGGGGCGCGACAAGGGACCGGGCGGAAGGCGCAGCCGCCGGCCCTCCCGACGCCGCCGCCGGACTGCGTCTGCGCCGGCGGGGCCAGCTCGTTCACGTCCACGGGAACGTCGTCGAACTCGCGCCACTCGCCGGCGAGGGTTTGCACCCGGCCGCGGACGTTCACCCGCTGGAACCCGGCGGCGCGGCAGGCGCTGAACACCCGCGGCACGGTGTTGGGGTAGACGTAGGCGTCGTCCCAGACGTCCACCCGGACGTGCGGCGGGGTCCGGGCGGTGCGGGCGGCGGTCAGGTAGTTCTGGAACCGGTCGATGTGCGTGAACGTGGCCGGCTCGCCGATCGGCCCCAGCGGCCCGACCTCGACGACGCGCAGCGGCACCCCCCCGAACGGCCCGCCGACGCACACCTCGACCCGCCGGGCGGCCGGCCGCGTCGCCGGGTCCGCCCCCCGCGCGTCGGAGCTGAAATCGAGCCGCGGGGAGGCCGCCCGCGGGCCGGAGGAGTCCGTAACGGCGACGGCGACGGGCTCGGGGACGACCGCGGCCGGCGGTCGGCCCGCGGCGACGAACCCGTAGCCGGCCGCGGCCATCACCACCAGCACGCCCGCGGCGGTCTGCACCTTCCCGACCCACGCCCCGCGGAACAGCCCGTCGGCGAGGTGGACCGCGACCGGCGACCGACCGACCCCCGCGGCGGCGCGGGCGGTGGCCGTCGCCAGTGCCAGCGGGATCGGGGCGGCGCCGGCGACCAGCGCCGCGGTCGGGTCGTAGCCGCGGAGGCGGGCCTTCAGCTTGGTAAGGCCGCGGGCCAGGAGCGACGACAGCGTCCCTTCGCGGCAGCCGAGCTGCTCGGCGGCGCCGCGGCGGCTCCACCCCTGGAGGTGGCAC
>Ga0209181_10010596_pt1 | contig 11956 bp, 9 predicted proteins | sample MAT05_FD_187208 | JGI IMG/M metagenome (GOLD analysis project Ga0209181, IMG submission 187208) | Freshwater microbial communities from Lake Fryxell liftoff mats and glacier meltwater in Antarctica - MAT-05 (SPAdes) (version 2) | ecosystem: Environmental > Aquatic > Freshwater > Ice > Liftoff... | reverse complement strand
ACCCGCATGAATGCTCGATCTCGGTTTCGACGTGAGCGTTTTGCGAACATCTATGGGGGCCTCAGCGCGTTTGTTTTACGCACTAATTGAGCGCCATTACCCTGTGACCCCTTTTCTCCCTGACCCCTTTTCCCCCGCGCCGAACCCGAAAAGCTACAAGGCGTGTGGAAAGAGAACTTCCTCAAAGCCATCGAAGCCGTGAACCAAGCGCGGAAGTAGTCCGACAGGCCCGCATTGTGTGGAGTGATGGAGAAATAGAAGCTTGGATCCCGCACTCCACCACTACCCTCGAAAGCAATTTCGTTCACTCACCTGCGTTCTCTAAGATCAACACCATGAACAAAACAAACTCATCAAACTGGCGCGGCAAACGGAAGGCTCTGCTGCTCATCGGCCTTTGGCTTGGCTCGGTCTCCGGGCTGTTTCCCGCCGCATCGGACGAAACGAAATGGGCATTGGTGAAAAACGGCGCAGACCCGGTGCCGGTCATTGTGCCAGCCGGGTCGCCGCCGATGACCCTGCAGGCTGCCAGGGACTTGGCGGCCTACATCGAGAAAATCAGCGGAGCAAAGCCGGAGGTGATTGAGGGCTTGCCCGATCCGGTTCCCACCCATGCCATCTGGGTGGGCTTCCAGCCGAAGCTGAAGGAGATCTTTCCCAAGCTGGACTTCGACTTCCAGCACCCCGAGGAAATTCTGATCTCCTGCGATGAAAAGAACCTGGTGATCGCCGGGCGCGATCGCTGGGATCCCAACCACATGACGATCAAGGATCGCAACGGAAAGGAAATCGTCGGCGTGCAGAAGGAATACGGCACCGTGAACGCGGTTTACACCTTCCAGCAGGATCACCTCGGTGTGCGCTGGCTCTGGCCCGGCGAGCTCGGCGAAGACATCGTCAAAAAGGCGACCCTGGGCTTCAAACCGTTCACGGTTCGCTATCATCCCCAAATCCGCGGACGGCAATTCGTGTTCATGATTCACGCCCTGGAAAAAAGATCACCTGGAAGCGAATGGTCCCGCCACCAGCGCTTGCAGTTGGACTCGCTGTTCATGAATCCGGGGCATCCGTTCCACGACTGGTGGGATCGCTTTCACGAGACCCATCCCGACTACTTTGCGCTGCAACCCGACGGCGCTCGAGGCACCCCGGGCGGGCGAACCGCCAAGCTTTGCAAATCGAATCCCGCGGTTTGGGAGGAGTGGATGAGAGGCGTCGATTTACAGATGGCGGCGTATCCCGACCGGCACACCTTCGGGGCAAACGCCAATGACGGCTGGACCTACGGGTATTGCACCTGCCAAAGCTGTCGGGCCTGGGATGCTCCTGGCGGCGCGCCGACGGTTCACTACGTCGATAACAAGGGAAAAACCCGCACCTACCTGGCGATGGCCGACCGGCAGATCACCTTTGCCAACACCCTCGCGCGCAAACTGCGCGAGCGTTTTCCCGAGCGGGACGATTTGCTTGTCTCCGCCCTGGCCTACGGCGCGTCGCGCACCCCGCCTGTGGCCGCGAAGCCCGATGCCAACGTGATCGTCTCCGGGGTGTGGAGCTTCCACAACCAGCCCAACGAGCGGGATCGCGAATCGTTTGTCCAGTGGAGCAAAATCGCACCGCGCCTTGGCTGGCGTCCCAACCTGACCTCGGACGCGGGCTGGAAGGCCGGATTCCCCAATTCGGCGCCGCGCCGCGTCATCGAGGACCTGCGCTTCGCAGCCGAACACGGTGTCGTTTCCCTGGCCATTGACTGGATCTTCGATAGCTGGGCAAACCAGGGGCCGCACTATTACATGCTCGCACAGATGGCATGGAATCCCCGTGCCGATGGCGAAGCAATCCTGGCCAACTATTACCAGCGCGCGTTCGGCCCGGCGGCGAAGACCATGACCGATTACTGGGAGGCGATCGGGCGCGCCGCGACGCGGATCGGATATGAGAGAGTGCCGGAGCGGGAGGTCTGGAACAAGGCCTACTTCGATGATGCGTATGCCCGGCTCGACCAGGCTGCGAAAGAGGCCACCAGCGGGGAGGAGAAATATGGCAAACGCGTCGCCTTCGTGCGCGCCGGCTTGGATTACCTGCGCCTGCTCCGGGAGATGGAGCCCCTGATTGACCGGATGGCCGAGACGAAAGGCAAGGATCCCGCAGCCAAGGCCGCCGCACAGGCCAAGTGGGAGGAAATCTGGAAGGAAATCAGGCTGATCCCCAAGCAGCATCCTTTTGCGATCAGCGGCTCCTATGTCACGCCCGACAATAAGTATCTGCAAAAATACAATCCCGGGCAGAAGCTAGAGATGCTGTTGGAAGATAGGCCGGGATTTAGGTAGGCACCATGAATCTCAACCCATCAATGAAGCCTCCACAGAGTTGATGGGGAATAGCGCGGTCCGCGGATTTGATACGCCAGCCCCATGCTCTCGCTCGCCGCCAACCGCGAAACCAACCTCAAAGACGACGCCAAGGCGATCGGGGTACAAAGTGCCAGACAAATAGTAGGAAAGAGGCCCGTCGCTTTCCTCGCAAAACGCTTCCGTTGAGCCGGGTTCGTTCCTATCTCCAGTTTGCTCAACCGCAAGGCGCTCACGGATGGGAAGGTTCTCGTCGCGGACGGACGCAGCCGTCTGACTGGACGAGGAAACAGAGGTGAAGAGCAATGCCTGGCGTTTATTGCGCACTTGCGCGGCGGGCTGGGAATGTGCCGCCGAGGAATCGTCGGCTTGCGCGGCGGGAGGGTGCGGGGAGGAGCGAACCTGTGGTGAGCATCGCCGGGCCATCCCGCCGCCTGCGCCCATCATGCCAGGCCGGCGACTCGTCGGCGTTCCATTTGGCCGACGGGTCGTCGGCGCTACGCCCTGCCGACGGGGCGGATGAAGAATGTCCCGCCGTTTGAGGCTCTTGCAAAACCTACACTGTCACCGGCGCGCGGGGTCATCGCTCAGAGGAGTGATGGCATCCCGCCCGCTTACTGCTGAGGTTTTGCAAGAGCCTCGTTTGTGAGTGGCAGAGCAACCCGCACGCAGAAAGTCGCAGATCGAAGCCGGGACGGTGAGGAAAAAGTGCCAGTCTGGTTGTTCTTACGGGTTGTTCTTACGAGTCAGATTGTTCTTCCGCGCGGCAAGAGGGGACGCCGGCGCGGAAAGCCCGCCTCTGTCGGCGACGGGTTGATTTCACCCCCTGGGCGCGAGGGAAGTCTGGAAATGGCGCGCGGTGCGCGCTAGGGTGTGCGCTGTGTTTTGCCGCAGCATCTTTCTCGTCACCTGCATCGTCACCGCCAACGCCTTCGGCGAGGGCAGTGCATTGGACGCCCTGAAACTGCTGCCCAAGGATGCCGCAAAGCGTCTTGCCAGAATCGAAGCCCGGGATGGCGTTCCGCAGCCGGAACGCTGGCATTTCCTCGTCCATGATCCGGATGCCGATCGTGGCGTGCGCGAGTTTGTGGTCGCGAATGGAAAGATGGTGGCGGTGCGGACGATTTCCCAGTTCGCCGATTCGCTGGGCACCACCGATGTCTTCGGTGGCGATGCGGTGAGGGTGGACTCGGTGCAGATCGCCCGGTGGGCCGCGCTCTTCACCACGGCGAATGGTGGCACGGTCGGCACCCTGAATTATCAGATGGCGAAGGACCCGGCGTCGAATGCCCCGGTCTGGGTCGCCACGATCCTCGATGCCGCGGGCGATCAAATCGGAACCCTCACCGTCAATGCGTCGAAGGGCGTCATCATGAGTTCCGATGGTTTTGAAAAGTCGCCCGCACCCGAGTTGCTGGCATCGCCGGTCGTCGCCCCCATTTCGTCGCGGGTGTCCAAGGCCCGCGTCGCCACGCCGGTGCCGACGCCGAAACCGAACGTCTTCCGCCGCATCTTCGGCGCGAACGAAGAGAAGCCTGCGAAACCATCGCGGTGATCGGCGGGTGGTGAATAGTGGTCTTCCTGGGAAACGATGAGAAACGATCGCGCCCTGCGCGCAGCGCTGTGGAGTGCGGCAGCCTGCTGCCTTGGACTGCGGCAGCTTGCTGCCCGTGGCGGGGAGCCGGCGCGCCCCGCTGCTCCGCACCGCACGCAGCAAGCTGCGACTGCCACAAAGCGGCAGCAAACTGCCGCACTCCAGGGCGCTCCGCGCAGCCCGACGCCTGCGCCGCTTTTCATCACGCCGCGGTGAGCGTCGCGGGGCGGGAGCGGCTTGCGTGCGGCGGGGTCCGGCATTACCCAGCGGGAATGCTCATGCGTCACAGTCTCGCCATCGCCCTGGCGGCATCGCTCGCCGCCTGCGGAGATTCGCACCGCGAAACGGCAAGGCGCGATTCGCACCGGTCCGCGCGGGTTCGCTCTGGCGCCAAAGATCTCGGGCATAAGACGGAGCACGCCTTTCGCAAGGTCGGCGGACACTTGGAGAAATTCTTCACCGGTCACGACACCATTACCCGATGACTGTTTTCAACTCTCTCACAAGACTCCTGGGTCCCGGCGTCGTCAGCGCAGATCCCGAGACCATCGCCACGCACGCCAAGGATCGTTGGTTCGCCTCGCGCAATCCGGAGGTCGTCGTCCTCGCCCGCACGCGTGAACACGTGGCGCGGACGCTGCGATTCGCGAACCGCCACGGCATCCCGGTGACGCCACGCGGGGCGGGGGTGGGCTACGTCGGCGGCTGCGTGCCTTCGCGCGGCGGCATCGCATTGAGCGTCGCGCGGATGAACCGCATCCGGGAAATCCACGTTGCCGACGGCGTCGCAGTGGTGCAGCCGGGAGTCATCACCGGGGAGTTGCAGGCCGCGGTGCGGAAGGCCGGGCTTTTCTATCCGCCCGATCCCGCGTCGCTGAAGGAATGCAGCATCGGCGGCAACATTGCGACGAATGCCGGCGGCCCGCGCTGCCTGAAATACGGTGTGACGCGGAACTACGTTCTCGGACTCGAAGTCGTCCTCGCCGATGGCCGCGTGCTGCGCTGTGGCGGACGCACGCACAAGAACAAGCAGGGCTTCGATCTCGTCGGGATTTTCACCGGCAGCGAAGGCCTCCTCGGCGTGGTCACCGAGGCGACGCTCCGGCTGCTCCCGCATCCTCCGGCGCGGGCGACGCTCGCCGCGAGCTTCCGCAGTTTCCGCGCGGCGGCGACCGCGGTGCAGGGCATCTTCGCCGCGGGATTCCTCCCGAGCGCGCTGGAAATCGCCGACCCATTTACGCTCAAGAGCGCCCGCGAATTCCTCGGCCGCGAGATTGCCCCCGGCGCGCAATCCCTCGTGCTCGTGGAACTCGATGGCCAGGCCGGTTCCGTGCGCGGCGAGTGCGCCGCGATTGCGAAGCTGCTGCGCAAGCTCGACGCCGTCCGCGTGCTCACCGCATTCGGTGATGAGGAATGCGAAAAGCTCTGGGGGCTGCGCCGCGCCTACAGTGATTCGCTGAAGGCGACCGGTCTCACGAAGCTGAACGAGGACGTGGTCGTGCCGCGCGGCAAGCTGGTGGAGCTGGCGGAGTTCGGTGAGCGCCTCGCAAAGAAGCATGGTTATCCCGTCGCGTGTTTCGGCCACGCCGGCGACGGCAACATCCACGTGAACATCATGGCCGCGAACTACCACAGCGACCGGAGCGTGAAGGCGCGGGTCGATCGCGCGCTCGACGAACTTTTCACCTGGGTGCTCGCGGCCGGTGGAGTCATCACCGGCGAACACGGCATCGGACTCGCGAAGAAACCGTGGTGGCCGCAAGCCGTGGACCGCACCGGTCGCGACGTCCACACCGCGCTCAAAGCCGCGCTCGATCCGAAGGGGATTTTGAATCCGGGGAAATTCGTCGCGTGACACGGCGGACAGGCATCCGGCTGACGACGTTGCGTGGCGCTTGATTCACCGCGCGGAGAATCTGCGGATGGCGCCCGGGATCGTTCCATCGGGATCCTACGAGCTGAAATGATGCAGCGCGTCGGTGGTGCGGCCGTCCTTTTCCCAGCGGAGGTAGCCGGTGATGGCGCTGGTGACGAATTTCTTTGCTTCGCCGACGGCTTCGGGCAGCGCGAGGCCGCGCCCGAGGGCGGTGGCGATGGCGGCGCTGTAGGTGCAGCCGGTGCCGTGCGTGCTCACGCCGGGGACGAATGGCGCTTCGTAGGTGTGCAGCGTGCCGTCGGGCAGGATGAGGATGTCGGTGGCGATCTCGGTGCGGAGGTGGCCGCCTTTGATGAGGAAGGCGGTGCCGTGGCGCGTGGTGAGTTCGATGGCGGCGTCGCGCATTTCGGCGACGGAGGTGATGGCGCGACCGAGGAGCGTGCGGACTTCGTCGAGGTTCGGCGTGACGACCGTGGCGAGGGAAAAAAGCTGCTCGCGGTAGCAGGCGACGGCGTCGGGGAGCAGCAGCGGGTCGCCGCTGGTGGCGACCATCACAGGGTCCACGACGAGTGCGGGCTTCACCCCAGCGCGAGCGGAACACTCGGCGAGCGTCTCGGCGACGGTGTGGATGATTTCCGTGGAGTAGAGCATTCCGGTCTTGATCGCCGCGATGGGGAACGCTCCGAAGAGCAGGCGGATCTGCTCGGCGACAATCGCGGGCGGGACGGGATGGATGGCGCTGACTTTGCCGGGGACTTCGGCGACAACGCAGGTGATGGCGGTGACGCCGTAGGCGCCGAGGGCGCTGATGGTTTTCAGGTCGGCTTGCGCGCCTGCGCCTGCGCTGTTGTCGGAGCCGGCGATGGTGAGGACGACGGGGAGATTCATGCGGTGGGTGACGGTGCGATTGAAAGCAGGTCCGGCGGCGGAGGCAAGGGGTGCAAGATCATCGCCGCTGATCTGTGAACTCGGAGACAGGGAGATCGATCGCTGGAGTCGCATCCGATTTTTATAGTCCTGTTGCCAGATGGCGGCGCGTGGCTGGAAAGTAGCGTAGCTCTCCAGAACTGCGCGGGTGGATCTGCGCGTGAGGCCTCGGGATGCGCAGCTCTGGAGAGCTACGCTACGCGACCCCGCCGCCGCCTCCTGCATTCAGGCACTCAGGCTGTAGATATCGTATCGGCAGGCGCTTCCTGTGCGTTCCGAGTTCAGCGGACTTCGCCTTTTGAACGACAGACACTTGATCCGATTTGCCGCTGGACGCCAAAGCCGCCCGCGATTTCGGAACTTATACGATTTGTACAGTCCTGTTGCCAGATGGGGGAGCGTGACTGGAAAGTAGCGTAGTTCTCCAGCCAGAGCTGCGCGGGTGAATCCGCACGTGAAGCCTCGTGTCGCGCAGCTCTGGAGAGCTACGCTACGCAACCCCACCGCCCCCGTGCTTTCAGGCAATCAGTCTGGATAAATCGTATTACGTGGCCTCTGGCACCGTCGCATTCGCGATGACGGCCTGTGCGCCCAACTCCGCCACCATCGCCTCCAGCTCGCGCATCCTGCGGATCAGGTCGGGCAACTGCTGCATCGCGATCCATTGCCGCTTGGTCTGCTTGTCCGGCATCGCGGGAATGCCGAGCACCGTGCCGCCTGGCGGAATGTCGCGCATCACCCCGGACTTCGCGCCGACGGTGGATTGCGCGCCGAGCTTCAAATGGCCCGCGATTCCAGATTGCGACGCCACCACCGCGTAGTCACCGAGCTGCGTGCTGCCGGCGAAGCCCACCTGGCCCATGATCAGGCAGTGCCGGCCGATGATCACATTGTGCGCGATGTGGACGAGGTTATCGATCTTCGTTCCTTCGCCGATCACCGTCGAGCCGAGCGCTCCGCGGTCGATGGCGGCATTTGCGCCGATCTCCACGTCGCTGTGAATCACGACATTCCCGACCTGCAACACCTTGCGATGGAATCCCGCGTCGAACACATAGCCATAGCCATCGGAGCCGATCACCGTGCCTGCGTGAATCATCACGCGATCGGCGATCATCGTCCGCTCATACACGATCACATTCGGGAAAAGGCGCGAGTCTTCGCCAATGCGCGCGTCCCTGCGGATATGATTCCCGCCCATGAGCACCGTCCGCGCGCCGATGTGGACGCGCTCCCCGACCACACAATGTGGCCCGATGTGCGCGCCGGGATCGACCTTCGCCGTCGCGGCGATCTTCGCACTGGGATCGATCCCCGGCGCGAAGTCTTCCATCGGGTGGAACAGCGGCAGGATCTTCGCGAAGGCAATCCGCGGATTCTTCACGCGGATCACCGCCTTCCGCGCGGACAAAAAACCAGCGTTCGCGAGGATCACCGCGGCCATGCCCTGCTCGGCGGCGAGGAACTGCGGCTCCTTTTCGGCAAAGGTGAGCTCGCCACCGCGCGCGGCGTCCGCGGATGCGACGCCCGTCACGGCTGTGCTTCCATCCCCGAGCACTTCGCCGTCTACGATCGTTGCAAGTTCCGCGGCGGTGATGGTCATGGGAGGAGGAATCGGGAGGGAGCCGGGCACAGCCAATCGCCACGTCCAGCGGGTGGAAAACTACGTCGCAATCATCACCGGCTCGGCGGCGGCTTCGCGGAGGCTGACCATCCGTTGCGCGTCCACATCCCACACCTTCAGCCGCAGACAGCGGAGGATGTCGGCGGGATGCAACGACGTCACCTTCGGCATCCGCAACTCCGGGATTTCGAGGAACGCCTGCGGCAGCCGGTAGAACGGGATCCGCGCATTCAGGTGATGGATGTGGTGATAGCCGATATTCGCCGAGAAATACCCCATGATTCTTCCGGTCTTCATGAAGCTCGACGACTCCAGCGCCGCCCGGTGGTAGGTCCAGCCCGTCTTGTCGGCGAAGCTCACGTCGGGGAAGTTGTGCTGCGCGTAGAAGAGATACGTCCCGATCGCATACGCGATGAAATGCGGGACCGTCTGCGTCAGAATAAGCGCCCGCCATCCCCAAAAGTACACGAGCACCGTCCCGATGCCCGCATGGACGATCAGGGCGATGAGCCCGTCATAGTGTTTCTTCGGCTCGGCGAGGAATGGCGCGATGCACATGCCGTAGAGAAACGCGAACACGTAGCCGAAGAGGATCGTCAGCGGATGCCGCATGAAAAGATAGCGGAAGCGGACCGAGGCCGGCGAACTGAGAAACTGCGCCTTCGTCATGATCGGAAACGAGCCGATGTGCGAGCCGCGCAGCTTCGAGTTGTGGCTGTGGTGATGATTGTGCGAGCTGCGCCAGATGCTTCCCGGACTCAACGCGAGGATGCCAAAGATCCGCATGAGCCCGGCGGCGAGGCGCGAGTTTGGCAGGATGGCGTGATGCTGCTGGTCGTGGTAGATCACGAAGAGCCGCAGGGACAGCAGGCCCGCCAACACGCTGCAAATCGCCCTGCCGGCGAAATGGAAGTTCCAGATCGTCCCCGCCAGCGCCGCCGCGAGGAGGACCGCCGTCGAAAGAATAACCCACCAGCTCCTGGCGGTGGAATCATTGGCAAAAGGTTTGGTGGCGAGGATCAGGTCCGAGCCGGTTCGCGGGTCCGGATTCAAGGCCGCGAGGCTAAAGGCGTATATGGCGTCTGTCCACGAAAAGGTGGGAGCCAGCGGAGAATCGCGCACGGAGCGCCGCCTATGGAGCGCCGCCCGTCCCGGCGGCCACTGCGACACGACGCGCAGCGTCACTTTTCCTCACCGGCGTTTGGCTGCACGCGTTCCGAAGAAAAGACCGGGCCTGCGGCGCAGTTCGTGGCCGGCGGGACGCGCGGCGCTCCACGCGGCGCCCGCCCGCTTCCCCGGTGCTCCGTGAGTTCCTCGGAAACTCGTCACCCGCGGCTATTGTTATATTGTCGCTGTGCGCCAAAGCAGCAGAACTTCAGGTCCAATCCGCCATGCATCGCTCCATCCCCTTCCTTTTCGTCGCCTTCCTCGCCGCCTCTCTTCCGCTCTCCGCTGCCGAGCCGCGGCATGAAGTCGTGCGCGACTGGCCTGCGTTGCCGGAAGGGCTCGTATTAGGTCTCTGTGCCGGCGTCGGAGTCGATTCGCATGATGACGTCTTCGTCTTTCACCGCTGCGGCCGCCAGTGGGCGACACCATTTCCGACGGAGCCGATCGCCGCCGCGACCGTGACCGTCATCGACGGGCGGACCGGCAAACTTCTCAACTCGTGGGGCGCGGGCCAGTTCATCATGCCGCACGGTCTCACCATCGATCGCGAGGACAACGTCTGGCTCACGGATGTGGGGCTGCATCAGGTTTTCAAATTCACCCACGACGGCAGGCTCCTCCTCACCGTGGGCGAACCCCGCATTCCCGGTGCCGATCACTCGCACTTCAATCTCCCCACCGACGTCGCCGTGCTGGCGGATGGTTCCTTCTACGTCAGCGATGGCTACCGGAACACGCGCGTCGTGAAATTCACCGCCGACGGTCGCTACGACTTCGAATGGGGTGCGAAAGGCGACGACCCCGGCCAGTTCAATCTCCCGCACGGCATCGCCGTCGATGCGCGTGGCCGCGTCCATGTCTGCGACCGCACCAACTCGCGCATCCAGATCTTCGATGCGCGGGGCAAATTCCTCGACCAATGGAAAGGCCCGCATATCGGCCGGCCATACGGCGTGGGCGCCGGTGCGGATGGCCACATCTTCCTCATCGATGGGGGCGACCCTTCGGCGCAGCCCGCCGAGCGCGGCAAGGCCGTCGAACTCGATCCCGACGGCCACGTGCTCGACACCTTCGGCTCACCTGGAAAGGAACCCGGCCAGTTCCAGCTCGGCCACGACATCGCCGTCGCGAAGGACGGCTCCGTCTATGTCGCCGAAGGTTCCGGGCAGCGCGTGCAGAAATTCGTGCGCAAGGTGGGTGCCGCTCCGAAACCAACGCCGCCATAATCCCAAAGCAGCCGAAGCGGAGCTTGCCCGTCATCAGACACAGGAATTTACGATCGTTTTCCCCATCAAGTCCCGCATGAGGGGGTGATGCGATCTATTCAGACCGAATGCAGGAGGCGGCGGTGGGGTGCCGTAGCGTAGCTCTCCCGAGCTGCGCATCACGAGGCTTCCCGTGCGGAGTCACCCGCGCAGCTCGGGAGAGCTACGCTACGGCTCCCGGCCGCCGTCACTTTGGAGGCCGGCTGGGCCGCCAAAACTGGCAGCAGCCTCGATCCGGTGGGCCTCTTCGTTTGCACGCTCCTCTTCACCGTCAAGGCGATGAACCAGATTGAAGCGGACGTTCGTCAGTTCCTCCTCACCGTCACCGGTGTGCTTGGTTTCCTCTGCCTCGCGACGTTCCTCCATCTCATCGACTACGCCGCGCGCCTGCTGCGCCCGGTGACGCTGGTGAAGCACGTCGGCGACCAAGGCATTGCGGTGATCGAGAGCGCCTATGCTGAGATGCTCACGTTGCCAAAAATCTCGCCGCCTCCGGATCAGGACGCCGGCGCGGGCGGGCAGACGATTCTGCATCGCGGCATGTCGGCGGTGGTCCTCGCAGCGGACACGCCACGGCTCATCGGCGCAGCGGAGAAGGTGAATTTAGCGGTGGAGCTGCCCGTTGACCCGGCGGTGCTGAGTCGCCGCCGTGCGTGTGGTCATTCCAGCACCGTGAGTTCGCGGTTGGCTTTGCGCAGTTTGCGGGAAAGGCTGCTGGCGAGATTTTCAAGGATCGTGATCCTGATGCGCGGGTGGCTGGTGCCGAGTGCCTCGAAGTCGCGCAGGTGCAGGACGTCACAGGCGACTTCCGAATTGGCAACGACCGTCGCGGAGCGGGACGCCCGGTCGATGACGGCCATTTCGCCAAAAGCCATCCCAGGCGAAAAGGTGGCCAGCCGTTTGCGGCCTCCGTCAGCAAGCGGCACGATCACGCTCACCTGCCCGCTCGCGAGCAGGAACAATGCATCGGCCTCATCGCCGACATTGATGATCACCTCGCCGGCCTGATGCACGAGCCGCTTGAGCAATCCGGTCACGACTCCGATTTCGTCCTTGGTGAGCCCGTGGAGCAATTCGTATTCGCCTGCGCCGATGCAGTCGCCGGAAGTCCCGCCGGGAAACATCCGGGCGAGCAGACGGTTCTCGCACCAT
>Ga0209181_10010595_pt1 | contig 11959 bp, 8 predicted proteins | sample MAT05_FD_187208 | JGI IMG/M metagenome (GOLD analysis project Ga0209181, IMG submission 187208) | Freshwater microbial communities from Lake Fryxell liftoff mats and glacier meltwater in Antarctica - MAT-05 (SPAdes) (version 2) | ecosystem: Environmental > Aquatic > Freshwater > Ice > Liftoff... | reverse complement strand
GGCGTTGGGCGTCGGGCGTTGGGCGTCGGGCGTTGAAACGGGCGTGATTTGATTCGTGTCCAGAGCGACATTGTGGAGGTCGATGCAGGCGCAAGGAGGGGCGCTTTGATAGCGCCCTCTGGCAGCGGTCGCTCCGCGCCGCTGCCAGCCAGGACCGTCGCAATGCGAAAAGATCCTCGCACTCCGCAGATCCCCTGAACTTCTCACGCCTCTGGCTCGATGCGGCGCGGAGCGACCGCATCCAGAGGGCGCTATCAAAGCGCCCCTCCTTGTTCTCGCGCCACGCTTGCTTGGACCTGAAATGAATCACAACCGGTTGAAACGGTGATGAGAGATCCCAGTTGAGAGTTGCGAGGAGAAAAATCAGCCGCGCAGAAGACCGACGACCGAGCGACTGCCCGAAGGCGGCGATGCGCTCCACATTCCTGATCTGGAACTCACGATGCCGCTCGACGCGATCTGCGCCCGCGCCGGGATGTAAACAGGGCGTGAGCTACGCGAAGATCGGCTTCGCGACTTTCCCGTAAACGTCGGTGAGGCGGAAGTCGCGGCCGGCGTATTTGTAGGTGAGCTTCTCGTGTTCGAGGCCGAGCAGGGCGAGGACGGTGGCGTGCAGGTCGTGGACGTGCATCACATCCTCGACGGCCTTGCCGCCGTGGTCGTCGGTCGCGCCGAAGCTGAAGCCGCCGCGCACGCCGCCGCCGGCCATCCACATGGTGTAGCCCTTGGAGTTGTGGCCGCGGCCGTCGGGTTTTCCGTTGCCGGGAGTGCGTCCGAATTCGCCGCCCCAGATGACGAGCGTGTCCTTCAGCAATCCGCGCTGTTTGAGGTCGGCAAGCAGGCCGGCGATCGGTCTGTCGGTCTCCGCGGCGCCAGCGGAAAGGCGGGACTTGAGGTTGTTGTGATGATCCCATCCGCCGTGGCCGACTTCGACGAAGCGGACGCCGGCTTCGGAGAGTCGCCGGGCCATGAGGCATTGCTTGCCGAAGCCGTCGGTGACGCCTTCGCCGATGCCGTAGCTTTTCAAGGTCGCCGCGGATTCGCCTTTCGTGTCGAGCACGCGCGGGAGTTCGCTCTGCATTTTGAAGCCGAGTTCGTAGGACTGGATGACGCCCTCGATGTCCGGGTTCGAGCCGGAGCCGAGAAGGTCGCGGTTCATTGCTTGCACGAGGTCAAGCTGCTTGCGCTGGAGTTCGACGGGCAGGTCGGGATTGCGGATGTCGTTGATGGCGGAGTTGCTGCCGCTGTCGGTCTGCGCGCCGATGCGCGTACCTTGGAAAACGGCGGGCAGGAATGCGCTGCCGTAATTCTGTGAGCCGAATTGGATCGGCGGGCTGATGGTGACGAAGCCGGGGAGGTTTTCATTCTCCGAGCCGAGGCCGTAGAGCGTCCATGCGCCGAGGCTCGGGCGGACGAATTGCGTGCTGCCGGTGTGGAGCTGCACGAAGGCCTGCGGGTGATTCGGGATGTCGGTGGTCATTCCGCGCAGGAGGCAGATGTCGTCGGCTTGCGCGGCGACGTTCCGGAATGCGTCGGAGATCCACAGGCCGCTCTGGCCGCGTTGCTCGAATTTGAATGGCGAGGCGAAGAGCCTGCCCTTGTCGCCGGACTGGCCGTCAGCCGCCGCGAGCGCGGGCTTGTAATCGAAGGTGTCCAGATGCGATGGGCCGCCCTGCATGCAGAGGAAGATGACGCGTTTCGCCCGCGGCGTGAAATGCGGGGCGCGGACGGCGAGGGATGACGCACCGGCGGCGGAGGCGTGTCCGGCGAGCCCCTGGAGCGCGAGCCAGCCGAAGCCGGCGGAGACGGTCTTCAGCAGGTCGCGGCGGGTGAGCGGCAGGGGCATCACGTTATTGCACTGGTTTGGATGGTTGTTGTTCATGGTGCGATTGGTCGGAGGTAATGCGGCCCGCACAGAGGACTGTGCGGGCCACGTTTTAGCGGAGGTAACGGAATTCGGCGGAGGCGAAGAGGGCCTGGCAGTAGGTGGACCAGGCGAGGAGTGAGGCGTCCTCCTTGTTGTCCTTCTTCACGGACATCAAACCCTTCGCTTCAATGAGCAGGTATTGGTCGGCGCGCTTGCGCTCGGCTTCGGTCGCGGGACGGGAGAGGGCGAGCTGGTAGGCGAGGTTGAGGCGGGCGGGGTAGTCGAGCGGCGTGGCGAGGATGCGTTTCGCCATGGCATTTGCCTGCGCGCGGACGAAGTCGTTGTTCATCATGAACAGCGCTTGCGAGGGGACATTCGTCACGTCGCGCGAGGCGACGACGAGGCTGGGCTCGGCGAAGTCGAAGACATCGAGGATGTCCGGGACGAAATCGCGGACGACGGGCATATAGACGCTGCGTTTGAGGGATTCGTAGTCGGAGAAGACTTCCGGGCGGATTCCCTTGCCGATGTAGCCGTCGCCGACGGTGGAGACCATGGAGCCGGCGGATGGCTTGACGTCGAGCTGCCCGCTCGCGGCGAGCATGGCGTCGCGGATGGCTTCGGCATCGATGCGGCGCTGGGGCATGTGCCAGAGGAGGCGGTTGTCGGCGTCCTTCTCGTTCGAGTAAGAGTCGTGCGCGCTGGAGAGCTGGTAGGTGTGGCTGAGGACGAGGGAGCGGATGAGTTTCTTCGTGCTCCAGCCGTCCTTCATGAATTGCATGGCCAGCGTGTCGAGCAGTTCGGGATGGCTGGGCTTTTCGCCGGTCGCGCCGAAGTTGTCCGCGCTGCGCACGAGGCCTTGGCCGAAGAGATGCAGCCAGATGCGATTCACGGCGACGCGGGCGGTGAGCGGGTTCGACGGAGCGGTGAGCCACTCGGCGAGTTGGAGACGGCCGCTGGAGGCCTCGGGAATGGCGGGCGCGTCGCCGTTAGTGAGCACATTTACGAAACCGCGCGGGACGAGTTCGGTCGGCTGGTCGAGTTCGCCGCGGACGAGCACGCGGGTGTTGATCGGTTTGCCGTCCATGACGCCCATGCAGAGTTCCTGGCCGGGAGGACCGGGCTGCGGGGTGGGGGCTGCGTAGCCTTTGTTCTTCTTCTTCTTGTTCGCAGCCTGGGCCAGGGCTGGCGCTGCCGCGGCAGAGGCGGTCGCCGGTGATGGTTGGGCCTGGCCGAGGCGATCGCCGAGCCTTCGCACCGCAGCGGCCTTTTGCTCGGGCGTCATGCTTGCGTATCGCGCGGCGATTTCGGGCCTCGCCGCAAGAAGGCGCTGGAGGCGCTCATTCGCGGCGAATGCAGGCATTGTTTTTGGCGCAGGCGCCGCTGCCGGAGTCGCGGTAGCCACGGTTGTTGCCGCGGGCGCAGCGGTGGGGGCTGGGGTGCCTGTTCCCTCGAGAGGAATCAGCAGGGTTCCATTGCGATTTTTTCCACCCGCGGCACTGGTCCCGAAGTAGGTCTCCGTGCTGCGGAAGATGCCGGCCAGCGCGTAGTAGTCCTTCTGCGAAACGGGGTCGAACTTGTGATCGTGGCAGCGTGCGCACGCGACGGTGACGCCGACGACTGCGCGCGTGGTCACGTCGATCTGTTCGTCCACGACATCCATCTGGAACTGCTCCTTGTTTTTTTCGTTCAGCCCTTTCGGCCCGAGCGCGAGGAAGCCGGTGGCGATCAGCTTCCGATTGCGATCGGCGTCGCCCGGATGCGAGAGGAGATCGCCCGCGACCTGTTCGCGGATGAACTGGTCGTAGGGCCGGTCGGCATTGAACGATTCGATGACGTAGTCGCGGTAGCGGAATGCGGCGGGGAAGGTGAAGTTCCGCTCCTTGCCGGTGCTCTCGGCGTAGCGCGCGACGTCGAGCCAGTGGCGGCCCCAGCGTTCGCCAAACTGCGGCGAGGCCAGCAGGCGATCGACGACCTTGGCAAATGCGTCCGCGGACTTGTCCTTCAGGAAAGCATCCACTTCATCCGGACGCGGCGGCAGGCCGATGAGGTCGAAATAGACGCGCCGGAGGAGTGTGGTCCGGTCGGCATCCGCGACGGGTTTCAGCCCGGCGGTTTCCTGCGCGGCGAGGATGAAACGGTCCGCATCGTTCCGCGGCCAGGCGTTGTCCTTCACCGCCGGCGCAGGGGCTGTCTTCGGCGGCTGGAAGGCCCAGAATTCCTTCGCCTTTACGGGATCCCATTCGCGCTTGGCGATCGGCTTCATCGCCAGAGTTTCGCCGCCGCGCGGATCGGGCGCGCCCATTTTGATCCACTGCTCGAAGTGCGCGATGACTTCGTCCGGCAGCTTCCCGCCTTCCTTCTTCGGCGGCATTTCCATTTCCTTGTCTTCGTAGCGCATGGCTTTCGGCAGGAGGCTCTCGGCGGGATTGCCCGGCACCACGGCATGCCCCGAGTCGCCGCCCATGCGGATGCCTTCGCGGGTGTCGAGCAGGAGGCCGCCCTTCTGCTTGCCGGATTCCTTCGAGTGGCAGTCGTAGCAGCTCTTCGCGAGCACGGGCCGGATGAATTTCTCAAAGTATTCGACGCCAGCCGCGTCCGGTTTGTCCGGTGTCGCGGGACTATTCGGCGCGATGGCGGCGCCGGCGAGCGATGCGGTCGCGAGGAGAAACGGGAGAGCGGGCGATTTCATGGAGCGCTTTGAATGGTTGTTGATCAACAGCGGTGTTCGCGTGTCTTGGGACGGCGAGTTCGCAGGGTGGAACAACACTTGAGGGTGCCCGCGGTTGCGAGAATTGTGCCGGCGGCAGTTTCCCGTCCCAAGGCAGGTCGTTGCTGTTATTGTGTGAGTGAAGGGCATGACTCCCTTTCCGAACTCCGAATACTTTTCCAAATGCCCGAACAACCCGCCGACCGAACGAAGGAACTGGTGCTGCTGATGACGCAGCACCAGCGGCGGATTTTTTCCTACATCTACACGCTGGTGCCCGACCGGCACTCGGCTGAGGACATCCTCCAGGAGACCAGTCTCGTCGTTTGCGAGAAGTTCGGCGACTTCCGCACGGGGACGGATTTTGCGGCGTGGGCGTGCCAGATCGCCTGGTGGCAGGTGCGCGCGGCGCGGACGAAATTTGCGCGGTCGAAGGTCGTGTTCGACGACAAGGTGCTCGAATCCGTCGCGGCCACGGCCGCCGAACTGGCGCCGGAGCAGACCGCGCGGCACGAGGCACTGGCGCGGTGCTTGCAGAAACTCAACCCGCGAGACCGCGAACTGGTGATGACCCGCTACGAGTCGGGCGTCGAGGAGGCGGCGCAGCGGACGGGCCGCTCGATGGTCGCGGCCTACAAGGCGCTCGCGCGTCTGCGCAAGCTGCTGCACGACTGTGTGACGAACGCTTTGGCATCGGAGGCAACTGTATGAATGACAACGAACGGGTGGAATTGAACGAACTCATCAGCGCGCTGATCGATGGCCGCGCGAGCACGGCGGACCAGCAGCGGCTGGAGGAAATGCTCGCAGCTTCCGACGAGGCGCGCCGCTTTTACGTCCGCTCGATGTCGATGTCGGCGAGTCTCTTCGAATACGCCGGCGAGATGCAAAGCGAACGTCCGGAGCCGGCGAATGTCATCCGCGTTTTCCGCTGGCGCCGAATGATCGCGCCGCTCGCGCTGGCAGCCGCGGTCGCGCTGGCGCTGGTGGTCTCGAAGGTGTTCGTCACCACCGGCGAGCCGGGGAATGGCGAAGAGCAGCCGGAGACCGTCGCGAGACTTTCGGGATCGAAGGATTGCAAATGGAAGGGTGCATCGCCTGAGCCTGGCGACGAACTGGTGCGCGGCCGCCGCCTGGAACTGGATTCCGGCTTTGCCGAACTCACCTTCGACTCGGGTGCGCAGATCACGCTCGTCGGTCCGGCGGTGCTCGATCTTCACTCGGCGTGGGAGGCGGAACTTTCCCGCGGCACGCTGAAGGCGAATGTCCCGACCGAGGCCATCGGCTTTCGCGTGACGAACCCGTCCGTCGAAGTCGTCGATCTCGGCACCGAATTCAGCATGACCGCGGAGGATGGCGCGGCGGAGGTCTTCGTGCTGAAGGGTGCGGTCGAAGTGCATCCCCAGCGTGCTGGCCACGATGCGCACGGATCGGTGTTGCGCGAGAAGCAGGCCCGCCGGTTCGCCAAGGCCGGTGATTCCGATGTGCGCGATCGCGAGCGAAAGTTTCAGCGTTACGCCGCGAAGATCGCCGTCGAGCGGCTGGCGCATCCGCTGAATTACATCCGCTGGTCGTTCGACGAAGGGGCGGGGGATGTTGCCGGGGCGAGTTCGAATTCCTCGACGGACGCCCATTTCCAGTTGGCGCAGTCCGGTTCAGCGGCATCGCGATGGACGGACGGGCGCTTTGGCAGTGCTGTGGAACTGGATGGCGTGCCCGCTTTGCTCGCGAAGCTCTCCGGCGCAGCGGGCCGCAACATCCGATCCGTGGCCTGCTGGATCCGGCTCCCGGCGGACGCTGCCGTCTCCGGCGCCGGTCCGATACTGACGCTGCCGCTAAATCGCTCCGCCCAGGCGTGGGCTGAATTCTCATGGAACAGCCTGCCCGGCGACGGTGTGGTCGGCGCGCTGCGAATGCGCTCGGGATTTGGAACGACGGTCGGCACGACTGGGCTGCGCGACGGAACCTGGCATCACATCGCCGCGAGTTTCGGCCAGTCGCCCAAGGGTGCGAACAAGCCGCATGTCAAAATGTACGTGGATGGCCGCCTGGAGCCGTTCTCGATGAAGGCCTCGGGACGCCGCAAGATGGACCTGGCACCCGAGGGCCTGGCTGGATCGCTCTGGCTGGGTGGCCTGCCCGGCAGCAGTCTGCGCGCGGGAATGGCGATCGATGAATTGCTCGTCGCCGATCGTCCGATGACGCCGCCGGAAATCCGTCACCTCGTGCTGACCAACCAGATCATCTCGCCCGACGTGGTCGCCGCGAACTGAAATCCAAATGGACTTTCAGCGGCTGGCCTGCGCCGGCTTGGCTGGCGGCGGGGACGGGACTGTCGGCGCGGTTGGTGGCGGGCTTGCGCCGAAGGGGGAGTTGCCTTCGGTGACGATCGCCGGCCTGGCGGCAGGGCCTTTGACGTTAAACGAAAACGTCTCGGACTGATTGGTCCCGGTTCCCTCCGCTTCCATCGTCGGGTTCCGTGGCTGTCCAAAATCGAGGCGCCCATTGAGAATGAAATCACCGTTCGCGTGCCTCCCGATCGCCTTCCCGACCACGAGCGAACTGCCTTCGAATACGAGGGTGGCTTCGACTTCGCGAACCATATGTCCCGCCCAGTCGAGCGGCACGGTCCCGAGTCCCAGCCGCGCCGAACCGCCGAGTTGAAGTTTCGGCAGCGGACCATTCGCATCGAGTTTGCCAGTGAGTGTACCGGCGAGCGGCCAGTCCACACCCGTCAGCCGCGAGGTGAGGCGCAGATCGAGGTCCGCCGCTTCGAGATGCACGCGGCTCACGGTCTCCTCGTTGAGCAGGCGGGCGAGATTCACATCCGGCCACTGCCTCCAGAGATCGAGCGGGAGGACTGCATCGCCGTGGAGGCAGAGCCGGTTCTTGTTGGTCACGCGCAGGTCGCGGATATTCACCGCGCTGGGTCCGACTGTGATTCCCGCCGTCAGCACGGTGCCGTTCTCCGCCAGTCGCAATTTCTCGATCTGCACTTCGCCCTTGCGGTAGGCGCCGGTGAACTCGGCGTCGAGGGGCAGCGTCCCCCCCGGGCCGAGCAGGTGAAAGCGGTTCAGCCGCGCGGTGAAGTTGCCATCGTGCAAAGCTCCCAAGCCTTTGCCGGTCCAGATCGCATCGATGCCGCCGGCGAGCGGAACCGGCAGCAGGTGGGGCGAGAGGAGCGCCTTGTAGTCACCCAGATCGCGCGCTGCGAGCCGCCATTCGCCGGAGTAGCTGCCATCGCCGAGACTGATGCGCCCGCTCCCGCGCAGGAAATCATCCTTGCGGAGCAGTTGCGCGCTGATGATTTCCAGTTCGCGCCCGTGGAAGAGGAGTGCGGCATTGAAATTGTCGAGCGGTGCCGTGCGCCATTGGAGGCCATTGCCGCTGACGATCATCTGGCCTTCGAATTTCGCCGGCCCGTCCGGCTGCGCGCCGCTGCCGCTGATTGCACCGCGGATGAACAACTGCCCGGCGGCATACTTGAATTCCGGCAGCATCAGCGCGGAGAGATCGGTGAGATTCCGGATGTCCGCATCAAGCTTCAGATCAAACTGGCGTTCCCACCACTTCGCGCCCGGTTGCGGCAGCTCCATCGTCCCTTTCACGCTCAACTGGTTCTTGCCCTGTTGCAGGCGGAATTCCGGGATCTGCAACCGTTGCTCGACGAGCGACAGCCCAAGCACCAGCGAATCCCACTGGCGGGATTCCCACTGGAATGCGCCCGCCTCGAGGCGGACGGTCGCCTCCGCCTTGGTGAAATCGCGCGGCTTTCCGCGGAAGGTGAAATGCCCCTCCTTCAGCACGCCTCCGGCGGCCTCGCTCACGCCGAGAAAGGTCGCCAGCCCCGCGACGTTGATCGTTGAAAAATTTCCGTTGGCGTCGAAGCGGATCTCCCCGTTGTCGATTGTCGTTTCGGCTTCCGCCTCGATGTTCCCGCCGAAGGCGGCGAGTCGCGCCGAGACGGTGAGCCTGCCCGTCGCAATCTCCGCGGCTGCGAGGCTGAGGCTCTCCAGGGTGACATCTGGCGCGAGCTTGATGCCCGCGATTGTGGCATTCGATCCCTGCAGGGACGTCAGCCCGCGAACGGAACGGAACACCTTGTGCGTTCCATCCACCTTGCACATCACTTGGTCCGCCCGGATCGAGCCCGGGGCGATTTCGCTCAGCGTGAAACAGGTGCCGCTCGTGCGAAGGTAATCGTCGCCGCGGTCGAGGATCAGGTCGCCGTTGCGCACGGTGACAATCCCGGGGGAGACGCTGGAGGCGCTGAGTGTGCGCTTCAGCCACCGATGCTCCTGCTCCGCGCCGAAATCCCCGTCGGTGCCGGAGGGCAGCGACAGCCTCGCAGTCACGTCATCGAGTTCGAGTTCATGGAACCAAAGCCCGTTGTCACCCAGAGGCCGGAAATCCGCGGACTCTGCGGCGGAGCGAATCCAAGTGCTCACCGGCGCGGGAAAAATATTGCTCCACGCCAGCCAGGCCCGGGCCCGGCGCACCTCGATGCGTGTCACGGCTCCTGTGTCCGCGCAGTATGACCAGAACAGATCGCGGAGCACGATCGGCTCGAACAGATTTCCCTCGACCTTGCCGATGGAAAGGGTGACGCCGTTCTGCCATGCGCGGAATGCCAGAATCGTCCGGACCACATGTGGAAATACCGGAGCCTGCACTGCGATGAGCAGCAGCAGGATTGCGCACAGCAATGCGAGCCGAAGCCTGGCAAGCAGGCCCCGCTTCTTCTTTTGGCGACGTCCTGTGGAGGAGGCGGCACCGGTGGCGAACTGAGGGTTCTCGGTCACGACGCTGGCGACCCTATGGTGTCTCCGCGCGAAATGGAAGCCGCTCGTGAGACAGTCGTGGCAAGCATTACCAAAGTGTCATCTGCGCAGTCGGGACGCGGAAGTGCGCGGCGCTCAGCCCGCGGCTGCCGATTTCCAGGTCGGTCGTCCGTGAGGGAAATCCCGCCCTGCGCGCAGCGACATCGAAAAATTGCCGGAGCTGTTCCGCCGCCGGTCCGGTTCCTGTCATGCGCCCGCCGAATTCGCCGCGGTAGAGTTTGCCGTCCCGCAGTTCGCGGATGCGCCCGAGAATCTTCTCCCGCTGCCCCGGTGCATGGCGCTCCAGCCACTCGGAGAAAATCGGCGCCACCGCGTGCGGCAGCCGGACCAGCGTGTAGTGAGCCGAGACCGCGCCCGCCTCTGCACCGGCGGCGAGCAACGCGGGAATCTCGTGGTCGTTCAATCCCGGGATGATCGGTGCCGTGAGCAGCGAGACCGGGATCCCGGCGGCGGTGAGTTCGCGGATCGCCGCGAGGCGACGCGGCGGGCTGCTTGCCCGCGGTTCGAGCTTCTTCGCCAGCTCACCGTCGAGCGTGGTGACGGAGATCGCGACGCTCGCCGCGTTGCATCCCGCGAGCGCGCCGAGCAGATCGATGTCGCGCGTGACGAGATGATTCTTGGTGATGATCGCGACCGGATTCCTAAACTCCGCGAACACCTCCATGCACTGCCGCGTGAGTCCGAGCCGGCGCTCAATGGGCTGATAGACATCCGTGATTCCGCTCATCGCCACCGTCTGCGGCTCCCAGCTTTTCTTCGCGAGTTCCTCGCGCAGCAGATCGGCGGCGCGTTCCTTCACCACGATCTTGCTTTCAAACTCCAGCCCCGCGCTGAAGCCGAGGTATTCGTGCGAAGGCCGCGCGAAGCAATACGCGCAGCCATGCTCACAGCCGCGATACGGCGAACAGCCGACGCGGAACGGGATGTCGGGCGAATCGTTCCACGTGAGCATGCTCTGCGTGTCGTCGCGGAAGAATTGCGTCCGCAACGGCAGCGGCTCGCCGTCATCGTCCACGAGCGCGTCCGGCTCGAGTTCGATGCGTTGCGCCTCGAAGCGGTTCGGCGTGTTCGAGCCGGCGCCCCGTCCGGGCGGCGCGGGTGGCGGGTCCGGTGGCATCGAGATCAGTGCCTGAAGTAGTCGGGCTCGTTCCCGGGTTTCCACTTGATGTTGCACCCGATGCTCGGCTTCTGATCCGCCTCTGGCGTGCGACCGGCGAGGATGGCATCCAGCGCAGCACGGAGATCCGCGCCATTGGTCGTGCCGCGTTCGGGACGGTCCGGCCCACGCATCGGTCGTGAATCATCGAGCTGCCCGCGATACGCCAGCCGGCGGCTGCCATCGAACACGAAGAAATCCGGCGTGCATGCCGCGCCGTACGCGCGCGCCACCGCCTGCGATTCATCGTAGAGGATCGGGAAATCCAGCCCGGCCTCCCGCGCCATCGCCGCAGTCGCAGCCGGCGCATCCTGTGGATGCTGACCGATGTCATTCGCCGTGATCCCGACGAATGCCACATTTTTGCCAGCGTAGTCCCGCTGCACCCGAGCAAGCTCCGTCCGGACGTGGACGACGTACGGGCAGTGCGCGCAAAGAAAAATCACCACGAGCGCGCGCGCATCGGCAAAGTCCGCGAGTCTCACCTGGCGTCCCGTTGCGACGCATGGCAGTGCAAAATCGGGCGCGCCGGTCCCGGGCGGGAGCATTGTGGATTGGAATGCCATTGTCCGGGAATCTCGGAGCACCGCGTTGTGGTTGCGAGAGGAAATTCGATCGTAGCCGACGACGTGACAGGTTGTGTGAAAACTTTTCCGCACATTTTTTGAACGCGGAAGGCGGGGCGGCGAGGCGATTCACGCGGCCAAAGCCCGCCCGCCGCGGCCGGGCACGAAGCGTCGCGGGAAAAGTTCGGGCAAAAAAATGGCGCAGGTCCGGCGCGGACGGCGGTCCGGCCAATACGCAGCGCCTCCCGGCCCCGGGCCTCAGATCCCCGCGGGCTGCAGCAGCCCGGCCAGCAGTTCCTCGACGCTCCTCAGGTTGAGCACCCGCCGCAGGTTGTAAACCAGCGCGCTCAGGCTGAATTCCGCCCGCACTTTGGCCAGGCCCCGCATCAGGAACGTGTCGTGGCCCCAGTTGCACAGCGTCCCGAAGACGTGTTCGACGATCGTTTTGCGTTCGGCCACGATCTCCGGCCGCGCCGCCGCCCGCGCCGCCGCCCGCGCCGCCGCCCGCTCGACGACTTCTTCGTTGGGACGCCGCGCGATGATCCGCCACTTCGCGGTGGTGCACTGGCTGCGCAGCGGGCAGTCGCGGCGCGCGGCTCGGTGGTAATAGAGGATGCGCTCCCGGCCATGGTCCTGGTTGACCGAGGCGCGCGGCAGCACCGCGCCGCCCGGACAGTGGCAGGCGTCGGCGTCCGGCGTCGGGTGTGCCGCCGATCCGATGTATTGTCACACTGGAGGAATAACGCGATGAAGAGGTTTCAAGGGAGAATACCATTGGTAAACTCCTTCGGAAAAGCGTCTCTACATCCAGTCGACGGC
>Ga0209181_10010590_pt1 | contig 11963 bp, 9 predicted proteins | sample MAT05_FD_187208 | JGI IMG/M metagenome (GOLD analysis project Ga0209181, IMG submission 187208) | Freshwater microbial communities from Lake Fryxell liftoff mats and glacier meltwater in Antarctica - MAT-05 (SPAdes) (version 2) | ecosystem: Environmental > Aquatic > Freshwater > Ice > Liftoff... | reverse complement strand
CGAGGACGAGCAGCACCTGGGCGGGGTCCCAGCCGAAAGTCAGATACCAGTTCTCGATCGTCCCCTTGAGCTGCCCGTTCATGTGCAGTTTTCCGAGAGGCTTCCGGCTCTTGTCGTTGATGTTAATGAATGCTAGGAATTTGCTTTCGCGCCCGCCGCACCGTGGGCGGTCAGAACGGGGATCGGCGTTGGGGAGTGAGGGGGTCTGATAGGCGTGTTTCCCACATGATCTCAATTACAGCCATTTTGAGGGGGTAAGTGGACAAAACTTTTCCGGTGCACCGCGCATCATTTTTCGACGTTCTCGCTGACAAGGCGCAACGCCATTAGGTATGGAATTCCTCACTCGCGTGCCGCCTTGAGCGCGCCGCCCGCGTTCATCGGCCCTGAGAGATCCGAGTTATGCGAAATCCAGCCCGCGCATCGTGGTCTTCGCGCTGGCGAAAGTGTTGGATTCGATGCCGAGGCGCTGGAGCATGGAGACGTAGAGGGTGGCGAGGTTGTGGTTGTTCTGCGCGTCGAACGCGAGGTGCTGGCCGTGCTTAAAGCCGCCGCCGCCGATGAGGACGGGAAGGTTCACGTTCGAGTGCGAGTTCGCGCTGCCCATGCAGGTGCCGTAGAGGACTTGCGTGCGATCCAGCAGGGTCGCGTTGCCTTCATTCGCGCCCGCGAGCGCGGTGAGGAAATTGTTCAAGACCTCGAACTGCCGCTCTTCGTGGCCGCGCAATTCGCCGACGACCTCGGGGCGTCCGCCGTGGTGCGTGATGTTGTGGATGACCGTCGTGTCAATGAAGAGCGAGATGACGCGCGTGGAATCGGTCTCGATCGCGAGCTTCATGAGGCCGAAAAGCTGCCCGGTCTTGTCCACGAACCGCATACCCTCGGTGATGTCGTCTGGCGGCTTCGCGGTGACGACGGGCTTGGGCTTTTGCTCCCACGTTTCGGAGCTGTGCATGCGCTGTTCGAGTTCGCGCACGGAGGTGAAATATTGATCGAGCCGCGACTGGTCGTCCTTCGACAGCGAGCGGTTGAGCCGCGCGGTTTCCTCGCCGAGGAAATCCATCATGCTGCGGCCCTGTCGCAGCGCCTCGACGGTGGCGGTGACTTCCTCGGGTTTGCCCTGCACGAAGAGCCTGCGGAAAAGTTTCGCCGGGCTGCTCTCGGCGGGAATCGGCGCGCCGTTGCGCGTGTAGCTGAGCGTCTTTCCCTCGGTCGTCATCGCGAGCACGAGCGACGGATGGCGCGTCAGATTTCCGATCTGTTCGGCAGCGAACTGATCGAGCGAAATGTCGTTCCGGAAACCGCCGCGATCCGGATGCGGCGTGCCGGTGATGAAGCATCGCTCGGCTTGGTGGCCGCCCGTGACGCCCGGCAGACTCACGCCGGAAAGGACGGTCATCTGCGAGCGGTGCGCGGACAATTTTTCGAGATACGGCGGGAGCGCAAAATCGCGCCCTGCTTTTTCCGGAAAGAAAAACTGTGGCATGATGCCCTGGTTCGTCTGGATGCAAACCATGCGCCGGGGCACGGCGGAATCCGCGCCCGCGGACTTTGCCGCTGCGCCGAAAATCGGGCGCATCGCGTCGAGAAACGGCAGCGCGAGGGTGATGCCTGCGCCGCGGAGAAAGGCGCGTCGGCTGAGCGGGGACTTGGCGATGTGGGTCATGGTCGTTGGATGTGAGGTTAATGCCGCGTTCGCGCTATTGCTTGGGTTGCTTGTTGGTTGCGGCTTCGTCGGGTTCGACGACCTCGATACGCGCTTTCTTGAACGCGGCGATGAGAGCATCGCGGTTTGTCTTCGCCGGATCGATCCACGCGGTGAAGCGGCCCTGCTTGAAATCCACGGTCGCGCGCTCGACGCCGTCAATCGTCGCAACCGCGCGATACGCACCGTACGCGCAGCCTTTGCAATCAAGCCCGGCGACGGCGATGCGCTCGCTCTTTTGCTCCTCGGGCTTCAGCGCGCTCACCGGGAAAATGTTGAACGTGTTCTTCGTCGCGCCCCGCAAAAGATTGCCGATGCGCTCGAACACCTTGTCGGCCTTCGCACCCTTGAAGGGCTTCGCCTCTGGATCGTAGGCGAACGTGGCCACGGCAGTTTCGTAGTTCACATCCGTCAACCGCACCTCGCCGGGCGAATCCATTTCGTTGCCGCGCAATGTGCCGGCCTGTCGTCGCAGGTCTTCGATCCGGTCGGGTTGGAAAAGTCCGGAGATGCGGAATTGCACCGTCACTTCACCGGCGATCACGATGCGCGCGTCGAGCAGGAGGATAAGGAGAAAAATTTTCATCGCGTCTGGAAAAGCGGGCTCTGGATGACTTCGTGCAACAACGTGCGCAGGCCGCCGCCGTGTTTGTCGGCCGCATCCACGATGGCGCTGACAGCGTCGCTGTCGCGGAACGCGATCTCGCGTCCGGTCGCATACGTGAGCCATTGACGCGCGAGATTTTTCAGCAGCGCGCGGCGGTCGGCAGCGAGTTGCGTTTGCAATTCGCGCACGTCCTTGAACGCGCGGCCATCGGGCATCTCTCCGGTCGCGTCCACGGGCGGACCGAGCTTGAAGCTGATGCCGATGAACGGATCGATTTTGCCGCGCGGCGCGGCGTCGCCATTCTCGAGCGAGCGATAGCGTGTGCGGAAGCCGCCGATGACATCGAAACTCTCAAGCGCAAATCCGGGCGGATCAATATTCGCGTGGCAGCCGGCGCAGCTTGGATCGTTGCGATGTTTCGCAAGCTGCTCGCGGATCGTGACGCTGCCGCGCACATCCGGCTCGACCGCGGGCACGCTGGATGGCGGCGGTTCCGGCGGGCGACCGAGAATGCGATCCATCACGAACGCACCGCGCGGCACGGGCGAGGTCGTGGTGCCGTTCGCGGTGATTTTCAAGACGGACGCCTGCGTGAGGAGTCCGCCGCGCAGGCAGTCGGGCGGCAGTTTCACGCGCCGGATCGCCGGCCCGTTCACGCCCTCGATGCCGTAATGCACCGCGAGCTTTTCGTTCAGCATCGCGAAGTCGGACTGCACGAGATGCGTGGCGTCGAGGTTCTTCTCGATCAGCTCGCGGAAATACGCGCGCGTCTCCGCGACCATCGAGTCCTGCAAATACGGGCTGAATTCCGGGTAGAGTTTTTTGTCCGGGTCATTCGCGGCGATCGAGCGCAGCTTGAGCCACTGGCCGGGGAAATCCTCGATGAAGCGCGCGGACTTCTTGTCCTTCCACATGCGCTCGACCTCGCCGCGCAGCGTCTTCGAGTCGTGCAGCGTGCCGGCTGCCGCGAGCTTCGTGAGCTGTTCGTCGGGCAGCGAGTTCCAGAGGAAATAGGAAAGGCGGTTCGCGAGCGCGAAGTCATCGAGCTTCGCGACGGGCTCGTAGTGGTAGAGAAAATCCGGCGAGCACAGCGCCGAACGGAACGCCCAGCGCATCGCCGACTCGAAGCAATCGCCCTCATGCAGCCGCGCCGCGACGAGCGCGACATAGCGTTTCCTCAGCACGTCCGTTACGGGGTGGCGGAAAGCCTTTGGCAAAAAATTCGCGAGCAGCCGGTCGGCGTCCGCAAGCGGCTGCTCGCTGCGCACCGTCCAGATGCCGGTCACAGGATCCGGTTCATTTTTCCCGAGCCGCAGCCAGAGCTTTTCTAAATTAATTCGCCGCGGCGCGCGAACTTCCGGCTGATCCTTCGCGACGAATTCCACCAGCGGCAATTCGCCAAACATCACGCGGTGCGAGCGCGGCGGCCACACGTCGTTCAGCGGCCCCTCGACATCGAGCCAGTCCACCGCGATCGCCGGGCCGGTGAAGGCCATCGCGTATCCCTTGCGGTTGTAGTTCGCCACGGGCGCGAGCGATGCGACATCGCAGCCGATCATTTCGTTCTCGTTCAGCCACACTTCGAGTTCGTGCTCGGTCGGTTTGAGCGAAGGCGCGTCGTAGTACCCCAGCGTGTAATTCGGATGCTGCCCGCCGCGCCCGTCAGCGGTCAGTTGCACCGCGGCGAGACGCATCGCCTCCGTGCCGCGCGCGGGGAGCACCTCACCTTTGTCCCACTGGAACGCCCACAGCGAAGTGCGCACGCGATACCGCCCCGGATAAATCGTCGTGTGCCCGCGGAAATAGTAATTCACCGACTCTTCCTCGCGCCGAAAAATGCCGACCGAGCTTTCCGTCTCAAACAAGCCCATCGCCTCGTGCGCGCCCTGATCCTCGTGCTTCTGCGCACCCGCCGGCGGGAATGCCGGATCGGGCTTCATGTCGCGCAGCGCCACGACATCGCCCTGCATCGAAAGATACGTCGCCTGCCCGCCGCGACAGAACAACGAAGTATGCAACTTCTGCACCCTCGGCGCCTCGGGCCGCGTGGCGACAGCGAGGTCGAGCGTGTGATCCGCAGCCTCGACATACTTCGAGAGGTTCACGTGCGAGATGCTCAGCGCCTCACTGTTTTTGTCGAAGCCATGCGCCGTCCCGTCCGGCGGCAGCAGCCCTTGCAACGCGATGCCCGGCATGTCGAAAAGATCGCGCATCGTGTTTTCATACTCGACGCGCGTGAGCCGCCGCAGCGCCGTGCGACCCGTGCCCGCGAGCCGCGCATCATCCGCCGCTGTGAGCGTCTGCTTCAGCCACGCGAGCGCGGGCTTCAGTTCATCCGCCGTGGGCCGCGCCTTTTTCTTCGGCGGCATCTCCCCGGCTTCGACCCGCTCATAGACTTTCACCCAGCGCGCAAAGCTCTCCGCATTCGAAAAGTCCGCGCCGTGAGCCGTGAGATCGAGATTCCCCTTCTTCGTCTCCGCGTCGTGGCAGTCCGCGCAGCGGTTGCTGATCAGATCACGGACGGACGGCGGCAGTTCAGCAGCCGGCAGCCCGGAGGAAAACACACCGAGCAGCACGGACGCGACCAGCGCGGATTCAAGGGGACGCATAGAGAGTGGATGTATCATAAAACGCGCGGAAAATTAGCCATTTCTTTTGCGCGTCGCCTCGACCGCATTGCCATTCGTCTGGAATGAAATCGGTTTCACCGCGCCGCGCCGGAAACGGGCCGGGCGTCGGGAGGGGCCGGAGAGTGAAGGGTCTGGCATCTTCGGCGTGCGATGCGGTGACGGTGAAGGCGAGGGCGTCGGCGAGGAGTGTGTGTTTTATGGAGTGGAAATGTTCGGTGACTTGTGTGGCAGGCGCGCCCGGAGTGTTCAATCACCCGCACGCATCAAGGCTGCGCTTCCGATCAGAATGAATGAATGCTAATGCTAGGAATTTGCTTTCGCGCCCGCCGCACCGTGGGCGGTCAGAACGGGGATCGGCGTTGGGGAGTGAGGGGGTCTGATCAAGTCTGCACGCTGGCCTGGCCGGAATTCTCGAAAACCCTGTCGATGAAAATAGGCAGCGCCGGATCGCTGGAGGAGGTCTCGCCCGAACATTTCAAACAACTATCCGCCGAGGCCAAGCTCGGTTGGCCGATGGTCCGCGAACGGCTGGCGCAGCTTTGCCAGAAAGCCTCCGCTGCCATCCGGAGTGACGAAATCCCCGCCACTTCCCCAATCGCGGCGGAGACCACCCTCACCCGCGCCGAACGGATGCTGCGCCTGATGGACGGTCTGAAGTGACGACCACCCGCGGTGTGCCCTCCACTTCATCGCTGCGATTTACAGCGGCATTTTCTGGGTGGAGCGCAGGGCTCCTACACTGGAGAACACAAACATGATTGAACCACGGATTTCACGGATTTTCACAGATGAAGACTCATGGGGCAGATCCGCGGGATGACGACGCCATCGTGGCCGGCACCACTGGCCAGGGTGAGCCGCGAGCCGGAGACGTCGGCGAGTTTTAGGTCGTGTAAATATTGAAATCCAAGTGACGACCTAACCGACCAGAGATCGGGAACCGATCCCGGAGATACCGACCATAGAGAGATGCCCGCCGCTTGCACCCATGCCGGAATCTAACCTTGGCGTCCATGACTGCTAGGAATTTGCTTTCGCGCCCGCCGCACCGTGGGCGGTCAGAACGGGGATCGGCGTTGGGGAGTGAGGGGGTCTGGTAGTTGCGCGAATTAATTTTAACATAGAAGAAAAAGTTTAAAGTGGAGTCAAAAGTAAGGTATGTAGTCCCTATTTAGGTTTGGCATGCTGTCAAAGATGGGTGTGTTTAATTCCTTACCCTACATTTCAAATGCGACGGCTAAAGTGTAAATGCTAAGACTGGCGCAGCCGGCATCTAGAAGACTCTGACCAGCAGAAATCAGCGTGGCTCCTGTAGTGACTACATCATCTATCAATACTAGATTTTTACCCTTTATGGAATCTTTTTTCTCAACATGAAACGCCTGATTTAAATTTTGAAATCTATCTACCCTATTTAACTGCTAGGAATTTGCTTTCGCGCCCGCCGCACCGTGGGCGGTCAGAACGGGGATCGGCGTTGGGGAGTGAGGGGGTCTGGTAACCACCAGAGCATTAGAATCATATGAAGGGTATGCCGATCTTTTCACTCAGCGGAACATAGAGATTCTTGATGGAGATAGAATCATTTCACTTATCTTAAGCCACTGTCCAGAAATCATATATTCCCTACTTAGGCCGAATATAATAGCCCAACACTTTGAAAGGTCTTCGCTGGGCAACAAAGCTCTGTTAATGGCCATCAAATCAAGAGCCACACCCAATCTCAATGAATACTATTGCGATCTCCAGTTCTCACCTGGCCGAGAAGAGTGCAATTTCTTCTTCGATCTACCACCGGTCCTTCCATCTACGGCATCCTCGCCGCAAATTCCTGAGGCTGAATGGCCTAGACTTGATATGCTAATTCACTTAACAACGAAATACCTCCATATCTCAGACATTTTCATATTTAATCACGACGAGGCAAGCCGCAAAAAAGCAGCACACCTCAAAGCACTCAACGCAAAATGCCTTAAAGTTCGCGGTCTTCTCGCTGAGGCTCTCAAAGAAAATAAAGTTAGAACAGCCATATGCCAACAGTTGCTCGTATCCCTCAAGAAAATATTGGATGGAACAGAGGAGACGAAGGTAACCAATAAAGCTGTAATTCCTTTAAAAACTCTTAGAAAAATACTTCCATCTCAGTCAAATTTAAAATCAACATGGGAAGCTGTTTGTGAAATGATTGTCGCTTGTGACAGTTTTCTAGCCAACGATTTAGGTAATCTCACAGTTACCGCTTCGCTCGAATATCTCGATAAGTTTCGAAATGAGGTATCCGAAAAAGAAAAGATTTGCATAAGCAAGCTTAAATCTGATGAGGAGCGACTATGTCGCAGGGTGTTTTCAGTAAATTAAAGAAAGCAATTGACCGCATCGCTGAACTGCACTCTGAAGCTATAAGAGACTACGATGTCCAGAAAGATTTTTCCCATGCAATTTCTTTCGATAGAAGGGCATTCACTCAAGTATTGATATCCAAAAGGCGTTGGCTTGAGACCAAGATTGAAGCGATCAATGATGGTAAAATTACGGGTAATCGGCTAGTTGAATTCCTTGTTCAAGCGCGAGATTTCTTTACCATTCTCGACTGCTTCTCTTCTCTAAAAGAGTTGGTCAACTCTATTGTACAAGGGGTCGATACAGATAACAGGACGCGCCCGGCCCTGCGAATACCTCTTCGTGTACTTTTTGAGACTCGAATGAACTTTTCAATTCTCGGGGAAGCCGGAGCTGGAAAAACAACCTCTTTAGAGCGCTATGAAAAGAGCGAGAAATCTAAGGATGATCGAACCACCATTTTCATTCCTCTATCTGAATTGACCCGCATCAAAGATCGACCCATTCTTGGTGACGATCTAACTGCTAGACTGACTGCTAGGAATTTGCTTTCGCGCCCGCCGCACCGTGGGCGGTCAGAACGGGGATCGGCGTTGGGGAGTGAGGGGGTCTGGTGGTGAGTTCCGCGCAGAGGATGGCGGCGGTGATACCGTGCAGAGTTGGGCGTTTGCGGAAGAGCATGGGCGGGGCCTCCTGTTGGTTCGGGGTGTGGAGTGGCTGATGTTTGCGGCTGCGATGGGCGGCAGGGTGCGGACGCTGCGCCGCCCGACCCCGGCAAGTTGGAGAAAATTGTGGAGGCGGAGGCGGCGGGCGCGCTTTACTGGAAGTCGCCCATGAGGATGTCGCCTTGCACTTTGTGGATGATCACGCGGCCGCTCTTATAGACGGTGAGGGCGTTGTGCGAGGGGGCTTTCATGTTATCTGTCCCTTTGTCTTCTCTTTAGTGGCAAACGACAGATCAAATAATCAGTCCCCTGTTCCTGCTTCCGTGCTTGGCCATGAACAGCCAGCCTGCGACGGCGGCGAGGACAGCCGCGATCCCACCCCACAGCGCCCAGCCCCCGGGAACTGACAACGACTCGCCGGCCTTGCCCACAGCGGGGACAGGTGCGGCAGCGTTTGGTTGAAATGTCTCGCTGCCAAGCGCATCCTGCGTAGGAATGTTAAGGTGGCTGGCTGGCCAAACGTGTCTGGCTTCGTTCGGATCCGGGAGACCTTTTCCCGCTTTCTCTTTTTCCACATCTTGCCAGGCATTGGCGATATGTTCCCGTTCCCACTTTCGGTCTTCCTCATTCCGCGTCTTTACCGCTTCAGATACTTGACTCAGGCAGCGGTCATATGCGGCGCGCGCTTTCGGCGTCCCATTGATGGCGAAACACCGGACGGATTTCCATATTTTTGTGACCGCCCACGGATCGCCCGAAAGCCAAGTCTTCATGTTTCTTTGGAAGGCCGCTTCAAGATGCTCGACAGCAGCCTCCGAACCAGTTGCAGCCATGACCTCCGCTGCGGTTTGATCCACGGCATACCGGGAAATCTGCATAAACGGTACGGCGGCTTCGACCAACCCGGGCGCTTTCGCTACCCCTAGCAGTCGAAGCGCCGCGGATGCTGAAATATAATCGTTTTCGGACACCTCAGGGCCATTTGCTGCGACCTTTGCGAGGAGGCCACGCAGCTTTCGGATACGTTCTTCGTTGAGAAGATCAGCATACAGATATGCAGTTCTAACCATGTCCCCTCTCGTTTGTCCTTTAGACGAGAACAGGAATTCTTCAAGATCGAGCGTGTCAGGCAGTTCGCCTCGCCCTTGGTGCCCAAGAAACAGTGATACTACCATGGCGACAGTAAGTTGCCTATTTTGCATACGTATTATTGCCGATGATTGCGTCTCGCTGCATTCCACGCGTGTACTTGGTGAGACGCTTGGAGCCATAAATATCTGCTTCGGGGGAAAAATTCCGCCAAGTCATTCGGATGTGGTTCCACTCTCGAGGATAGAATGCAGGAAGAATTACTGCTAGGAATTTGCTTTCGCGCCCGCCGCACCGTGGGCGGTCAGAACGGGGATCGGCGTTGGGGAGTGAGGGGGTCTGGCTGATTAGCGTGCCGATGCCGGTAGCGCGGATTCGCAAATCCACGCCGTCTTTGCCGACGATGATGTTCTGAATTAAAAGTTTAACGATACGCTCTTGCTCGGCAGGGAATAATTCATCCCAGACCTCATCAATATGTTTGAAGGCCTCGCGTATCTGGCTTTCTTTTACATTCGGCTCTTGTTCTCTCGTTTTTTGCCATACGCGGACGATTAATTCCGGCGTTTTGAAAATCGATTTGAGCTGGGAAAGCACGATGGTTTCTATTTCCCCAGCGGGGATGCTGCCAACCGGACATAATTCGCAGGAGGTTTTCAGTATGCCGCTCGGCGTATAATAGCGGTAGAGCTTGCCTTTTTTGCGAGCATGGTAAGGTGTCATGGCGCAATTACATCCCTCACAGCGGATGATCCCGCGCAACATTGCTGGCATCTCGCGCCGCTGGGAATTTGCTCTGACGTGGGGATTGCTGGCGTTAATCTGCCGTGCTTTATCCCATACATCTCGGTCGATGATGGCTTGGTGCTGGCCTGGGTAGACCTTATCTTTATGCACGATTTCGCCAAGATAAACGGGGTTTCCCATCATCTTATAGACAAAGCCTTTATCCATTATCTTGCCGACTTTATTTTTGCCGGTGGTGGTTGTGTAGGTCTTAGTTCTTACGCCGTCGCGCCGGAGTTCTTTCACCACCTCGGTGACGGATTCAAACTGCTAGGAATTTGCTTTCGCGCCCGCCGCACCGTGGGCGGTCAGAACGGGGATCGGCGTTGGGGAGTGAGGGGGTCTGGGGGGAGCGAGGGGCGGAAAAAGGATGAAGTGCGCTGCTGACGCTGCTCCACACGGGAAATTTCCCGAGGCTGGATGGGGTCGCGGCGAGATTCATGTGTTCAAGCGTTGTTCGTGAGAATGATCATCCGCTCCGCTTTGCCTAGCATTTTTCGGCAGCGGTTTTTTTCTGGCGCGGTGCTTTCCGTGGCCTCAGTCGGAATCGAGGACGAGGATGGTGCCGTCTTCGCGGGGGATCTCGACCGGCTTGCCGGATTCGGGGCGCTGGTCGAACAAGTCGAAACTCGGTTCCCCATCGTCGTCTGGAATCCATTCGCGGATGGCCTGCCAGGGCGGCTCGATGGGCTCGAAGGTCTCGATGTCGAAGGGTGGGTCGGGGGGTGGCGGGATGTCGATCACCCCTTCCCAGAGTCCGTGGAGGCGGAGGAAGAATTCGATTTCGCCCCGGCGGAAGAAGGTGTCCACGACTCTCATGGTGGCCTTGCAGCACGGGCACTGGAGCGGGTCGGTGCCCCAGACCCGGAGGATGAGATCGCGCCAGAGCGGGCGCATGGCGCGGGCGGTGACCTTCTGTGGCGGCGGGATGATCGGGGGTCGGGACTGCGGCGATTTCTCACCGACGGGATCACCGTGGGGAGCGACCGGCCTGGGCAGGCCGCGGCTTTTGTTGGAGTAGAGGCCGTAGTAGCGGATGGTTTGCTGGCCGCGGGGCGGGATGTGATCGATGGCGGCGGCGAGGAAGTCTGTGGCGGTGAAGACTTCGAAATTTCTCTTGGTGCGCCAACTGCGGCGGGAGCGATAGATGACGGTGCTGGTCTTCGGATTCCAGTGGATTTTCTGGAGGGAGAAGGGCGCACGAAGCAGATACTCCGCGAGGCGCTGACGGCCTTTGGTGTCGCCGGGACCGACGGGCTTTTCGCCGCCGTCGATGTGGAAGCCGCTGTGTTTCCATGCGAGGAGTTCGGCGATTTTGTCGGCGCTGAGATGTTTGCCGTCGCGGAGGATCTGGAGGAAACGGTGGCGGAAGAGTTCGGTGATGGGGGCGAGGCTGTCCTCGGGCATGGAGTGGAAGCGGCCTTCGGCGTCGAACAGGCCGTCGGCGGCGAAAAGGTGCAGGTGCGGATGGAAGACAAGGTAGTCGCCAAAGGTGTGGACGGCGGCGGCAGCGGCGATGCGTCCCTCGGGCAGGCCGAGCCGGGTGCGGAAGGCGTCGCGCAGGCAGGCGGTGGCGGTCTGGAAAAGGAGGTGGAGGAGATGGCGGCGTTTGCGGAAGATGCCGCGGAGCATTTTCGGGAAGGTGAACACGAACTGGCGGTGCGGGACGTCGTAGCAGACGGAGGCGGCGATCCATGCGCCGGTGTGGCGGACGCGGCGCTGGTGGCAGGCGGGGCAGAAGTGGCGGGCCTTGCAGGTGAAGGCGAGGAGCTTCTCATGCCCGCAATCGGGGCAGTGGAAGCGGGTGAAGCCGGCGGCGAGATCGCCGCAGCGGAGGAAGGCGCGGACGGCGGCGGTGGCTTCCGGGCGCAGCGGCCCCATGGTGCGGCGATGGTGCTTTTCGTAACCGGCGAGGAAGGCATCCCAGGCGTGGTGGAGGATCTGCCAGAGGGGTGAGGCGCGGGGACGGCGGGTGTGGTGGACCGAAGGCACAATGCGTGTGCCTGGAAACAGATTTCGGGCCGGGGAGGTTCAACGGGGCGGCGCGACCCCGATATTTTCGGAACGCGGGGGCGGCGAGATCGCTTCCATTCTCCAACCACAGGAAAAACGACCGCCCCTCACGGCCGGCAATGTTCGCC
>Ga0209181_10010589_pt1 | contig 11964 bp, 12 predicted proteins | sample MAT05_FD_187208 | JGI IMG/M metagenome (GOLD analysis project Ga0209181, IMG submission 187208) | Freshwater microbial communities from Lake Fryxell liftoff mats and glacier meltwater in Antarctica - MAT-05 (SPAdes) (version 2) | ecosystem: Environmental > Aquatic > Freshwater > Ice > Liftoff... | reverse complement strand
CGATCTCGGCGTCTGCGCCTTCAGCGAAGATCTGACGATCGTCGAGCCTGGCAGTCAGCAGGGCCGGCTCACCAGCGCCGGGCTCTGGGTCGGCACGCCTTGCTACATGGCGCCTGAGCAGGTCGATGGCCGCACCGTCGACGCGCGCACGGATGTGTATGCCGCAGGCGTCGTCCTCTACGAGTGCTTGACCGGGCGGACGCCGTTCGAGTCGAATACGACGCTCGAGGTGGTGACCGCGGTGCTGCGCCGCCCGGTGCTGCCGATCAAAGTCGTGCGACCGAGCTGTCCGGCGAGCCTCGACTCGCTGGTGCTGAGGGCGCTGGCTCGGAAGATGGGTGCTCGGCCGCAGAGCGCACACGTGCTTTCGCAGTCGCTCGCAGACATCGCAGAAGAGCACGGGCTGGCGCGGGGCGCCGCAGCGCTGGCGCTGATGCACGACGTGGACGAGCGTCTGATTCCGCTGAGCCGGCGAGCAGCGAAAGACAGCAGCGCCGCGACGAACAATGGGCACCCAGCGGGCGAGGGTTTCCCGGGCGGAGCGCGGCCGGCGCCGTCGACGCGGCTCCCGAAGCGAAGACGCCCGATGATCGGCTGGCTCGTCTTTGCGGCGACGATGCTCGGCGCGGCGGCGCTCGTCGGCGCCCACACCACGAGGCCAGGGCCACGGCTCATCGCACCGACGATCGACGCGCAGCGAGTGCCCGTCGGTAGCTCGGTCGCGCTGCTGAATCCGACCGAATCACCCGCGCAGGAACCAATCACGATGCTTACGACTCTCGGCAACTCGGATGACTCGACCGCAACGAGCGACGGCGGCGCGCCGACCGTCGGTCCAATCGTTGCTGCGGACACACGCTCCCGCAGCGCACGGCGCGCCCCCACGCGCGCGCAGCTCGCGGACCCAACTTTCGACGGCCCGCGCGTCCCGCTCGAGCCGCCTATGGCTCCGCCGCCGAGCGCTCCTTCCCAGCCTCCGGTGCTGCCACCGAATCCGCCGGCACCGCCCGCCGAAGATCCCCGTATTCCGGGCAATCCATTCGGCGATCCCATCGCCGATCCCATCGGCGATCCACCGTCCGATCCGATCGCCGATCCCATCGGTGATCCGCCTCCGGCAAAGGCGACGGGGCGTGACGCCACATGCGCGGCCGACTGACACACATGCTGGTCGCGAAATGGCCCGCAAAATCGCGTGCCGGCTCAACGGCACAGTGACTGCAAAGCGCTGGAACGATGGACGCTTTGCCCCCCGCTCGCTCGCTTCTCCCGCCCATCGTCACGTGGACGCTGGCGCTCGCCGGCGTGATGGTGGTGCTCGCCGGGATGCACGTCGCGCGTGAGGTCGTCGCGCCCATCGTGTTCGGCGTGACGCTCGCGCTCGCGACTTCGCCGCTGATTGGATGGATGCGCAGCAAAGGTGTCCCGCGCTTAGCCGCGCTGCTGCTCGCCGCGCTACTCGCGCTCGCCGTGACCGTGGGAATTGGCGCCATCCTCGTCACTACCGCGCAAGATCTCGTCGAGAAAGCGCCTGAATATCAGACGCGCGTCGAGGCCCTGCGCGTAGAAGCGACGCGGTGGTTGCATAGCCACGGGATGGAGGCGCAGGCGCGCGTGTTGCGCCGTACGTCGATAGGTCCGGGCCTGCTCGTCGCCAGCGTCGCGACTTCGCTGCCCGACATCACCGATGGCCTGTTCAGCATCTTTCTCACGGTGCTCGTCGTCTGCTTCGCGCTGAGCGAGTCGGACTCGATCCTCGACAAGCTGCGCGCCGTCGTGCAGCGCTCGGCGGATCCGCAGACTCCTCTGCCGCTCAGCCCGGAGGGCGAGCCGCTGGTGCCGCCGACGCGCCCGGCTGTGCTCGCGCCGCTCGATCGCGCGACGCACGAGATCATCGCCTATGTGCGCGTGAAGACGCTCACCAGCGTCATCAAGGGCGTGCTCGTGTGGGGCGTGTGCATGGCCCTCGGCGTCGACTTTCCGCTGCTCTGGGGCGTCCTCTCCTTCCTGCTCGGATACGTGCCGATGATCGGCGGTCTGCTCACGGTCGCCCCGGTCGGGATCGTCGCGTTGCTCGATCGCGGCGTCGGTATCGCTCTCGCCGCGTCCATCGCGGTCGCGCTGATCGAGATCATCGTCAGCAACATCGTCGAGCCGCGGCTCGCCGGGCGCGCGCTCGACATGTCGCCGCTGGTGATGCTGGTGTCGATGTTGGTGTGGGGCTTCGTGCTCGGCCCGGTGGGCGCGCTCATCTGCGGACCGCTGACGACCGCGGTGCGCATCGGCGTGGCGTACGTTCCGCAGCTGCGGTTGCTCGCAGTATTGCTTGGGGACAAGCCTGAATTCGCTACTGAACCCACCCGTCCAATGGAGCGGCGCCTCAGCGCTCGGCTGCGCGTCCCGGGCTTTGCCGCGCCCAAACCATCCCCAGGTCACACACCGAGCGAAAGGCATTCCACATGAGCAAAGAACACGACTCCTTCTCCATCCCAGAAGCGATCGACGCAGAGTGCCGCGTGCTCGACACGACCGCGGGCCGCGTCGCGTATTACGCCGATACGACTGGCGGTGGCCGCCCTCTGGTGCTGGTGCACTCCATCAACGCGTGTGCGTCGGCCAAGGAGATGCAGCCGATCTTCGAGGCGGAGCGCGGTGCGCGGCCGGTGTTCGCGATCGATCTGCCTGGCTTTGGTCGCAGCGAGCGCGGCGATCGCGCGTACACGCCCGCGCTGATGGCGGAAGCGCTGCTCGCCGTGCTGCGCGACGTCGCACCGCAGGGCGCAGACGTCGTCGCGCTCTCCCTCGGCTCGGAGATCGCGGCGTTGGCGGCGACGCTCTCGCCCGATCTCGTGCATGCGCTCGTGGTGATCTCGCCGACCGGACTCGGCGCTCGGCGCAAGGCGCTGCCGAAGCGCGAGAGGTCGCGGAACATCGCCGCCGAAATCCTCGGCGTCGAGCTCATCGGCAAGGCGCTGTTCGCGGCGCTGAGGACGCGCGCGAGCGTCCGCTATTATCTCGGCAAGTCGTTCGTCGGCGCGCCCGATCCGAACCTCGTCGACTACGCGGTGATCTCGGCGCGGGCTCCCGGCGCACGTTTTGCGCCGATCGCGTTCCTCTCGGGGAGCCTGTTCACGCCGGACGCGCTGCACAGCATCTACGATCGCGTCAGCTGCCCGGTGTTGGTGCTGTACGACCAAGATCCGTACGTCGACTTCGCGGAGCTGCGCCGCTTTTTGGTCGGCAAGCCGCGCTGGCACGCGCAGCGCATCGCCGGAACACTCGGTCTGCCGCACTTCGAGCGCGGTCCGTCGACGCGCGCGACCATCGACGCGTTCCTCGATGATCGGCCGGTCGAGACGGAGCTCGCGCCGTCGGAGCGCCCGCGAGCACTCACGACCCCGACGCTGAGCCCGCGCGAGCCGGCGACGAACTAACGCGGCGATGAGCCTGCCGAGCACATCGCTGAAGTCGAGAGCGGCGGCAAAAGGCCGAGGCGCCGTCAAGCTGGTGATCGCCGTGTACGAGCGCTACCTGGCGCGACACGGCGCGCTCGTCGCAGCCGGGCTCGCGCTCTACGCGCTCCTCGCCGCAGTGCCGATGGTCGCGATCGTACTGCGCTTTGTCGGTCCGCTGGTGGGCGAGCGCGAGGCGCGCCGAACCTTGACGCGGCTCGCGCATCGCTTTCTCGAGCCGTCGGCCGCGCGCACCGCGCAGGAGCTGATCGCCTCGTCGTCCGCGCAGGTCCCTCACGATCTCGCGACGGTCTTCGCGTTCGTGCTGGCCGCCTGGGCGTCGACGCGACTCTTCTCCGGGATGCGCGAGCTGCTCGACGGATTGCTCGGCATCCGCAACACGACGATGAGCTTCCGCAAGGGTCTGCTCGACGAGCTCAAGACCCGCGGGATCGCTTTCTTGCTCGTACTCGCTTCGGGCGTTCTCGTGCTCGCGGCCGCGCTCATCGATGGCGCGACGGAGTTCCTCGCGGCGTCGGCGTCGAGCCACATGAACTTGCCGCTGGTCGCTGTGCGCGCCGCCAACAACCTGGTATCGGCCGCGCTGCTGATCGGCACCATCACGCTGATCTTGCGCCACCTGCCGCAGCGGCGAATGGCCTGGCGAAGCGCGTTCTACGGCGCGCTGTTCGCCGGCCTCGCGACCACGTTCGTGCGTACGCCGCTGCTCGCGTTCCTCAGTCGCAGCGGCGCATCGACGGCGCTCGGCGCCGCGGGGTCCGCCATCGCGCTGCTCGTCTGGCTGTACCTCATCGCGCAACTGCTGGTGCTGGGTAGCGCGCTCGCCGCCGAGCTCGAGACGCGCCGTGCAGCGACGCCGCCTCAGCCGCCACGCAAGAGCGTCGACAGCCGCTCCATGTCGACCGGCTTGGTAAGCACCACGTCGAACAGCCCTGATCTTGCGACGCCCGCCGCGCCCGTGAGCGCGACGATCAACAGCGAGCGACCCGCGCTGACGGAGCGCGCGCGTTCGGCGAGCTCGACACCGCTCATCGAGGGCAGCGACAAGTCCGTGACGAGCGCGTCGGGCAATTGAGCATCGAGCGCCGCGAGCGCGTCTTCCGCGTTGTCGAACGCGGCGACGTCAAAGCCCGCCATCTCCAACCACTCGGTAGTGACCTCGCGGAGGTCTTCGTGATCTTCCACCAGGATGAGCCGCTTACGCATAGGACCCGCAGTCTCTCCCAGAATGCGTCCGATGTCTCCGGCCTACTCCATCGCGAGCAGCGGGCTGAACGTCGCGAAGACGTGTAGCTGCGCGGACAGCAGCCCACTCGCGATGCCCTCCGGCTCGAACCCAAAGCGCAGCCACGGCTCGGGACTCGGACCATAGGCGAGGCGCCAGTCACACGCGTCGTCACTGGCGATATCCGCCTTCCCGCGCAGCTCCAACATGCGACGTGCGTCCGCGTCGACGCGACCACGGGCTCCGCGGATGCCGATGTCCTCGCTCCACGCCGGTGTACGGAGGATTCCGTCAACGCCCATGAAGTCGAGGCGCACGGCGCTCATAGGCAGCTTGCGGATCGCGATCGCGCCGTGCATCGCGCGCATGCGAAACACCGGGCCACCGGCCGGCATCACGACGAGCTGGAGCGCCCGAAACTGGATTCGACGGAAGTTGAAGGGTGCGCTCGGCGTGCGCACAGCGCTCGCCGTAGCAACGGCGTCCTCGAGGCGAATGCGCCCGTTCGGCAGCTCTTCGATGACGACGCGCCCGCCGACCACCTCGGCGGAGGTGATCAGCAGCTCACCCGAGAGCGCCTCGCTCAGCGAATAGTCCATGGTAAAGGCGTCGGCGCGCAGCGTCTCCCGCCCGCCTGGCGCGAGGATGCGCAGCCCGCGACCGCGCAGCGAAGAGAGGCTCACTTCGTCGAGCGAGTCGAGCGTCAGCGAGCCCGGTAGCTTCGCGTTGATGCGGTCGAGCACCGTGCGCGCGATCCACTGCCTGCCGCCGTCGGTCTGCGCTGCGATCATCAGCGCGACCACCAACGAAGCGACGATGCCGAGCACCAGCGCGAGCCCAATGCCGATTCGCTTCCCCCACTTGTGCCGCTTCGTCATTGTTCGCCTCACGCGCAGAAGTCGCCCACGCGCGTGACCACAAAGCACGATGAGTGCCGAATCCCACACCGCACACGCTGCGACGCGCCGTGCTTTTCTGTGCTCGGTTGCGACGTGACACCGCGCCACGCTCGGCACGTACGACACACCGCGATCACTGCCAGAGCCGCCACACGCAGCGCGCGTGAACCGCGCTGCGCACGCCGTTTCGCATGCGTTCAGAGCCGACATAGGTGGCGTCTTGCGTATTGGTCCGACACTTGCTCCAGCTGCCGTCTACAACCGCTCACCGAGCCGAGGAGGCCATCGCAATGAACGTTCAACCGGATACCTACACGACGAAGAAGACAGGCACTGGCAGCAAGGCGGTCTTCGGCATCGTCCCGAGCGCGGCCGACGCCGACAAGATCGTCAGCGAGCTCAAGCGCGCGGGTTTTCGCAACGATGACATCTCCGCTCTCTTCCCCGACAAGCAGGGCTCGCGCGACTTCGCGCACGAGAAGAACACCAAGGCGCCCGAGGGCGCGGTCGCGGGTGCGAGCATCGGCGGCCTCGTCGGCGGCACGCTGGGGCTCCTCGCAGGCATCGGCGCGCTGGCGATTCCTGGCCTCGGGCCGCTGATCGCCGCTGGGCCGATCATGGCCGCGATGAGCGGTCTCGCTGCGGGCGCGGCGCTCGGCGGGCTCTCCGGCGGGTTGATCGGTCTCGGCGTTCCCGAGATCGAGGCCAAGCAGTACGAGTCGAAGGTCCGTGACGGCAACATCCTGCTGTCGGTTCACGTCGACGACGGCGAGTGGCGCAAGAAGGCCAAGACGATCCTCGAGGCGGGCGGCGCGACCGACATCGCGACGGTCGGCGAGGCGTCCGTCCCCGGCGCGTCGACCACAGGCAACAACTACGAGAACCTCAGCACGCTCGCCAAGCAGATCCGTCCGAACATGCCGGTCGTCTGCTCGAACGGCGGACAATTCGCCGTCATCGACCACATGGAAGGTGCGCACACGGTGAAGCTGAACCGCGACGCGAGCGGAACGCATCACTACATGCCGCTCTCGTGGGTCACGCGCGTCGACGACAAGGTACACGTCGATCGCCCGGGCGATCAGGCGATGCGCGAATGGTCGACGTCGCCGAGCGTGAGCTGAAGCGCTGACTAGCGTCGACGACCGGCTGGCTCGCGCAGCCGGTAGCCGACGCCGCGCAGCGTCTCGATCAGCGCCCCCGCGTCGCCGAGCTTGGCGCGGAGGCGCTTGACGTGCGTGTCGACGGTGCGCGTCTCCATCGACGGATCGAGGCCCCAGACGCGCTCAAGGAGCGCCTCGCGTGATTGCACGCGATCGCGATTCGCAGCGAGGAACATCAGCAGCTTGAGCTCGAGCGCGGTCAGCGCGACGTCGCGACCGCTGACGGTCACACGATGTCGCGCGCCATCGACGGCGAGCGCGCCGATGGTGACGCGCTGCAGCGGTTGCGTCGCGAGAGGCAGAGAGCGACGCAGCACGGCGCCCACTCGCAGAGCGAGCTCGCGGCCGCTGAACGGCTTCTCGACGAAGTCATCGACGCCCACCTCGAACGCGACGACACGGTCGAGCTCCGAGGCGCGCGCGCTCACGACGACGAGCGGCAGTGTGACGGTGTCGGTGTCGCGGCGGACCCGACGGCACACCTCGAGCCCAGAGATCTCCGGGAGCGACAGATCGAGCACGACCAGCGCTGGACGGTTTGCGCGGATCTCGCCGAGCGCGGCCGCCCCGTCGGTGACCGTCATGACCGTGAAGCCGGCTTCGGTCAGGTGCGAGGCGATGGTCTCGCGAGAGGCCGCATCGTCATCGGCGACGAGGATCCGGTCGTGCATGCCCGCGAACACTTGCAAAGATGCGTGACGGTCGCGTGTCTCGTCGGAGACGATTGTGACCCAGCTGCGGCGGATCGAAGTCTTGGCGCGGCGCCGGTCTACCGCTACGACGCTTCGCGCACTACGCCGCGGCGGAGCGCCGCGCAGCGCTCTCGCGAGCCGCGCCCGCCGCCGAACGGTGCAGCGCGCTGCCAACGGTCGCGGCCAGCGTCCACGCGAGCTGCACGACGTGGACGAGCAGCGCGGTGCCGACCGCCTGCGCTTCGGTCACGCGCATCGCGGTGTGAAAGAGCGCGAGCGCGCCGTCGGTAGCGCCGAGCTGCCCGGGAATGAGGTCACCCGCGGAGGTGCCGACGAGCAGCGCGCCAAGCGCGACGAACGCGCCACGCAGATCGATGTGGGCGCCGACCGCGACGAGTAACGTCGTCAGCAAGAGCAGCTGTGCACCGCGGCCCGCGAGCGTCAGCCCGAGCGCGCCGAGCGGCAGCGGCGGCAGAGCGTGCATCGCCTCGACGTACGCGTCGCCTGCATCGGCAACTTTGCGAAATCGGCGCAGCAGCGAGCCGACCTCGCGACGCCGCGCAGCGACGAGCACCAGCGCTCCCAGCAGCCGCGATAAAGAGCGCGCGCGGCCTGAGCCTCGCAGACGATCCGCACGGCCTCGAGCGCGAGCGCGAGCGGCAGCCATGGTGCCGCCGCGCCGAGCAGCGCGTAGAGCGCAGCCACGCCGACGCGCTCGATCAACGCGGCGACGAGCACGCAGCCGCCTGTCGCCAGCAGGAGAGTCAGCGCGAGCGAACGTAGGCGCTGCGCGAGCGACGACTCACGGCGGGCTGCTTCGGCGACGGGGCGCGTGACCGAGACCTCCATCGACGGCGGCATGGGGCGAGCCTGGCAGTTGCTCTCGACGGCGCGGTCAACGCGCGGTGACGGTCTCGCGACGTGTGACTGCGCAGGAGCGCGTCAGCGGCGCAGCAGCGCGATGAGCTGCTCGATCTCCACCGGCTTGAGCAAAACTTCGTCGAACGCCGATGGCGGCGCTGCGTCACCGCGCTCGGCGAGCGCAACGACGAACAAACGGCCTCCGGGACAGAGCGCCCGCGCGCGCGCCGCGAGCTCCGCGCCGGCGATGCCGCTGAGCACGCAGTCGGTCACGAGCGCCGCAGGTGGTGCGACGCGCATCGCCTCGAGCGCCGACTCGCCCGCCTCGTGGGCGTCGACGTCGAAGCCAGCCGCCCGCAATGCGGCGCAGCTCGCCTCGCGCGGCGCCGCTTGGGCTTCGACCAGTGTGATGCGCTTGGCCATGCGGATTCGTGTCTTCGCCTCGGTTGCGGTCTGCGTTTATCACGAATCGGGTCGCGCGCGCGGGGCCGTGCTAGCTTCCGCCTCCGCAATGACGCTCTCGGACGTGCTGGCGAGCCATCGGGTCGTAGTGTGTGTGGGCTCCGGAGGCGTCGGCAAGACGACCAGCGCCGCGGCGCTCGCGCTGCATGCCGCGATGTCGGGTAAGCGCGTGCTCTGCCTGACCATCGATCCCGCGCGGCGCCTCGCCAACAGCCTCGGCCTGAGCGAGATGACGACACAAGAGCAGCTGATCGCCCCCGCCGTCTTCGCCGAGCAGGGGCTCTCGTGCGCCGGGTCGCTCTCGGCGATGATGCTCGACACGAAGCAGACGTTCGACGACATCGTCGTGCGCTTCGCGCCTACGCCCGAGCGTGCGCAGCGGATCCTCTCGAACAAGCTGTATCAGTACGTGTCGACCTCGCTCGCCGGAACGCAAGAGTACATGGCCATGGAGAAGCTCCACGCCGTGCGCAGCGACCCGCGCTACGACCTGATCGTGCTCGACACGCCGCCGACCTCGAACGCGATCGACTTCCTCGACGCGCCGGAGAAGCTGACGAGCACCATCGACTCGCCAGCGATGCGCTGGTTCGCGACCGCGTTCGAGTCGAGCGGCAAGCTCTCGCTGAACTTGCTCGGCAAAGGCGCGTCGTTCCTGATCCGCGGCCTGTCGAACTTCACCGGCGCCGAGTTCCTCGACGAGGTCGCACACTTCGTCGTCGAGCTGAACGCGCTGTTCGGCGGCTTTCGCGAGCGCGCGAAGGAGGTCTCGGACGCCCTGCGCAGCCCCGAGGTCGCCTTCGTCGTGGTGACGAGCCCGAAGCCGCTCGCGGTCGACGAGAGCCTGTTTCTCGGCGAGCGTCTGCGCTCCACTGGAATGGGCTGCGAGGCGTACATCGTGAATCAGATTCATCCGCTGCACGCTGAGCCGCACGTCGGCACGGCGGAGCTCGAGGCGGCGGCGCGCGCCGCGCTGCCCGCGAACATCGACGCAAAGTCCGCGGTGTCGCGCATGCGTCGCGCGCTCGACGACGAGCGTCTGCTCGCCATCGCCGATCGCATCGAGACGGAGCGGCTCAAAGCGCGCGGCGGCAAGAGCGTGCTCTACGTCGAGGTGCCGGCGTTCGAAGAGGATGTGCACGATCTGCGCTCGCTCGCTCGCGTCGCCGGCTTTCTCGTCGGGACCGAGCGCGCTCAGGTCGTCCAAGGAGAGTGAGCGATGCGCGCGCGCGGTGGATTCGTCGCAGTAGTGCTCGCGGCCGGCCAAGGGACGCGCATGAAGAGCGCGCTGCCGAAGGTGCTGCACACGCTCTGCGGACGTGAGCTCGTCGCCTGGCCGGTGCGCGCGGCGCTCGACGCGGGGGCGGCGCGCGTCGTCGTCGTCGTCGGTCACGGGCGTGAGGCGGTCGAGGCTGCGCTCGCGCAGCGCTTTCCACAGCACAGCGCCGATGGGCGCGTGACGACCGCCGTACAGGAGCAGCAGCTCGGCACGGGAGACGCCGTACGCTCCGCGCTTCCGGCGCTCACCGACGTCGCCGATGCTGATTACGTCGTCGTGTTGTGCGGTGACACGCCGCTGCTCCGCCACGAGGCCGTGAGCGCGCTGCTCGAGGCCGCGGCGAGCGGCAACAAGTGCGCGATGCTCACCGGTGTCGTCGACGATCCGACCGGCTACGGTCGCATCGTGCGCGGCGCTGACGGACGCGTGCTCGCGATCCGCGAACACAAGGACGCGAGCCCCGAAGAGCGCGCGATCCGCGAGATGAATCCGGGCGTCTACGCGGTCGAAAAGGGCTTTCTCGTGCGTTCGATCGCGGCGCTCGACACGAAGAACGCGCAGGGCGAGCTGTACCTCACCGACGTCGTCGCGCGCGCCGCCGCAGAGGACGCGGCCGGCGTCGCCGCGCACGCCTGGCCGATGGAAGATCTCCACGGCGTCAACGATCGCCACGACCTCGCGCGCGCGGAGTCCCTGCTGCGCGAGCGCATCAATCGCGCGCATGGGCTGCGCGGCGTGACGCTGCGCGATCCTGCGTCGACCTACATCGAGGCCGACGTGGAGCTCGCCGCCGAAGTGACGCTCGAGCCTGGCGTGGTGCTGCGCGGGCGCACGCAGATCGGCGCGGGCGCGCGCATCGACGTCGGCTGCGTGCTCGACGACGTCATCGTCGCGGCCGGCGCGCGGCTGAAGCCGTACACGGTCGCTGCCGACAGCACGATCGGCGAGCGCGCGCAGGTCGGGCCGTTCTCGCACCTGCGGCCAAAGTCGGCGCTCGGGCCGGACGTTCACGTCGGCAATTTCGTCGAGACGAAGGCGACCTCGCTCGGCGCGCGCAGCAAAGCGAACCACCTCGCTTATCTCGGCGACGGCGTCGTCGGTGAAGACGTCAACGTCGGCGCGGGAACGATCTTCTGCAACTACGACGGCTTTCAGAAGCACACGACGCGGCTGCTCGATGGCGCGTTCATCGGCTCGGACTCGCAGCTGGTCGCCCCGGTCACCGTCGGCAAAGGCGCCTACGTGGCGACCGGTACGACGGTGACGAAGGACGTGCCCGACGACGCGCTCGCCATCGGCCGCACCAAGCAAGAGAACAAGCTCGGCTATGCGTCGCGGCTGCGCGCCACGATGAAGGCCAAGAAAGATCAGGCAAAAAAATGAGCTGGCTGGAGCAGAGCTGGAAGAGCCTCCGCGTCGCCAAGTGCGAGCCCGGGATCGTCACCGTCACGCTCACCGGCCCGAACAAGGGCAACGCGATGGGCCCCGATTTCTGGCGCGAGATGCCGGCGCTCTTCACGGCGCTCGATCGCGACGATCAGGTGCGCGTCATCGTGATCCGCGGCAGCGGCGATCACTTCTCCTACGGCCTCGACCTCGTCGGCATGATGTCGGAGCTCAGCCCGCTGATCACGGGTGCGCCGCTCGCCGCTGGCCGCGCCAAGCTGCTGCGGCTCATCGAGGACATGCAGCAGGCGTGTGATCGCGTGGCGCGGTGCAAGCGGCCGGTAATCGCCGCGATTCACGGCTGGTGCATCGGCGGCGGGCTCGATCTCGCGTCCGCGTGCGACGTTCGCCTCGCGTCGCGCAACGCGAAGTTCTCGCTGCGTGAGGTGCGCCTCGCCATCGTCGCCGACGTCGGCTCGCTGCAGCGCCTGCCGCGCATCATCGGCGCGGGGCACCTGCGCGAG
>Ga0209181_10010587_pt1 | contig 11964 bp, 3 predicted proteins | sample MAT05_FD_187208 | JGI IMG/M metagenome (GOLD analysis project Ga0209181, IMG submission 187208) | Freshwater microbial communities from Lake Fryxell liftoff mats and glacier meltwater in Antarctica - MAT-05 (SPAdes) (version 2) | ecosystem: Environmental > Aquatic > Freshwater > Ice > Liftoff... | reverse complement strand
AGAGAAGCCAGCCGCCCGGGACGTAGGAGCTGGCAAAGATTTGAATTTCACCGATGAAAGCCATAGTAGTTAGTTCCTTGAGGGAAGAGTTCCCGCCAGGCAAATGCAGAAATTGAGAATGAGAGACGGCATCACGTTGTCGTGACCGGCGCCGGTGCCGGTGGTGCCGACGGTTCTGGCGTTTAGGATTACGTCGAGGGGTTGCGTGGTAAATGCTTGTGCCTGGATTGACAGGAAGTTGCCAGATGGGTCGTTGGAGGCGGCTTGTTCGCGGCTTGCAACGGCGTTGTGAGAATGTTGCGGCATCTGGTTAATTGACAGGGTGACGGCTTCGATGCCGCCGGACTGGCCGAGTTTGTACTTGGAGAGTGAAGGGGCTTGGCCAGCACCGAGCGTGAGGCGGCCACGGAGGTCAGGGAGGGCGAAAGTGGTTTGGCCGTCTCCGCCGTAAATGTTGCCGATTAACTTGAAGAGTGGTTGGTTTGAGGCGATGGCAAGGATTTGCCCGTTGCAGGAGGTCCAGTTGCTGGGGATAAGGGCGGAGGCGAAGATACGGATTTCGCCAAGAAACGGATCATCGTCAGTTACGCCTGGCCCAGCGGGATTAGGGAAGACGCCTTCGTTGGCGATGATGAAGTTCATAGCGACGTAGGGTTGAATGTTGGTGTGGGGCTGATTGCCGCCAACGGGAAGGATCACGCCGGGGCTTAGGGGAACGAGGGCGGAATTGACTGTATAGATATTGACGCCACGGCCGGAGGCGGCTGCGAGGAGTGCTCCGGAAGGGGCAGTCAGATCAGCTGGATCCGGGCTGGCCTGAAAGGGATGGTTGTGGCTCGGGAGGTTCGCCAGAGTTAAAGTGGATTGCTCCGTTCCGCCATGGGTGCCTCGGGTATTGGAAGTGCCGACGTGGCGGGGGGCACGGCTGCGGAGGTCGGGGACGTTGAAGCTGATGCCAGGGTTTCCGCCAAACGCGTTGCCGAGGAGTTGAGCCAGTGGCGGGGATTGCTTGACGGGGTAAGCGGCACCGTCGCAGGCGAGCCAGCCTAGAGGAGTAAAATCGAATGGGACACAGATGACTGTGCCTATGAAAGGCTCTAACACGGATATACCCCTGGGCCCATATTAAATGGGTATTAGCAGCTTATTCTTGTAGTGAATGGTTTGTCAAGAAGTTTTACGGAATTGGGGGATTGGGGATGGATTGGGGACACGATTTGGACTGTCGCCAAATCCAGTGACGGGTCAGGCTGGCGGCAAATCGGCGTTCTTCATCCTTATCCCGAGCTTCGCTTTGAAGCCAGAATTCAAGCTAGGAGCCGTATGCGTGAGTAGCGCCCTTACGGATCTGTGTGTGTTTGTCAGCAATGATTGTCCCTACCGCGACCCAACTCCAAATCTCGAAAACACGGATGCTATTCTCGATTCATGTTTCAGCCTCGTTACCGCACCTTACTTTGTATCGCCCTGTTCGCGATCTCCGCTACATCCACCCTGCTGGCTCAAACCGCCACCGGCACCCTCGACGGTCGCGTCACAGACGCTTCTGGGGCCGTGGTCCAGGGTGCCAAAGTCAGTATCGTCTCCTCGCAGACCAACTTCAAGCAAGACCTCACCACCAACGCTCTCGGTGCCTTTGTCCGCCCTTTCCTCGCTCCTGGCACATATCAGGTGAATATTGAAAAACAGGGCTTCCGTCGTTACTCAGAATCCAATGTCCGCATCACGGTTCAGCAAACTGTCTCTCTCGAAGTTGTTCTGCCAGTAGGCGATACTTCCTCCACCATCGAAGTGAGCGCCAACAGTGCCCAACTCGCCATCTCTTCGTCCACCGTCTCAACCGTAATCGGCAATAAAGCAATCATGGACCTCCCCCTTAATGGCCGTAATCCCTTCGCCCTTGCCTCCCTCGTCCCAGGCGTCGTGCCTGGCGGCGGCTCTACCCCCTGGATCAGCGGTGGTCGCAATGCATCCAGCGAAATCACGATCGACGGCACCTCGATCATCCTTCCAGAGAACAATGTGGGCATCAACACTATTGCGTATACTCCCCCCGTCGATAGTATTCAGGAATTCTCAATTGTCACCAATGGCCTTGCTGCCGAATATGGCCGCACTGGTGGGGGCACGATCAACGTCTCGACACGCTCGGGCGGCAATCAATGGCACGGCTCCGCCTTCGAATTCCTCCGAAACTCCAAGCTCGACTCGAACAATTTTTTCTCTAACCGCGCCCGCGCTCCCCTTGCCGCCTTCCAGCGGAACCAGTTCGGTGGCACCTTCGGTGGCCCCGTCAACATCCCCGGTGTCTACAAAGGCAAAGATAAAACCTTCTTCTTCCTCTCAGAACAATCCACCGTCCAACGCAGCGCCAGCCTCTTCACAACTACCGTTCCTACGACCCAATGGCTCAACGGAGACTTCTCTACGCTTAAGAACGCCGGCGGCGCAGACATCACCATCTTTGATCCCCTAACTGCCGCCAACGACGGTACCGGCAACTTTATCCGCCAAGCCTTCCCCGGCAACATCATCCCAGCCAACCGCATGGACCCTGTGGCCCTGCGCACGCGCGCCTTCTACCCGGGCCCAAATCAAGCTCCAACTAACGTCAACACAAACGCCAATAACTACTTTGCCGCCAGTAAAGCACCCTCCAGCCAACACCAATTCGATGTCCGGATCGATCACAGCTTTAGCCAGAAATTCACGGTTTTCGGTCGGTTCTCCCGCAACATCTCTCAGAGCAGCCCGGTGAACTTCTTCGGCAACCTTGGCACGCCCAGCGGCGATGGCCCCAGCCGCACCACTAACTACAACAGCACCTTCAACGCGAACTACACCGCCAGCCCCACGATGATCATCAACTTCAATTACGGTTTCGGGCGATTTAATAACCAGCGTAACGCGTTTTCTTCTGGCTTCGACACAACCCAACTTGGCTTCTCTCCTGCCATTCGCGATCAGGCTGCCACGCAGAATCTTGAGTTCCCGCGCTTTGACATTGCTGGGGTCAGTTCCCTTGGCCAGAACACTTTCACCACGCTCCGCTTCATCCCTTATTCACATGTTTTAGCCGGATCTGCCACCAAGGTTCTTACCCGCCACACCATCAAGATGGGCGGCGAATGGCGCAAACTTTTCCTCAACTTCCTACAACTGGGGCAGCCCGCTGGCCAATATGGCTTCAATCAGGGCTTCACCCAACGCAACCCCGTTCAAGCTGTTGGCACCCAGGGCTTCGGTATGGCCAGCTTCTTGCTCGGCACTGCTGCCAGCGGCAACATCTCTCACGATCCCATCCCCTCCAGTTCCAGCGTCTATTGGGGCGGCTACGTCCAGGATGATTTCAAATTCAACTCTCGCCTCACCCTCAATCTCGGTCTCCGCTACGACGTCGATCTTCCCCGCACTGAGCGCTATAACCGCTACAGCTTCTTCGACATTGGTGCCAACTCTCCCATTGCGGGCCGCGTAGCCGCTTTTCCTAATCTCAAAGGTGCCATGCGTTTTGTAAACGGCGACAACCGTTACCAGGTCCCGGTGGATCGCAACAACATCAGCCCCCGCTTCGGCTTCGCATATAAGCTCAACAACAAAACTGTCATGCGCGGTGCCTACGCCCTGATGTATGCCGGTTCTATGATGCAGGCAGCGGGCTCCTCCGGGAGCGCTGGAATGGAGGGCTACCGCAGTAACACTGGCATGCTAACTACCCTCGACGGTGGCCGCACTGTCAACGCATTCCTTCGTAACCCCTTCCCTGGCGGCTTCAATCTCCCACTCGGCTCACCCGACGGCCCCAACAGCGGAGCTTCCACCAACATTGGCCTTGGCGTGGGTGAGAGCTTCTTCAACAATTCCCGCAATCCGGTGATTCAACAGTGGAACTTCAATCTCCAACGCGAGCTCCCCGGCAATATGGTCATTGAAGCCGGCTACCTTGCCTCGAAGGGGAACCATTTGATTGATGGAGAAGGGAGCATGACCTACAACCAACTTCCCGCCAGCTTCGGCGATCTCGGTAATGCCCTTAATGATCAGGTTCCTAACCCCTTCTTCGGCATTATCACTAACTCAACATCGGCCCTGAGCCAGCCCAATGTCTCGCGCGCTCAGCTTTTGCGCCCCTTTCCTCAATACACCGGTGTCAATGCCTTCCGCAAGCCCCAGGCCAACTCGATCTACCACGCCTTCACGCTTCGTGTTGAAAAACGTTTCACGAGTGGCCTTGGCTTCCTGGCCAGTTTCACTGGCGGCAAGCTCATTGACGATGCTTCTCAAACCGTCACCTTTCTCGGTCAGGCCGGCAACAAGCAGGACTTTTATAATCGACGTGCCGAGCGCTCGATCTCCACCCAGGACATCTCCCGCCGCCTGGTTATCAGCGGCAATTACGACCTCCCATTTGGTAAAGGCCGCAAGATGCTGACCGGCATGAAACCAGTAGGCGAAATCCTCCTTGGGGGTTGGCAAGTCAACGGTATCCTGACGCTCTCCGGCGGTACTCCCGTCCTGATCACGCAGAATGTTAACAACACCTCTCTCGGCTCCTCCGGTCAACGCCCGAACAACAACGGCACCACCGGCAAGCTCGACAGCCAAGCCACAGACCAGAAGATTGCGCAATACTTCAACACTAGCGTCTTCAGCTTCGCTCCCGCATTCCGCTTCGGCAACGTCTCTCGCACTTCGCCCGACATCCGTAACCCCGGTCTGCGCACTCTCGACTTCTCGCTCTTCAAGAACATTAAGATCCGCGAGCGCACCACGCTTCAATTGCGCGCTGAAGCCTTCAATTTAACCAACACCCTCCAACTTGGTTCGCCAAATGCCCAGCTTGGTTCCGGCTTAACCGGTGTCATTGGTGGTACCTCTGTCGGCCCACGTCAAGTCCAGGTCGCTTTGCGGATTAGCTTTTAGGCAGCAAAGGACAACCCGCTACCAGCCAGTGCCAGCACCGCCAGAATCGTTGCAAACAGGAAAAGGGTCGGCGGGGGCCTTGATGTGGGTTTATAAGACGGCCTGATCTGCACCTTGCAAAATCCCCGTTAAAATCAAGCCTCCGGCGACACTGATGCTCGTTTTCAATATAGAACATACATGACCGCCAAGTTGCGGTAATGTTGCTATCTCCCGCCTTAACAGTAACTTAGGCACATCCCATCCGAATCAAGAAATTCGTCAAATTTCTCGAATTTCCGGCTGCGACAAGTCAGGCTTCCTTCTCCTCTATCGCTGTCGCTCGACCACGAATCACAGCGAAGTTTCACCATCAAAAAAGGCGAGTTTTTGCCTGCTGGGAATCGACTGTGCAAAGTCATCAGCCTGAACTGTCCCTACCCCGTAGGTTCATTTTTCTCAATGTCTTCGGCCATTATCATTGCCAACCACTTTTTGCGACAGGCACTGAAGTGCCGTTGTCTCTATCACTTAGCCGAATGCCAAAACGGCTTCCTGAACGCCTCAATTTTTCAAATTTCAGCCTGGGAAGGGTCCACCTGCACCAGCGGCTCTGATCACCTTTTGTGGCTCCGACACCCTGTTTAGTGTTTGACCCAAACGAAGGTAAGGCGTTATCTTACTTTCATAAAAACCACGGCATCCTCCAAGGGCCAGATCGTTCTGCCTGCGGAATTGAGGAAGATGGCCCGCATCGGGCCAGGCCAAGTGTTCGACGTAGAGCGTCTCGACTGTGGAGACTTTCGCCTCGTCCGGCAGGCTGCCCTGGGACGCGGACTGGCCTGAAATGGGCAGAACTGCTGGCCCGCCTTCGCACAAACGGCAATAAGGACAGCCTCATCGCAGCGACTGCGATCGTTCATAGTCTGGCCCTCGTTACCCGCAATGGTGCTGATTTCAAGAATGCTGGTGTGGCAATCGTAAATCCGTTTTCGAATTAATACCACGCAAGGGCGACGGCAAGCTATTCGAAGATTCGAGGACAGCTGTCACCAAATCCACGCTTCTTTTAGACCTCGCCTCGCGGCGAGGCCTTTTCTCTTTGCAAGTGCTTCAGAAGCGAAGCCGCAATCCAAGTTGAATATTCCTGGGGAAGTTCAATTGGGCCACTGGCAGCACCCCGAAATCCGCGCCCTGAGGGTTGGTTGAGTTCGGATCACCGCGCAGTGCCGTGTTGGTCGCGTTAAACGATTCTCCACGAAACTCGAGGTTCATGCGCTCCGTGATCTGGAATCGCTTCGAAATCAAGATGTCCAACTGCGGCATCGTGTGTGAACGGATCTGGCTGAAGCGGGCTGGCAACTGTGCGTACTCGAAGGGCCGCAAATTTCTCCAGCACTCGCTAAAGCGCGAGCGGTCATTGGCAAACCAGCCTTTTTCGTTCGGGGTAATGCCCGCACGCGGATCGCCACAACGATACTCCCAGCTTCTCCAGGCTGCCAACGGCACACCAGACTGATAGACCACAGTCGCGTTGGCCGTCCAATTGCCCAACGCCACCTGCGCCATACGTCCCATATTGCCACCAATGGCCCGGCCACGGCCGATCGGCACGTCCCAGATTACCGCCGTTGTAAAGTTATGCGTCCGGTCCTCTCCAGTCACCTGATTGATGGGCTTCTGCCAGCCAGAGGCGTAGTCATTGCGCAGGGCATTCTCCATCATCTTCGACCATGTATAGGCCGTCACGACGGTAAATGCACCTACCTTCGAGCGGTCACCCAGCATCCGGCGCTCAAAGCGAACCTGCAAGCCGTGATACCAAACGCGTCCAAAGGTACTCACGTTATCAGTCACGCCGGTGAAGCCAGGATAATTTCGAAGCAAGTCACGCCGCGAGATATTCGCCTGCGCAGCAAACGTGGTTCCCGGCCGGGCGAGCCCAAAGAATGGATTCGGTATCGCCTGTTGGAAGAATCCTGGCTCGCTCTGCGCTCGATCCCAATCCGCCTGTCGCATATCGCCCAGCTGAATCCCGCGGCCCTCTTGCGTAGTCCGCGATCCAACATACGATACTTCCAGCACGGTGCCAGAACCAAGCTGCCGCTCGAGCGTAAAACTCCACTGCCGCGTTCTCGGAATCGGGCGATTTGGATTGTCAAAGCTCACACCGCCGCCAAAGCCGGTAGCCAGCCCCAGATCGGCGCCAAACGGCCTTACCACGCCGTCCGGGAATGGATTCACCAGAGAGTAGGGCCCAGTGCCGGTGCCACTCGAAGGCGTCTGGCCGGCATTCAGCGAATTGATGTAATCCGTATTCAAGCTGAAGCCGGTCGCGACATTGCCGCGGGTATCGGTGCGATGAAAGATTCCCACGCCGGCCCGCAAAACTGTCTTTGGCATGAAGTTCCAGGCTAAGCCAAATCGCGGCTGTATGTTGGTGAAGTCCCAGTTGTAGACCCGCCGCGGTTGTCCACGCACTCCGGCAAACACAAGCCCACCACGGATCGCATCCGGCGTATTCGGCAGCACGCCCGGGTTCTGCGCCGACAACTCATTCCAGCGGCCAACGATCTGCCCGGAGTTCGGTTGCACACCCGTGTAATCAAATCCACGATTCAAGCGATTCTGGATTTCAAGCAGCGGATACTGCACGTCATAGCGCAAGCCCAGATTCAGCGTCAGCTTGCTGGTGATCTTCCAGTCATCCTGAAAGTAGCCAGCCAGGTACGGCTGCCGCCGCAGAAATGTATCGTTGAAGGCAATAAATCCCGAGGCGACATTGCCCAGAAGGGTCGAAGCCACCGACGACCCGTCACGCAGCCCCTGGCTGACTCCAAAAAACTGCCGCGTCCACTGGTCGTTGAAGCTGAACTCGCCACCGGCCCGTCCCGAGGCGCGATTGTGGTTCAACAGAATGGCAAACTCCATCCCGTACTTGATCGAGTGCTTCCCGCGCGTCTCGGCAATGCTGGCCTGCGTATTGAACTGCTGCCGCGAACTTTCGTTGATAAACTGATTGCCAAATATAGCCGCAAAGCCGCCCACATTCATACGCGGAGCTAGCGTGGTCGGAAAGCTATCTACCCGTGGCAACGGCCTCATCCCCAATTTGTCGATGGTGAATGTAGGGTCTGAAACATCGGGAAAGTTTTGCTTAAAGCGGTTGTAGCTCGCCTGCACGTGAAAGATCCTCGTCGCGCTGAGAGTCTTGTCGTAACTGACGACATAGTTCATATCACGGCGCACCGTACCCGGCATATTGCCGGTCTGCGCCGGCGAGTCAAAGCCATTCCCGTTCCGGAACTCACTTCCATCCTGGAAGGTGAACAGGAAGTACAGCCGGTCATTGGAGCTAAGAATTTTGTCATAACGTGCCATCGGCTGCTCATAGCGATAGCGCCCCAGATTATCCGGTCGCGTGAAGTTATTCACCAGCGAATTCTGTTGGAAGTTGGGGTTAGGATAGAAGCCCAGAATCGCCCGTCCGATCGGATTGATGCGGCTCTGCGGAATGACGTTTCCGGGGAATTGCTGACGGGCATACACTCCACCCGCATTACACGTCACTGCACCGCCACATGGCACCGACGTCATCGGATCAAAGACGTTAATCGGCCCGGCGGCACCCGTTGGAACAAAGCGCGAGAAGTCTCCGTTGCGAATCTCTGAAGGCGGCACGCTCACGTTAGAGGGGAATGGCACCACTTCGCGCCAACCTTCAAACGAAAAGAACACAAAGTCTTTATCTTTGCGAAGCGCTCCACCCAGCGTTCCGCCAAACTGATGTTGATTACGGAATCCACGCGCCACGCCCAGCGCATTATTCTGCCTGGTATTGGCATCGAGCACCCGGTTGCGCCAGAAGTTGAACATCGTCCCGTTCCACTTGTTTGTGCCGGATTTCAATGTCGTCGATACGTGTCCACCACCAGAGCGCCCATACTGCGAGTCATAGGTGTTCACCATGACTTTCATTTCCTGCACCGCTTCTACATTGGGAGACATATTGAAGGTGCCATCGGTTGAAATTGGCGCTCCATTCAGAAGAAACTGATTCGATCCAGTGCGGCCCCCATTCATCGTGAAGCTTCCGTTCACATCCCAGCCACGAGTGCCTGAGAAGCCTGTCGACCCAAACGTCCGCTGCGTAAACATCACCCCTGGACTTAGCCGCATCAGCATGTAAGCCTGCCGCCCGTTGAGCGGAATTTCCTGCATCTTGATCGGGTCAAACACCAGGCCGCGCGATGCGGTTGCCGTCTGTATCACTTCCTGCTCGGCGGTAATGATCACTTCCTGCGTAACACTACCCACTTCCAGCTTGATTGCGATATCCAGCTTGTCGGCCACCTGCAAAGTAATGTCTTTGCGTTGCAGTGTGGCGAATCCGCTGGCGGTTACGGTGATGTCGTAAAGGCCAGGGTCGAGACCGACCAGCGCATAGAAACCGTTTTCGTTGGACACAGTTTCCTTGGCGGAGTTTGTGTCTTTTCGCGTGGCCTTCACCGTCGCCTGTGGCACGGACGCCCCGCTAGCGTCTTTGACTTGTCCCAAAATAGTTGCCCGGAAGTCTTGTGCGACTAAGCACTCAAGCATTCCCAGAATGATCAGAAGAAGAGAGAGAATTCGCAACATGGAAAAAATACTCCTTAGACTCAACGGGGCGTGTCCGCGCACAAAACGATACTAAGAAGCTCAAGACTACCCCCGTAATACATGCAACAAACTATAGATATGCATGTAGCTTTGGAATGAAATTTATCCCATTCGTCCCAAAGAGTCAAGTCAAAATACCCTTTCACCGCTTTCCCTAACAATATGGAGGCGAAGAGGCAGAAAAGCCAAACCCGTAGTCAAAGCTTCGGTTGACAGAGGCAGCCGCGTCATGGAAGGCTGTTCTTGAATCTGAAACGAAACAAGGCTAAAAAGGAAATTCTCTTTCATCTCTCTAAGGCCAGCCCTGAGTTGGAGGCAGCTCGAAAGTGGCTCGAGGATTTGCAAAAAGATATCGCTACTTTGCGCTGATCGTGATTGAAAAAGGCACTCCCGAAGGAGTGCCTTTTTGCTTTAGATGAAACTATTTCTAGTAGTTAAACTTCAAGCGAACCTGCATGGTACGTGGGTTAAAGTTTTGGTTGGAGGTCAAAGCCGGGAAGAGAAGCCCGAAGTTGGCGTCGTTGGGATTGGTATTGAAGCTATCGTTGCGGCCAAAGTAATACTTATTGATCGCATTGAAAGCTTCAAAGCCGAACTGGAAGCGGTACTTTTCGCGGAAGACGGTGGTCTTGAGCAAAGAAGCGTCGAGTGTCGGTACGCGGTGTTTGCGCAGGTTGGGGAAGTTGTTCGGCGACTGGCGGCCGGGGACGTCCTGCCCGGGAGAGAAGGAGCCAACCCAGAGGAAGTCGTACTTACTCAAGTCGGCACCGCATCCGGAGGCAACCGAGTAAGGCATGGGGCTGCGCGAGCCATCGTTGTTCTGACGGACGACGCAGTTGCCGAAGCCACGCACGGATGCCTGGTTCCAGTTGATGTTCTTGTTGACGGAGTCACGAAGCGGAAGCACTTGGCCGCCGTAGTTGGACGGTTCGCCCGAGGCCCACTGGAAAAAGCTGGTTACCTGCCAGCCGCTCACGAACTTATCGACAACTCCGTTTGCACCACCAAATAACTTCCTGCCTTTGCCCATCGGCAGGTCGTAGCTGGCGGTGAGCTTGAAGACGAACGGACGGTCGTTGAAGTAGAGGCTGCGCTGAGCAACCCGATTGAAGGGATCGATGAAACCGTCGTTGTCGATCATGCGCGACCAAGTGAAGTTGGGCATCAAGGTGAGACCCCGCATACGAACGTTGTAGTTGACCTGGAGCGAATGATAGTCAATCTGGCCGGTGTTCAGACCATCCCGGGTCAGATTGCCACTAAACTGCGGGAAGGGGCGGTTTAACTGGTAGCGGGAGAGCACCGAGTTGTTGAAGAAGGCGGTGCCACGGAAGGCTTCGACGTTTTGGAAGGGGTTGGGTAACTGCTCGTTACAGAAGTTGGGCAGACCGCCTTGCAGGGCATCGCACTGCCTCATGAACTGCGCACTGGGGATGTTCGAAGCGATTGAAGTTTCGCGATCCCGGGTAACGCTGCCGATGTAAGAGAAGTCGAGCACGGAGCTCTTATTGACCTGGTACTGAAAGCCAAGCGAAAACTGGTCGATCGAAGGGAGCTTAAAGTTCGAGGACCAAACGTTGGTGTCGCGGCCAAGGAAGGTGTTGGCACCCAGGCTAGCGCCGGGAGGACGCTGGATGCCGTTGGGGTAAGGGTTGCTCAAGGTGTTGAGCAGCGGGGTACGGCCGTCATCGAGACTATTGACGAGCGGCGTGTTGGTTTCGAAGCCCGTGCTGCGCAAGTTGTTGTTGCTGGGGTTCATGTAATAGCGGCCAAAGCCACCGCGGATGACAAGGCGGTCGTTTACCGAGTAGGCGAAGCCGATGCGGGGTTGGAAGGTATTGCGGTAGAGGTCGCCTGAATTCGCCGGGTTGCCACCAACACCAGCGAAGTTGAGACCGCCCTGGAGTGCGGCAACGGAAGGCGAGACGTTCGCCAGGGCCGCAGGAATCTGGGCCCTGACGGGCGCGGCGGCGGTGGGGTCAAAGCCACGGTTGATGCGGTTGTACTTTTCAGTCGCCGGCGCATTGACGTCATAGCGCAAGCCCAGGTTGAGGGTGAGGCGGCGGCTGACCTTGAAATCATCCTGGAAGTAGAAGGCGCTATACCAGTTTTGGTAGAACGGAAAGAGCGCGAAATTCTGCTGGCCTCCCGAGGACATTCCAAGGAGGAAGCTGGCGAAGCCGTCGCCGGCATCGGCTTGAGCCTGGTTCCAGGTGCGGCGGGTCCATTGATCATTGAAGTTGAATTGAAGTATGTCGCCGGTGTTTTGGGTGATGAAGTGGATGCGGCGGACATCGACGCCGGCCTTGATAGTGTGGCGGCCCACGTTCTTGGTGATGCTGCCCATGATGCCGTAGTTGTTGGTGATGTTGATGCCTTGGCCGCGGCCCAGGGGAGAGTAGC